>Ga0310120_10000028_pt1 | contig 105098 bp, 104 predicted proteins | sample CB27_AW_983_MG_FD_203506 | JGI IMG/M metagenome (GOLD analysis project Ga0310120, IMG submission 203506) | Marine microbial communities from Western Arctic Ocean, Canada - CB27_AW_983 | ecosystem: Environmental > Aquatic > Marine > Oceanic | place: Canada: Western Arctic Ocean | collected...
TGTCGTTGATCAGCGAAGCCAGCTCGGAGGTGCCGTTCAGGGTGTTGAAATCGGGCGTCTCCTTGACCGTGGTCTGCTCGAGCCGACCCGTGTCTGGCGTGAGCACGAACTCACGCATCTCCCAGGGGACCCTTCGTCCGCTATTCCAAAGTGAACCGGCATGGCATTCTGAGAATTGTATCCGTCGCCGACGACCTTGGTCAGGCTTCGAGGGGAATCAATGGACCGACCGAGGCGTTTCCCGACAGCGTGCGCAAGCAGCTGCAGCGGCGGCGCGTAAACGAGCGGTCGGACGATTCTCGGGAACCGTGGAATCGTGCTCGAGTCGAGCAAGATTGGAGTGGCGCCCCGCTTGCGTACCGCCTCGAGCACGTCCGCTGAGACCGTCCCCAAGGCGACGACCGCGACCTCGGAATCGACGAGCGCGATTGGGCCGTGGAGCAGTTCGCGAGGCGGGTAAGCGAGCGCCGGAAGATAGGTGACCTCGAGAAGTTTCAAGGCGCCATCGAGTGCTATGGGATAAAGAACATCTCCTGCGAGGAAAATGACGGCCTTGGCCGCCGCGAAAGTGTCGGCGGCGCGATCGAAACGAGGACGCTTTGCCGACGAGCCGAGCCGCTCCGACTTTCTTTGGACCATTCTTTGGGGAAGACGCGAGAAGAAGCACCGCAGCGATCAAAGCGGTGAACCCTTTCGTGGAAGGCACTGCCAGCTTGGCACCAGCGCCCGTCACGAACGCGCGCTCGGCGTCCCGAGTGAGCGGGGAAATTTCGATGTTCGTGATCGCAAGCGTGCGAACGCCTTGCCGTTTCGCTCTCGCGACGGCCGCGCGGACGTCGCGGGATCTTCCGGAATGCGACAACGCGATCGCCAGCGTTCGCTCGGGGTGTGGTGTCTCATACCGAAACGCCTCCGAAGCGGCGCTCACACGTGTCGGAATCCCAGCGATGTCTTCGAGGTAGTGGCGTGCAAGGAGCGCGACGTTGAAGGACGCTCCGCTGCCGATCGCGACAATGGAGGATATGCCTGCCGCAGGAAGTCGCCATGAGGAAGCACGCCGCATCGTCTCGAGATAAACGTCGGACTGCTCGAGAATTTCCGCGAGCATGCGTGCGCCGCTCATGGGAGAGAGACAAATCCGAAACGCGCGAACACCTCGCCCGCCCCCGCCGACCTCAAGTAATCGTAGAGCGCGTGAACCTCGCGCCGGCTGCGACCCTCGATAATCCCGAGCGTGTACAAGATCCGTGGCCCTTCCTCTCGCGGAACCGCGTAGACGATTTTCACGCGATCCTCGATGGCCGCATCGGTGCGGTAAACGAAACCAGCGTCGACGTTGCCGCTTGCTACAGCCGCTAGCGCCCCTCGGACGTCGAGTGTTGGGATGACCTTGTGCTTTAGGCGTGCCCACAGGCCCAGGCTCTCGAGATACAGCCGAGCGTAGACACCGGCCGGGACGACCTGAGGATCTGCCATGGCGATCCGGCCGAGCGCCTCGAAGTCCGCGGGCCCGTCCACCGTGCCGGGCTCTTCGCGATGGCGCACGATGACGAGCTCGTTCGAGAGCACATCCGTTCGCGCTCCTTTCTGGATGAGCCCTTCCCGAGAGACGCGGTCCAGTTGCCGCTGATCCGCGGAGAAGAACAGGTCCGCGGGTGCGCCGGCGATAATCTGGCGCGCAAGATCACTCGAGGCACCGAACTGGGGCACGATGCGCGACGAAGGGTGCGCTTCGTCAAAATAGGCTATGGCGGTGGCCAGCGCGTCGGTCAAGCTCGCCGCGGCGAAGACACGAATCGGCTTCTGCGCCGAGCCTGCCCCGAGTGTCCCGGCTACCAGTAGCGGGACTGAGAGGAGGGTCGAGAGCCGTCCAATCATTTGGACCAATCCGAGCGTATTTCGAGACGATGGAATCGCGCGCGAGCATTCGTTAGCCGCAGTTGCAGTGGCCCCGGCGGATAACCACCGGCTTTGCGGTAGGTAATGATGAGCCTCCCATCATTCCAAACGCTGTAATCGTCACCCTTCTTGACGAACTGCATGCGCGCTAACTTGCCTGGCTCGATCTGCAGCTCGCCTTGGGTGCGCACGGTCCAATCCGACTTCTCGACGGTCTTGATATAAGCCATCTCGACTTCCAGGTACCTCTCCTCGGGGTCTTCCGGTAACGGATGACCGGTTGCCATCCAGATGCCACTCTGCGTTTCCTGGGCGTAGTCGACGTAGACACCGAGATATCGACCCGTCTCGAAGGTAATGTCGATGGATACGACCATGTCGCCACCGAAAGTCTGCTGGCTGACGAGGAACGCGCTGGCCTTGGGTGAGGTCTTGGCTCCGCGCTGCTCGGGCGTAGACCCTAGGATCACGCCGTCCTCGGCGAAGGTCCACCGCGTTGGGTCTGGCGACCGCCAACTTTCGGCGCCGCCCTCGAGGAGATCGACCAGTTTCCCGGCCGCGGGTGCGCTCCTCTGCCAAGCCACCACGGCAAACAGAGCGAGCAACGAGAGGAGCAGCCGATTCATCAATCGCATCGCCTTATTCTAGTCTTTGGAGCTTCCGCTTGGCTTTCAGGAATGTTTGGAAGCGAGGCGTGTGATAACGCCGCCCGCGATCCCGATATCGAGCCGCTCCGATACGGAACGCAATGGGTCGATCACGCGTCCGCCCTGAACGACGAGGTCGTAGCGCGGCGCAGACATGGCCAACAATACCGGGCTCACGCCGAGCGCTCGCAAAAACGCCCGTCTCGATCTCGAATGTTGCATCAGCGTCTAAATCCTCCGAAAGATCTACCGGCTTCGACCCAGAAAATCGGCGATGGCTCGATTCAAAAACTCGGCGTCTCCAGGGCCTCTTCCCGCACCCGCACCGTGCCCCCAGATCGACGGTATCGGAACGAGCGTCGCTTCAGGAATGAACCGGCTTTCGTATTCGGCATCGGCGACGGGAAAGTACAAATCGGTTTCCGACGGCATGAGAAGCACTCGGGCTTTGATGGAACGAAGGGCTTTCTCGGAATCACTCCCGAAGCCGGGCGTGTCGCCCACGTTGGTGTCTCTGCCACACCTTCGCTTGCCAGAGCAGGTTGTTCGCGTCTCGGCGCAGCCAGCTTGCTTCCGCCGCCAGCAGGCGTTGTTCGATGCTGGCATAGCCGAGCTCGCGGTAGGTCTCGCGGCGCCACCACTCTTGCGACACTCCCCACGTCGCCCAATGACGTGCAAGCGCCTTGAGGGCTACCTCGGGTGGTTCGTCATAGCGCCCCTCGTTCCAAGCGCTGTCCGCCATAAGGGCGCTCTTGGCGCCTTTGAGACGCACGATGCCAAAGGGATATTCCTTCGCGTTGCCCCAAATAGCGACAGCGGCCCCCACCATGTCGGGGTGGCTCACCGCCCATTGAAGCGCCTGCTGCGCGCCCATCGAAAAGCCGATCACCGCCCGCAGGTGCTCGATGCCGAGCTCTTCGGCAAGAAGCCGGTGCGTAGCATTCACGTTGTCCCGGATCACGATCTCTGGAAAGTCGGGGCCGGCGAAAGGCGGCGGCGTGTTGCTCGGCGACGACGAGAGCCCATTGGCGAACATGTCCGTGGCGACGATGAAGTATTCGGAAATGTCGAGGGCTTTTCCCGGTCCGATGAGAAACTCGTAGCGAGAAAGTGCTGGAGCTCCGGCAAAACCCCGCGCGAGCTCGCTATCATTTCGCGCGGCTTTCGGCGTCTCTCGGTGACGACGAGCGAGCTTTGAAGCTTCTTCGCGAAGCTCAGGAGGCGGGCATGACCGCCTATCAATTGCTCATGCAGACGAGCGAGTTCGAGCCGTTTCATGACCACGTCTCGTTCCAAGAGACCGCCAATCGCATGAAGCCCTGCGCTTCGCCGGAATACGCTCATTTCGATTTCTGGATTGGCGAGTGGGACGTCCAAACGCCGCAGGGGCAGCCGGCTGGCAAGAACCGGATCACCCGCGTGCAAGGCGGCTGCGTGCTTCTGGAAGAGTGGACCTCTGCCGGAGGCGGAACCGGCACGAGCTTCAATACGTTCAATACTCAGAAGGGAACATGGCAGCAGTTCTGGGTCGACGCGTCAGGAACGGTTTTGGAAATCTCGGGGGCCTCGTTGAGGGTGCCATGGTCATGAGCTCCGATCCACAAGTGTCCCCCATCAACCGCATCACTTGGACGCCGCGCGACGATGGCTCCGTGCGTCAGCATTGGGAATCCTCCCAGGACGGTGGTTCGAGCTGGACGACATCTTTCGACGGGATCTATCGGTTGCGGATGGAATAAAGGCGATGCTGTGTGCGGATCAACAACCGGTCGCCGACGATCGCCGGGGTGGCCATCACCCACTCGTTCAGTGAATTAACATCGAGCAACCGATACTTTTCGCCGGCTTCGATCACAAAGGTGTCCCCTTCCTCGCTCATGGTGAACACCTTTCCGTTATAAGCCCAAGGCGAAGTCGTGAACGCGGCCGCACCCGGCGCGATGCGGGCGCGGAACACGCGCTCGCCCGTGTCGACGTCGTAGCGCGCGAAGATGCCTTTCGCGTAGAGCACATAGAGCGCCCGATCGTAGATCAGCGGCGTCGGCAAGTAGGTGCCACCGGCGAGCCGGTTGTACCACACGACATGATCGTTCTTGTTCACGCGCTCCGGCGGTGTGATGTCTCCCGAGCCTCCCGGAAGAATCGCGGCGATGGGCTTGTTTTGCTCACCCGAGCTGCCCGAGGTGACGAAGAGGCGACCGTTCCAAGCAAAGGGGCTTTGGACGGTGACCACTGCTAGGCGCTTCATGTGCCAGAGCTCGCGGCCGTCGAGGTCGTAGCTGATGACGGCGCCCGGTCCGACGGTCACGAGCTCCGTGCGCAGCGAATTCTCCCAGACGAAAGGAGTCGACCAACCTGTCTTTCTTCGCTTGCCGACGTCCCGAGCTGTACGCCAAAGCTCCTTTCCGCTGCGCTTGTCGAAGGCGGCGATGAAGCCTTGGTCCTCGTTGTCGTTCAAGACGAAAACGCGGTTCCCGTGCAAAGCGGGAGAGGCCCCGGTCCCGAAATCACGGACTTTCTGATAGAGCTTCAACGGGGTCGCCCAAACTTCACGGCCTTCGAAGTCGTAGGCGTAAAGGCCGAGATGGCCAAAGTAGACGTATATCCGCTCGCCATCGGTAACCGGCGTCTCCGACGCGAAGCTGTTCTTCCGATGTCGTCCTCCCGGCGGATTGCCGTGATAGACCTCTCGCTCCCACAACAATTTGCCCGTCTCGAGCTCGTAACAATAGAGCATCAGACGAATGACGATCTCGTGAGGCATCTCTCGGTCGCGGGCGTAGAGCCGTGCGTTCGTTTCTTCAGAGGAAAGCCCCTCCGCCCGCAGCTCAGCGACGTATTCGTTGCTGAAATCAGTTCCCAAAGACGGTTGTTTCATCGCTTGTTCGCTGGTGGCGGCCGTCAAAAAGATCTTTCCGTCCCAGACGATGGGCGAGGACCAGCCTACGCCCGGAACCTCCGCGACCCACTCGACGTTCTCGGTGGTCGACCAACGCTCCGGAAGGTTCGGATGGCTGGCGACGGGCATCGACTCGGGGCCTCGAAAACGAGGCCAGTTGCCGGTGTCGTCGCTCGCGGTAGCTGACGGCTCGGGGAGACAGAGAAGCGCAGCGATGCCGATGGCGGCCATCGCACGGTTGAGTCGCGGGAGACGGCGCATGAGTAAATCTACGCGCTTGTGGTGGTAGACGCAAACCGTAGGTTTCTTTTCACCTCGACAGAATCGAAGTTCGGCGACTATCATCCGCCGGTGATCCAGGCTGAAGAAAGTATCGAGCGGCCCTATGGCTGGGTCGTGGTTGTCGGCTCGCTTCTTTTGATGACGGTTGGCGCTGGCGGCTACTACGTTGTGATCGTCGGTCTCAAGCTCGTGGCTCAGGATTTCGGAGGGCTGCGATGGGTACCGTCGATGGCTTATTCGATGACCGTTTTCGGAATGGGGCTCGGCGGCATCTTCATCGGCCGATGGTCGGATCGTGTGGGCGTCGGTACGCCGGCGCTTCTTGGCTCTCTCATGATCGTTGCCGGCGCGTTGACGGCGAGCGTCACGACGGATCGGTGGGTGTTTCTGCTGGCGCACGGCGTCTTGATCGGTCTGCTCGGTAACGCCGCTTTGTTCTCGCCGCTCATCGCCAACACGGCACGCTGGTTCGACCGCCGGCGCGGCATGGCCGTTGCCATGGTTACGAGCGCTCAAGCCATCGCCGGCGTTTTTTGGCCCTCCATGTTCCGGATCCTCATCGAAGGGTCCAACTGGCGAGAAGCCTATCGGGTATACGCACTCGTGGCTCTCGTGACCATGGTTCCCCTGAGTTTCTTGCTACGACGTCGGGCACCGACAGCACCCGAGGGAGACCTGCGGGAAGTGCGTGTGGCTGATGCTCGAGTCCTCGGCCTAACGCAGAAGAGCGTGCTTGTCTCGCTCAGCATCGCGATCGTCTGCTGTTGCGTGGCTATGGCCATGCCGATCGTGCACGTGGTCTCCCATGCGACCGATCTCGGCTATCCGCTAGCGAGGGCTTCGGAGATGCTCGCGGTGCTCTTGGGCTGTGCTTTCTTCAGCAGGATCGCCTGGGGCGTGGTCGGCGATCGCGTTGGCGGGATCCGCGTTTTGTTGATTGGCTGTCTCTGCCAGGCCTTGGTTCTCGCCATGTATCTTGCGGTCGATAGCCTCTTCGGCCTCTACCTAATCTCGGCACTTTTTGGCCTGGCCTTCGGGGGCATCATCCCGAGCTACGCGCTCACCATAAGCCAGCATTTTCCTCCTGGATCCATCGGTTGGCGGATCGCGACCGTCTATTTCTTTGGCGCCATCGGCATGGCTATCGGTGGCTGGCTCGGAGGCGCGGTCTTCGACATCACGGGAGCTTATCGAGGGGCTTTCGCTGCCGGTCTGTTGTTCAACGCGATCAATCTCTGGATCGTAGGTGCGCTCGTGGCTCGAGGGGCAGAAACCCTCGAGTCACAAAAAAGCGACTTCTTCGCGTGAGGTCTTTTCGACTCCCCCTGCGTCGTTCTGGTACGCCCCCTCTCGAATTTAGCGCGCGGCGGTGACGCGTATCTCGACGAGGAACTCGGTCGTGGCGAGTCGAGCCTCCACGCAAGCGCGCGCGGGAGGATTGCCGGGGCTCACCCAGGCATCCCAGACACCTTTCATTTCCGCGAAGAAGCGCATGTCGGAAAGCCAGATCGTGGCCGTAAGCACCTTGGTCTTGTCGGTGCCGCGGTTGATAGCAGCGCATCGATCCGATCGAGTATGTTCTTTGTCTGCTGCTCGGCCGTCGGCGAGGCATCTCGATCCACTGGCCCAGCTAGGTAGATGACGTCGTTGTGCACGACGCATTGGCTCATTCGGGGTCCTACTTCGTGGCGCTCTATGGTCATGGGTTGTCTCCTCGTCATCCGTCATCCGTCATCGATCAATGGCTCGTGAACCCATCGTTCCGCATTGTACGCAGGTGAGGTGTGAAGACGACGGTGTATGCGGACATTTCGAGCACTAGTGCCCCGTGATCGCTTCGAGTCCGTCCGGGTCGCGAGGAAGCGCGTCAGTCAAGTTCTCGTGTCCGTCTTCGGTGACGAGGATGACATCTTCCACGAACACCGACAGTTCTCATCGTGGTTGTAGTACCACGGCTCCACCGTGAAAATCATTCCGGCTTCGAGGGGGACGTCGGCCAATGCCGGGTCGCCTGTCGAAAGCCCAATGTGGTGTCCGTAGAAGCCACCCGCCTGCATGTAGCGGCGCTCGTCAGGTGGGATTTTAGCGACCGCAATGTCTTTCAGCTCCGCAAAGCTCACGCCCGGACGGATGGCTGCAATGATCGTGTCGGACACAGCCGTCGCCATTTCCAGAGCTCGTCGTTGCCGCGCCGTGAATTTTACGGAGACAGGAAACGTGCGACCGACGTCGCTCACGTAGTAATCGAGCTCGGTTCCCACATCGAATATGACGAGGTTACCGTTGCTCATGATGCGATTGCGGCGATCGTGATTGGCCGCCAGTATGCGCCAAGGCCAGAGAGAGTTTGGGCCCGACTTCACCATCGAGGCAAAGGCGAGACGCTGAGCACCTCCGCGCTTATAGGCGGCCTCGAGCTCAGCCTCGAGCCCACGCTCATCGATGCCCTCCCGGACGAAACCCGCGGCGTGTTGAATGGCTTCGATCGTGAGCGCGCATACCTGTCGCATCGTGTCGATTTCTTCCGGGCCGTGGACCATGCGCAACCGGGCCATATCTTCGAAAGCGTTCGCAATCGACGCTTCTGCAAACGTGGTCTGTAAATGAAAGATGAGGGCTTCGGCCACGCTCCACTTGGCAATGAAGTCGGACGTGACGTCAGGAACCGGGCCTCGTCGTCCCAAGTTGACACGCAACGTCTTTCCTCGCGTGGCCCACGCCTCGACGGCCGTCGAAAGCTCGGACACGGAGCCAAAGGTCGCGATTCCCGATCGCGTCGAAACGTCCGGGTCGGCCGCGAGAAGGCGTCCGGGAAAGTCGTTAATTCTGGATGAGCTCGCGTAACGTGCGTCTCGCTGCGGAGCGAGCCGGCACGAGCAGGACGCCCCCTCTGGATTGCCGCAGGCGGGCGATCATCCTGTCCCGCCGGCGCTGATAGACGCTTTTCGAGAACTGCAGATCGGTCCATTCGAAGAGTCGCTGTTCCGGCGTCGGGCGGTGCGTCGTCTGAGCACAAAGGCTTGGAGAGAGCAAGAGTGCGGCGAGCAAGAGTGCCAGGATATTAACTGGCTTCATGTGGGGCTCCGAGAGTCTGATGGGCACTGACCGTCGTTATAACACGAGACGCGCTTTGACGGTTTCGCGATAACAACGATAATGGTGTGCGTTTATGGCGGACCTTCCTGGTACCACGTCTTTACCGGCGAGCGTTCACAGCAAGGTCGAAGGGCCTGTGAATCGAAGAAAGTTTCTACAAATGGGCGCCGCGGGCGCCTGTATGGGGATCCTGCCGTCTTGGCAGCGGACGCCTTTCGCCCTCGACTACGCGCCGCGTTCCGGCATGTTTCGTCACCACGCAGGAGACGACTTGATCGATCAACTGCGTTTCATGCATGACGAGGGATTTCGTGCCCTAGAGGACAACCAGATGCCGGCCCGAGACATCGCGGTGCAGGAGCGGATTGGGAACGAGCTCGCGCGGCTCGGCATGCGGATGGGTGTTTTCGTGGCGCATACAGCTTGGGGCGAAATCTCGTTTGCCTCCGATGCGGCGGAAGCACGTGCTCGCATCTGCGGCGACATCGAAAAGGCGATCGAAGTCCAAAAACGCGTGAACGCCGAATGGTGCACCGTCGTGCCCGGAGAGTATGACCGCGGCCTCGAATGGGCATATCAAACCGCCAACGTGATCGACAACTTGAAGCGGGCCGCCGAGCTGTGCGAGCCGACCGGCTTGACGATGGTGCTCGAGCCGCTGAATCACTGGACAGACCACGCGGGGGTCTTCTTGACGGAGATTCCCCAGGCGTTTCAGATCTGCCGTGCAGTCGGGAGCCCGTCGTGTAAGATCTTGGACGACCTTTACCATCAGCAGATCACGGAAGGGAATTTGATCCCGAATATGGACAAGGCGTGGCACGCGATCGCATATATTCAAGTCGGCGATAATCCAGGTCGTAAAGAACCGACAACGGGCGAGATCAACGATCACAACGTTTTTCGGCATCTCAAAGCGAAAGGTTATCGAGGTGTCGTGGGGATGGAGCACGGCAACTCGATGCCGGGAAAAGCTGGGGAGCGAGCGGTCATCGACGCCTATATTGCCTGCGATCAAAGCTAAGCGTGCCTGGGAGGCCAAGAATGCCATCCGATAGAGAACGACCGAGATCTAGTATCAGCCGGCGCGCCGCGCTGCGCATTATCGGCTCTGCGGCCGCATTTCCTCTGATTCCTCCCGTCCTGCCGCGGAATCCATGGGCCCCCGCAGCGGTGGACGCGTCGTGGCAGCCGCGATTTCTCGACCCTAAAGATGTCGAGACGGTCGCGCGTCTGTCCGAGTGCGTTCTCCCACGGACAGATAGGCCGGGGGCGCGCTCGCGAGCCGCACACGAGTACATCGATCTAGCCCTCAGCCGCGCGGAGCCGCGTGTACAAAACGCATTCAGCGACGGACTCTCTTGGCTCGAGTCCTATGTCTTCTCGTCGCGACAACGTAAGTTCAACGAACTCGACCGCAGCGAGCAGCGGCGCTTGCTCACTGAGATCTCGGATACGAGCCGCTCGTGCGATCCCCGTGGGCATGCGTTCTTGACCCAAATCAAACAGCTGACGATAGAGGACTCATGGCAATGAAGCGTCAAAACGTTCTGTTGGGCATCTTGGTTTTGGGATTGGTCGCGCCGTCCCCAAAGGCTGATGCCCGCGATTGGCCTCAGTGGAGAGGCCCGAACCGCGACGGCGCCGCGGCGTCTTTTCGCGAGCCTGCGTCGTGGCCCGATAGCCTGAGCGAGCGCTTCACGGTGGAAGTGGGCTTCGGCTACGCCGCACCGATCTTGGTCGGCGAGCGGATCTACATGTACACCCGTCAGGAAGAGAACGAAGTTCTGTTGACGCTCGAAGCCGATTCGGGAAAAGTCCTTTGGTCCGCACCCTACCCGGCGCCTTTCGAAGTGATGTCGGCGGCGAGGCGCCACGGCCCCGGCCCCAAGTCGACCCCCGTATTCGCCGACGGCCGGCTATTTACTTTGGGCATGACCGGCTTGGTCACCGCCTTCGACGCCGAGACGGGCCGGCAGCTGTGGCAGAACCCGTCGCCTCGAGTCCACCCTCTTTACCACACGGCGACGTCTCCGATCGTCGATGGCGATGTTGTCATCGTGCATATCGGCGGCCACGACGATGGCGCACTGACGGCCTTCGACGTCGCTACCGGCAGCGTGCGATGGAGCTGGGACGGAGACGGGCCGGCCTACGGATCGCCCATGGTGTTCGAGCTTGCAGGCATACGGCAAGTCGTGACGTTCACCCAAAAGAATTTCATCGGCGTGGCGCGTGAGACGGGCGAGCTCTTGTGGCGGCGCCCCTATACGACACCGAGCACGACGACTTCGCAAACCCCGATTCTCTACAAGAACATGGTGATAGAAGCGGGCCGGGCCAATGGCATTACCGCTTTTCATGTGGTGCGCCGAGGGGAGGCGTTTCGAACCGAGAACGTTTGGCATACCGACGAAGTCTCGTTGCACATGACCAACGGTGTCGTCGTCGAAGGCGTGTTGTACGGGCTCTCCCACTTGAACAGCGGGCAGTATTTTGGGCTCGACCTCGATAGCGGCGAAGTGCTTTGGAAGAGCGACCCACGCCAAGCGGAAAACGCCGCTATCGTCCGAGCAGCGAACACGATTTTCTCGCTCGAGGACGATGGTGAGCTCGTCATCCTGCGCGCGAGCCGCACGTCGTTCGAGGTCGTGCAACGCTACGAAGTCGCCTCTAGCGCGACCTGGGCGCAGCCGACGATCTCCGGCAGCCGCATCTATGTGAAGGATGTTTCGACGCTGACTCTTTTGTCGGTGGAATGAGGAGCTCCACCGCGAATGGCTGAGTCCAAGCACGACCCTTTCCGGACGATCAATCCTCCGATCCATCGAGCGTCTACGGTTCTCTACGAAACCTACGAATCCTTCCTCGAAGCCGACCAAGCGCCCTATCACGGCAAGCTATACGGCACTTTCGGCTCGCCGGTGCAGCTCGAGCTCGAGAAAGCTCTGGCCGCGCTCGAAGGCGGCTACGCTTGCCGCGTCTGCCACTCCGGGTTCGATGCTATCGGCGTCGTGCCTATCCGTCGAGTGCTTGGCGCAAGTCATCGAGCAGGTCTCCGGCGTTCTCGAGACCGACGGACATCCGGAGGAGGCCGGCCGGCGCTTGAGAGGTCGGACCTTCGCTCGTGTACCGATGCTCGAGAATCGTTTCGACCCCCCCAAGGCTCGTCGCGTTGACAATGAGCTTCAAACGCGAAGCGACTGCGATGGCTGCCGCCTCGCCGCCATCGATTTCGTCACCGGCGACTTCGAAGGACAGGATGCCGCCAAAAGCACTCATCTGGCGCGCCGCGACCTCGTGTCCGGGGTGTCCAGCAAGTCCGGGGTAGTGCACCGTCGTGACGTGCGGGTGCTCGTCGAGCTCCCGCGCGAGAGTCAGGGCCGTGGCGGATTGCCGCTCGACCCTCACAGCGAGCGAGCGGATACCTCGAAGAACGAGCCACGAGTTGAAAGGCGAGGCCACCGCGCCCAACACTTTGCGGACGAGGTGCATCTGCTTCAGGTGCTCGTCGCGCTTCTTGACGATGATGGCGCCGCCTTGGACATCGCTATGCCCGCCGAGATATTTCGTCGTCGACTGCAGCACGGCATCGGCGCCAAGCGTGAGAGGTCTCTGGAGGGCGGGCGTTGCGAAAGTACTGTCGACGATCACTTTCGCGCCGGCCCGGTGCGCGATCGCGGCAACCGCTTCGATATCGACGACTTTCAGGAGCGGGTTCGATGGCGTCTCTAGCCACACGAGCTTGGTCTTGTCGCGTAGCTCGGATTCGAGGTTCTTCGGGTTGCTCAAATCCACTATCGAAGCCGTCTTGTTCCAGCCGGGAAAGAACTCCGTCGCAATCGTGCGGAAGTCGTAATAGATGTCGTCCGCAAAGATCACGTGACTTTCCGGGGGAAGGGCTTGCAGGAACGCGGCTCCCGCGCCGATGCCCGAGGCGAAGGCCATGGCCTCCTCGCCGCCTTCAAGCGCGGCAAGCGCTTCCTGAAGCCTGACTTGCGTCGGGTTGTTCTCTCGAACATAGATGTAGCCCTTGGGCGTTTCAGCCGCGGGGCCGTGCTCGAAGGTGGTCGACAGATGGATGGGCGGTGCTAAAGCCCCGGTCTCGACGTCGGGCTCGGCGCCTGCGCGCACCGCTAGCGTCTCGAATTTCATGGTCATAGGTTGTCGCCTCGTCAACGGCTCGTGAAGTAATCGTCCCGCATTGTACGCTGGCGAGGGGTGAAGACGACGGTGTATGCGGACATTACAGCCCACAAGTAGGGGGTTCGAGGACTAGCAGGAGACGCACTTATCATTGTTAACGGCGCCGAGGCTTGTCAGAAGTGCGATCGCTTCCGGGAAGGGCTGGATGCGCTGCACCGGTCCGTTCGCCATGTCGGCCGTGGTGTTACCCTCGCGGTTCACCGCGGTCACGTCGGCGCCTTTCGAGACCAGATACTCGATGAGCGCCACATCTCCTCGTGCGGCGGCGTTGTGAAGCGCCGTATTCCCCTCATGGTCGCGCGCGTTGACGTCCGAGCCACACGCTTCGACGAGAAACTGAACCCCGGCCAAGAAACCCGCCGGATGGTTGCGATGCTCGTTCGCGGCGAAACCCTCCCCGTATCCGGCGCCTGACGCGGCGTGGATGGGCGCAATCGCCGGCCCGCCTTCGGGGATGGGCGGGAGAGCCGAGATATCCTTGATATCCCGGGCTTGCTCGTCAGCCACGCGCGGTCGCTCGGGCGGCTTCTTGGTACGGATTGCAGGATCGGCGCCGTGGTCCTTCAAAAGACGCATGGCCGCGACGTCGCTCGCATAGGCCGCACGCCAAAACGGTGTCGCGCCCGTCTCGTCGAGCCCCGACTGATCGAAGTTGTAGGCGCTGAACCATATCTTCTTCTTCAAGCGAACGTTCGGGTCAGCGCCGCGTTCGAGAAGAACTTTCAAGAGCTCCAAATGCGTCAACGACTGCTGGAACTGCGCGGTGGGCTGAGGGTAGCTCGTATGCGGTGCGTACCAAATATTGATGGCGGCGTAGAGCGGCGTGACACCAGCCGGTTCGTTTCCGAGGTTTGGGTCGGCTCCTCGATCGAGCAAGACCTTGGCGAGATCATAGCGCCCGTTCATCGTAGCGATGAGGATGGCGCTTGTCTTGGTGCCTTTGCTCAATTGGTTGATATCGGCCCCCGCGTCGATGAGCGCTTCGATGGCCTCGATGTGGCCCTCGCGTGCGGCGAGCAGCAAAGGGGTCAAGCCGCCTTGGATGCCGACGAGCTCGCCATAGCTTCTCCGGGGCCGGCGCCGCGGTGCGCTCGCCACTTTCTTGCTTTTCCCAGGCCTCATCCAGCCGAACAGTTTCGAGAAAAAACTCGGCCCGCGCTTCTTTTCGACCTTCGCGGTCTTCGGCTCGTCGGACGCCGCCGCTTTCTCACGTGCTTCGCGCTGCTTCTGAAGCTTGGCCCGAAGCGCTGCGCGGTCTTCCTTCTCGAGCGCGGGAATGTCCAAAAGGCTCGTGGCCGTGGCGACATCCGCGCCCCGCTCGACGAGCAGTTCGATGACGCCGGCGCGTCCATAGGAGGCGGCGAACATCAACGCCGTCTGGTTGCGCTTCGACTCTGTCGCGTTCACGTCGGCGCCTTCATCTGAAAGAAGCGTCACTGCCTCGACGCTTCCGGAGGCGGCGGCCAGCATGAGAGGCGTCGCACCTGTGGACGTGGCCGCGTTCACGTCGGCTCGAGCTGCGACAAGCGCCTCGATTATCGCGGGATGCCCACTTTTGGCGGCGAGGAACAAAGGCGTATAAGCGCCGAGTCTCGTGGTCGCCTTCACATTCGCGCCGGCGTAAAGGAGCATCTCGGCCATCTCGACGTCAGATTTCACGGCCGACCAATGAAGCGCCGTCATGCCGTCGCCTTGGGCCGCGTTGACGTCGCCCCCCTGGCGCAGCAAGGAGCGTACGGACTCACGGTCGGCCAGCATCGCGGCGTCGGCCACGGGAGATTCACTCGTCGTGAGATCTATAGGCGCGGCCGCGATGAGCAAAGCCACTAGCGTCGTGAAAGCGCTCAATCGAAGGAGAGCTTGCATCATCTTTCCTTTGAACGTCATTACGAGTTAGAGGTCGTCGCCGCCGTCGCGACGGAGGTCAAATCAAGCGACCCGGTGCTGTCGCCGAAACTTTCCAAATCGAGGCCGAGCTTGTGAAGCATCGGCAACATCATGTTGGCCATGGGTGTTCCGTCCGCCGCCTTGATGTGTAGATTGCCGGTGAGCTGGCCGTTAGCGTGGCCGGCCAAGAAAATCGGACACCGTTTATGGTTGTGCAAGTTCGAATCGCCCATCGAGGAGCCGTAGAGAATCATCGTCTTGTCGAGCATGTTGCTCTCGCCTTCCTGGATGCTTAAGAGCTTGTCCAGAAAGTAGGGAATGAGACTGACGTGGTAACGATTGATCTTGGCGTATTCGAGGACGTTCTTCTCGCGGCCGCGGTGATGGGAGGCGTTGTGGAATCCCGTCATCACCCCGCTTTCGGGAAACACGCGGCCAGAGACATCCCGACTCAGCTTGAACGAGAAAACGCGGGTCATGTCCGCCATGAAGGCGAGCGCTTGTAAATCGAACATGAGCTTCATGTGCTCTTCAAAGGAATCGGGAACGCCCACGGGGGCTTCGGGGAGCTCCTGCGCCTCGCCGCTCGCGTTGCGCTCTTCGGTTTTCTGGATCCGACGTTCGATCTCTCGCACGTCATCGAGATAGCTCTCGAGTCGCACGCGATCGGCCGCGCCGAGGCGTCTTTCGAGCCGCGCGATCTCATCGGGCAGCCAATCGAGAATGCTCTGATTGGCGTCGCGCCTCGAGGCGCGCTCTTCCTCGGTCCCGCCGGAGCCGAAGAGTTGATCAAAGGCCAAGCGGGGATCGCGGATCATGGGAAGCGGTTCTGTCGGCGACGCCCAGCTGATGGTGTCGGCATAAACGCATGCATAGCCGTAAGAGCACCCGCCCGACTGATCGATGTTCTCGATACAAAGCTGCATCGACGGGATGGGCGTGTCCTGGCCGAAGCGCTGCGCGTAGAGCTGATCGAGAGACGTCCCGGCAATAACGTCGGAGCCTTCCGTCTGCTTCGGATGTTGCTGGGTCAGGAACACTGCGCTCGTGCGAAAGTGATCCCCACCAATTTCCGGCGGGGAGAAGGCTTCGGCCATGCGGGAATCGGTGTTGCTAACGATGGTCAGATATTTCCTGTAAGGCTCGAGAGGGCTCAAGCTGCTCGGCGTGAGGTCGAAGTCGCTGCCTTCGGCCGCGGGCGACCACAGGTTCTTCTCGATCCCAATGGCGTTGCTACCAGCGGCCCCATGTACCATCTCGATGCAGACGAGCCGCGTGTGATCCGTTCCTGACGCGGCCCAGGCTTTGCGCGCGGGTACCATGGCTTCGAGAAACGGGAGGGCGACCGTCGCGCCCACACCGCGAAGCACGGCGCGACGGGACAAGTGTTTGTTCGTTATGTACATCGGACTAATTCTCCTGGTTGGAGCCATCGGCAGACGGGGCGTCGGTCTCGCTCAGCGCGCGGTCCGCTGTCCCCATCCGAAATGGCGGGCTCTCCACGATTCCGAGAATGAAAGACGACATCCGGTACTCGTTCGCGGCGGCGTCGCGCGCAATCATGCGCACCACGGGCGTGTCGTAATACTCGACCCGGCGGCCCAGCGCATAGGTCAAAAGGCTTTCGGTGAAGGTGGCGACAAAGGCGTCCGAACGGTTCAAGATCGCGTCGCGCAATCCGAGCGGGCCGTCGATCCTGCTTCCGTCATAAAGCTCGCCCGAAGCGTCGATGGGAACGCCTTCATCCTTGAGCCGCCACGCGCCGGTAACATCGAAGTTCTCGAGCGCGAGCCCAATCGGGTCGATGACCGCGTGGCAGGAATTGCATGCGGGGTTTTTGCGATGCATCTCCATGCGCTCGCGGATCGACAGCACTCGGTCCTCGGCGATAGCGCTCGTTTCCTCGAGAGCGGGCACGTTGGGCGGCGGCGCTGGCGGTGGCGATCCGAGAAGCACTTCCATCACCCACTTGCCGCGCTGTACTGGAGAGGTGCGATTCGCCACCGAAGTGAGCGCGAGTATGCTGCCATGACCGAAGACACCGCGTCGGTTCTCATTGATGCCATCAAGCGGGACGCGCCGAAAGGCGGCACCGATAACGTTCGGGATCTCGTAATGCTTGGCGAGGCGCTCGTTGACAAAGGTGTAGTCGGCCGTCAAGAGCTCGAGAACGCTCCGGTCTTCGCGGACCAGGTTGTAGAAGAAGAGCTCAGTCTCGCGTTTCATGGCGACCGCGAGCCGCGCGTCGTAGAGCGGATAGCGCAATGCGTCGGGGTTCAGCTTCGCGAGGTCCTGGAGCCTCAGCCACTGGGAAGCGAATCGGGTCGAGAGCGCTTCCGAGCGCGGATCCGCAATCATCCGGCGCACTTGCTGTTTCCGAATCACCGGGTCTGAAAGCTGCCCAGAGGCCGCGAAGCGCACGAGCTCTTCATCGGGCGCCGTGGCCCAAAGGAAAAAGGACAGGCGCGACGCCAGGTCCAGATCGCTTACCTGGTAACGCTCGCCGAGTGCTACCGTTTCGGGCAGCTCTTCGAAATGGAACAAGAAGCTCGGGCTCGCGAGGATCGCCTGAAGCGCCAGACGCACGCCGCTCTCGAAATCGCCGTTCTCGCGCCCGCGCGCATAGAAGCTCATGAGCCCTTCGAGTCCGAGATCGTCGACAGGCCGCCGGTAAGCTCGCGTCGCGAGCGCTGTCACGATCTCCGTAGCGCAGCTTTGCTCCTCGTCCGCCGAGACCGGGCGGCACGTGAAGATCCGGCGCCGGCTCGGCGTGTCCGAAACACCCGTGACGTCGTAGGGCCCTCTGATGGTGAAATCCCTGAGATGCGGCAGCGTCGTGATGCCATAAGCGATACCGATATGGGTGTCCGCGAGCGTGTGCTCAATGGGTCCTATGACGTCGTCGATGGGGCCCTCAAACGTCTTGAGAAACGCCGCAGAGATGCGGTGAGGTCCGGCTTTGACAGCAATCCGCACAGATTCGAGGATCAATCCGCCGTCCACTTCTTCGTTCATCAGCGGGTCGATATCGAGGAGCGCGAGGCGCTTGCCGTTTATCGAGACCTCGACTTGCTCGTTCTTCGCCGCCCTGCCATATAGGTAGCCCATTGGAGAAGTGTGTGGCTCTATCTTGAAGATGTAGTCTCCATCCGCGGGGAAGTTGTGGACGACGGAAATGCCGCCGCGCGTGCCGAAGGGAGCGCCTTCGACGTGACGCAGTTGCGACCCCGTCCGCGGAACTTTGTAGCTTTTCTCACTCGGGGTGGCTTTGGGGTCCCCCACCGCTTCGCGGCTAATCTTCTCTGCGGCGCGAAGATAGCTGTCTAGAACCGTCGGCGACATGCCCTGAACGTCGGCGATGTTGTCGAAGCTATGGCTTATCGTATCTGTCGGGAGGAGGGCATCGATGTCGACGTCGACCGCGAGAAGGTCTTTGACGGAGCGCTTATACTCCGCTCGGTTGAGCCTTTGAAAGGTGCGGCGCCCGGGGTTGGGGTTGTCCATATAACGCGCGTCGAGGCTCGCTGCAAGCATGGTGAGAAGCGCTTCGACATCAGCATCATCCGGTCGGGAGGCATAGGACGGCGGCATCATCCGCGTACGCAGCTTGCGGATCATCTTCTCCGCGGTCTCGGCGTTTTTCTCCGGATGGGCGGTGTCAAAGGACTCGAGCGTCAGCCCACCGGTCATGGCCGCGTCGCTGTGGCACATGAGGCAATAGTCCTCGACCATCGCGGTCGCGGCTTCGGGGGAGAGCTCCTGAGCTTGGACGGGCGAACTGGGGCCTAGGCGTAAAAAGGCGATTCCCAATAGAGCAAAAGCGAACTTCCCCATCAAGCCTCCTAGTAGACGCCCCTCGCACCGCTTTCGACAACAGTAAAAGGTGGATCTTCTACGACCGAGGCTGGCTACGCAAGTGCCACCCCTGGCGAAAACGGTTGCCTTGCGCGGCTCGTCTGCAGCATCATCCCCTTCTCTTGAAAGCGCGGGACCTACCTCTTTATTACAACGCGTCCGAGATGCTCGACCGCAATCTTTCGTCGCGCTCAGACAAGACCGCCCTCTATAGCGATGCCCGCACGCTGAGCTTTGGAGAGGCGGCTTCTGAGGCCAATCGCGTGGGGAACGCGCTCCGCGGTCTAGGGGTCTGGATGGGTGATACCGTCGCGCTGCTCTCGCTCGACCGCGCCGAGTGGGTCTCGGTCTTCTTCGGAACGCTCAAGATCGGCGCGATCTCGGTCGGGATCAGTACTCTCCTGACCGAGAAAGAATATGCCTTTATTCTCGATGATTGCCGCGCGCGGGTACTGATCGTTCACGAGACTCTGTGGGCCAAGATCGCGCCGATTCTCGACGCCGCATCGTTCGTGAAGCACGTGATCCTCATAGGGGGTTCGATCGATCGTAGCGTCAGCTACCACGATTGGATCGTTGGCGAAGCGGACGTTCTCGAGCCGGCGAGAACGCATCGCGAAGACTTCTGCACGCTCAACTATTCGAGCGGCATGACGGGCCAACCCAAAGGGATCTTGCATGCGCATAAAGACCTCGCGCTCACCGCGGTTCTGAGCGGGCAGATGAGTCTCGGGATTCAGGAAAGCGATCGAACCTTCGCCGCGGCAAAGCTTTTCTTTACCTTCGGAACCGGAGGCAATCTCGTCTTTCCGTGGTCGGTGGGCGCTTCCATCGTCCTCTTCGAGGGCTCGCCTCGTGTCGCCTCGAACATACTCGAGACGTTCGAGCGCTTCGAGCCGACCATCCTGTTCCATACGCCCACGGGTTATGCGATGGCGCTTGCCATACCTGATAAGGAGCGCCGCCATGACTTGTCTTCGCTGCGCTTGTGCGTCTCTGGCGGCGAACGTCTCCCGGCCGCGACCTGGGAAGAGTGGAAAGCGCGAACGGGTGTGACCATTCTCGATGGCATTGGCGCCACCGAGGTCTATCACAATTTCTTGTGCAACCCCGTCGACGACGTCCGTCCCGGGAGCAGCGGCAAGCCGGTGCCCGGCTACGACGCCCGCATCGTGGATGACGAAGGTGTCGAGGTCGGAACGGAAGAAGTGGGCAACTTGATGATCCGCGGCGAGTCCATAGCACTCTCCTCTTGGCATCAGTCACGAAGCGGTCGCCGAGTGCGCCGTCGTCGCGTTTCGAGACGGTTCGGACCTCGTCAAACCCAAAGCGTTCGTCGTGCTGCGCGAAACGTTCGACGGTTCGGCGGACCTCGGAGGCGAGCTCATCGCCTTTTGCCGGGAACAAATGGCGAATTATAAATGTCCGCGGAAAGTCGAGTTTCTCGACGAGCTTCCAAAAACCGCGACAGGCAAGATACAGCGCTACAAGCTGCGCAAGAGCAAGGAGGCCACATGACCGATTCGAGCTCCGAAGATATGCAGTTCAACTACATCGAGCACCTGCAGCTAGAGAAGCTTCTGACAGCGCAGAAGTTCGTCTCGCCGCATCCAGAGGAGTCTGTCTTCGTGATCATGCATCAGAGCTACGAGCTCTGGTTCCTTCAAGTGATCCACGATCTCGAGCGCATCATCGCCATGCTCGAAAGCGATGACATCGGGCAAGCGACGTGGCTTCTCCAGCGCCTCGGGCGCATCTTTCAAACGCTCGACACTCAGCTCGGCATATTGGAGATGATGAGCGCCGCCGACTTTCAAGAGTTCCGGCCCTATTTGAAGCAATCGAGCGGCTTGCAGTCACGGCAGTTTCGAAAAATCGAAGTGATGGGCGGCCTGTGCGAAACCGAAGGCGTTGCTTATGAGAAGCGTGTGCGGGCGCAATGGCCGGGCCTCGTGGAAGAGGTCCCGACGACCCTTCACAGAGCTTTCCTGAAGCTCGTCGAGCGCCAGCCGCTAAGCCTAGTCGAGGTCTACCAGCAACGGTGGAAGCAGTTCGATGTGTTCGCTCTCAGCGAAGCATGCCTCGAGCTCGACCGCCAGATGCTCACGTGGCGCTCTGACCACGTGCGCATGGTCGAGCGGATGATTGGCGACCGGGCGATCGGAACGGGTGGCACAGAGGGGAGTCGCTACTTGACCTCGACGACACGCTACCGTTTCTTCCCCGAGCTTTGGGAAGTGCGCAACGCTTTGACCGAAGCAAGTGGCGGCCTGACGTCGAGCTAGTAAGTATTCACGCTGCCGACCAGCCGATCCTGATGAAATAGAAGCACGCCGTCGTTCTCGGCGATTCGCTTCATCTCCGCGGTGAACCCGCTCCTGCTGAACAACGCGTAGGCTCACGCCGCAGGTCGCTGCCCCACTCGACTTTCAAAGATTTCTCGACCAAAGCTCGATAGACGCTGCTTCCAAGAGCTTTGTTGCTCCATTTAACCTGTAGTTGAACACTCTGCTAGGGGGTTGCAATAGTGGCTCGTGCCGACTGCATATCGCCCCAAGCATAAGGCGGCCCTGTCTCGAAATATAGCCGATCTTGCTTTCATGAATCACCGCAGCGGTGGCGTCGCTTTCGGAGGCCGGTGATGCTTGGTCGTCTGCTCGTAGGCGTAAGATAGTTTGATGAGTGTCGGCTCGCTGAACGGCCTCCCGAGAAATTGAAGGCCAGCGGGTAGCTCGCCATAGCTGAAGCCGATTGGCACGGCAAAGGCCGGAAAGCCCGTTGGCGGAGACAGCGTGCGGCTGTTGGCGCCGTCTGGCGTGTTCAAATCTCCGATGAGCCGCGGGGGATACCGGAAAGTCGGATAGACGAGCGCGTCGACGCCGGCGTCATCCATCGCTTTGAGCACGACCCCCCGTAATCGTTCGGCCACTTCGACATTGTGCAAATAACCGGAATTTTCTTCCGGCGGTCCTTCGGTCTCACTCGCCCGAGCCAGTCTACTCTCCAGGAAGGGGTGGTAGTCGTCGGTCTCGATAATCTCGGCGAGTGACTTGTAGGGGGCGTCTGGACCCAGGCTGGCAAGATAGTTGTTGTAGTCGAACTTGAGCCTGCCTGCGTTTCTTTTGAACGATTCCTGGATCTCCTCGAGAGCGGGGATGCGCACCGGATCGATGATGGTGGCACCGGCGTTTCGCATGTCTTCGAGCGCCTGATTCATGGCTGCCAGGACTTCGGGCTCGGTGTCGTCCTCGGGAAACATCTGGCGCACGGCACCGATCTTCGCGCCGTCGAGGCCGTCTTCATCGAGGAACGCGGCGTAGTTTTCGGCAACGTTACTTTCCGCCGCTTTGGTTACCGGGTCGGCGGGGTCGTATCCGGCGATGACCTGGAGAACGGCCACCGCATCCGTGACGCTACGTGCGAGGGGACCTCCTACATCCCGACTAAGGCTGAGCGGAACGATGCCGTCGCGGCTCGTCAGGCCCATCGTCGTCCGGAATCCAACGAGAGACTGGTGGGACGCGGGGCCACGGATCGAGCTTCCGGTGTCTGTTCCGAGCCCGACGGTCCCGAAGTTGGCCGCAATGGCGGCGGCGGTGCCTCCGCTCGATCCGGCCGTGACACGGAGCGGATCGTAGGGATTCCGCGTGTAGCCGGGGAGAACGGAGCTCACGGTGAAGGCGCCGCTCATTGCGAACTCGGCGAGGTTCGATTTGGCGAGAACGACGGCACCCGCTTCGCGGATCTTCCGTATCTGATAGGCGTCATCGGGAGGATAGGAGTCTTTCATGGCGAGCGTGCCGTTGGTGGTGGGTAAATCGTGGGTGTCGTAATTGTCTTTGACGATGAAGGGAATGCCGTGGAGGGGTCCGACGAATCCCGACTCCGCGAATTGTCGGTCGAGCTCCGCTGCTCGTTCGAGCGCTCTCGGATTGATGGTGATGATGGCGTTGATGTAGGGCCCGTTCTTGTCGTAGGCTTCGATGCGGTCGAGGTAGAGCTGCACCAACGCCGCGGCGGTGAGCTGGCCGGCCTCCATGGCGCGATGAATGTCGGCAATACTGGCTTCCTGAACGCCATCGACACGAAACGATCGCTCGGTCGCGAGGAGAGGTATGGCCAGCGCTAGAAAGTAAACGGCCGACGAACACAGAACGTGTGCTGTTCTCATCTTTCCTCCTCGAGTCGAGCAGCATTCTAATGGCATCCAGGTGAGAACCTGCAACCGTTCTATACTACTGATCCTGCCCTCCTTGGTTTCATGGAAAAGAATTTAACCGCAGAGGCGCAGAGGTCGCGGAGCACTTCCCTCTCCGTTCTCTGCGCCTCTGCGGTGAGTTTCTTGGTTGCGGCCGCAGGGGGCGCTAGGTCAAGATTGAGGCAGGATGTGAGTTGACGTCGGCCCCAGTTGAAAACATACGAGGGTGAATGAAACCTTACTTCAAGATTGTCGCGATTCTGACGGCGATTGTCGGGATCTCTTTCCTCTTGCGCAAATATGTCTTCGTGGAAGACCCGGTGCCGGTGATCGTCGTAAAGGCGGCTCCGGGGCGCGTCGAGGAAGCGGTGACGAACACACGCGCGGGGACGCTCGAGGCGCGACGTCGCGCGAAGCTCTCCCCTGAAGTCGGCGGTATGGTCGTAGTCCTTCCGTTTCGAGAAGGTCAGCATGTCGTGAAAGGCGCCGTTGTTCTGGAGCTCGACGATCAACTGCAACGAGCTCAGCTCGACCTCTCGGAGCGAGAGCTCGAAGCGACGCGCTCCCAGCAGGAACAATCTTGTCTCGCGGCCGAGCGCGCGGCGAGGAACATGGAACGTATTCGGCGACTGACGGAGCAAGAGATCGCCAGCCGCGATTTGCTCGACGATGCGGAGACCGAGTCTCGTCGCGCCGCCGCCGGCTGCCGCGCGGCGGGCTCGAACTTGGCACGGGCGGGCGCGGTAGTAACGCTGGCAGAGACCCGTGTCGCGAAGATGACACTGCACGCGCCCTTCGACGCGATCGTCGCCGAAGTGGACGCGGAGATTGGCGAATGGGTGACACCGTCGCCCCCCGCGCTTCCGGTGCCGGCGGCGATCGACATCCTGGATCCGGAATCGATCTTCGTGAGCGCTCCCATGGACGAGGTGGACTCGGCGCGGATCGCCGTCGGCCAGAAAGTCCGCGTGAGCATCGATTCTTATCGCGGAAAGCATTTCTGGGGTCGGGTCACGCGAATAGCTCCTTATGTGCTCGATATCGAAGCTCAGAATCGAACCGTCGAGATCGAAGTGGATCTGGATGACAGCAAACTGGGTTCGAAGCTGCTCCCCGGCACCTCGGCGGATGTCGAGGTGCTTCTCGAAGTGAAGGAGAACGTACTGCGCATTCCCACGGCCGCGTTGATGGAGGGACGCCGCGTTCTGCTCGTCGGCGTTGACCTTAGACTCACGAGCCGTGAGGTGACGGTCGGCTTGAGTAATTGGGATTACACGGAGATTCTGGCCGGTCTCGAGCCCGGCGATCGCGTCGTCGTCTCTCTCGATCGCGCCGAAGTGGCCCCGGGCGCCGAAGTCATCGTGGAGGCGGAAGAAGGCGCGCCTTGATCGAGCTCGAAAAGGTTTGCCGCAGTTTCGCGCTCGGCGAGGCGCGCGTGCACGCCTTGGTCGACGTGGACGAGCATATTCGAGAAGGCGAGCGCGTGGCCATCATGGGGCCGTCGGGCTCCGGGAAGTCCACGCTCCTCAACATCCTTGGATGTCTCGATAAACCGAGCTCAGGCATCTACAAGCTCGATGGGCGGGAGATCGGAGGCTTGGACGAGGTGGAGCTCACCGACGTTCGCCGCCATCAGATCGGGTTCGTGTTTCAGTTCTTTCATCTCGTGCCGAGGTTGACCGCTCTTGAGAACGTGGAGCTTCCGATGGTCTTCGCCGGGATTTCTCCAGCGGAGCGGCGTGAGCGCGCGAGGCAAGCGATGACTCGCGTCGACATGAACCAGAGAGTTGGCCACCGGCCCGATCAGCTTTCTGGCGGTGAGCGTCAGCGTGTCGCCATCGCGCGCGCGACCGTGATGGGCCCGAGGCTGCTTCTCGCCGACGAGCCGACCGGCAATCTCGATTCCGTCTCGGGTCGCCAGGTCTTGGATCTTCTGGACGGGATGAACGACCGAGGATTGACCCTCATCGTCGTGACCCACGATCCCGCGGTGGCCCGTCGTGCCGACCGAGGGCTCGTCATGACGGATGGCAAGATCGTTCGTCGTCTGGAGAAATCGGATCTCGCCGCTTTGGCCGGGATCACCGATGCGGCCGGGGTATCCCCGTGAGCGCGAGAGATCTCCTGAGCTTTGCGATCCAAGCACTTCTCGGGCACCGTTTGCGGAGCGCGCTGAGCTTGCTCGGTATGGGGGTCGGTGTGGCTGCAGTGATCCTGTTGACGGCACTTGGCGAGGGCGCCCGGGAATACGTCTCGACCCAATTCGCGAATATCGGCTCGAACCTGCTCATCGTCATACCAGGGAAAACGGAAACGACGGGCGCTCTTCCTGGCATGGGTGGCGCACCCAACGATTTGACGCTCGACGACGTACAAGCGATACAGCGTCGCCTCCGTCAGGTGCAACGCGTGGCGCCCATTGCTATGGCGACAGCCACTGTCAGCCGCGGTGAGCTGAGCCGCCAAGTGGCCGTCATAGGGACGACGTCGGATTTTCTAGAGGTTCGAAATCTCTCGCTGGGTCGCGGCCAGTTCCTACCTGTCGGTGACCTTCAGCGAGGTGCGCCTCTCGCCGTCATCGGCGAGAAAGTGGCCGAGGAGCTCTTTCCCGGACAGAACCCTTTGGGCCAGGTCGTGCGCATCGACGCATGGCGCATGCGCGTGATTGGTGTTCTTGCACCGCGCGGCACGCAGGTCGGCGTGGATATCGATGACATCGTCCTCATTCCTGTCGCCACCGCGATGCGGATGTTCAACCGGAGCTCGCTTTTTCGAGTCATCATGGAGGTGCGCGCCTATGCGGATCTCGACGCCACCACGGACGCCGTGACGGCGCTTCTTGCTGAACGGCACGGAGAGGAGGACGTTACAATCCTGTCACAGGACTCGGTGGTCTCGACGCTCGAGGACATCTTGGGAACTCTGACGCTCGTGCTCGCGGCCATCGCCTCGATTTCTCTGAGCGTGGCCGGTATCGGCATCATGAACGTCATGCTCGTCTCTGTTTCCGAGCGCACAAGTGAAGTGGGACTCCTGAAAGCCCTCGGCGTGTCGCAGCCGCAAATTGTTGCGGCCTTCCTCGCAGAAGCGACGCTTCTCTCTTTGACCGGCGGGCTATTAGGGGTGGCCTTCGGCTGGGCGGGTGTCCTCGTGGTCGTGAGCATCTACCCAGATCTGCCGGCGCACCCGCCGGGCTGGGCCGTCGGAGCCGCCTTGGCCGTTGCGATGGGGGTCGGGATGGTCTTTGGCGTCCTCCCCGCGAGGCGGGCCGCGAGACTCGACCCCATCATGGCCCTCGCGCGTCGTTGAGTATGCTGACCCTGGGCGCTCTTTTCCGCTTCGCTCTCAGCGCGCTGTCCGGCCATCGTCTGCGCTCACTTCTTTCCGTCCTCGGGATCGCCATCGGTATTGGCTCGGTGATACTCCTCACGTCCATCGGTGAGGGAACGCGCCGCTACATTCTGGAGCAATCCACCCAGTTCGGGACGAATCTGGTGTCTATCAACCCCGGCAAGTCGGAGACAGTCGGGATTCCGGGAGTCTTGGGCGGGACGACCCACAAGCTCACGCTCGACGACGCGGAGGCGATTGCGCGATTGCCGAGTGTCGTGCGGGTCGTGGCCTTGACCATCGGTCAAGCCCGCGTCCAAGCAGGAGAGCTAGGGCGGAGCGTTATTGTCTACGGTGTGACGGCCAACATCGCGGCTATGTGGAAATTCAACGTGCGGCAAGGCGCTTTCTGGCCGCCCGCCGATCCGCGGCGAAGCCGGTCGATGGCGGTCCTTGGTCCGAAGCTCAAACGCGAGCTCTTCGGAAACGAGAACGCGCTCGGGCAATTCGTTCGCATTGGCGGGGCCCGCTTTCGCGTCGTGGGTGTGATGGAGCCCAAAGGTCAGTTCCTCGGGTTCGACATCGACGACGCTGTCTATATTCCGGTCGCTTCGGCGATGCGCGTGTTCAACCTCGACGAGCTTCAAGAGATCCAGTTCGTCTATCGCGACTCGATGCCCGCGGACACCGTCGTTGCTCAAGTCAGCCAGCTTCTCATCGATCGCCATGACGGCAACGAGGATTTCTCGGTGACGACGCAGGAAGCGATGCTCGAAGTCATCGGCAACGTGATGAAGGTCATCACTGTTGCCGTGGGCGCCATCGCGGGGATCTCTCTCTTCGTCGGAGCCATAGGGATTCTCACGATGATGTGGATCGCCGTTGGGGAGCGGACCGCGGAGATTGGTCTCATCCGCGCCGTCGGGGCTTCGAGACGTCAGGTGCAGGTGGTGTTCCTCGTGGAAGCCGTAGCACTGGCTACGGCAGGGGGGGCGTTTGGCCTTCTGGGAGGGCTCGGCCTATGTGGGCTTCTTCGCGCGGCGGTACCGGGGCTCCCCGTGCACACGCCGGGCATATTCGTAGCCGCGGCGCTCGGCGTGAGCTTCTTGACCGGTATCGTGTCCGGGGTCGTCCCCGCACGCCGAGCGAGCGGTCTCGATCCGATCGAGGCTCTTCGCGCCGAGTGAAAGGTGGATGAGAAGATGACTGAAAAAGTGACCATTCTTGACCACATAGGGAACACTCCTTTGCTCCGGCTGAATCACGTTACGGATTCTCTGGGGGTGGAATATCTATGTCAAATGTGAGTTCACGAATCCTGGGGGGAGCATCAAGGACCGTATGGCTCTTTGCATGATTGAGGAAGCCGAAAAAAGAGGTGACCTCAAACCAGGTGGAACCATCGTGGATCCGTCCACCGGAATACCGGCCCGGCCCTGTCTTTTGTGGGAGCCGTGAAGGGTTATAAGGTCCAAATCTTTTTGCCCGCGCAGCTTTCGAGCGCTTACAATTCGGCCGATCGAATCCGAATTGCCCGACTCTATGGCGCCGATGTGACGCCGATCGACCTGAATGAGCACATGGAAAATGCCGATCAATTGCAAGGTGTAGAAAGAGCCGCCGCCTTTGTGGCCATTCGAATGAAACAGTGCTACGACCTGCAGCAAAGCGCGCGTCCAATTGGTGGGCTAACCAATTGTGCAATATTGATAACACGAGAGCTCACCGGGAGCATACGGGGAGAGAGATCTTGGATCAGATGGACGGACCCATCGACGGCTGGGTAGCTTCTGTTGGGACAGGAGGCACCCTTCTGCGGCATCTCGTCGGGAGCTAACGTGTGCGCGGCTGTCGAAGTGGCCAAGACAATGAAAAAAGGATCCAGGATTGTCACCGTCATCGTCGACAGAAGAGACCGGTATTTCGCCGAGTATCCAAACGAGCACTACGTCGTCTAGGAAAACACTTCGTCGGTCAAAGATGCGGTGCGTCATGACTTTTCGTTGCTCAGCCCATAAGCCTCGCGCGCTTGTGTCGGCGTGATGTAGCCGTCGCGCAGATCGGCGACGACGTCCGCGCGCGGACGGTCCTTCGCTAAGCCCCAGCCCGCCTCCCGTTCCCGTGACGAGGCGGACAACGTCGCCACGCTCGAGCTTCAGACGCGCGACGCTCCCGTGCCTTTCTATTTCGCCCGTCCGCCGCAAAATCTGGATTTCATTGGCTGACCCTCCTTCTCCCCCGTCGGCGCCCCAGCTTCGGAAGCGGTTTCTTCCGAAGATCGCCGTCAAGCTCGCCTCTTCCGAAAGGATCTCGTATTCGAGCGTCACGCCTTTGCTGCCGCGAAACCGCCCCGCGCCGCCGTCCGCGTTATGGAATGCGTAGCGCAGCACGCGCACGGGGTAGCGCCTTTCGGTGACTTCGATGGGGATGTTGTAGGTCTGGCCGTTTCCAGGGCAGAACTGTCCGTTCTCGCGAGCTCGTCGGTCTCCGGGTGACGCGCCGAAAGGATCGTCGCGCATACCGAAAGGAACGAGCCCGCGGGCAAGCGATCGGGTAGATGTGGCGCGAGCGCTTTCCGCACGAGATCGATCGCGAAGCCGCCGGACTCCCAGTAGGTCGACGTCGGCGCGGGCCGCTTCGCTGTGAAGACCGTTCCCTCAGGACAGCGCACTTCGAGCGGCCGGAACATGCCGCCATTCGTTTGCAAGTGCGGCGCGGTGATCGCGCAGAAGATGGCGCGTGCACGCGATTCCGTCCCCGTGCGGGTGGTGTTGATGGGTCCGGGGACCTGCGGGTGCGATCCCGTGTAGTCGATGACGAACCGCTCCGCCTCGATGGTGACTTTCACACAAACTTCGAAAGGACCGCCGCCGAGCCCGTCGCCATCGAGGGGGTCGCGAGCTGCGAAGATTCCGTGCGGAAGCTTTGCGAGCTCCTTCCGAACCATCGTTTCGCCATAGTCGAAAGCTCGCCCATCGCCGCGCGCACCGTCTCGAGCCCGTAGCGCTCGAAGAGCTCCAAGAGACGCGCCTCGCCCACGCGATTGGCCGCGACGCCGGCCCAGAGATCGCCGAGCGTTTGCTGGGGGAGCCGCACATTCGCCGCAATCAGGTCGAGAAGAGCATCGTTGACGCCGCCGCGGCTCATGAGCTTCACCGTTGGGAATTGCAAGCCTTCCTGGTAGATCCCTATCGCACCGGCGGCGGCGAGGGCCGATGGCTCTTTTTTCTCGAGTTTCTCAACCTGCTCAACCGGGATAACACGCTCGTGGTCAACCCCGTCATCACTTTCGACGGAGGGCGGCCGTTCGTGCGAGAAGAGCTCGTGTCCTCGATCCCACTGATGCCTAATTTAGGCATCCGCCTCCGCTTCTGAACGGGATGGCCACAGAGGCACAGAGAAAGCGAGAGCGAGCTGAACGCGACTCGGTCACGATGTTTACTGAGCCATGGATCCCATCGCGCGAAGACACCTCGGAGCCGTCCGGGCCCAGGAAATCCAGATGGTCGTCGCACGCGGAGATGAGCCCCGTCGCTAGGGTAAATAGAAGGAAGGTGGTCATTCGCATCTTCTTGCCTCCGCTCCGTAGGAGGGGTGGAGACGCGAAAATTCTTCGCCGCTTCGAGCGCTTTATTCCATTATCTTGCGGACCGTGTTCACGAAGTCGCGATGGCCTTTTCTGGGGTCGTAGACGATCACCGGCCTCAGATGGCCAGCGATGGTGTCGGGGCTCGTGCGCGCATAGCTCATCAACATTCTCGCTAACGTCGTGCGTGCGTCGGACGAGGCCTTGTCGCGTGGGATGCCGGTTAGTAAATCGTTCAATGTCAACGGCCAAGGCTCTTCACGAAGAAGGGCGTCGACAACGATGGCTTTGAGCACGTTGTGAGGAAAGTTGAAGTAGAGCGCCACGGGGGAATAAGTGTCTGCAGACGGACGCTGTTCTTCGAACGCTTTGAGCAAGTCGTCGCGATACTCCGAAAAACGCTCGTGGAAGCTCGAGACCATGTCCGCGTACGGCTCCAAAGATGATGGCGGCGTGCCCACGAAGGCGCGTGGATCGGTCGAAAGGCCGTTCAAGAGCCCCTCGACGATCGTGTCGTGCGCATCAGATTCAGTGCCATCTTCCCTGAGGTGTGTATAGGCTTCCATGAGCGTTGCGAGCGCTGACAAAACTTGAGGGTAGTCGGGGACATTATCGATGCGCATCTTAATGATGTCGCGTTCGTAATTCGTCTCGAATCCAAACCGAAGATGGCTTCCCAGAATCGCCGCATGAGCCAGCGCGTGGCGCGTTCGATGCTCGAGATTGAGGGTCCCGACCTTCGCGAGCAAGCGATCGTAGGCGCTGACATCGTATTCGAAATGGGCGGTGGCAATGGGGATGAGCGTCTCGGCATTCGAGACGAAAAAGTGTCCGCTACCGTCGGGCCCGTGGAGCTCTTCGAGTAGCCGCGTCAGCCTATCGAAGTTCTTGTCCGCGCTTCCCTCATGGCTTCCTTCATCCCAGGCGCGAAGCGAGAGAAGAGCGAGTACATAAAAGAAGTAGTAGTCGAGAAGAATGGCGATAACGGTCTCTTTCGACTTTTGGGGCTCGGGCATGTCCATGAGAAATAGAGCTACATCGACGGGGATGGTCTCCTCGTTGAATTTCTCCGCTTTGCCATCCCAGTCGGTAAGCACGTGGAAGCCGTCCTCGCGGGTTCTCTTGTCGAGGGCCCGGACGGTCCGCTCGAGAGAAACTTGGCCCGAGCCCGTCTGGAAGAGGTTCGCGCGCATACTGTTCGCGAGCTCGGTCAAAGCCGCTCGGAACCGGGGTGGCTTTGCGCACGCGGCGACGATGTTCCGTCGGGTCGTTCCCTTCAGAATGGCTTCGACCTGATCGCAAGCACGCGTGAACGTAACCGTGGGCTTCGGGCGAGAGCGCTTGCGCTTTTTGACCATAGTTGGACGATGCTCGATCGGTTGAGAATTCTAGCACCCGATGGCCCCCTCTCTCGTTGTTACAGCCCGCCACTGGAGATAGACTGGGCCCCTTTCGATTCGCAGGAGGTTCGGCATGAAGGTGTGCGTTTTTCTAGGGTTCTTGACCGTCGCTGCGGCGCCTTTCTCGCTTCATGCGGCCGATGAAGCAAGCCTCCTGACCGAGGTCGACACGCAGGCTCTCGAACGCCACGCGCGGGCCATCATCATGCACCGGCGCGACGGCGGAAGCCCAGGCGAGAACGCGGCCGTGGACTACGTGGTCGAGACGTTGAGGGCCGAGAATATCGATGTCGAGGTGCACTTGTTTCCCGGCTATGTCAGCAATCCCGGACGCTGCGCTCTACGGGTGGAAGGTGCGGAGCCGCGCGAGCCAACTTGCCTTACGCAAGCACTCGCCGCGCCCACGGCTCCAGGCGGCGCCCATGGCGAGCTCGTCTATGTTGCTTCAGGCACCCCGAGCGACTACGAGAACGTGGACGTCGAAGGCAAGGTGGTTCTCGTGGACGCCCTACCGCTTCCTTGGGGTGTCAAGGATGCTGAAGACCGAGGAGCTGTAGGGGCCGTCTTCATCTCCTATTCCGAGCTCATCCAAGAGCTCACCGTCAGCCCCATCTGGGGAACGCCGACCCACGAGAACTACGAGGAGCTTCCTTCGATCCCGAGCGTCAACATCAACAAGCCGGACGGGGACGCGCTTCGCGAAGCACTCGCGTCGGCGCCCGTGACCGTCACGATCGAGACCGAGGTCAGAACGGGTTGGAAAATGCTGAAGCTCGCGGTAGCGACCATAGAAAGCGAAAAAGACCCGGACGGGTTCGTGCTCGTCGGCGGCCACATCGACGGTTGGCATTACGGAGCCGTCGATGAAGGCGCCTCGAACGCCGCGATGGTCGAGATGGCGCGTATCTTTCACCGTCATCGAGGCGAGCTCGAGCGAAGCTTGAAAGTCGCCTGGTGGCCGGCGCACTCGAACGGCCGCTATGCTGGCTCGGCCTGGTATGTCGACCACGCCTGGCTCGAGCTTCGCGACCATGCGCTGGCCTATATGAATATCGACGGGGTCGGTCAGATGGGCGCGAGCGTCTACGGCTCGAGCAATACGGCTTCGATGGACGATCTCGCGAGCGCGGTTCTCCGCGACGTCGCTTCCGTGGACGGCCAAGGTGGCCGACCTGGACGCAACTCGGATCAAGGCTTCTACGGTGTCGGGATGCCTCTTCTTCAATTCAGTCACGGGCGCGTCGATCCGGGCGGCCGCTACTGGTTCTGGCACACGACGGAAGACACGTTCGACAAGATTGATTTCGGGATTCTTGCAGGCGATACGAAGCTCTACGTCGCCGCTCTTTCCAGGCTTCTCATGAACGCGATCCCGCCGATACGACTGGCGGCCGCGACTGAAGAGCTGACGGAACGTCTCGAGGAGCGGAAAGGCTGGGCGGGAGACCATTTCGATCTGTCGAGCGCTTTAATCAAAGCCGACGAGCTTCATCGTGCGGTGCAGGACCTCGATCGGCGGCTCACGACCTATTCCGGAGCGTCTACCGCGGACATCGTGCGGCGGATGGTGCGCGTGATCCGTCCCGTGTTGCGCGTGACCTACGAACGAAACGGGCCCTATCACCAAGACCCGGCGCTTCAAGTGCCCACGCTCCCTGGACTCGCGCCCCTAGAGACGCTTTCGAAACATCCGCGCGGGAGCGACCTCTACCGTTTCACCCAGGTCCATCTCGTCCGAGAGCGGAATCGGCTCGAGGATAATCTCGACCAGGCCATCCGCGAAGCGCGGGCGCTTTCGCGAGTCCTCGACGAAAATGCGCGCTGAAAAAGCCTCGGGCGTGCTTGCTCGGCTTCTGGGAGCGCGCGGAGCGAAGCGATTTCTCGAGAATCACTGGCCTCATGACACGTACTACTGCCACGGCGCACGCAAGCGGCTCGGGGGACTGACAGACATTCCGGAGCTCGAGAGCGTGGAGAGCCTTCTTCGTTGTCCCGCCGACCGCTTGATGGTGCAAAACGATCACCGCACACTCCTCTGCAAGGGTCCAGACGAAGCGCGCGAGTTCTACGACTGGGGCTACCAACTCTATTGGGACAACATCCGACCCGAAAGCGCGAGCTTTGCTGCGTGGCTGCGCGATCTCGAGGACGAGCTCGGGCTTCCGCGGGGATTGGTGCGATGCAACGCCTTCTTGTCGGCGTCGACATGAATTCCGTGCGGCCAGACGATCATCCCGGCACCGAAGCTCTTCACGAGATCGCCGGACGGAGCGAACAAGGAGACCGTGTCGAGGTCTTCTTTGCCGATACAGCTGTTCTGGCCGCATCGCTCCGCGACCCAGATATTGCCGCTCCCGTCCAGTGCGGCATAGACCGCGCTAGTCGCACCCCACGTGCGGCCCGCGGGCATCTTGGCCCAGCCCTCGACCGTCCGATACGGATTGGGCGCGTGATTTTGAGCACGGGCGGACACCGCCAAGATGGCGACCGCGAGAAACGCCCAAACGCTGCGAGCTTTTAGTGACATTAGAACTACCCCCTAGCTAGATGGAAAACAGGTCGTCGAGTATGCTTTTTAGTTCGATAGCATCGGGAACAGCCGGCGGATGTCGGTCGGGTTCGGCTGCCGTCCGTATTCGCAGATTTCGAAGGCTTCCGCGTGCGTCACGTTCTCCGCGCGATCACCTCCGTACCACTTCACGAGCGACGCGCTGACTTCAGAGCCGATGGGTCGCGCGCGAGACGTGGCGAGCCAAGCCTCCCGCGCCTCCGAATCCTCAGGCACTTGGTCGAGCGCTTTTCGCGTCCAGGGAAGCCACTCGTAGAACTGAGAGACATGTGCGTCCATCGCGTGAATCTTCTTTGCGTAGACCTCGGTAATGTCGACGGCGATGTCCGGCCGGAAAGGATTGGGCCTATCGAAACGGTCGTAGCAATAGAGGAAAACAGAGTTGCGGGCAAGCGGCGGTGTATCGGGCGCCACATTGGGCACGATGACCATGTAGGCGGCGTCTTGAACGACGAGGCCAGTGTTTCGATGGTCGGGATGGTAGTCGTTCGGCCGCGGCAAGATGACCACATCTGCGCTCGCATTACGGATCGCACGGATGACTTGATGGCGCACCGCAAGGGTGGGCTCGAGCTCGCCGTCGTGATTATCGAGAACGCGATAGGACGATATCCCGAACCGGCGCCCCGCCTCTTCCGCTTCCGTGCGCCGCCTCTTGGCAAGAGCTCCGCCGCCTTCGCTTTGATGTCCCGCATCCCCGTTCGTGAGCGAGAGGAACTGGACGCGATGGCCGAGCGCCGCCCATGAATCGCCGTGCCGTCCGCGCACGAATCCGCATCGTCCGGATGCGCGCCGATCACGAGGATCGACAACGGAGCGGTCTGTTGTCCCGAAGCGAGGACCGCTAACGAAAGACTGAGGACGAGCTCGAGCATGAGCTGCGTGTAATAACAGCTCGCGCTATTCCTCAAGGCTTACAAAGAGCTGTGCGAGCCGTCGCACATGGGCGCGTTGTTCGTCTGTTTGCACTGACAAAGCGCCACGGTTTTTTTCTCTGTGATTTCCACCATCATTGGCGTGAACTCCGTCCCCGCGTGGCTACCGTCGCAAAACGGCTGGTTGCTCGACTCGCCGCACTGGCACCAGTGGTAGGTACCGGGGTCGAGTTCCAATACGGCGGGTTGCTTTTGAGCGACTTTACCTTTCGCCATCTAGTCTCCTTTTGTTGCTTTCCAAAGCCTAGTCTAGTCGAACTGGCGACAGAGAAGGTACCTGCGATACATTCGCGATGTGACGATCCCAAAGCTTGTCGCATCCCTTTGGGTCGTGGTTCTCGGTCTCGGTGCGGATTGGCCGCAGTTCCGCGGCCCGAATGCGGCGGGCGTCGCCGAGGAAGAGCGCTTGCCCGTGCATTTCGGTCCGCACGCGGCCGTCGTTTGGAAAACACCGCTACCCATGGGACCGTCGTCCTCGTCTATCGCCGGCGAGCGGATTTTTGTCACAGGGCTCGAGGATGCTAAACTCACGACCTTCGCGCTCGAGCGCCGGACAGGCCGCGTTTTGTGGCGACGTGAAGCGCCGCGCCCACGAACCCAAGAGCTCCAGGAAAACAACCACCCGGCCTCGCCCACGCCGGCAACCGATGGCGAGAACGTCTACGTCTTCTTCGCTGATTTCGGGCTGCTTGCCTGCGGCCCTCGTGGAGATGAGCTGTGGCGGCTTCCTCTCGGACCGTTCAATAACCCTTTTGGCCACGGGTCGTCGCCGATCGTCTCTGGGGATCTCGTTTTACAAGTCTGCGATCAAGACGAAGGCTCGTTCATCGTGGCGGTGGAGAAGACGAGGGGTGATGTTCGCTGGCGAACGGAGCGCGCTCATGCCCAGAGAGGCTACGCGACGCCAGTCCTGTATCAGCCTCGCGGCGGAGCGCTCCAAGTGCTCGTTGTCGGTTCGTATCAGCTCAACGCTTACGACCTCGCCACTGGAAAGCTCATCTGGTGGCTCACAGGTTTGCCGTGGCAGATCAAGCCGACGCCGGTTCTCTCAGACGATGCTGTCTATTTCATAACGCGCGCGGGCGAGTCGGATCCCGGCCAGCAAGAGATTGTCCCGCCTTTCGCCGACGCGTTGGCGCAACTCGATGACAACCGAGACGGCAAGCTTGCCAAGAGCGAAATCGTGGACGAGCGCGCGATTGGGCGCTTCGACGAATATCTGGATTTGGATGACACAGGCTTTCTCGAAGAGCGTGACTGGAACCAATTTCGCACCCGGCGCCAAGGCATGAATGCGCTCTGGACTTATCGGCTTGGCGGCGAAGGCGACATGACGGCGCGTAATTTTTTATGGAAGGACTCGAGTAGCCTCCCGAACGTCCCGTCCCCTCTTTACTATCGCGGCGTGCTCTACACGTTGAAGGAAGGCGGCATCCTCACGTCGTTCGACCCAGAGACGGGCGAGGTTTTGAAGCGCGGAAGACTGCGCGGCGCGCTCCGCGCCTATTACGCGTCCCCCGTCGCCTCGGACGGGAAGATTTACGCGGTGAGCGAGGAAGGCAAAGTCGCCGTTATCCGCGCCGGCGCCGAGTGGGAGCTTCTCGCGGTCAACGCGATGGACGAAGGCTCGAAGTCTACGATTGCGATCGTCGACAGCAAGCTCTACGTTCGGACCTACGACGCGCTCTACAGCTTCGCCGAACCCAACTGAAGTCGAAGCGTCAAGGCGCTTTCTTTATACGGGGGTAGATTCTCTATGTTCCGCCCACCTTCTGCCTCTTTCTCTGCCGCTCGAGCTTCTTCTTCGGGTCCTTCTTGTCGAGCGCGATGTCGATCGCCGTCTCCAAGATACCGGCCAAAGAGGTGTTGGGGGTCGACAACGGCCAGGCGTACATTTTATAGATGACAGTGCACTGTCAATAAGACATAATAATGTCATGATAGAAGCGATCCGGCGTGTTTTGGATGCATCGCACGAGCTAGTCGAGCAGATGGCGCAGCTGCGCGAACAAATGGCGCACCGCGCCGGCGCCACCCGTGCCACCTGGCGTGTACTAGCCGTAGCCGCGCGACAGGGGAGCACGGTGCCTCAGCTGGCCCGGCGCCTCGGTGTGAAGCGTCAGAGCGTGCAACGCATCGCCGACCAGCTCGTCGAGTCGGGTCGGGCGCGTTACGTCACCAATCCCGATCATCGTCGATCCCCGCTTCTGAAGCTCACGGTGCCCGGCGAGGCCGCGCTGAAGGTGCTCGAGCGCGAGCTCACCGATTGGGAGTCCGATTTGGGCGCCGAGCACGAGCTCGAGCTCGAAGAGCTCGAGACAGCACTCTACGTCTTGCGCGTCGTGGGGGCGCTCATCCGAGTGTAGATGAGCACGAGCGCGACGACTAGAAAAGTGAGCCCTGCCGAGCCGACGAACGTCGCGCCCCCGATGGTCTCGTACAAAATACCGCCCGCGATGAGCCCCACGATGCTGGCGAGGCTTCCAACGCTGCTGCCGATGCCCTGTACGACCTCCTGAAAGCCGCCCCCGCGGCGTTCGCAAGAAGCGCGAGAAACGACGGTCACATCAGACCGTTTCCGAAAGAGAACAGCATAGCGGCCACATAGAGCACCGTCCGGCTCGGACTCGTGAACAACACGCCGTCGCGAGGATCGCAGCACCTCCACACACGAGCGCCGCGTCCGAGAACCTGGGGCCGAGCTTTCCGAGGAGCGGCCCCTGCACGAGGACCGTGGTGAGCCCAAGAAAAGAGAAAAACAACCCGATGTCGGTGATGGACCATGAGAGCGCCTGGAGCGCATATACCGGAAACGCCGTGTAGAACAAATTGAACGCTAGGAAGATGACGAAGTAAAGGAGCAGCAAGAAAGGTATTTGCGGAAGCGCGAGCACGTCTTTCCACGTGACTGTCCCGGTCCCGTCGATATCAAAGCAATCCTTGTGCTCCTGCCCGAACACTTTGCGCACGGACGATCGGCCGGGGGCCTCCGAGAGCACGCAAGGGCGAGACTCGGGGAGATAGAACGCGACCACCCCGGAGGCGATGAGCGAGATGAGGAGCGCGGCTACCACGGGTATGACTTCGCCGTAACGCGTTGCGCCCAAAAGCCCCGCAAGTGTGGGTCCGAGGATGAAGCCGAGGTTCCCGGCCACCGCGATCTTTCCGAAGCTCGTCTTGCGGTCTGTCTCGTCCGTCACGTCCACGAGATAGGCGTTGGCGACAGAAACGTTCCCGCCCGTTAAGCCGTCGAGCGCTCTGGCCATGAAGAGAATCCGCTCTGAGCGTGACAGTGTGACGTTCTCTCCGGACAATCGCGACATCATCCCGGGACTCGGGTTCTATCTCGGTTATGACAGCCGGGACCTCTGGTCCGTTCCTAGATATGGGTGGTGGAACGAGCTTCAGGTAACGAGGAGCAACGTGCTCGACAGCGACGGGTATTTCTGGCGATTCATCTTCGACGTTCGCGGCTATCACACTTGGGAAGACCGTCACACCATCTATCTCTCGTCGCTCACGACGCTTCAGACCGGTACGGTCGGCGTCGACATCCCGATCTATTCGGATTTTCATCTCGGTGGAACGAACACGATACGAGGCTACGAGCTCGACGCGCGCTCCGGAAAGAATCAGTTCATCAACGCCGCCGAGTATCGCTACATGCTCCTCGAGCCCCGGCCCGTCAGCGTGTCGTTCTTTGCCGCCTATATCGGGATTCAGCTCGCGAGCTTCGTCGATCTCGGACACAGCTGGGATCTGGGTCATGAATTTGCCTTGAACCAGTTCATCGGCGGCTACGGGATTGGCCTTCGACTCCTGGTGCCGTTCATCGACGAAGTGCGGCTCGACGTCGCATTGGGCCAGCCAGGCCACGGTCCGACCTTCCACTTTGGGATTTTTTCCAAAACTGTGATGCAGCGCATCAGGGTTCGATAGTCATCCGGGCGCGATTGATCGCTTTTACTCGCTGGGACGCCGCTTCGCTCGGGATGTTTGTCTCGATGGGTGGCTCGGTTTCGGAGCGCAGCCCTACGAGCTGGTGGTGGGCTCACATTCGCCGGTGACGTCCGGACCTCCGCATCTCGCGATTGATCGCGCGCCATTTCCGCTTCTCGGCGTGTTGCGCGGAGGCGTCTTGACGGACGCGCAGATAGCGCAGCTCTTTCTGAAGTGCGCGAAAGCTTTCGAGACGCTCCGCCGAGAGCGCACCTGAGTCCGTCGCCGCAAGCACCGCGCAGCCGGGCTCGGTCTGGTGCGCAGTCTTCGTAGCGGCAGGCTTCCGCAAGGCCCGCGATCTCTCCGAAGCTGTCATCGAGCGCGCTTTCTTCCGCCCAAAGCTGGAGCTCGCGGATGCCCGGGTTGTCGATCAATAGAGCGCCGCCGGGCATCCGAAAGAGTTCGCGATGCGTGGTCGTGTGGCGGCCGCGATCGTCGCTCTGCCGGACCTCGCGAGTGGGCTGCACGTTCTCGTCGAGCAGACGGTTGATGAGCGTTGACTTCCCGACGCCCGACGAGCCCACGAGCACCGCGGTCTCGCGTGGCCAAAAAACGACCTACTTCAGCGAGGCCGAGCCCGTCGAGCTCACCGACGCAGCTCGACACCAATACCGAGGCGCCTATCGCGATTTCCTCGATCTCGGCCCTCCGCGCGTCGATCGCTTCCGTAAGATCGGCTTTGTTGAGAAGCACCGCGGGCACGGCGCCACTCTGCCAGACGGTGGTCAAGTAGCGCTCGATCCTTCTCGGGTCGAAATCTTCGTCGAGCCCCATGACGACGATGACGGTGTCGACATCCGCGGCGACGACTTGCTCGACGGTCCTTCGACCGGCGACCTTCCGCGAAAGTCGCGTGCGGCGCGGCAGCACCGCCTCGATTCTGGAGTCGCTAAAAGCGACCCAATCGCCGACCGCGGGCAAGTCCGTTGCGGATGCCGCCTCGTGTCGCAAGCGTCCGGAAACACTCGCCTGGTGCTCGCCGTCTTCCGCTATGAGGCGATGGGTCTCGCCGCTTGAGAGCACGACGCGACCAGGCCTCAGGCCGGGCATGTCTATTTGCTCGAAAGCGGCCAAGAAATGATGGTTGTAGCCGTAGTCTTCCAATTCCGCGGGTCTTTCCTCTCGTTCTTATGTGGAGAAAACACACCTCTAGCGGCGCTAGAGGCTAACGGGGAGTTTGGAAGCTACACAATCATAGACAGCGTGTCTATGCTAGCACGCGCGCCGCGAGCTGCTCGCCGCGCTTATCGACCTCGCTCAGAATCGCGTCTACGGGTATGTCGGTCTTCTCCTTGGTCGCGCGATCGAAGATCTCGACCATGCCTTTCTCGAGCCCCTTGGGCCCGACGACGACGCGTAGCGGTATGCCGATGAGCTCGGCGTCTTTGAACTTCACGCCCGGCCGCTCGTTGCGATCGTCGAAAAGCACTTCGTAATTCGGCTTCAAGGCTTCATAAATCTCCTCGGCCTTCGCGAGCGCCGCCTCGTCTTTGAAAGAGATGGGCGTGATGACGATATGAAACGGTGCGATCGACCAGGGCCACACGATGCCGAACTCGTCGTGATAGGCCTCGATAACGGCGGCGACGAGCCGTTCGATCCCGATCCCATAGGATCCCATCACAACGGGTACTTCCTTGCCTTGCTCGTTCAAGACGTTCAGGCCCATCGACTCCGAATATTTCAAGCCGAGCTTAAAAATATGTCCGAGCTCGATGGTCTTCTTGACCTCGAGCGCGCTCCCGCACTTGGTGCAAGCGTCTCCAGTAACGACAGTCCTGAGGCTCGTCCATTGAACGTTCGCGAGATCGCGCTCCACGCGAACGTGACGGATATGAAAGTCGTCCTCGTTCGCGCCGGTCACCATCCCCTCGCGACCTTTCAAAGCGTCGTCCGCATAAACGGTCAGGCCTTCGACCCCCACGGCGCCCAGGCTTCCAGGGTGCGCGCCGAGCGCTTTTTGACATTCCTCCGGCGTGGCTGGCCGGAACTTGGTGGTGCCCGTTACTTCGGCCACCTTGATTTCGTTCAGCTCGTGGTCGCCGCGAACGAGAAAGAGGGCTGTTTTCTCCTCGATGATGTAGACGAGCGTTTTGATCTGTCTTTCCGCGGCGGCACCGCCGTCGAACTCTGCGAGGGCGTCGATCGTTCGGACGCCGGGAGTCGGAAACCTCTCGACCTCCGCTGTATCATCGCTATCCTCCACCACAGCCGCCACCGATAGGGCTTTCTCGACATTGGCGGCGTAGTCGCAGCCTGGGCAAGTCACGATCCAGTCTTCGCCCGCGTCCGAGACACTCATGAACTCGACGGAATCGCTGCCACCCATAGCACCCGAAGACGCTTGCACGGGAATCGATCGAATCCCGCAGCGCTCGAAGATACGGCGGTAAGCCTCCGCATGTTTGTCGAAGCCAATATCGAGCCCCGCAAAATTGATGTCGAAAGTGTAAGAATCCTTCATGACGAACTCGCGTCCGCGAAGCACACCGGATTTCGGCCGCGCTTCGTCGCGAAACTTCGTCTGGATTTGGAACCAAATCTGGGGAAGCTGCCGATAGCTCCGGAGCTCGTCACGTGCGATCGCGGTGAAAACCTCTTCATGGGTCATACCGAGGCAATAATCGCCTTGGCGCCTGTCTTTGAGCCGGAACATCTCGTCGCCGATCTCGAACCAGCGACCGCTCTCTTTCCAGAGCTCCCCCGGATGGATGACGGGAAGGTGGAACTCTTGCGCACCGATGCGCTCCATCTCCTCGCGCACGATGGCCTCCACTTTGCGAGATACGCGGAAGCCGAGCGGTAGCTTGGAATAGATGCCCGCGGAGAGCTGCCGGACGAGCCCAGCGCGGAGCATGAGCTTGTGGCTAATCGCTTCCGCGTCCGCGGGATCGTCCCGGAGCGTCGGGATGAACATGTTCGACCATCGCATGCACAGATGATAACAATTTGCGCCAACTCCCGAACCTCGAATAACATCGATTCGAATCACGGGAGGCCCAATGATGAAACGGATCGTCGTCTCGAGCACGCTTGTGGCGCTCGTTCTCTCGAGCAGCCTGGCTTTTTCCCAGGACCCCTACTTTCCGGAGCGTCGCAACTGGACAGCGCAGGATCCGGGAGAGCTGGGCATGAACGCCGTCAAGCTTCAGGAGGCCATCGACTTCGCAATCGGCCAGGAATCCAAGGCCAACAAAGACCTCGCGCTCAACCATGAGCTCTCGAACTTCGCCCGAGAGCCGTTCGGCCGCCGCGTCGGCCCTACGACGGTACGGGCGGCATTGAACGGTCTCGTCGTAAAGAGCGGTTACATCGTGGCCGAATGGGGCGAGACCAAGAAGGTAGACATGACCTTCAGCGTGACGAAGACCTTCCTCTCCACAACGGTCGGGCTCGCCTATGATCGCGGCCTCATAAGCGATGTGCACGATCTCGCAAGCGAGTACGTCCCGACGGACGAGCTTTTCGGGAGCGAGCACAACAAGAGCATCACGTGGGACCATCTCTTGCGGCAGACAAGCGATTGGCAAGGAACACTCTGGGACAAGCCCGACTGGGCGGATCGGCCCGTCGGCGAGACGCCTCTCGATTACCCGAACCGTCCGATGTACGAGCCAGGGACGCATTACAAGTACAATGACGTGCGCGTGAACTTGCTTGCTCTCGTCGCGCTCCACGTTTGGCGCCAACCGCTGCCTCGAGTGCTCCGCGAACACGTCATGGATCCGATCGGCGCATCCAACACGTGGCGCTGGCACGGCTACGAGAACTCGTGGGTCATGATCGACGGAGTCAACGTGCAGTCAGTGAGCGGCGGCGGCCACTGGGGCGGCGGCATGCACATCAACGCGCGCGACATGGCGCGATTCGGCTATCTCTTTCTCAGGGACGGCACTTGGGAGGGCAAGCGCATCATCTCCGAAAAGTGGATCGAGATGGCGCGCAGCCCGGGCGTAAACAAAGGCTACGGCTTCATGAACTGGTTCTTGAACAAGCCTTACGTGAACGATGACGGCGAGCGCCGCCAAGCGCTACCCTCGGCACCACCGAGCGTGGTGACGTTCCGCGGCGCGGGCTCGAACATCATCTATATCGACTGGGAAAATGATCTGGTCGTCGTGGTGCGCTGGATTGTCGGCCGCGCTCTCGACGAGTTTATCGGAAAAGTGCTCGGCTCTATCGAGGGGCCGGCCCCAACGGATAACGGACCGGTTCACTAGAGACCGCCGCGGCGGGCCTCGAGCTCTTGCGGTACGAGAAGACGTATTCGAGCATGCCGTTGCGCAGCTGGTATCGGCTCTCGACCGTCAAGCTCGGCATCCGTTTCAACAGGTCCTGTTCTAAATAGCGGGGCAAGGCCGCGCGTCCTTCCTGGATCTCGAAGGCGACCGTTTCGTCGTCTCGGACCCAGTAGTGCGACGGCCCGGGAGGCATTTCCTTCTGCATCCAAACGAAGGCCAAAATCGCCGTTCCCGGAACGAGAAACGGTTCGAGCGTCGTCATGAGAAGCTCGTGCTCCTGAGGCGTGAGATAGTTCAGAACATCCCACGCGAGAACGAGGTCAAAGCGCGTCTCTGGGTCGAAGTCGAGAAGCTTCACCAAGGCTTTGCGCTTGCGCTCGTCGCCCTCTGGCACAGCTCGCAGGGGTCGAAGACCGCTGTAGAAATCCGCAACGGCGAGCTGGCCGCCATAATTGGCAAAAAACTCGAGATTCGCCGTCCGTGCGCTGCCGAGGTCGAGGACCCGCAGGGTCGCGCCCTCCTTTTGAGGAAGCAGCGCGCGGAGCCCAGGGCACCTTTGAGTGGCTTCTGAAATTTCATTTTCGGAGACACCTTTGGCGCTCCGAAAGAGAAACAAACGCATTTGAGCCTTGTATAATACGCGCGATTGGAGAAATCGATCGTGACCTTCAGACCGTTTAGCTTCGTCGTTCTCGTTCTCGCGGCCGCTTGCTCGCCTACCCCGAGCCCCGAGCCTGAGCCCGAGAGCGCCGCCACCCCTATCGTCCGCACGGGAGATCCCCAAAAGCGCGGTTATACCGATGACGACTTTCCGCGGGTGCAAGAGCTCGCCGAGGGCGTCTATTCGTACGAACAGCTTCGCTCCGCTGGCGACGAGAAGTTCACGACGGTGAGCTTGTTCGTCGTCACCGATAAAGGCGTACTCGTGGCCGACGGACAAGGAAGTCCCGAAGAAACCAAGCGGCTCGTCGACGCTGTCGCCGAGCTCACCGACCAGCCGATTGCCCATGTCGTGATTTGCTCGGACCACGGTGATCACACCGCCGGCAACGTCTCGTTCCCCGAAGCCGCCGTGTTCTACGCGCACCCGACCTCTAAAGCAACGCTCGAGGCTGCGGCGTCGAGCGAAAACCGCCGCGAGGACGCCCCGCCAGTCATCATCCCAACCGAGCTGGTCGAAGATGAGAAGGTCTTGACGCTCGGCGGTAGAGAAATCCGCATTCTCTTTCTAGGCCGCGCGCATACCGGCGGCGATCTCCACGTCTATTTGCCTGAGGAAAAGATCCTCTTCATGAGCGAGGCGTACCTCAATCGCATCTTCCCCGCCCTGCGCTCCGCCTATCCATCGGAATGGGTCGAGATGATAGCGATTGCGCAAGCCATGGATGTTGATGTTTATGTGCCTGGCCATGGATTCGTCGAAACGCCTGAAATACTCGAAGACGAGCTCCAGACCTACCGCGAAGCGATGGAGCTGGTGATCGCGGAAGCCACGAGGCTTCACGGGATGGGTCTCGACGTCGACGCCGCAGCTGCTCGAGCCAAATTCGGTGAGCTCGAAGAATGGACGTTGCGATCGAGCCAAGGCGCGCGCGCAATCGAAAAGGTCTACGAGGAGCTGAACGGCGAGCTTCCCTGAGGGCCTAAGGGCGAGAAAATTTCTCCGCGAGAAAATCGCCCTCGTTCCATTCGGGCCTCTGCTCGGCGTTGGCGATGTTGTAGCCGATCAGATATGCGAGCTTCGCGTAATCCGCGCCCGCTCGGAAGTCCATTTCCTGACGCATGTCGTCGGAGGGCTTGTGGTAGCGCGTCGCCATCCAATCGTCGAGAAGCGCACGGCCATCCACCTGCTCTTCTCCGGTGTCATTGCCCACGAACGGATAAACGGCCGGGATCCCTTGCTTTACGAAAGAATATTGGTCGCTTCGGATGAAGATGACTTGTTCGGGCATGAAGTCGGGGCTCAAACCGATATCGAGCCACTCGGCAGCGCGTGACACGGGCTCGAGCAGCGTGGAGTGGTCGACGCCGAACGCGACGACGTCCCGCAAAGGATGGAGCATAAGAGCACGATCCGCGTTGACGTTGGCCACGATCGCATCGCGCGGCACCGTAGGATGGTGCGCGAAGTAGTCGGAGCCGAGAAGACCTTTTTCCTCCGCCGTGACGGCGAGGAAGAGCAAGCTGCGCCTGGGAGGCGGTTCCATGCGCGTGAACGCGCGCGCCACCGCCAGGAGCACAGCGACACCCGAAGCATTATCGTAGGCGCCGTTATAGAGGTCGTCGCCGTCGACCTCTTGGCCGAAGCCTACATGGTCCAGGTGAGCCGAGTAGACGACGATCTCGTCGGCGAGATCCGTCCCGCCGAGACGCGCCGCGACGTTCGGGCTTGCGAGGTCCTCGTGCTGTCCAACCGCTCGGAGGATCACGGTCTGGGGTAGCTCGCAGCCCCCGGGCTCGACCGGCTCCAGTACTGATAATGACGCGCCCACGAGGTTCTCCGCCGTCTCGCGACTCAGAGTGCCGCGAGGCACGGTCTCGCCCGATGGCTTACCTGTTGCCGGATCGAGCCAGCGCATCGATGGCGCCCGTGCAGCTTCCCGAAGCCGTGACCAAGGAAACCGAGTCGCATCCGTCAGCGTCATGACCGTCAAGATGCCGCTAGCGCCGCGGGCGACCGCTTCTTTGGCTTTCGTTTCCCTGGAGGAATAGTAAGCACGCTCAGTCGAGCGGAACTGGCTCGAGGCCCCCGAGAGCACTAGGACGACTTTATTCTCGACCTCGAGCTCTGCGTAGTCGTCCTAGTCAAGCTCGGGTGCCGAGGCGCCATAGCCAACGAAAACGAGCGGTGCGCGCACGCGACTTTGGCGCTCTCGAAAAGGCGCATCGAGGACAAAATCCTCTCCGAAGTGGAGCGGTCTCGGCTGTCCGTCATACACGATCGTCAGCGAGCTCTCGTGCTCGTCGAGCGTGGCGCGCCTGAGCGGGACCATCTGAAAGAAGCTCCCGTCGTCGCCCGCGGCCTCGAGCCCCATCGCTTCGAGCTCGGCGGCAACATAGCGTGCCGTGATGTCGTAGCCTCGCGTCCCAGCGTCACGGCCTTCGAGCAGGTCGTCGGCAAGAAAGCTCATATGGGCCCGGAGCTCGGCCGGTTGGATGGACGCGAGTGCTGCTGCAGCGGCTTCGGGGATCGACGGTAGGGACGGCGCGCAGCTCCAACTCAGTAAGAGTGCGGAGGCAAGCGCTATCACGGGGCCTCAAAAAATGCGAGCATGGCATGGTAGAGGTGGTAGACGTCGACTTTGGAGCTCACCGAGTAAGGCGTGTGGATGGAAAGCACGGGGACGCCGAAGTCGATGACGTCCATGTTGTCGTCCGCGAGCGCGCGCCCGATCGTGCCGCCGCCGGAGCGGCCGACTTTATAGGTCGCTATTTGCCACGGCACGTTCGCGTCATCGAGAACCTTTCGGATCCAAGCGGTGTATTCCGAGTTCGCGTTGAAACCGCGGCCATACATCTTGAAGTTGACGCCGAAGCCGAGCCGCGGTGCGTTACCTTCCTCCCACGCCGAGGGCCATGTGGGATGGATACCCGGGTTGACGTCCGAAGAAATGACCAATGTTTTCCGCCGGGCTTTCCGGAGCCAATGCTCTCTGAAGTCGTCCCTCATCTGCGCGTAGAGGAGCCGTCCCATCAAGTCGACGAGGTAGCTCGAATCTGCCCCGGTATTGTTGACGTTGCCCACCTCTTCGTTGTCGACGAGATAGGCGATGGACGTGACCTCGGGCGCCTCCGTGTCGAGCACGGCCTTGAGCGCTGCATAGCCAGAGAGCCGATCGTCTTGTCCGTAAATCGCCATCAGGCCGCGGTCGAACCCTACGTCGCGCGGCTCCAAGGCCGGAACGAGCGCGAGCTCGGCCGAGACGAGGTCGTCGATGCCTACCTCGTACTCCCTCCGGAGGTAGTCGATAACGGACCGCTTCACGCTTTCGTCGCCCTCGGGCCCCGGGATGTGACCGACGAGAGGATCGAGCTCTTCGTGCTGGATGACGTCGCGGTTCTTGCGCTCGCGGAGCTCGGCATCCACGTGGGGGGAGAGGTCGGGAATGATGAACGTCGGTTCGCTCGGGTCGTTGCCGACCGAGATCCAGATGGTGCGTCCGTTCTTGAGGTCCACTCGTCCCATCAGTGCCAACGGAAGGTTGGTCCATTGATAGGTCTTGATCCCGCCGTGGTAGTTCGTCTGAAAGAGCGCGAAGCCTTCTTTCTGGTAGATGGGGCGTGCCTTGAGCTCGATCCTGGGCGAGTCGATATGCGCGCCGACGACACGGAAGCCGTCGCGCAAGTCGTTCGTGCCGATCACGATGACCGTGAGCGCGCGGTCACGGTTCACGTCGTAGAAACGCGCGCCGGGCTCGATGGGCGCGTCTTCAGGGAACTCACGGAAGCCCGCCGCGCGCGCCAGCTTGACCGCTTCGCGCACGAAGCTGAGCTCCGTCTTCGCGACGCGCATGAACTCTTTGTAGCCGGTGGCATGGGACTCGACGCTCTGCTTCTCGGCCTCCGTCAACGAGAGCCAAGACGAACGCGGCTCCTCCTGGCCAAGAGCTATGATGGGAACTAAGATTGCGAATAAGATGAGTGCGCGACTCGCCATGGTTGAAACTCCCGGCGAGATTATAAGCGAGAGAGAAGCAAACAATGCGAAGTGGACTCGAAGGACAAACAGTGCTCGTCACCGGCGCCTCGGGCGGGATCGGTGTGGCGACGGCATGTGCGCTCGCGGACGAGGGCGCGAACGTCGTGCTTCACTATCGGACGAACCGAGACAGCGTGGATGCGCTTGCAAAAGAGCTCGACGTCGAGACCGTCATCGTCCGAGCCGACGTCTCCAGCGAGGCCGACGTGGATGGGATGTACAGCGCGGCTCTGAGCACCTTCCCTCGGCTCGACGCGATCGTCGTCAACGCCGGAATTTGGATCGAGAGCGAGACGCCACTTCACGAAATGAGCCTCGAGCAATGGGAGAGGACAATGGCGGCGGACCTGACGGGCGCCTTTCTCACCTGCCGAGGATTCATGCGCCACCTCGCGGAGAAGCCGCGCGATGAGGCCTCGATCGTGTTTGTCGCCTCGACCGCGGCCGTCTTTGGCGAAGAGAACCATACCGACTACTCCGCCGCCAAAGCGGCGATGGCCTACGGCATGACGCGAAGCTTGAAGAACGAGATCGTGCGGCTCGCGCCGAAGGGGCGGGTCAATTGTGTATGTCCGGGATGGGTCGACACCCCGATGGCGGCTTCGTCGATGGAAGACTCCGCCGCCATCCCGCGTGCCACCGCGACGATGGCGCTTCGGAAAATCGCAACGCCTGCAGACGTCGCCCGCGCGATAGTCTTCTTCACGTCACCTGAGCTCGCCGGCCATCTCAGCGGTAGCATCCTCCCAATCGCAGGTGGCATGGAAGGCCGATGGCTACACCGCCCCGAAAACACCTAGCAGCTGATATAGGCCGAGACCGGTCACGACGAGGACGACGAGCACGCCGAGCAGGTTTTGCAAAGGCCTGTTCCGAAACTCACCCATGAGCGCACGGTCATTCACAACGACGATCAAGAAGATCGCGATGAGCGGAAGGAGCAAGCCATTGGCTGCTTGCGCGATCACAATGGCTTCCGTCGGGCTCCCGCCGATGAGCGCGAGCACGAGACCGGTGAGAACGACGAACGCCACCACGGCTCGGAACCCGGGCGACTTCAGGTCGCGCTCCCAACCCAGCACACCGGACATCGCATACCCTGCTGCGAGCGGCGCGGTGATGGAGCTCGTGAGCCCGGCCGCGAAGAGACCTAACCCAAAAAAGGCACCGGCCCAATCGCCGAGAACCGGCTCGAGCTGCGACGCGATGGCCGAAAGGCTGGACGCATCGTCGAACGCCGTCGCGTTCACGAGGATCGCGACGGTAACGAGGCCGCCGAGACCGACCGCGAGCGCCGTGTCCAGCCGCGACTGCTCGAGCGCCTCGTCGGTCTTCATATCGGCGGGCCACTTCTCCTGCACGGTGCTCGCGTGAAGGAACAAGTTGTAGGGGACGACCGTTGTGCCGATGAGCGCAACGATGGTCAAAACCGACCCATCCGGCACGGAGGGAACCAGCCCACGCCCGAGCTCAGCGAGCGAAGGCTCGACGAGAATGGCCGTCACGAGAAACACGAAGCTCATGAGAACAACGAGCCCGATGAGCACGCGCTGAATCATTCGATACGCGCCGCTCAGAAGAAGTGCTACCGCCGCTACCGCTATAGCCACGGCCCAAAACCTCGGCGAGACGCCGCTCAAGATCTCCAGCCCAAGAGAGGCGCCTAGGAGATTCCCGGTCTCATAAGCCGCGTTCCCGAGCGTGATCGCGACAGCGACGAGCCCAAGAGACAAGAAGCGAAGAACGGGCTTTGAGAAGCTCTCCCGAATAGCTTCGCTCAGTCCTTTCCGCGTGACGAGCCCAATGCGCGCCGCCATTTCCTGAAGCACCGCCGTCGCAACCGCCGAGAAGACAACTGCCCAGAGAAGCGCCGTCCCGTAGCCGGCCCCCGCGCGCGACGCCGTCACGATGGTCCCCGGCCCGACAAAGGCAGCGGCGACCAGCAGACCCGGCCCAAAGTTACGTAACATCATGGCAAACGTGGCGAGCTAGAGTAGGATGTTTGGAGTGATCAAACAACTACGAAAAGCCATCGCCTCGCGCCACGACGAAATGGCCGAGCTCACGGCCTCCCTCGTCGCGATCGACACGGAGAACCCACCGGGCCGCAACTTCGAACGTTGCCTCCGCTTCCTCGGCGAGAAGCTCGCGTGCAACTGGGAGGAAGAATCGCCCTTCATGTCGTCCCCGATGAAGAAACCGGCGGCGCGCTCTTGTCTTTCGTTTCTTCGAGGAGCTCGAGCCAGCGGTCATCGAGCATTGCTGGCGCGCGTCGTCCCGTGCGATAGCTCGAGAACAATCCAGCCATGAGCCGGACGGTAAGAAGGCTGCCCCCCAAGATCCACGCAATTTGCCAGACGGGCGGTGTCGCCGTAGGAGTTGCGCCTTCAGTCGGTGCGCTACCCTCACTTCCAGATGGCTCTTGTAAGGGAGCAGGAGCCGGACGCGGCGCTTCCGAGGGCGTAGCAGCCATCTTGGGCCAACGGGCTCAAAACGGGACGGGTATGCGCCAGCTGCCATCAACGCCCGAGAGGTAGGTCGCCAAAGGCAGCGCGAGAAGAGCGATGAAGCAAAGCGTCCACAAGAAGTGTCGTGAAGCGGCCGAGGCTTTGCGCAGCAGAAAGTTCAACGCAAATACCAGTGACACGATCAAAGTCGACTTCAAGAAAACCATGCCGCCAAACGACTGTCCAAGAGTTGTGAGTGCTTCCATCATCGGTTTTCTCCCTTGCTCTCCGCTACATCGATGAGTTTTTTGAGCTTCTTGAAATCGTCTTCAGAAAGTTGAGACGCAGATTCGTCCAAAAGTGTTGTGACAGCGAGCTCGGTCGAGCCGTCGAAAAACGTCGAGAGGAGATGCCGAACCACGGTCCGTTTCGCTTCGTCCCGGGCGACCGCCGGTCGAAAGACGTAGCGAGGCCCGTCTTGCTCGTGGCGGACTTGCCCTTTTTCTTCGAGGATGCGAAGCGTGGCCCGCACCGCCGAATAGCTCGGCGGATCCGGGAGCTTCGCGTGCACTTCGGCGGCCGTGGCCTTCCCGTCGCGATACAGGATGTCCATGATCTGCCGTTCTCGATTGCTCAGTCGAAGGTAGGTCTTTTTCTCCATCTGCCTCTCCAGTGATTCGTGCTATGCTGAATTATAAGCATAATGCTGCAAACTTAGCACTCAGTCAAGGAGAAGTTGAAAAGAAGAGCGATTTTCCGGTCAGCTCGCGATGATCGAGTCCCGAGGCGTGATCGAGCTCCGCTAGCCAGTCAGGAAGCTCGACGGGAAAGCGCCATTCGTCGGCGCGCCCGCCACGCTCCTCGAATGCAGCCCGCCACGGCGTCCACCAGGGATGCACTCGACGGGCGATGGGCTCGACGATGAGCACCGAGACTCCGCGGCTTTTGCGAAGCCTTCCGAGGAGGGTATTCCGCGCATCGTCCCCGAGCTCATTGACGGCAAAAGCCGCCACCACGGCGTCCCCGCTTTTCGCGTTCGGGGCCTGCTCGATCGATTTGTTGAGGATGCGACCCTCGAGGGAGAGCGTGTCAAGGCTCCGTCTCGCCTCCTGCGCGACCCACTTCTGGCGCTCCACCCCGACCACGAATGGAGAAGGTTCCGCCGCGAGTGCCCAAGCGGCGCCAGCCGCGCCGAGGCCGCAGCCGAGGTCGTGGACGGTCCCAGGCGGCGGGGACTCCGCGCCGAGCTCGAGGACGATCGCGCGCACGAGCAAAAAATGCAGCGGTGTGTAAAAGGATGCAAAAGCGGCTCTTTTGCCAGCCCCGTCGAAGACGGCCGTGCCGAGCCGGCTCCTCTCCTCGACATAGATGCGGGAGAGCGCGACAACGCCCTTTCGGATCTCCCTAAAAGTCAGCCGCTCGAGCTCGCGCGCCCGAAGCGCGTCTAACCAGCCCAGAAAGGCCTCATCGGAGTTCGCCATACGACTTTTACCCGGCATCCTTATTTGCTGGAGCTGACGGCTGAAAGCTGACCGCTGACCGCTCGCGGCGGAGATTTGGTTGCGGCCCCGCCGCGCGGAGAGTCTCCTTGCGGAGATTCTTTAAGTCGGGTATTCTCGGAACCGGATGAGGTGAGGGGCTATCGGGACTCAGCGGCAAATGATGCAACTCGCCTTGGATGAGGCGCGACACGCGCTTCACCTGGGTGAAGTTCCGATCGGTGCCGTGGTAGCGAACGACCAGCAAGTCGTTGCCTCTGGGTTCAATCAGCCGATTCGATCGGTGGACCCCACCGCCCATGCCGAGCTCGACGCGATGCGCAAAGCGGCTCGAGAGCTCGGTAATTACCGACTTTCGGGCTTGACGCTCTACGTCACCGTCGAGCCTTGTATGATGTGTGTAGGTGCGATTGTGCATGCACGTATTGCTACACTGGTCTATGGTGCCACCGAGCCCAAATTTGGCGCCGTGGAATCTTTGTTTGATTTGAACGAGATCCGCATGCCGCATCGGTTGTCGGTCGTGTCGGGAGTACTGGAGCCAGATTGTAGAAAGATACTGCAGGATTTCTTCAAATACCGCCGCGAGAACGTTTGAGAACGATTCTCGCGGCCGGCACGATTCGCGGAGAGGTACCGAAGTGGTCGTAACGGGGGCGCCTCGAAAGCGTCTTGTCTGGTGAGTAACTGGGCACGTGGGTTCGAATCCCACCCTCTCCGCCAATCGAAATCCTAATTCCGAGACTGAGTCGCAGCCAATACGTTTTTCGCCTTCAAAAATAGAGCTGACGTGATCATCGCACACGGGACCTGGCTTTCTACGACAAATCGCTTCTTTGTATGGGGCGAGACCGAGCCTCAGGCGGATAGGTCCGCGTCGAATGGCGTCCACCCGCATCAACTCGCGCTCGAAGATGTGGAGCAGAAGCTGCTCAGGGCGCTCGCGGACGACGACACGTCCGTCGAGAGTGAGTCCGACGACATCACGTTTCTCCTCCCTTCGGAGAACGGATTCCCGATTCCGTCTCCCGAGGTTTTTTTTCACCGCGACTCGCCGTCGACGTTCGAGAAACGGCTGCGTGCGTGGCAAGTGAAGGGTCTTACGCTCTCGCCAGAAGCGGCACTTGCCTGGCTAGCCATGCTGCCCGTTTCGGAAGCCGGGCTCCCCCATCGCCTGCGCCTCGCCGCCGACTTGAGATTCTGGTCGGCCTCGGCGCGCTTTGCGCTCGAGCTACTCGCCCGCCAGCGTTTTCTTCCCGCTATCGTCGGCGACGGCGACGAATCGATGGCGCGCTGGGAGCCGCTCGTAGAGGAAGAGCTGGATCGCATCGACGCGCTCAAGGCAGCGATGCCTCCGGTGTGCCGCGCGGCGAGTAGTGACGAGACGCCCTCCGCCCACGCTCTGCTCGAAGGCTTTCTCATCGCCGTCGTCGACTGTTTCGTGCGCAAAGCGGCGTCGCGGCTGCGGCTTCGCCAGAGATTTGTCGAGACTGATGGCGAGCAATTTGCGTCCTCTCTATTCGAAGATGACATCACTTTCGATGGCGACACCGTGGAGACGCTTCGCGACGAGCTCGCGACCTGGAAAGCCCAGTTCGACGAAGACGAGGAAGCCGCGTTCCGTATCGCGTTTCGTCTCGAGCCTCCGCCCGCGCCCGCGCCCGATAGCGAGGAAGACCTACGCGACGATACCGGGTCTTGGGAGCTCCGCTTTTTTCTTCAAGCGCTCGACGACGAGAGCCTCCTCGTTCCGCTCGCGCGGGTCTGGGAGCACGGCGGCACATCGTGGCGCTATCTCGAGCGACGGCTCGAACGCCCGCACGAGATGGTGCTCGAAGCTCTCGGCCGAGCCGCGGCACTTTTTGCTCCGATCGAAGAAAGCTTGAAAGAGTCGCGACCGGAGTCCTGTTCTTTGGATTTGGACCAAGCCTATGCGTTTTTCCAAGAAGGCGCGTTCCTCCTTCGCGAGAGCGGCTACGGCGTGCTCCTCCCGTCCTGGTGGGGCAAGCGTAAGCACGGCGTTGGTTTGAGCCTTCGCGTTGCGCCGCGTTCTCACGGCCCGAGGAGTGTCTTGAGCCGTCTCGGGCTCGAAGCGCTCGTCGAGTTCGACTGGCAAGTCGCGATCGGCGACGAGACCTTGAGCCGCGAGGAGTTTCTCGAGCTCGCCGACATGAAAAGGCCTCTCGTTCGCGTGCGAGGTCAATGGATCGAGCTATTACCTGCGAGAGTTCAGGAAATCCTCGGCGCGATCGAGTCGCGTCCAAAGATTCCCGAGCTGACGCTCGGCGATGTCCTTCAGCTGAAGCTCGACCGCCTCGGCGACCAGGGGCTTCCCGTCACGGACTTGAAGGCGACCGGCTGGGTCGAGGAGCTTCTCTCGCGGCTTTCGGGAAGTGAAGGCCTTCCCGAGGTAGAGCAGCCGGCCACGTTTCACGGGCAGCTCCGCCCTTATCAAGTCCAAGGTTTGGCCTGGCTCGATTTTCTCGGCCGATTCCGTCTCGGCGCCTGTCTCGCCGATGATATGGGTCTCGGCAAAACGATCCAGGTGCTTGCGCTCTTGCTGCGGCTTCAGGAACGGGGCGAGCTCGAGCGACCGTTCCTTCTCATCTGTCCGACTTCGGTTGTGGGCAACTGGAGAAAAGAAGCGGAGCGGTTCGCGCCGAGCTTGCGCGTGCTCGTACATCACGGTTTGGACCGGCACGAAGGCGAAGCTTTCGAGCGAGAAGCGAAGCGGCACAATCTCATCGTCTCCACTTACAGCCTCGTTCATCGGGACCTCGCTCAGCTCCAAGCGGTCCAGTGGGATGGCCTCGTGCTCGACGAAGCGCAGAACATCAAGAACCCTCAAGCGAAGCAGACCCGCGCTTTGAGGAAACTTGCCGCGCCGCGCCGTCTCGCACTTACGGGGACTCCGGTCGAGAATCGCTTGCAAGAGCTCTGGTCGGTCATGGAGTTTCTGAACCCCGGCTATCTCGGCTCCGAAGCTTCTTTTCGGCGGCGCTACGCACTTCCGATCGAGCGCTATCGTGATAGTGAGGCGACGGAAGAGCTCCGCCGCCTCGTCAAGCCTTTCCTGCTTCGACGTGTCAAGACCGATCCTACCGTCATCCGCGATCTTCCGTCGAAGAACGAGATGAAGGTCTATTGCACGCTGACCAAGGAGCAAGGCACGCTTTACCAAGCGGTGGTCCAAGACAGCTTGGATCGCATCGAATCTTCCGAAGGAATTGGCCGGAAAGGAGAAGTGCTCGCGGCCATCACCCGTCTCAAACAGATTTGCAACCACCCAGCGCATTTTCTCGCGGATGGCAGCTCACTCCCCTCCCGCTCGGGAAAGCTCACGCGCCTGACGGAGATGCTCGAGGAAGTCCTAGCCGAAGGCGATCGCGCGCTCGTGTTCACACAATATGCACAGATGGGGAAGCTCATCGAGCGGCACTTGCGCGACAACCTCTCCGTTGACTTAGTTTTTCTCCATGGCGGCGTGCCATCGCAACAGCGCGAGGCGATGATCACGGAGTTTCAGGATAGCGATGACGGTCCGCCGATTTTCGTGCTCTCGCTCAAAGCGGGCGGCTTTGGTTTGAATTTGACGCAAGCGCGGCACGTCTTTCACTTCGATCGCTGGTGGAATCCGGCGGTGGAGGACCAAGCGACCGACCGCGCGCATCGCATCGGCCAGACGCGCTCCGTAGCGGTCTACAAATTCATTTGTGCGGGCACGATCGAAGAACGTGTGGACGAGCTCGCCGAGCGCAAAAAGGAGCTCGCGCAAGCCGTTATCCAGCCCGGACCGGGCTCGCTTACCGAGCTCACTACGGAAAGCCTGCGGGAGCTCTTCGAGCTGCGCGCAGAAGCTATCGAGTCCTGACCATGGCGAGATCAGAGACACCCGACCAAGAGCGCCGCTGGTGGTCGGAGCGTTGGTGGTCTGTCATGGAGTCGATCGGCGTCGCGCAACGACTCGAGCGCGGTAAGCGCTACGCGCGAGCCGAGCGCCTGCTCTCGCTCGAGTTCGACGCGGGCCGTGTCGTTGCCGAAGTGCAGGGCTCACGCTACCAGCCCTACGTCGTCGAGATCGCGATCGACCCCTTCTCGGATGAGAAGTGGCACGAAGCGGTCAGGGAGCTCGCGACTCAGGCGCGCTTTTCGGCGAAGCTTCTCTCGGGCGAGATGCCGGAGAACATCGAGGACGTCTTTGCCAGCGTGGGCGTGTCCTTGTTCCCGACCTCGGCGAACGAGCTCACGATGTCGTGCAGTTGTGCGGATGACGTCGTGCCGTGCAAACACATCGCGGCCGTCCATTACGTGCTCGCGGAGAAGTTCGATGCCGATCCGTTCTTGTTGTTTCGCTGGCGAGGCCTGAGTCGCGAGCGGCTACTCCGCCAGCTCCGCCAGCGCCGCGCGGCGGAGGCCGCGGGCCGTGCGCTCCATTACTCGAGAGAGCGCACGCTCGAAGAATCCATCGATGATTTCTGGAAGCTCGGAGAAAGTTTCGACTCCTTGTCGATTTCGGTCGGCCCTCCAGCGGTCACGGCATCGCTTCTCAAACGACTCGGCGTGCCGCCATTCTGGAAAACCCATCCAGAGATTCGAGGCTCGCTCGAGAGGCTTTATTCGAAAGTAACGGAGCGCGCGATGGCGCTCGCCTATAGCGGCCGCGCCGCTAAAGACCCGAACGCCGACAGCTAGTAATACTCGTACTCGATGCGCTCTTTCGCCCGGAGCGCGTCCTTCTGCTTGGTGAAATAGGCGAGTGCAAAACTAAAGCCCACGACGAAGCCAATGAGGTGCGTGCGGTAGCTGATCGCGGGCTCGACCGCGGTTGGTACGAGAACGATGAGGCCGAAACCCACGGCGCGCACGACGCGCTTTTTCAGCGGGATGCGCCGCTCGACGAGCAAGTAGAGCGTGAGCCAGAAACCCGCCATCAAATAAACGACTCCCGAAGCGCCGAGCAGCCAGGTCTCGGCGGGGTAGGTGCGAAGCGAGATGGCCGTGACGAGAGTGCCTAGGACCAAGGTGAACGCCGGATAAGCGAGCGGCCCGTAATAGCCGTATATCAAGAAGGCCAGGACGCCGAGGACGACCGCGTTCGAAAGGAAATGCCCCCAGTCTGAATGCACGAGAAGCGACGTCAGAAGCCTCCAATACTCCCCGTGGAGAAAGACCGATTCCCGGCTCGCAGGCAGGAGCGAGGCGGCACCGAATGGGTCGCTCCAGTAGATCACGGAAGCCACGAAGAGGAGGAGCACACTTCCGAGAGCCACCCAAACGCTCTTGGACGCGGGCTTTCTGGAGAGATACGTCGCCTTGATGACAGGTTCGCGGTCCAACTTCCAAGCGTCCATAGCTACGGTGCTCACACTAGCACTCCGGCTCTCGCTGAACTAGAGCGAGCGCTCTTGGTGAGGCTTGGGGACGCCTCCGTTGAGATGAGGGCGAAAGCCCACGCCAAAGGGGGAGTCTCCCACGTCGAAAGACCCAATTCGGGTTCCAAAAGACAGTTTCCGTAGTCGATAGTCGCTTCAACTGCGTCTGTGGGAACGACTATTGGAACTGGGTGAAAACGAATAGCCCGAGACGCATTTCTGGCCACGGTCTTGCTTAAGAACAAGAGTGGGAAGTGACATGTCGGACTTCGATCAGATCGAACGTAGAAAGAACCCCCGTGTTTCGCTGGAAGACGAGCATTCGGTCAGCGTATTCTTTGAGCCGGCAAAAGCCATCGACCTGTCCAGAACCGGGGTCATGCTGGAGGTCTCGAGACCGTTGCACGGCGAGGTGGCGCGACTCAAGTTGGACCTTGGACCGGACCATGTGCTCGACGTCAAGGGACGGGTCGTGCGGCACTACGTGCATGGGTTCGAGGTGTGCGACGACGGCAGGACCATCGTCAAATACCGCGTCGCGATAGATCCTTCAGACCTATGTTGACTCGCCTGAAGAAAACGTGCTGCACGAGTTTGCCATTGGGATCAGCTACGAGGGCATCGATCGGAGAACAGAACGTCGGATCGGAGCTCGTGGCGTTCGAACGGGTCAAGTCGCGCTCTTGATGGATTTTCGTCTGCTCCAGCTCTCCGCGGCAGGGATGCTCGTGGGACTGACGTTTTCACTGCCCGTCGGCTCGGTCCATCCGTTTGCTCTAACCGTCGATGGCCGACACATAGAGGTTCAGGGAGAAGTTCTCAATTGCTTGCCAAGTGACGACGAGGAGAGCGGCATCACTCACCGGGCTTCGATCCGGTTCGATGGGTTGAGCGAAGCCAGCGAGGATCTGCTGGAGGAGTACGTAAAGCGGGCCCTGGAGGAGCGCGAAATGGCCGAGCTCGAAGAGCTCGTCTGAGTCCAGAGCCGCGAACGATGACGGCGGCGTACAAGTCTGGCGCTCCGGCGCTCGCTGGACTAGAATTACGCTCTGATGAGAGCCCGACTCGTACTCGAAGAAGGACGCGTTTTCGAGGGCGTGTTTTTTGGGGCCTCTCGGGAGGCCCGCGGCGGAGGCGTGTTTCGCACAGGACTCACCGGCTACCAGGAAATTCTCACCGGTCCTTCCTATAGCGGCCAACTCCTTACGCCGACCTACCCCCATATCGGGAATTACGGCGTCAATCCTGACGACGGTCGCGCGGCCTGCACCTCGAAGGGCTCATCATCAAAGACCTGTCTCTCATCGCGAGCCATCCTCGCGCGACCGAGACCCTGGCCGATTACCCTACTTCAAAGACGCGGTCGCGGCTTCGCCCGAGCACTATTGGCCTCGAAGTTTGCAGTCCATGCACCCAGCGAAAATGCTGGTAACTAACGGGAGTTGAAGCGAAAAAATGACGAAAGATCTGGCTCTATTCGTACTGCGTTTATCTGGTTTGGGTCTCGCTTTCGGGCATGGCTGGCAGAAGGTTGCCATGCTCAGCTCGGGCGGTGGCGATCGTTTCGTGGCCGGTGTGGAAGCCCTCGGCTTTCCCATGCCGCTGGTCTTTGCGTGGGCGGCGGGGCTCGCAGAGCTCGTGGGCGGGCTTGCGGTAGCACTCGGTATCGGCACGCGCATCGCCGCCAGTTTCGCGGCTTTCACGATGTTCGTCGCTACGATGTTCCGCCACCACCTGCCCCAGCACATTCTCATTTGGCTAGGCGTCATGAGCGCGCCGGAGGAGGTGATCGATAGCTGGGGCAACCCCGAGCGTGCCGCAAGCTACATGCTCATCTTTGTGGCGCTCGTGCTTTTGGGAGGCGGTCGCTTCTCGCTCGACCGTTTCGTGCAGCGCGACAAGACGTGAAGCGCTATTCGTAGTGTTTCCTGGCCTCCCACGCTTGTGCGAATTCGTCGGCGGTGAGCGTGGGGTTGCGAGCGATGCGGATCGGCATGTTGTTCCGCGACAAAGGGCACCCGGTTGTGGCGCTTGCTGAGCCGCTCGAGGATCGCGCCGCCCTCTTCGTTCCCGTCCCCCAGGCGGTAGTCGAGAACCACGAGCTCCGGAGTCTGGCGCGCCATGCGGCTCGCCAAGCTTCTTGCGCTTTCCACGATGGAGACGGTGCGCCCTTCGCCGAGGGTTTCGTCAAACACCGCGGCGAGGTCGCATAGCTCATCCGACGGTGGGTTCAAGACGAGCACGGTGATGATCACGAGTGAGATATTTTCTCACATGTAAGAAAATATCCCAATGTTTGAAGGGGTATGGTTTCCGTGAACTATATATGTGTCAATAGTTTAAGGGCTTTGAACAGATTGCCACGAATCGTTCAATAGATTTCCGTAGAAGCCAGTCACCGGTGGGTGGCCTGGAGAGAAAAGTAGGGAAGTGGGATCGTGAGTCGTGCAACGGTTGTGGAACTTGGACCAACGGCTTCGGCACCTTCTGGCGGTGAGTTAGCTTGTCTGCATAATTATGCTATAGTTGCGCATAATCATGACACACAAGAAGGTTGTTCTAGCGTATTCGGGAGGGCTCGACACCTCCGTCATCGTCCCTTGGCTGAAAGAGAATTATGACTGCGAGGTCATCGCGATGCTCGCGGACGTGGGACAAGGCGAGGATCTGGAAGCCGCCGCCAAGAAAGGCACGGCCATCGGTGCTTCCAAGACGTTCATCGAAGATCTGCGCACGGAGTTCGTGCGCGACTACGTCTTCCCGGCTTTGCGCGCCGGTGCTCGATACGAGCACGACTACCTCCTCGGCACGTCGCTCGCCCGGCCGATCATCGCCAAGTGTCAAGTCGAGATCGCACTCGCCGAAGGTGCTGATTATGTCGCGCATGGCTGCACCGGCAAGGGCAACGACCAAGTGCGCTTCGAGCTCACGTTCCAGGCACTCGCGCCCGAGCTAAAAGTTATCGCCCCGTGGCGGGAATGGGACATCCGCTCGCGCGAAGACGCGCTCGCCTACGCGGAGCAACGCGGGATACCCGTCGCGCAAAGCAAAGAAAATATTTATAGCCGCGACCAGAACATCCTGCACTTGAGTCATGAAGGTGGTGCGCTCGAGGACCCGTGGACGCCGCCACCGGAGAACCTCTACCAGGTCTCGAAGTCGCCTTCCGAGGCTCCAGCGGAGCCCGAATTCGTCACGATCGCCTTCGAGAAAGGAACGCCCGTCTCGGTCAACGGCAAAGCGCTCGAGCCGGTGCCGCTTCTCGAAAAACTCAACGAGCTCGGCGGTGCGCATGGCGTGGGTCGTGTCGACATCGTCGAGAACCGTTTGGTCGGGATGAAGTCGCGAGGCGTTTACGAGACGCCTGGCGGAACCATCTTGCACGCGGCGCATCGCTCTCTCGAGAGCATTACGCTCGACCGCGAGACCTCGCATTACAAAGCCGGGATGGCGATCAAATATTCCGAGATCGTTTATGACGGCCAGTGGTTCTCGCCGCTCCGAGAAGCACTCGACGCCTTCGTCGATGCGACGCAGCAAACCGTTACGGGCGACGTTCTCGTACAGCTTTACAAGGGTAGCGCCAGCGCCGTAGGACGGCGCTCGCCCCACAGCTTGTACTCGGAGGAGTTCGCGACTTTCGGCAAAGACGATGTCTACAAGCAAGCAGATGCCGAGGGCTTCATCCGTCTTTTCGGCCTTCCTCAGAGAATTCGCAAGCTGAGCGAGCGAGCGCGAGAGAGAGGATGAAGCTCTGGGGCGGCCGATTCAAGAAACCCACGGCACCGGAGCTCGAAGCCCTCGGGATCTCGATCGACTTCGACCGAAGGCTCGCCTTCGAAGATGTCCGCATCAACCGAGCCTACGCGCGCGAGCTTTCGGCCGTCGGTGTCCTTAGCGAAGCCGAGCTCGAGACCATAATCTTTGGTCTCGACCAAGTTGAGGCGCGGCTAAAAGAAAACCCCGTTCTCGAGGACGAAGACATTCACACCGCGGTCGAGCGGCTTCTTGCAGAGTTCATCGATCCCGAGATCGCCGCCAAAGTTCCGACAGGTCGAAGCCGCAACGACCTCGCCGTCACCGAGCTTCGCCTCTATCTCGCGAGCGCCATCGACGCGCGCATGGCGGAAGTCAAGAAGCTTCAAGAGATTTTGCTCACGCAAGCGCGCGCAAACCAGGACACCGTCATGCCCGGCTACACCCATCTACGCCGCGGACAGCCCGTCGTCTTTGCTCAATACCTCCTTGCTTATTTCTGGGCGCTCGACCGAGACCGCGATCGGCTCGCGCAAGCGCGCGAGCGTTCCCTCGAACTTGCCCTCGGCGCGGGCGCTCTGGCCGGCAATCCGTTCGGCGTCGACAGGCGCCGCCTCGCGGACGAGCTCGGCTTCGAGCGCGTTATTCCAAACAGCATCGACGCGATCTCGTCGCGCGACCACATTCTCGAATTTCTCTCCGCCGGCGCCATACTCGGAACGCATCTCTCGCGTATGGCTGAAGACCTTATCTTGTGGTCGGGCGCCGAGTACGGCTTCGTCAATATCGACGAGAGCTACACGACGGGAAGCAGCCTCATGCCGCAGAAGCGCAATCCGGATAGCCTCGAGCTCATCCGAGGCAAGTCCGGTAGACTCACCGGAAACCTCATGGCGCTTCTCACGATCGTCAAAGGGCTTGCGACCGGCTACCAGCGCGACCTGCAGGAAGACAAAGAGCCTGCCTTCGACACCTTAGATACGCTCGGCCTCCTGCTGCCGGTGATGGAGGGCGTCATCCGCACGCTCACCGTGAACCGCGAAGGCATGGAGCAAGCGCTCTCGCCCGACTTGCTCGCCACCGACCTCGCCGAGTACCTCGTACGCCGCGGGATTCCCTTCCGCAACGCCCACGCCACCGTAGGCGAAGTGCTCGCCCTTGCTGCAGAGAAAGGCGTTTCCCCAGGCGACCTCTCGCTCGAAGAACTGCGCAGCTTTTCGCCGGAGTTCGAAGACGACGTGTCCAAAGTCTGGGACTACCGGGCCTCCGTGGCTCTACGCGATACCGAAGGTGGGGTCTCACCGCGCGCGATCGAAGAGCAGCTCGCGAAGGCCGACAAACGGCTAGAATAGCGTTCTGTTTCAAAAACACCGATGCGCATCCTCATGGTTCGCTTGAGCTCCGTCGGGGATTTGGTCCACACGCTGCCAGTCCTCGTGGCGCTCAGATCTCACTTTCCCGACGCGACGATCGATTGGCTCGTCGAGACGCGCTTTCGCGACGTCTTGGCGTCGAACCCCGAGCTCGACGAGCTCGTCGAAGTGGACACGCTAGGTTGGCGCAAGCGCCTTTTCTCACCCGCTACGTGGAAAGAGATCGCCGCGAGCACGCGCTCGATTCGGCGCCGGAGCTATGACGTCGTGCTCGACCTTCAAGGCACGATCAAATCATCTGTGGCCGCGCGGCTCGCCAAGAGCGACCGCCACATCGGTTTTTCACGAAGCGCCCTCAAGGAGCGCGCCGCCGCGCTCCTATATTCGGAGCATGTGAGCGTCAACGGCGAGCCGCATCACGTCATCGATCGCCACCTGCGACTCCTGAGCGCGCTCGATATCGAGACCAAAGAACGCGCCTTTCCTCTGGTTGTTCAAAACGAGATGGAAGAAGAGTCGGAACGCAGCCTGGCATCGCTCGCGCTGACCGAATACGTCATCTTGAACCCGGGCGGTGCCTGGGTCACGAAACGCTGGGCCCCCGAGAAATTCGGCGCGCTCGCGGCCGCCATCGCCAAGGAGTGGAAGCTCCCTACTCTCGTGGTCTGGGGGCCGGGCGAAGCAGAGCTCGCACAAAGAATCGTGGACACGTCGGAAGGCTCGGCACAGCTCGCGCCCGCCACCGGCATTCGCGGCCTCATTCCCTACATCCGTCGCGCCCGCTTATTCGTAAGCGGTGATACGGGCCCGATGCACTTGGCCTCGGCCGTCGGTGTCCCCGTCGTCGGCATCTTCGGCCCGACCGACCCAGCGAAAAACGGTCCCTTCGGGCCCAACGACGCGGTTGTCTGGAAGGAAGTGGATTGCGGGCCGTGCTACAAACGTCGCTGTCCCGGCTTCGACAACGTGTGCATGACTTCGATTGAGATCGAGGACGTGCTCCCGGCGGTACGCGAGCGACTCACCGTTTGATCACTTTTTCCGAAGCTCCCACAAGATCAAGTCGCGAAAGACCGAAAGCGGAAAGATAAACAGGAGCTTCAGCACTCCCGCATGCTCGCCTCGACGGTGGAGCTCCTCGGCCGCCGTCGTTGCGTAGGTGTCCCGCAGTGTGCCAAAACTCGATCAACGCCGGATGCTGAGTGTTGGCAGGTCGTTGAAGCGTTCAGGAGCGAGCCCCCGGACTCGATCGGGCGGCTAGAATCGGGCCCATGCAACCGTACCTATGGCAGTTCTTCGTCATGGCCTTCGCCAGATGGGTCGTCGCATGTTCCCTCCATAGGTGCGGGCCCTCGACCATGGCAACCTCTGTTTCGTGGCTACGGGCTCGACAGTGGATGGCGATGGCCAAGCCGGATGTAGATCCTCTCTTTCATCATCAAGCCTCAGACCATCAAAACAATCCTCGACGCAATGGATCTGCCCTCGCAAAACCCCAGCCACTCGCGCATTCGCCTCCCCTTTTCAGAGACACGACCTACGTGCCTCTTTGAACCGCGAGTAACGGCAAAGCCCGTGCTCCCAACGCCACTGGTCCATTTGTCGCCAGCGAACAAGCACAATTCTCACCCACCTCCCCTCTTAACACCTGCGTCGCCCATTCGCCCCCCTTTCCGCACAGAAGATGCCTTCAAACTCCCCCTGGCGCCCGGGGCGCCGAGTCGCTTGGCCACCAGGCGGAAAAGCAATCTACTAAAGGGCCACTCAGACTAACGGTGCTGCGGACGGCTTGGGGGGTTGCTCCGTTTCTACCATCGGGAAGCCGCATGAATATCTTGACCCTACGGGTACGCGAGCGACTCAGCGTTTGATCACTTTTTTCGAAGCTCCCAGAGCTTCGCGTATTTGCTGAACGAGTAGAACGCTCCCGTCATGGCCATGATGATGCCGTTCCGGCCGTCGAGAATCCCCGCCTTCAAGATCAAATCGCGGAAGACCGAAAGCGGAAAGATAAACAGGAGCTTCAGCACTCCCGCATGCTCGCCTCGACGGTGGAGCTCCTCGGCCGCCGTCGTCGCATAGGTGTCGCCTTTGAGGACCCGGTGACTCAGAGATTCGGTCGTATAGTGGTGAAGCTCTCCCTCGAGACGCTCGACGACGCCGTCCACGAGAACACGCTCATGCACACGGTGATCGGAGACGCGGCCTTTTTCTCGCTGGAACAGCCGCTCGACATAAGAAGGCCTCCCGTTTCCGAACCGTAAGCGAGCGCCGCAGTAGTAATTTACGCGCCGCATGGAGTACCCCGCGACGCTTCCCTTCGACTGCACTACGCGTTGTATCCCGGCCGCAAGCGTATCGTCAACGACTTCGTCCGCGTCGAGAAGGAGCACCCAGTCCCCCTCGGCTTTTGATAGCGCGTAGCTCTTCTGATGGCCGTAGCCTTGCCAGTCTTCCTGTAAGTAGACCTTGGCGCCGAGCTCTTCGGCGAGCTCGCGCGTGCCGTCCGTCGAGCCGGAATCCACCACGACGATCGCATCCGCGAAGGAAACGGCCGAAAGGGTCCGCTTCAAAAGATGCGCGGCATCGCGGGTAATCAGTACGACCGACAGCATGGGCCTTATCATAGCGGACCGTGAAAACAACCCGCAGTGCTGAGCTCAGGTCCCGAGACATCGACCGGTTGTTGCGGAGCACTAGCGAAGTTCCAAGAACTCTTCTAGCGACAAGTTGAGCCCGTGAGGTCAAAATACTCATGCGGCTCCCCGATGGTAGAAACGGAGCAACCCGCCAAGCCGTTCACGGGAGCGCACCTTGCCTTCGGACTGATGTAACTCCTCGCTGGCTGGGAACAGCAGCAGGTTCTCCTTGCCTTGATGATTTCTCTCGTGATGGTGGACGACGTACTCCCTTAGCGCATGACGAAGCGACTTCTCGCCGAACAGGAATAGCTTCGAGAGACATTCCTCTTTGACGGACTTCACCCAGCGCTCCGCGAACGAGTAATTCGGGCTCCGTGCGGGCAGCTTGACAGGCGTGATGCCGACCGCCTCAATGGTGAGCCGGTAAAACGTAGTACGTCACCAACCCGCCCTGAGTCCACACCTCCGCGGTGAAGAAATCTGTCGCCGCGAGGACGTCCATGTGCGAACGGATGAACTCCGTCCAGGTGATGGTCTTCTTTCGCTCAGGGGCAGGCGGTATGCCTTGGCGTTTCAGAATGTTACCGACGGTTTGGTCGCTCACTTCATGCCCGAGGTTGGCTGACGCCCCGGCAATCCGGTCGTAGCCCCAGGACTCGTTCTCCTTGGCGAGACGCACCACCAGCTCTTCGATGTCGGCGCCGACCCGCGGTCGCCCTGGATATTGACGGTTCTTGGAGCCGTCGAACTTCTTCGCCACAAGCCTCCGGTGCCAACCCAGAATCGTGTCGGGTTTCACGAAACTCGCGATCTCGTCAAGGGCTTGCTTACCTAGACGCTTTCCGATCTCAGCCAGAGACCGCCGTTCGCCATCGGTCAGGCGCAAGCGACCCTGGATCTGATTTCGAAGAACTCGATTCTCGGCCACAAGATACTTGTTGCGCAGCAGCAGCTCTTCGTCGACCGCCCCGGTGATGTACGCCAGCTGGTCTTCCAGTCCATCGTCACTCCTTCCGGTGAACTGGAATACTTATCCGACCGCGATGGCGGGTTCAAGCCGCCTTTCGGAAGGTGCAAACTGCTGACCGCCGGGCGTTTGAGTATTTTGACCAGACGGGAATCTTCATGGCGGATGTTCATTGTCGAGGAACAAACTGCCTGCAGTGAGCATCTGTTCGAACACTTCCCACTTCTCTGACGTTTCTGCGCGGCCCTCGAGATGGTCCCGCATCATCCGCTCGCCCACTTCGTAGCTCGCGACGTGTGAGCGATAGATCGTCACGAACCGCAGAGCCGATTCCACGTCGGTGGTGAGCGCGTAGGTCTGGAGCCAGTCGCGGGCCTGTCGTCCGGTGAGCTCGCGATCGAGATAGCGTCGCGCCGTTTCCGTTTGTGCGGCGCGAAGCTTCTTGGCCTCTCGACGGACGGCATCGTAGTGTTCGTAGTCTTTTGTGGCGAGGCCAGCGAGTGGAAACAAGACCTCCCGCTCGAATCGACGCCTGTCTTCCGATGGAAAAACGAGCTCGACGCCGATCTCGGCGAGACCTTCCGAGAAAGCCGAGAAGGGGCTGAAGAGTGGTGTCACCGTGTATTCCTGCCAGCCCAAACTTCGAACGAGGCGCGATTCGAGCAGCACTTGCATCGTGTGATGACCTGGATAAACCTCGTGACAGGCCAAATCGATCATCGAATCGATGGTCAACGAGAAGCCGGAGTTGAGCTCGATGAGGCTCTCGTAACTACCCTGGTACCAACTATAGGCGGCCCACGGCTTGCCTTTTACGAGCTCCAACTGGTAGCTCTCGCCGGCCGGCAGGTCGATGTGCTCGGTCGTTCGTCGGCGACACTCTTCGATGGCAGCTTCGAAGACCGTTGCCAGCTTGTTCGCTGGTACGACGTAGCGATGCTGGTGGATCTGAAACCTCGCGAGCAGAGGGCCGTCCCCCTCGAGTAGGCGGTCCAGACCCTCTAGCCGAGAGGCGAGCTCGGCTTCGCTCCAATGCGGAGCGATTCCGCCGTAGAGCACCTTTGTCTCTTCGTCGAAGCTCATGCTGTCTCCGCGCACCAAATCGACACGTCGCTGCAGCGATTCCAGCTGCCGCCTCAGGAAGCCGAGCCGCCGCCGTTCAATATCTGTTTTGGGCTCGAAGGCATGCAGCCGCTTCAATAGCCGGCCCGATTCGAATCCGATGCTCGCCGTCGTTTCGACCCGATGCCCCGCTTCCGCCCTCCACTCTTCCGGTCCGTAATACGATTCGACGTAGCCTGAATCTCGGGTGCCGAGAGCGAGAGCGAGCAACACGTAGTCTCGCGCGAGCGCGTTCGCCCGCGGCTCGGGCGAAGCGCGGCAAAACGCGAGGAGCGCCGCAAGCGCGAGAGCGGCCCCAGAAAACGGCAACGCGAATCCGGAGCGAGGAAACGGCATGGCCGGAAAGTGTAACCCGATCATCCGTCAGCTCTGTTGACAAAGTCGTTTCGCTGTCGTAGTTTGACCTCCTTGACTAAACCGATTTCGTCAAATTGGAGGGCTCCCGTGCGTTGGCGATTGGCCTTGGTGATGGCTAGTGTCTTTCTTTCTCATTGCACTCCGGAACCAGGCCTCGAGCCCGCACTCGAGAGCGCTCAGGGCACGGCCGGTGCGTTGGGGATTCGGCCGCAAGGAGACGAGGAGCTTTCCCCGGACATCGAGCAGCTTCCGGACGAGCTCAAACAGGTGTTCGACTTCATCGATGCCAACATCGACGACCACGTGCTCAATTTGCGCAAGTGGGTCCAGCAGCCAAGCATCTCGAACTCCGGTGAAGGCATACCTGAATCGGCCAGCATGGTGCAGGGTTTTTTCGAGCAGCTCGGTTGTCAAGATAGCCGCGTGTTCGACGTAGCGATGACCGAGTGGGGACAGCCGGGCAACCCCGTCGTATACGCGCGGTGCGATTACGGCGCCCCGCAAACGCTGCTCGTCTACTGGATGTACGACACCATGCCCATCACACAGCCGGACGCTTGGATCGTGCCGCCGTTCGACGGTAGCCTCGTCGAGTATGGCCCGTTCAAGAAAGTCATGATTGGTCGTGGCACCAATAATTCCAAGGGCCCACAGATGGTCCAATGGAACGCTTTCAAGTCCATCGTGGACGTGACCGGGAAGCTCCCGGTCAATCTCATCTTCGTGGCGGAAGGCGACGAGGAGCGCATGTCGATCGGACTGAGGCAGTGGGTCCGCGAGCACCACGAGCTCGTCGCCGACGCAGAAGCGTTGTTCCGGACGGGCCGGCAAGGGCGAAGTGGGGCCGGCGGCCTCTCGGGCTCGTCAGAGGGCTGCGTTTACATCGAGCTAACGACGAGCGGCAGGAGTTGGGGACGCGGGCCGGTCGCCTCGAATATTCATGGCTCGCGCAAGCGGGCTGCCGACAGTCCCGCGTGGAGACATATCGAGATGCTGGCGACGCTCGTCTCGGATAACGGCAACAAGATTCTGGTGCCCGGCTTCAAAGACGATGCTCGACCACTTCGGCCTTTCGAAGAGGAGATGCTGAAGAAAACGGCCGAAGGGATCGACTTGAAAATCGCGGCGGAGAACATGGGGCTCGCTCGGTTCACCTCGGACGACCCCTACGAGTACGCGAAGATGGCGCGCTACGGCATCTCGTTGAACTTGGACGGCATTTGGGGCGGCAACATGTATCCCGCTGGGGCCGGGGCGATCTTGCCCAACAGGATCACATCGAAGCACAACATCCGCTACGTGCCCGAGCAGGACGGGCTCGAAATCGTACAGAGGATCCGGGAATTCCTCGATGCCAACGGATACGAGGATGTCGAAATGACGGTCATCGGTGACGTCCCCTGGTCAGAGATGAGCTTCGACTCCGACGTGGCAAGAGCCTTCTTGCGAATGTACGACATCTTCGGCATCTCGCACCGGGACCGGCCCGACGAAGCGACCATTCTCGGAGGCTACTGGCCCGCTTACCTTTTCGTGAACGATGAGGTGAGTCCCATCCAAATCCCCATCGCCGGTGGCGGGGCGGGACATGGTGGAGGTTCGCACGCGGCCAACGAGTTCTGGGTCATCGAGGGCGCCGGGAAAGTTTACGGAATGGCGGGCGCCGAAAAGTCGGTGGCGACAGCACTCTATGCCTATGCGGGATTAATCCCTGAAGCGCCTGAAGAGGAGACCGGGAACTGAGCGGTCGCTAACGCTTGTTCAGGGCCTGGCAAACCCAACGGACAGCCGACTTAAACCCTATAGCACATTGCTTTTCCGTTGGCCGCGCACAAAGCTGTTGATGGAGCGCTGCGGGGCGATTTCGAACGCGAATTTCAGTGCAAAGAGTGTAGGACGCATGAGGGTGGTGGTTTTCAGGCGAGGGTCAGGTGAGAATAGTGCTAGAGCGCTGGTGTCAAATAGACCGGTGGCGTTGGGCTGCGCTGGGCGTGAGGTTACGCTAGCGGTTCAGAGAGGCGCGTAGGTCGTGTCTCTGAAAAGGGGAGGTGAATGAGCGAGCGGCTCTGGCTTTTGTGAGGGCAAGGCCATTGCGTCGAGGGTTTTCTTGATGGTCTTGGGCTTGGTGATGAAAGAGAGAATCTTGACTTCGCCCCCACAGAAGGAACACAGCAAAGGGTCAATTCCGTACACTTTTTGGATCATCTTGGCCCAGGTGAGCCTGCGTTGTCGGTGCGCGTCGCTGCTATCTTGGCCGTGTTGGTTGTCTTCAGTAGAATTTTCAATGCCGGACTCTCTCCGGCGTTTTGCGCGTGAGGCGTTTGCATAATAGCCCCAGTTTCGGATGAGTTGCTGTCCGGGTTCGGGGATATGGTCGGTGATTCGGGCGATGAACTCGAGAACATCCCATCGTGCTATCCCGGCTGAAGGGCCCTTCGAGCGTTTGGGTTGTGCCTGGTAAGTTACCTCAGCGCGCTCGTCGTCCCAGTTCAAACGCTCGAGGACGAGGGGCAGCGAATCATGTATTGGCCGAGCCTGACGGCGTCGGCAATGGTCTCCACCCGAACGCTTGCGTCTGCGGAGAAGCCGCTATGGTTCCAACTGAGCATGTTATTGACGGTATCGCGCCCGGTCTTTTTCTAAAGCCTTTTCGGGCCAAGATTACACGCCCACGCCGAACCCGACGGTAGATACTTTTGCGCAAATGCCATCAACTTGTTTCGATGAAACAATTTGAGTAGAATCTGGTCTCGATTCGCGCGGCTGAGCCGACAATCCTCGCTCCCGCGTCGGCGGTCCCCAAGAGGGACCATCACCGCACACCAATCGAACAGGAGGTATGCGCTCGATGGAAGATGCTCCCTCTAGAACTATGATAGAAGCGCGAGGCCTGACCAAGTATTACGGGCCTTTCGTGGCAACCGAGAACATCAGCTTCTCGATCCCGGAAGGACAGATCGTTGCTTTTCTGGGCCCCAATGGCGCCGGCAAGACAACGACCATGAAGATGCTCACGGGCTATCTCGCTCCGAGCGCAGGCAGCGCTCACATCGCCGGACTCGACGTGCACAAAGAGCGCATCGAAGCGTCGAAGCGGCTCGGCTATTTGCCGGAGAACGGTCCGCTTTATCAGGATATGACGCCGCTCGAGCTGCTCGAGTTCTTCGGTGAAGCGCGCGAGCTCGGCCCGAGGAGATTGAAGGACCGCATCGCCGCGGTGCGCGAGCTGTGCGCGCTCGAGCAAGTCCTCGATAAGCCCATTAGTAAGCTCTCGCGAGGTTTGAAACAGCGCGTCGGGCTTGCTCAGGCGCTATTGCACGATCCTGACGTCCTCATCATGGACGAGCCGACCGCGGGGCTCGACCCGAACCAAATCAGGCAGTTCCGCGAGAACATTCGGAACCTAGGAAGCGAGAAGACCATCCTCATCTCGACGCACATCCTGCAAGAAGTCGACGCGATCGCGGACTTCGTGATCTTTGTGCATAACGGCCGCATGGTTTTCAAAGGCACGCCTGAGGAGCTCAAGGAAGACGGCTCTTTGGAAGGGCCTTTTTATCGCCTCACAGAGCTCGACGATGCCACGGAGGCGCAGGCATTATGATCAAGAACATCAACTGGAACATCGTCAACGCCATCGCCAAACGGGATCTGCGCATGTATTTCAGCAATCCCACGGGCTATGTCTTCATCACCCTCTTCATTTTCCTGAGTGCGGCGGCCGCCTTTTGGCAGGACCGCTTCTTTCTGAACAATCTAGCGAACCTCGACCAGCTCAATGCGGTTTTCCCCTACCTTCTCGTTTTCTTCGTGCCGGCCCTCACGATGTCGGTCTGGGCCGAGGAAAAAAAGCAAGGCACGGACGAGCTTCTTTTCACGCTTCCTGCCACTGACCTCGAGGTCGTGCTCGGGAAATACTTGGCCGCTCTCGGGATTTACACGGTCGCGCTCGCGCTATCCTTGAGCCACGTCATCGTGCTGCTCTGGCTTGGAGCTCCCGACCTCGGCTTGATGTTCGCGAACTATCTCGGTTTCTTTTTCGTGGGCGCGGCGCTCATTGCAGTGGGTATACTCGCTTCACAGCTTTCGTCGAACGTCACCATCGCCTTCGTTCTCGGGGTGCTTTTCGTGGGCATCGGTGTCTTCATCGAGCCCATGACGCGGATTCTGAGCGAAGGTCTCGCGCGCGCCGTGGAGCCAATGGGTGTGTTCCACCACTTCGAGGATTTTGGCCGCGGGGTCATTGGCTTCACGGGCTTTCTCTATTTCGCGTCGGTGACCGGAGTCTTTTTGTATCTGAACGTGCTTCTCGTGAGCCAGCGGCACTGGCCTCGTGAAATGGACGGCTTGAAGACGTCGACGCATCATCTCGTGCGCGCCGTATCGGTCGTCGTCATCCTCGTTTCGAGCATCGCGCTCCTGGGTCTGCTCGGCTGGCGCGTGGACGCGACCGCAGAGCGCCTTCACTCGCTGAGCTCGGAGACGCGAGCGCTGCTGAGGCAGCTGGAAAGCGATCGCCCTGTCTTCGTTCAAGCGTATATCAGCCCGACCGCGCCCGAGCAGTACATACAAACGCGCGCTAATGTTGTAGGGCTCTTGCGAGAGATGGCGTCGGTGAGCGGCGGGAGCGTACAGGTAGCGATTTACGATACCGAGCCTTTTACTGAAGAGGCCCGCGAAGCTCGGGAGAAGTTCGGGATAGAGCCGCGGGAAATCCCGAATCTCCAAGGCGCGCGCGCCGGCTTCAGCGAAGTCTTCCTCGGTCTCGCCTTCACGTGCGCGGGGGAAGAACAAGTGATCCCGTTCTTCGATCGCGGCCTGCCGGCCGAGTACGAGATCGCGCGGAGCATTCGCGTCGTTGCCAATACCGAGCGTAAGAAAGTGGGTGTCATCAACACCCAGCTAAAGCTTTTCGGCGGCCTCGATTTCCAGACGATGCAGAGCTCGCCGGCATGGGCCGTCGTGGAAGAGCTCCGGAAACAATACGAGGTCGTCCAGATAACGCCTTCGAGTGCTATCACCGAGGAGGTCGACGGCTTGCTCGTAACGCTTCCTTCTTCTTTGACGCAGGAAGAGATGACAAACGTCTCCGACTTCATCAAGCAAGGGACGCCGGCCCTCCTCCTCGTGGATCCGCTCCCCATCGTCAATCTCGGCCTCTCACCGTCCGAACAGCCGGGGTCCAACACCAACCCGTTCATGCGGCAGCAACAGCCGCCGCCACAACCCAAAGGGGATATCCGCGGCTTTTTGAGGGAGCTCGGCTTTTATTGGGACCCGGCCACGATTACGTGGGATGCCTATAACCCGCATCCGGACCTCGCACACCTGCCGCCCGAAGTCGTCTTTCTCGGCCGCGGCAACAACAACCTAGAGGTGTTCAACGCGAACCACCAAGCGAGCGCCGCGCTCCAGCAGCTCGTCCTCCTGTACCCCGGGCAAATCAACTCGGCTTCGGGCGAGGGCTTGACGTACCGTCCCCTTCTGCAGACCGGTCCGTTATCCGGGAGCATTCCGTATTTCCAGATGGTACAGCGAAATTTTCTCGGCGCCTCGCTCAACCGCAACTTGCCGCACCGTCCAGACCCCATGACCTATACTCTCGCAGCAGAAGTTCGGCGTACCGAGCCGTCCGCTCAGGCTTCTAATGATGCCGAGTCCGAGGATGCCGAGGCGAGCCCGGCCCATCCGCTTCACGTCATCGTCATCACCGATATCGATTTCATTTCCCAACAGTTCTTCGACATTCGGCGCATGGGACCCGGCAATCTGAACTTCGACAACGTCACGTTCTTCTTGAACTCGATGGACACGCTGGTGGGCGACGAGTCATTCGTCGCTCTTCGCAACCGCCGCAGGAAGCACCGGACGCTCGCGCGCGTAGAGAAACAGACGCGGAACTACATCGAACAACGAGCGCGGGAAGAGGCTGAGGCCGAGCGTGAAGCCGACAAGAACCTCGCCGACGCTCAGAGACGGCTCGACGCGAAAGTCGCCGAAGTCCGGGACCGGGACGATCTCGACGCGCAGACGAAGCAAATCATGGCGCGCAACCTCGAGGAGATCGAGAATCGGCGGCTGGACGTACAAAAATCCAATATCGACGCCGCGAAGGAATCAGCGATCCGCGCGAGTGAGGAAAGGATGGAAACCCAGATCCGTCTCATCCAGAGCAGCATCCGCTCCGCGGCTGTTTTGTTGCCACCGATTCCCGTGTTCCTTCTCGGGGTCTATATCTTCATCCGACGGCAAGAGCGCGAACGGGAAGGCGCTGTTCAAGCCCACCGCCTGAGGAAGGGAGCGTAATGGTAGAGGAAACCACACCCGTCGAGGCCAAGCCCGAGCTCAATCTGACTAAGACCCTTGCGGGCGCCGCGTTGCTTCTCGCGGTCATCTCCATCGTCTTCGTGTTTGCGCCGCGCACCATCACGCCGAGCGCTTTTCTCGACCAAGGCGAGCCTTTTTTTCCCGACTTCACCGACCCGAACGTCGCGATGACGCTCGAGGTCATCGAGTTCGACGAAGAGACGGCCGCGGCGCGGCCGTTCAAGGTGACGAACCAGAATGGTATTTGGACCATCCCGTCGCATCACAACTACGCCGCGGATGGCGAGGACCGACTCGCGGAAACGGCCGCGGGGGTCATGACCATCAACAAGGACGACTTCCGCTCGGACAACGTTTCCGATCACGAAGTGCTCGGTGTCATCGACCCGCTCGACGAAACGGCTGCGAGCCTGCTCGGCCGCGGCAAGCGCGTCACGATGCGCGGCGAGAACGACGTCGTTCTCGCGGACATCATCATCGGCTCTGAGATCGAAGGCCGTGACGGCTTTCACTTCGTGCGCCTGCCTGATCAAAAGCGCGTTTACGCCGCCAAAGTGGACGTCGACATCTCTACCAAATTCGAGGACTGGATCGAGAGCGACCTTCTCAAAGTCGAGCAGAGCAAGATCGACCACATCGTATTGCGGGACTATTCCATCAACGAGCGGTCCCTCATGGTGGATGAGCGTGACACCGTCACTCTCGACAAAGAGGACAACACATGGGCCGCGAATCGCATGGATCCCAACCAAGAAGTCGACTCCACGAAGATGACCGACTTGCTACGTGAGGTGGACGATCTCAAGATCGTCGGTGTTCGTCCGAAGCCCGCAGGCATCGACAACCGTCTCTCGGGGCTCACCGTTTCCCGCCAAGATGTTCTATCGCTGCAGAGCAGGGGTTATTACATGACCCGCACGGGGGACCTTCTGTCCAACGAGGGCGAGCTCCAGGTGCGGACGAGTGAAGGCGTCTTTTACACGCTCCGCTTCGGCGAGATCCTTTATGGCTCCGGCGAGGCCATCAGCGCCGGCGCCGAGTCGACCGGAGACGAAGAGAGCGGCCCAGGCGAGAACCGGTACTTGTTCATCACCGCGGATTTCAACGGCTCCGCCCTTCCCGCGCCGCCGCCTCCAGGAAATCGCGACTTTGAGGACAAAGAATACGACGATTTGACCGACGACGACAAGGAGAACAAAGAGCTCGCCGACGCGCATAAGAGCTGGAAAGACGAAGTCAAGAAAGGCCAAGAAACGGCGGAAGAACTTTCGCAACGTTTCGCGCCGTGGTACTACGTCATCGCTTCGGATAGCTTCGATAAGATGCATCTCAACCGGGGCGATCTCATCAAAGAAAAGGAATCGACGGACGAGTAGATAACGGCACCGACCTTCAGGTCAACCGTGACGAAAGACAGACGAGAGGCCCTGAGCGGACCCTTAGCGGCTGCCAACCCGGAGATTGGACCAGATGGCCTGCTCGAGAGTTTCCGCACGATCACAGTTGCCGAGCTCGAGCCAATGCGGGTTCGGGCTATAGGGACGATCGTAGTTACGTGTGAGGATCTCGAAGCCCTCGAGAAATACTTTCACGTGCTGGGACGGAATTCCCGCGAAGGTGCCCCACTCGACGCGCCACGAATAGACGATGGAGGGGTCGAAGTCGAAAAAGCTGAGATTCGTATTCGTTTCCTGGCCGCGTGAGATCCAGCGCAGACGCACGTCCCCGAAAGTCACCGTGGTATGGTCCAGTTTTTGGAGATGCATACGGAACGGGTTCGTCGTGTAGTCGCCTTTCGACGGATCCCACATACTGACGAGAATGCGTTTGCGGGGGAACGGGTTCGTCGAGCTGACATTGGTCGTCTCGAACTCGAGAAAGCCCTCAAGAAGCGTCGGGATCTGATAGCGGATACAGTCGGCGTTCGACTGCGGTTGCCATCCCCCGGCGACGAACTGGCCTCCCATCAACGTCCCGACGGTCGAACCGGTTGTCAGAGGATCGAACAATACGACCTCGGTGGGTCGGTCTCGCGTAAAACCGGCCTTGATGCGGAACTCTGCGGCGGCGGAAAACGGACCCGAACCGGAGCTGGAGCTGGCGCGCACGCGCCATAGGTAGCGCGCGTCGGCCGTAAGGGCTTCCGGACCGCGCCATTTAGTGATCCCGCCCAAACCTTCCTATCACGCCGGTCTCCGAAGCGACCATTTGCTGAAAGGCGCCGTCCGTCGCAACCTCGAAACTGTAGGTCCGAGCTCCAGAGCCGCCGCTGGCATTACTCACGACGAGCTCGGGCTGCACCGTCTCGATCTGCTCTGCGGCTCCGGGCGACTGCGCTATCGGGGCGGTGAGGGTGCAATCCGTCGACGTGCCCCCAGACGGATTCGTGGGATTGGTGGGCGAGCTAGTGTCGCCACAGCCGATGGTGAGGGTTCCGAGAAGAATCTGTGACAACAAAAGAGCAAGACCATCGGAGCTATTGCGGGATCGAACGTTTGAGCGGCGCAGGAACGCACAATTCCAGCAATAGAGGTCACCGGAAGGCAAATCTTGGGATAAGATCCAGAGCCTTGACCCATACCGTTCTCTATCACGCTAACTGCGCCGACGGCTTTGGGGCGGCCTGGGCCGCCTGGCGCAAGCTCGGCGACGAGGCTACCTATCGCCCCGTCCAACACGGCGTTCCGGCACCGGTGCTCCCCGAGGGCTCTTCCGTCTACATCCTCGACTTCTGCTACTCGCGAGAGGTGATCGTCGCTATGCGGAAACGCTTCGCTGAGCTTCAGATCATCGATCACCACCGGACGGCGGAAGCGGCGCTCAAGGGCCTCGACTATGCGGTTTTCGACAACAGCAAGAGCGGCGCGGTACTCGCCTGGGAGCACTTCCACCCAGAGGAGCCCGTGCCTCTGCTTCTTCGCTATGTTATGGAGCACGACCTTTGGCGGTACGAGCTTCCACAAAGCCGTGAAGTGTACTCCGCGTTGAGCTCGTACCCCATGGATTTCGAGGGCTGGAACGGGCTCGACGTGTCCGAGCTCGCGAAGGAAGGTGTGCCGATCCTCCGCTACAAAAAGGAGCAAGTCGCGCTTCTTTGTGACCAGGCCCGGTTCGAGGAACTGGCGGGCTATCGCGTACCGATCGTGAACGGCGCTGTGCTCGGCTCCGAAGTCGGCGAGGAGCTCTTGCGACGCTATCCCGAGGCACGTTTCGTCGTTATTTACTTTGACCGCGGCGACGGGATTCGTCAGTGGTCTCTTCGCTCACGCGAAGACTTCGACGTTTCCGAGATCGCGCGCCAATTTCAAAATGGCGGCCACCGCCAAGCGGCTGGTTTCGAGACCAGGCTCGGGAGGAACTTTGTTCCCAAGGCCCAGCCTTCGGCGAGGCCTGTTGGCAAGAAGAAGAGCACACGCCGCAAATAAGCTACAATCGGCCCAGGAGAAACGCTATGAAGATCAATGTAAGAAGGCTCATGGTCGTCCTGCTATTGCTCGCCATTCCTGCTTCACTGCTCGCGCAGCGTAGCCCGGCCGAGGTCCTGAAACGGATCGAAAAAGGCTTCAAGAAGGAAAAGCTCAAGCTCAACGTGGAGCTTGAGGGAGCAACCGCGATTCTTACCGGCCAAGTGCGAAACGTGTTCGCGAAGAACAAGGCCGTCGAGATCGCGCTCGACCAGCCGGAAATCGAGGACATCGAAGCCGATATCGAGATCGCTGAGGCGGAGAGCACCGACAAGCTCGGCCAAGACGTCGTCAAACAGATTCGGAGATACGGGAACCTCACCATCTTCGACGATGCGAGCGCGTTCGTAAAAGATGGGAACATCGTCCTCATGGGGTTCGTCACGGAACCACACAAGAAAATTGGCATCGAAAAGAGGATGCACAACGTCCTCGGCATTCAAGAGTTCGGCAACCAGATCGAGGTGCTCCCCAACTCCATGCAAGACGGCCAGTTGCGGCAAACGCTCGCCAATCGCCTCTATCGCGACTCGATGTTCTCCGACTACGCCCGGATGGCGCACCCGCCGATCCGCATCATCGTCAATCGGTCCCGGGTCCTGCTGACGGGCGTGGTCCTGAACAAAATGGCCAAGCAAAGAGCGGAGTCCATCATCCGGCAAACACTCGGTGTGCTGTCGGTAGAGAGCAAGCTCCGCTTCGGGTCTTGATCGGCTCTCCGGTCGCGCTTTTCAGCTCGGCGAGGCTTCGTTGATTGCCGCGTCCGCCCTGATCCGGCCCGGACGCCCCAGACAGCGGGCTTGCCCGCTGTAGCTACACCGATGGCATCAGCGAGGCGATGAACGCGTCCGACGAGCCTTATGGCTATGACGAGATGGAGCGCGTCCTCCTATCGAGCGCGCATCTTTCCGCCAACGATATCAAAGAACGCTTGCTTCGAAGCGTCGATGAGTTCCGCCGGGGAACACCCTTTGCGGATGATGCGACGCTCGTCGTGACCAAACTCAAATGATCCTACGTCACCTGCTCGCCATTTCCCTGCTACTTCCTAGCCTCTCGGAAGCTCAGCTGAGCCTCGATCGGCTCTACTCGCTACCTTCGCTCATCGGCACCGCGCCAAAGCGCCCGGTTTGGTCCGGAGATGGCGGGAAGCTCGCCTTTCTCTGGAACGACCGGGGCTACCCGGCGCGCGACGTCTGGATCGTCGATCTTGGGCTAGAGCCCACAGCACCTATGCGCGTGACCCACCACGCCTCGGAAGCGGAAGGGGATCGCGGCGTCCTCGACGTCGTCTGGCACCCCGACGGCGAGCGGCTCGTCTACGAGCTCGAAGCCACGCTCCATTCCATGCGCGTGGGAGAAGCCTCCGAGTTCCTTGCCGCTGGCGGCGCGACAGCGGCGACGTACGCGTCGTCCGGCGAGCTGGCTTTTCTGCGCGATGGCGACCTCTGGGTGCTTCCGCCCCTCGGTGAACCGAGGCGCCTCCTCGCTGACACGCGCGCGGAAGTGCGCATAGTCAACTATCGATGGTCGCCCGATGGTCGCCACATCGCAGTTCTCGAGAGCGACGAGCGCCGCGTACCTCTTCGCGGCGTTCCCGACTACATGTCGACGGATGTCGAGATGGCGTCCGTGCGGCGGCCCTTTCCTGGTGAAGAGCCGCGAAGTCTGCGGCTCGGTGTTGTCACCGTCGCGGACGCCTCCATCACATGGCTCGACCTCGAGGCCAAACCAACGGAGTCCATCTTCAGTTATCTGTGGTCGCCCGATGGAAGAAGCCTGCTCGTCGACCGATCGGACCTCTACGTCAAGTCCCGCCGCATCCTATTGGTCGACGCAGGCGGCGGTGGCGTGAGCGAGCTCTATCGCGAGGATGACCCACTCAACGTGACGGCATATTGGCAAGTCGAGTGGGCCAGAGACGGCCACGGGTTCTATTTTCTTTCGGATCGCGACGACGATTATCACATCTACTACATGGCGACGTCGAATCGCGTCGGCGAGCCCCGACGCATCACGAGCGGCGATTTCGCCGTCGCCCACTTCACCGTTAGACAAGATGCCATCCACTACGTCGCCAACGCTCCAAGACCGGAGGACCGCCAGCTCTTTCGCATCGGTCTCGAAGGCGGTGAGCCCGAGCAGCGCACGGAGCGCGCGGGGACGCACGACCTCGTCATCTCTCCGGATGGGCGGCTCGCCGCAGACATGTTCTCGAGCGATCGGATGCCGCCCGAGCTCTTTCTCGTCGGGGACGCGGGCGAGCACCGGTTGACTCAATCGCCCCGGCCCGAGTTCTACGAGCACGCTTGGGTGCCCGCGCAATACGTCACGTTCCCGTCTCATGTGGACGGCACAACACTTCACGGGCGGATGTTGCTGCCGCCCGAGCTTTCCGAGCCGCGCAAATATCCCGTCATCGTCGGCTCCGTCTATTCCAACACGGTGCGCAATCAATGGGGCGGGCGCAACGCCCATCCACTTTGGGGCCTCGAGCAATATCTCTTGCAGCAAGGCTACATCCTTTTCGTCGTCGACATCCGCGGAAGCTGGGGCCACGGACGGGAGCTCCGCCGCGGGATCCGGCTGGATTACGGCGGGATCGATGTCGAAGACATCCATAGCGGCGTGAAATATCTCGAGACGCTCGACTATGCAGACACCTCTCGCGTGGGGATCTGGGGCTCTAGCTATGGCGGGCTTCTGACCTGCATGTCGCTCTTCAAGAAGCCTGGGATTTACAAGGCCGGCGTTGCAGGAGCGCCGGCGACGAACGTCTTTCATGCCCTGACCGGCGAGATGCGCGTGATGATGTCACCTTGGGACGAGGCTGCCGCCTACGAAGGCGCGTCGGCGTTCTCTCATGCCGCGGGGCTACGTGATCCGCTTCTCATCATTCACGGTATGAGCGATCGCATCGTGCTCTACAAAGACTCGCTCGCACTCGTCGAGCGTCTGATGAAGCTCGGGAAGAACGTGGACCTCGTTACGCTACCTTCGTCGCGCCACGGCTGGGATCGCGAGGAGCTCTACCAGACGCGATTTGCATTCAAGAAGCTCGTGGAGTATTTCGACCGTTACGTCAAAGGAGTTGGCCCATGAGTTACGAAGATAGGCGCTTGTTTCTCAAGAAATCCGCGACCATCGTGTCGGGGCTGGCGGCGGCGAGCTGCACACCACCACGAGACGCCGCTCCGTTGGAAACGCCGAGCCTCGACAACCTCGACAGCCTCCACAGAACGACGCTCGACGCCGTGGGGCGCGTCGTCTTGCCCAAAGGGGCTCTCGGCGACGAAGGCGTTACACGTGTCCTCGACGATTTCGTGAAATGGCTCGACGGGTTCGAGCCCGTGGCCGAGCTGCCTCATCACTATCTCTGGAACGACGAGATCGCCTACGGGCCTCCTGATCCAGCTCCGCTCTGGCGCTCACAGCTCGAAGCCCTCGAGCTCGAGGCCCAGAAACGTCACGGGAGCTCCTTCGGCGCCGTCGACGTGCCGCTCCAAGAAACCATCCTTCACCGGCAGCTCCCGCGCGAGAAGCCGCAAGATCTGCCTTATGCGGGCGACGCGCCTCATGTTGCTATCGGGCTTCTCGCCTATTTTTATCGAACGTCGGAAGCGAACGATCTCGGCCACGGTGCCGCGATCGAGAAGCAAACCTGCCGCGGGCTCGATACCGGTCCCGACGAGCCCAAGCCCCTCGGGAGCTAGCGCCATGGCCAAGACGATAGAGAGCGATGTCGTCATCATCGGCGCGGGAATCAGCGCAGCCATGGTGGCCGAGAAGTTGACCGAAGAGACCGCCGCCAAGATCGTCATCGTCGAGGCCGGCGACAAGATCTTCAATCTCGAGGAACGGTTCGACCGGCGAGCGCGTTTTCTTGCTTATCGTGAAAACCCGTGGCGCGGTGACCACATCCGCGGCCAGACCGGCACGGGGATCCAATCACGTTCGATGGCGGTCGGCGGGCTCGCCCTTCATTGGGGCGGGACGACCCCACGCTACTCACCGGAGGATTTTCAAGTTCGCTCGATCTACGGGGTGGGTTATGACTGGCCATTCACCTATGACGAGCTCGACCCGTTCTATCAGGAAGCCGAGGAACGACTCGGTGTGGCGGGCTCGCCTGGCCCCGCTGCGCTCGATCCACGCTCGAAAGATTACCCGCTACCTCCGCTCCCCGTCTCATACAACCTCGTCAAACTCCAAGAATGGGGCGAGAAGTCGGGCATTCCCTTCTGGCGTAATCCGGTCGCGAAGAACTCTGTCCCGTATCAGGGGAGAAACGTGTGCACGCGTTGCGATACCTGCAGCATCTGCCCGACGGGCGCGAAATACACGCCCGATTTCACGTTTCAAAGACTGTTGAAGGAGGGCCGCATCGAGCTCTACGACCGCACACTCGTTCGCCAGCTCGAGCTCGCGGAGGGATCAGACGCTATCGATCACGCGGTCGCGCTCGACCGCGACGCGCCGGACGAACCGATCCACTTCCGCGCCAATACTTTCGTGCTCGCATCCGGCTATTGTTGGAGCACGCATCTCTTGCTGCTCTCGAGAAGCGACCGCTTCCCCAACGGGGTCGCAAACCGATCCGGGATGGTGGGGAAGTTCGTCACTGGGCACCGTTCCCTTAACACCTATGTCGAAGTGCCAATGAAGCTCTATCCGGGCGTCTACCGCTCTGACAGCTTGCTCTCCAAGAAATTTCAGCGCGAGAGACCGGACCGTTATGTGCGCCACGACCTTCGTATATGGGAGTCGGATGTCTCGCGCCGGCCGCGGCTCACGGACGATGAGGGCAAGCGCCTTTTCGGCGACGCGGTCCTGGACGACTGGAAGAAGCGCACGGCGACCGGCGTCGCGCGCATGCGCGCTTATTACGACGTCATCCCGGCGAAAGAGAGCGCGCTCACGCTCGACTCCAATCGCAAAAACCCCTGGGGCGATCCCCTGCCCAGGATCGACTTCGCCGACAGCGAGTGGTCGGCCGAGCTTCGTCAACACACCGAAGACAGCATCCGCGGCGTCTTCGATCATATCGTTCGTGCCGGCGGTGGGAAGACCTTGTCGACGCGTGTCGACTCCTTGCAGGACCATCCGGGCGGCGGCTGCCGCATGGGCGCCGATCCGGCGACGAGCGTCGTGGACCCCGAAGGCCGATCGCACAACCACGAGAACTTGTGGGTAGTAGGCGCGCCGACGATCGTCTCCTCCGGATGCAACAACGGAACTTTGACTTTTGCGGCGCTCTCGCTTCGCTCAGCGACGGCGCTCGCGAAAACGCTACCCGCGCGCACAACGGACTAGAACTAGCACGAGCTCGAAACGACTTCTGCATGCCTTTGGCTGCGGTCGTCTTCTTGTTGACGTCCTCCGCGTCACTCGCCACGACCGCATCTCAGGTGAGCCGCGGGCACGAGAGGCCCACTACCCGGCCCGAGATTCTAGCTCTAGCTCGAGGCCCCGCAAGTATTATTCTCGGAGCGCGCGTCCGATCTAGCTCTCCGAAGCCTCGGCGATAAAGGATCGGGTTTCGCGAAGGCTTACCGTAGGGAAGAGGATGCGGCCCTGGATGGACAGCATGCTGATGTTGCCGTTGTCGTCGGTGATCTGTAGGTCCAGGATGAACAGGGCTTCTGTTGGGTTGCCGGGTAGCGCAAAAGCGTGCCGAGCGGGACGGAGAGCTCGCCCTTCGCGCGCATGTGGTTCGAGCCGGCGACCCGAACGATGTTGTTCGCCCCCCGATTGAAGCCGACCGTGCGAGCGCCCGTGTCGAGGTTCGCATGGGAATGCAACACGCTGATTATAGGGAGAGAGTTTTGGTCGACGTCGGACTAACGGCTGAGTCCAAGCTCGACGGCTCGTCGAGCTCACACCTGGCCTGAACGCCCTATGCGCTCGGAATCAGCCCGGGAAATTCAGCACCAGCGTGAAGTTCGTGGCAGTTTGCGATATGTTGGAGAAGTAAACGTGATAAATTTTTCCCGCCTCGACCGAGATACTCAACCGGGTTTCAGTATCGCTGATTGGAGAGACTTGCAGCAGTACCGTGTGCACAGCCTCGATGAGCCGCACCTCCGCGAACAGCGCGGCTTGCGGGTTCTCCCACGTGATGGTGGCGGTCAGGGTGCCGTTGGATCCGACGTCGGCGATGTAAGGTCCGGCTGGCTGGAACGGTGGCGCGATGTTGGTGAACGTGCGCGTCACCGGTATACCGACTGCGCGCGAGGACCCGGTCGCGGTAGCGAAAACCAAAACTCCGCCTGCCGCCGCCCCGCCTAGCAGTCCGTATAAGGCTTTTTTCGACCCCTCCCTGTTTCCACGTCCTTCGGGCTCGTCTCTCGCGCGCTTGAGAGCCGCCGGCGTCATGCGCATGGTAACTTCGACCGCGGTCGTCTCGGCGGCCCTGACGGTCACGCGGCTGTCATACCGGTGATTAGTCTTCCAACTGAACCTCAACGCGATGGTCGCCGCCGACGGCGTTTCCCACATAGGGCGTTGTGCCGACCCCGCGGCCAGCGATGGTGATGCTGGCACCGGGAGGTGAGGTTCGCACCTCGATGCGACCGACTAACCCTTCGCGAACGCCAACAAACGACTCGAAAGCGGCCGGCGGGAACCAGTCCTGCTGCGGCACTAAATCCGGGTGATTACGGACCGCCGATTCGAACGAGAGGCGCACGGCGGGCTCGTCCCCGAGTGCGTGGCGGGTCATGGCGGTGAACATGTGGCAATCGGCCAGCTCCGCCTGGATCTCGAGCTCGGACGCCAGTGCCTCGAGGAGGCCCAGCGCTTCGAGGTGTCGACCCTCGAAGTAAGTTTGCTTGCCTGCGTCGAGTCGTTCGGCTAGGCCCTCTTGTAAAACGGCTGGGCTTGTCGCCAGTGACAATACGAGCCACGAAAAGTAAAAACTGGTCACGGCTGCTAGCACGCCAGCTTTGGCCGGGCGTTTGGCGAGTAGCCAGCGCTACTCAAGACGTTGTTCGCTGACCACTTACACCGCAGTTGCGCCCTGGCCACGCTGACGAGATCCGTCCCTTGGGGGAGAAAACCATCTGGGGTCTCGCCTCGCGCTGTCTTGGAAGACGTTGGTGGGCTGTTTGTTTGCGATTGCACCAGTAACGATTTAAACTCCGAAGCTCAAGGAGGAAATCATGAGATTTCTGTTGGCGCTACTCGTTCTTCCCGCTTTGGCCAGCCCAGCGCTTGGCCAGAGGCCGTCAAAGGGCAAAATCCTCCTATACGTGACGGCTGATGAGGCCGGTGTCTACAAAGGTCTCCAGCAGAGAACGCCCGATTTAGAAGAGTCTGCGAAGGACGTACGGCGCCATCTCGGCAAAGGCAAATGGACGAAAGTGACCAACAAAGAAGAGGAAGCCGACATCAAGATCACCGTACTGGGCCGCCGGGACGACCCTGACAAAGGGATCGCGCTCGGATACTCGCTCGACGCCGGAGCCTACAAGACGGAAGACGAGGTCTTCGATGGCAGCCAGTCGGCGACGGTAAGGGGCGGTGCCGCGAGAGACGTCCGCAGTGGAACCGACCTGACGGCCCAGAAGAGCAACGCGACCTATGAGGACCTCGCGATGCAGTTTGCCACCTCGCTCGATGAATTTTGCGAGACCAACTACGATCGTATCGTTAGTCAACGCTAGTAGGAACGCTCGAGCGTGGTCACCAAAAAGATTTCGGCCTGCTCTCTTCGCTTCCTTGAGCCTTGTCGAACCTTCGCCGGAGAATGACATTGAAGAGGCGTTGTATGCACTTCGCCCGAAACGTCAAGCAGATTGAGCGCGTCGCAACACTAGCCGTCGCCGTCTCGTTGACGACGGTCTGCGCGCTCAGCGGTCAGGAGCGTGTCACGCTCCGGACAGCGCGCCTGCTCGACGGGCGAGGCGGCGTGGCCACGAACCGTGTGCTCGTCATTGACGGCGGATCGATTCAGACCATCCGGAGCTCTTCCGGCGAGGGCGATTACGACCTAACCAACCTCACCGTTTTGCCGGGTCTCATCGATACCCACGTCCATGTCCGCTGGCACTTCGACCCAGATGGCCGGCTTCACAGCGACGACACGGAGAGCGCCGAGACGAGCGCGCTCTACGCCGCTGAGAACGCCTACAAGATGCTGATGGCGGGCTTTACGACCGTGCAGAGCCTAGGCTCACGCGTCGACAAGCCGCTTCGCGACGCGATCGATCGCGGCGTACTGCCCGGTCCGCGCATCTTGACGTCCCTACGCAGCATCGGCGCGCGCACAGGAGAGCCCGATGCGATCCGCGAATTCGTGCGCTTGCAAAAGAACGAAGACGCGGACGTCATCAAAATCTTCGCCTCAGCGAGCATTCGAGACGGTGGCACCCCGACGATGTCCCAAGCGCAGCTCGACGCTGCTTGCGGTGAGGCGCGCGCGCAGGGGCTACGGTCGGTTGTCCATGCGCACGGGCCGGAAAGCGCGCGGCGTTCCGTCGAAGCGGGCTGCACGACGATCGAGCACGGCGCGCTCCTCGATGAAGAGACGCTCAGCCTGATGGCGGAGCGCGGCGTCTATTTCGACCCAAACACTCATCTCCTCTTCCTGAACTATTTCGAGAACAAAAATCGCTATCTCGGGATCGGCAACTACGACGAAGAAGGCTTTGCACAGATGGAGAAGGCCGTCCCATCCGTGTTAGAGGTTTTTCGCATCGGGTTGCGCGTCCCCGGGCTCCAAATGGTGTTCGGAACCGACGCCGTCGCCGGAGCCCATGGGCGGAACATCGAAGAGCTAATCTATCGCGTCGAGAGCGGCGGACAGGACCCTGGCGCGGCGATCGTGTCAGCGACGTCGCTCGCGGCGAAGTCACTGGGACTCGACCAGACGGTCGGAACGCTTCAGGCCGGAATGACGGCCGACCTCATCGGTGTCGAGGGGAATCCTCTCGAGGACATCACCGCGCTGCGGCGCGTGCGCTTCGTAATGAAGGACGGGAAGGTGTGGAAGAACGCGCGATGACCCTCTGACTCTTCGCGAGCTCATCCCACATCGTCTCGGGCTTCTTTCGGAACACCGTGAACGCGTCCGCGCGCACGACCTTCCAATCGCCACGACGAAGCTCGTTGTCGAGCTGCTGCGGCGCCCAACCAGAATGGCCCAGATATAGCCGCAGCTCCTCCGGCCCACGCTCTTCTTCGATGAGCCCGTCGAGCACTTCGGGGTTACTGCTGAAATAGACGTTCCCCATAACACCGTCGACCCCCTCGGGCGGCTCATCACTGCGGAACAAAAAGATGAGTCCTTCGAGAGCGACGGGCCCGCCGAAATGAAGCGCATGTGTGGCGGCGCCGCTTTTATCGAGATCGGGTAGCGTCTCGGAGAGTTTTATTCCGGTCGCGCGGTTCACGATGACGCCAAGGGTGCCTCCTTTGCCATGCGAGAGCAGTAGAACCACGCTCTTGTGAAACGGGCCGCTCGAAATGCTGGGTTTCGCGACCAGAAATACCCCCTTCGTGGGAGGCACTTTCTGGCTTTCCGACGGTGCGCCGAGGATGAGTGCAAGGGATGCCGCCGCGAGTACCCGCATGCCCGGAGCCTACGCCCATGGGGGGCGGAATGTCCACCCAAGCGACGCGCTCAGCCGCACCGCAGCCTCAATCGCTCGGCGAGCTCTGATTTCGCGACGCCTGTCGCCAGAAGCGCTGCGGCCATGCCTGTGACGTGCGCTACCGCCAAGCTGACCCCATGAAAGTTGCGCTCCTTGGGAAGGCCGGGCAGCTCGCGCGCCCATGTAGACGCCACGAAAACGCCGTCCTTGTATCGGATCGTGTCCGCCTCCAGCTCGCGATCCGCCCGCACCGCCACAACGCGGTCGAGGCGGCCCGGGAGCGAAGGTTCTCCCGAGACTTCATGGGCGGCGAAGATGACGAGACCGGCCTTGTGCGCGCGCTCACAAGCGGCGGCAAATTCCGGCTCGCGCGCGTCTTCCGTGCAACCGAGGCTCAAGTTGAGAAGGTCCAAGGCCCCCGGACCCTCTGGACAATCTGAGATGGCCCACTCGATGGCGCGCAGCAGCGTGTCGACATGGGTCTCGAGCCGCCGCCGGAAGATACGAATCGCGTAGAGCTCGGCGCTCGGCGCATGCACGCGGATGGTCGCGGCCGCCGCCGTACCATGTCCGAGCAGGTCCTCCCAAGCGTCATCGACCTCGACAACACCGTCACGGAAGCGGAGCCCCACGCCGCCGGCCACTCCTCCCACGTGCCGGTGGTTTGGGTTGATGCCGCTATCGGCGACACCGACTCGAACCTTGGAAATCATGATGAGGTCTTCAGACGAGCTCTGCGTCACGGTATCCGATTACAAGAATGGGCTCCCCGTCATCATCCTTGAAGATTACGGTCCAGCCTCCGTCATCCCGATCAAAAGCCGCATCCATTACTTCTCGCGCGGAAATATCGGCGAGCTCTTCAACGCGGCTCGTTTCTGTAAACCGAATCTTCATCGGATTTCGCCATAGTCCAAGAATTCGACAAAGTGGTCATTGCCGCGAGGGTAGTGCCTGACAATCTTCCCGTCGGTGAAGATGATCGACTCGAGTACGGTCCTGGGTTTTCTAAGCACTCTTGGGGCTCTTGCCCGCGGAAGAAAGGCTCTCCTCGCTTCCGAACATTCTCTGGAAAGTACCCTCTTCGCGTGAGAGCTTTGCGACCGTACCGTCCTGGACGATGCGGCCGTCTTCGAGCACGAGAACACGGTCAGCTTTGGCGACGAGCGGTAGGCGATGGGAGAACACGAGAGTGGTGCGGTGGCGGACGAGCGGAAGGAGCGCCTCGGCGATGCCGGCTTCGGTCTCGCCGTCGAGCGCCGACGTGGCTTCGTCCAAAACCAGCACGGTAGCGTCCTGCAAGATAGCGCGTGCGATCGCGATCCGTTGCCTCTGACCCGCGGAGAGCTGAAGACCTCGCTCACCGACTTGGGTGAGGTAGCCTTGCGGCATCTCGAGAATGACTTCGTGGATTTCTGCAAGTCGGGCGCTGTTCTCGACGTCGTGCAAGCTCGCCTCGGGACGGCCGTAGCGAATGTTCTCTTCTACGGAAGCGTTCCAGAGAAACGTCTCCTGCTCGACGACGGCGACGTGGCGCCTCAAATCGTCCAGGCGCAGCGCTCTCACGTCGATGCCGTCGACCAAGAGCTCGCCACGATCGACGTCGAGGCGTCTCAGGATCAGATCCACGATGGTCGATTTACCGACTCCGCTCGGCCCAACGATGGCTGTCATTGTTGCCGGAGCCACTTTGAAGCTCACATCGTCCAGCACGGTCTCGCGCTCGTGGTCGAGGCCGACATGCCGGAGCTCGATCTCGCCGCGCATGCAAGTGAGCGGCGTCGCGTGCGGGCGCTCTTCCACTTCGGCGGGCTCGTCGAGGAGCTCGAAAACCCTGTCGAGCGACGCACCTGCCGCCCGCAAGCTCAAATAAAGACCCATCAATCCCGAGAGTGGCCCCAGCAAGCGTGCTTGATAGGCTGTGAACGCGACGAAGCTCCCCATGCTGAAGCTGCCTTGCAGCACTAGGTAGCCGCCCGCGAGAAAGACCGCGAGGGTCGAGAACGAAAGCAGAACGCCCGGAATCCCCGAAGCCAGATAGTTCGTGATTTGTCGGTCGAGAAGCGCGCGCACAAAGCGGTCGTTCTTCTCCCGGAAGCGCGCCGCCTCTCGCCCTTCCTGGCGCGACGCGACCGTCTGGCGCATTCCGAGAAACGACTCCACGAGAAAGCTGCCGATGTCGGCGCTGCGCTCGCGCAGCTTGAGATTCTTGTCCGTCACCTGCTGCCGGTATCGCCTCAGAACCCAGATCGAAGGCGGAACGAGCGCGATGCTCAAGAGGAACAGCCGTGGCTCCAGATAAATCAGAAGCGTTACCGTCCCGAGGAGAAAAACGACGTTCGTCAAGAACGACAAGAGCGTATCGGAGGCGATCCTCTGAATCTCAGACACGTCTCCGTTTAATCTCGAGAGGATGTCGCCCAACGGGGTCCTCGCATAAAAACGCGGTGACAATGTTTGAAGATGGCGAAAGACGCGGAGGCGGATGTCGAAGAGCGCCTCCGTCGAAACTTGAATGTAGCGGTAGCCAGAGATGGCGTTTAGCACGACGCTCGCGATCGAGACGGCGAACAAGAGCAAGGAGACGCGAACGAGCAGCGAGAAGTTCTGAGCTAAGAAAGCGTCGTCGATCAGGACCTTGAGAAAGTAAGGCTGTGCGAGCCCTAGCAGGGTCGCAAACATCGAGACAAAAAGAACGAAGCCGAGACGCTTCCAGTAGGGAAGGGCGAAGCCTAAGGCTCGCCGGTAATGGCCCACGGCACTAGTTTTGCGATGTGGTGGGGTTCGGGATCTCAATGGGAGGCATCATGAAATCACCGCCGGCATAAACGGTCTTGATGAGCTCGAGGGTCGCGGTGTCATAGACCCAGACCGTGTCACCGACGCCTGAGACATAGAGCTTCGTTCCATCATGGCCGACGATCATCGAGTTGTTCGTCCGCCCGCGCTCGAACTTCTCTTTCTTGAGGATAACCCTCTGCTTCTCCATGTCGATCACGACCATGTCGCTGAGGCCGGCATAACCGTGTTTGCCGTCGGGGGAGAGCGCAAAGCGGCCGACCTTCAGCTGAGGTCCAAGCTCGAAGGTCGAGACGTCCATATCATAGAGGTCGAGCTTGGCGACGCCGAAGATTCGCTTCTTCAGAACCGGGTCCTCGGTGCGATAAATGCCATAGAAGGTGCCCGGCTCCGTTTCCGTCAAGCTCAACCCGCGGAGCTCGCCATAGCCAGCGAGGAGCGGCTTCGAGAGCACTTTTTTTCTCGTGATCTCCCCGGTCGCGGCATCGAGCTCGTAGAGGTCGCGGCCAATGACATAGAGGGAGCTTCCGTCCGGGGAGACGTGGAGCGCCGGACGCCGGGCGCCCACTTCTTCGGGGAACTTGAAGCTGTTCACGACTTCGCGGGCGCCGAGGTCGTAAACCATGATGTCGACCTCGTTCTCTTGGATGAAGCGGTCCGTTTGTAGCTGCACAACGTTGACGTTCAAATAAACTTTCGAACCGTCGTGATTCGGGTATGCGCTGAAAAAACGGATGCGCTTTTCTGGGGTCGAGAGTTTTATCTCGTCGATCACCTCTTGCCGCACGGCATCGATCACCTCGATCGACTCCATGCGATCGGTGACCACATAGAAGCGTCGTTTGTCGGGCGTATGGGTCGCGGAGCCGGTCGCGACGCCGTGGCGGAGCCTGAGTCCATCCGTGAACGCGTCGGTCGTCTGGTCGAAGAAGATGATCCGATCGGGCCAGATCCCCGCGATGAACACGTTGGGCTCTTCCTGACCGAAAACGGGGGGCGCGACGAGCGCCGCGGCGCCCAACAACACGACTAGGGCTTTTATCGGCATGGTCTACGGGAAAATCAAATCTATCTTCCGCCAGTCCTGCGTGGCGCTGGCGCAGCCGGAGTGCCAATCGGGATTGTTATTCAGATAGTCCGGGACTTGCGCCGGCCAGAAGCACGTCTTGTAGCAGTCGTATAGATCGCGCTCCATCGGCTGGCAGAGGTTCGCCGTTCCGCCCGTGGCGTCGACCTCCCAACCGGGCGAGAAGATCGTCGTGCAGCCCGCGGGGACGTGAGGCGCGGCGTCGTCCTGCAGCGCTTTGACGCCGCCATCTTCCGCTTCGAAAAACTCCACGACGGCTTCAGCTTTGAGGTTGCGTGCCTTCAAATGCTTCATGAAACTTTCCTCTCGTCGAAGCGGTCTAAAAATTCGGGATTTCCGTCCAGCAGCTTTGCGTAGACTTCGAGCCCCATTGCCGTCCACTCGCGAATCCAGTCGCAATAGTGGAGGTTGGGGCGAAAACGATCGCCATAGCGCACCTGGGCTTCATGATAACACCCGCCCGAGCAAAGGCTCCGGACCCAGCAGGTGCTGCAATCGATCCGCTTGTCGATATGCCCGCGCTCGAGGTGCTCGATGCGCTTGCTCGCGTCGACGCCGGTCTCGACGTGTCCGAAGTCGTGGTCTCCCGAGCCGGCGAAGCGGTGGCAGAGGCCGATTTCGCCGCCGGGGGCGACACCGAGCAGCCCGAGGCCTGCGCCGCACGGATAAGCTTTCGCGACCCCTTTGTGGATCTCACCGAGCATGTCGCTCAAGTTCGCAAAGCCGAGATATTTGCCGGCGAGCGCGGCTTCCACGTAGCGTTCCCCGAGGGCACGGAACTGCTCGAGAAGCTGGTCCAACCCGTTGCCGTCGATGGCGTAGTCGAGACCCGTCGACGACGTCACCGGGGCGAAGCCGACTTCGTAAAAGCCCATCTCTTCGGTCAGGTGGTGGAAGATCTTAGGCACGTCGATGACTTTCGACGTGAGCGTGACGCGCGCACCGATGGGACGCGTCGTGTAGATCGACAGGAGCTCTTTGATGCGTGGGGCGACGATGTCGTAGCTCCCCATGCCCGTTTTGCCGTAGACGCGCATCGAGTCCTGAATCTCTTTCGGACCGTCGATAGACACGGTCACGCCGATGCGGTTATCCGCGAGCCACTGGCTAATTTTACGGGTGAGCAGCGTCGCGTTCGTGGTCAAGCTGAAATCGACGAACTTCCCTTCTTCTCTCGCGCGCTGGCGCGCATAGTCCACGGTCGGACCGATGACTTTGAAGTTCAAGAGCGTCTCGCCGCCGAAAAAGGTGATCTGCAGCTTGTCGTTCCGGCCCGACTCGGCGAAAAGGGTATCGACGGATTGGCGCGCCGTCTCTACGCTCATGACTTGCGCCGGCGCCGACTCCTCGAGCCGGTCTTCGCCATACTCGTAGCAATAACGGCAGCTCAAATTGCAGCTATTGGTGACGTTGAGCACGATCGTGCTGAGGGGGGGAGGCTCGGGCGGTGTTGCGATCTGGGTGATCGGAACGTTGGGCGCACCGTCGCGATGCACGGCGCCGACTCGGGCAAGCTCCCTTAGAGCGCCTTCGGCGTCCGGCGAGGTGGCGAGCGCGTCGATGGGCTTCGGACCTTCCTCGAGCGCGTCCAGGATGGAGCCGACTTCAGCGTCGAGCTCGAGCACCATCGACGACGGGATGAGAAACGCATATTTGCGCTCCCTCGCGGAGAAACGTTTGAGCTCAGAGGCGTAGACTAGCGTCATGGTAAAAGCTCCCAATATACGTAGATGGGTATTGTTACGACGAGACGCGAGCGCCCGCGGAGGATTTCCGATGCGCCGTCGGGTCGATAGCTAGCGACCACCCAGACGTCCCCGAAATTGTTGGCGTTCAACTCGCGATCTATATTCGGGCCATCGATAGCCGGCGTGAATAAGCCCTTCTGATCGATCGTGCCCACATATTCGATGTCGTCATCTTCGTGGCGGATGTAGTACTCCTTGACGCTCCATTTGGGCTGGACCGTGCCGAGGTCGACGTCGTCCTCGGTGAGCGGCTCATCATCGGGCCCGCGGTGAAAGGCGGCCGCTGCGAACTTCGCGAACTGTTTCGCGACCGCGCCGCCGCCGACGCGCGCGAGCGCTTCGTCGGGCAATACCTTGACATAGTCGACGCGATCATAGACCGCGAAAGCATCGACGGCTTGCGTAGGACCAAGCGCGACGTCGCGATAACCCGAAAGAGCGTCGTCACTCACTTCGAGTGTCACCGTGAGCGTCGTCGCCGTGCGAGAGGAAATGTCCGTCACGGACACGCCTTGGCCGAAATCGAGATCGTCTGTGAGGATGTCGTCTGTGAAGTTCGCGCCTGTGATCGTGACCGAAGCCGTGCCCCCGCCCACCTTTGCCGAGCGAGGCCAGACGGCCGCAATCCGCGGATCCTCTCCAAGGCGGACGAGCGTGGCATCGAGCCCCAGCTCGCCATAAGTGCCGCTGAAAATTCGCCCTTCGAGCTTCGAACCATCTTCCGACAACATGAGCACTTCGCGAAGCTCGCCCAAGCCGTCGCCGTTCGAGCTGCCTCTCCACGAATAACCTCCGTAGAGAACGCCCTTGCCTTCGCGCTGGTGACGGCTTCCATCGACGAGGAGGATCTCCGCGCTATAGGTGTAGTCGTCACCAGCTTTGTCGAAAGTGACGATGCCCGAAGCCGGGCCTTCCCCGGGTTGATGCGTTATCAAAAGCCATCTGCCTGCGATGCCGCGGCCCGTGCCCTTGGCCTTGTAACGCTTCCACTCCGGTGTCTCGAGCGGGTAATCCGCTTTCAGCGTCTCCAAAACCCGGTCGGCCCGCCATTCCGAGCCCGTGTTCTCGGCCGGCGCATCACCTGCGAGAGGCGAGGCGCCGCGGAAGGTTTGGAACTCGATGACCGGGAAATAGCCGATATGCATCCCCTTCAAAAGATCCCATTCCTCCTCCGTACGGCGTTGGGTAAAAAACCGGGCCCCTATGTGGCAGCGCACGCACGTCTCTTTGAGCTCTCCTTCCTCGATGTTCTCGAGCTGCGGCCGCTTCTCGGCGCGATAGAAATAAGGACGCGCTTCCTCGGGCGCCAAGCCGTGATGGTCCGAGAGGTAGCGGACGATCGCGCGGGCTTGGTCCGGCGTGAGATTCAGGCCATTCGTGCGGATCATGCGCTTGAGCGTCAGTTGCCAGCCCTCGGGGGCCTTACGTTGGTACGAGATACGGGTCATGCGGCCGTCGTCGTCGCTCGGGTGGCAAGAGCCACAAGCGCTCTGGACGAGCTCGCTCTGAACGGGGATGCCTTCGTCCGCGGCGATAGCAGTCGCCGGCATCAGGATGAGGAGGAGTAGAGAACGGAATCGCAAAGCAAGAACCTCCAGACGAAAACCGTAGGAGGCATCTTATCAGTGTTAATGTGGGTCCACCACGTCCAAGTACCCATGCCGGTAGAGCCAGTCGATGGCGGCATAGGTGGGCTCGTAGGCCCCCTCGGCCGCGCGGGCCGCCAGCGCTGCAGTTCCCGCGGCGGTGGCGACGCGGAACAAGTCCGGGAGCAAGATAGTGCCCAGATAGCGGACGGGCCGCTTTGCTCCCGCGAGGCCTGGCGCCACGAGCACTTCGCGCTGCACGATCGTGTCGTTCTCGAGGACGGCTGTTTTGATGACCTCCACGCCGTCTCCGGCACGAAGCGGTGTGGTCGGGGTCATGGGTGCGCGGGGAGCCGTGGGCTCGGACGGCGGCTCGTCCGAGACGGCGCGCTTCATCCAAAACGGCCGATCGGCGAAGCGCACCTCTTGCCGATAGAGCCGCGCGAGCCGAGAGCGCGTGATGTCGAAGATGTCTTGCTCGCGGCTGTCGTAGAAGCGCGCGGCGTCTTCCGCCATTGAAGGATTATCGAGAATCGTCCGTACGACCGCCGCCGCCACGAGCGCTCCGTCCATCGCTTTGTGGACGCCGTGTGCCGAGAGCGGATCGAGAAAAGACGCGGCATCGCCGACGAGCAGGAAGTCGCGCGCACAGAAAGGGCGGGCGCCATAAGGGGTCGCGTCGATCCCGCGCACAGGATCCACACGCTTTGCACTTTCGACAATGGATCGGATGTGAGGTGCTCTGTCGATGGCGGCCTGGTAAGCAGCCTCGGCATCGCCATCGCGCACCGCATCCCCCTCGACCATCACCGTGACGTCGCGAAGGCCGCTTTGAAGCGGGGCCGACCACACCCATCCATCGGCAAAAGTCTCAACGAGCGTGTTCGGCGAAGCTTCACCGGTATCGAAATGTCCTGTCATCGCAAGTGTGCGCAGCCCTTCGACACGTTGACGGTAGGCCTTTGCCACGATTCCCGACCGGCCGGAAGCATCGACGACGAAGCGGCACTTGCGCGTTTCGCCCCCGCCGCATTCGAGCGCGTGACCTTCTTCGAAAGGCTGCACTCGAACGACCGGCACTTGGATGATGGGAACGCCGCGCTCGGATGCTGTGGCGCGTAAGAAAGCGTCGAAAGGTCCGCGCCAGACGAGAAGCGAAGTCTCTTGATGGGGACGCGCTCGGATGCCGTCGCCGGCCATCCGACCCCAATAGACGAGGTGCTCCGGTGGACGCGTCTCGACGACCTCGTCGGGCAGAGTGAGCTCGAGGCTCTCGAGCACAACGCGGATACTCGAAGGCAAGCTCTCGCCGACATGTTGGCGTTGGCCCTCGCCTTTTTCGAAGAGCGCCACGTCGAGCCCGAATTGTTGGAGCCGCATGGCACAGCTCGTGCCCGCTGGCCCTCCTCCGATGACGGCGACGTCAAGCATCAGAGCTCAGTTTCCTTGAAGAACGAGCTCGTCGACGATCCTCGGCTCGCCGCCCGGGCGATCCAGACCTGAAGTCGGCGAGCGACTCCGTACGCAGTAGGGCGGTATCCGCCATGTAGTCGAACCAGAAGCCGTCCTCGCCGACGGGGTCGCTGCCCTCCTCGGTGAAATTCGGGTCGGGGCCCGTTTGCACTTCGAGAAGCCTCGGGTCGGCGCGAGCGTTGAGCTCCTCGGACACGAAGATGTCGATGCCGGTACGCAGCAGCTGCACCGGGTTGTACCAGCGCACCATGCCGTGCCGCTTGCGGTTCCCCTGTCGATTCATTGTCTAGAGAGACCTTCGACGACGATCTCGTACCGCTCCTTGAGGGAGTCGACGAGCGCTTTGTCCGCCTCGCGCCTGCGCCGGTCCAGAAGATCGTTACGCACGCGGTCCCGAACCTCAGATAGCTCGGGCTCCCGCCCTTCGGTACGTTCGTGGACGCGGACGAGGTGCAATCCGTAGCTCGAGGCCACCGGCCCGCGCCAATCGGCGGGCTCGAGTGCGAACAGAGCCCGTGCGAAATCGAGGCGAAGAGCTCGCGCACCTCTCGCTGCGTGCGCGAAGGGAAGTCGCGCTGAAGCATGAACGGGTCTCCTCGAGCGGTCTCCGGATGGACGAGCGCCGCCCGCGCGTCCGATTCGGCCTCGTCCCCGCGACGATCGACACTGAAATAGATGTGGGAGAAGCTGACCCGCGCCGGAACCCTATAGCGATCGAGATGCGCCTCGAAGTGCCGCTGCAGCTCTGCGGGAGTGGGCTCGACGCGCGAGGCCAGATCCTCGGCCATGAACGTGACGCGTTGCGCCAAGCGGCGCCGGATAACGGTGTCCCCCTCGTCGAGCCCCATCGCAAGCGCTTCCCGGTAGAGGACTTCCTCGCGGATATGCGCCTCCACGAGCCCTTGAAGCTCGGTCTCGGTCGGGGGGCGCTTCCACTGCATCGCCCAGAGCTCTCGCATACGGTCGAGGTCAGCTCGATACGGTTTACGTCGCCCGTCCGCGTGTCATGAACAAAGCCATAGGCGAAGAACAACAACGCGCCGATGACGGCGAATTGAAGGAGCGGATTGCGGCGCCACATCGTCCTATCATATGGCGACTTGCCGGTCCGGGTGTCTAGCACTGCGCTGCGTGTGTCGTTTGATGATACGATCATGTCTACAGACGCCATGATCATATCTATTCGCAACAGCCTCGTATCTTTCCGTCAAGCGCGTAGCTGGTCCCAGCAGGAGCTTGCCGACGCGAGCGGCATCTCGCGAGCCGAAGTGAGCGCCATCGAGACCGGGCGACTCGCGCCCTCGACTGCGACCGCGCTGCGGCTAGCAAAGACGCTCGCGATGAGCGTGGAACAGCTCTTCACACTCGCCGAAGTCGAGCGCGAAGCCGGGTGGGCCTGGGAGCCGAAAGTCGACGCGGGCCGATTCTGGGAAGCGCAGGTGGGGGCTCGCCTCTTGCGCTATCCCGTCGAGCCGACGGCCGTGGGCGAGCTCCCTCACGACGGTACTTTTCGTAGGAGCCGCGTGGAAAGCGCGGTCTGGGGCGCGCCCGATCGGACGCTCGTCGTAGCAGGATGTGACCCGGCGGTGGGGCTTCTCGCGGCTGAGCTCGCGCGGTGCGAAGGTGTGCGGCTCATAGCCCTCACACGAGGAAGCAGCGAAGCTCTCGAGCTATTGCGCCGCGGGCTCGTTCACGCGGCTGGCATTCACTGGGGCGAACGTGCCGTGAAGGACGCGAACGCCAAGATGGTTTGCGAGCGGCTAGGCGCCGGCTACGGCCTACTCCATCTCGCGCGATGGCAAGAAGGCATCGCCGTCGCCACGTCGGTGCGGGCGCGTACGACGAGCTCCATCACCAAAGCTCGGTTGCGGTGGGTGGCGCGGGAGAAAGGCTCGGGCGCCCGGCACTGCCTCGACCGACTCCTAGGAACGAAGTCGCGTAAGCGCTTTCGCTACGTCGCTTACGATCACCGGGAAGTCGCCCTCGCTATCCGGAGCGGGTTCGCGCAAGCGGGCGTTGCGGTGCGACTCGCCGCCGAAGAAGCCGGCCTCGACTTCGTCGTAATCCAGCGGGAGGATTACGAGCTCTGCTACTCCGAAGAGCTTCGCGGCGACCCAGCGCTTGCCTCGCTACGAAAAACGATGCAGCAGGCGACGCTCAAGCGCCTGTTCCAAGATCTCCCCGGCTATGACGTCCGCAACATGGGTGAAGAACGCAGCGTCACTCGAGACACATGACGATCGACCTCGCTTGGCTCGTCCGCTTCACCGTTCAGATTGCCGCTGCCGGCGTCCTCATCACGCTCCCCTTCGGGGTAGCGCTCGGGTTCTGGCTCGCGCGGACCCGTCGCCGCAGCCGATCCATCGTCGAGACACTCGCGACATTGCCGCTCGTCTTGCCGCCTACGGTCGTCGGCCTCGTGCTGCTCGAGCTGTTTGGGCGCAACCGCCCCATCGGCCGTTTTCTCTACGAGAGCTTCGGGGTGAGCATCGCGTTCACGTGGCGCGCGGTCGTGATCGCTTCGGCGGTGGTCGCCTTCCCGCTCCTCGTGCGCACGGTCCGAGCCGCCTTCGAGGCCGTCGATCCCCGGCTCGAAGCCATCGCGCGCACGCTCGGACGACCACCGCTCTATGTGTTCTTCACCATCACGCTGCCTCTCTCCGCGCGCGGAATCCTCGCCGGCGTCATCCTCGGCTTTTCTAGGGCTCTTGGCGAGTTCGGCGCCACCATCATGGTTGCCGGCAACATCCCGGGCGAGACTCAAACGCTCTCGCTCGCAATCTTCCAACTTGTCCAGCTCGGACGCGACCCCGAAGCCTACCGCCTCGCCGTCGTGACGGTGCTCATCGCGTTTACGGCGATCTTTGCCTCGGAGCGGCTCACCAGGACCAGGGTATGATCCACGTTTCTGTCCAGGTTCCGCTTTCGTCGTTCGACCTCGATGTGACCATGGATCTCGACGGTCCCGTCACCGCGATTTTCGGTCCGTCGGGTGTCGGCAAGACGACGCTTCTCGAGACGTTAGCCGGCATACGGCAACCTTCCGAGGGCGAGATCCGCTTCGGCGACGACGTGATGTTCTCGTCGAGCGCGAGCGTCTTCGTCCCGCCCGAGCGTCGCCGCGTAGGCTTCGTCCCGCAAGAGGCGCTACTGTTTCCACACCTGAACGTCCTTCGCAACATTCGCTACGGTGCTCACGGCGATGACCCCAAGATTACGGTCGACTCTGTCGTAGATGCACTCGAGATCGGACATCTGTTGAAACGCGCCACCGGCCGTTTGTCGGGTGGCGAGCGTCAACGCGTCGCCCTCGCGCGCGCTCTCCTCACGCGCCCGCGTCTGCTGCTTCTGGACGAGCCGCTCGCGGCTCTAGACATCGAGCTCAAAGAGCGCATCCTTCCTTACCTCCGCCGCGTGCGCGAGCTCTACGACATCCCGGCCGTCGTCGTGAGCCACGACGTCTTCGACGTCCTCACTTTGTGCGACGAAGTCATCCTGGTCGATCAGGGACGGATCCGGGCGAAGGGCTCGCCCGAAGAAGTGCTCACCCAGCCCGGCCCCGGCGGTGCGTTCTTTCGCGGACCCTTCGAGAACGTCTTCGATGCGCGCGTCGCGGAGCAATCACCGGAAGAGGGGCTCACTAGGGTTATGACCGAGGCTGGCCTCGAGCTCTTCGCGCCGCACCGGGAAGTGCCTGTCGGTGAGCGCGCGCTCGTAGGGATCCTCGCGGAGGACATCTTGCTCGCGCGGACGGCGCCCGAAGGACTTTCGGCGAGAAACCTCGTTCCAGGGACGATCAGAGCTATCGAAGAACGTGAGGGCGTGGCTATGGTGTGCGTGGATGCAGGCGATCCGATTTACGTCCGGCTAACGCATCGGGCGGTCGCGCAGCTCGAGCTCGAGCACGGCCAACCCGTACACCTCATTATCAAGACGCACTCGATCCACTGGATCGCCTGAGGGTGCTGTCCCGCTTGCGGGTGCGTCTTCGTTTATGATACTGGGCATCGTGGACCGCCGAGACTACCCTCGCTTCGCGTCGCACTTCGTCCCCAGAACCACCACCGGGCGACGCGGGCTCTTGCTATTCCTGATTTTTTTCGCGCTCGCGGAGCCGCCCGTTTTGCTTCTCGCGAACCGCATCGAGCCCTTCGTGCTCGGGATGCCGTTTCTCTACACTTACCTCCTCGCCATCTACGTCGCGCTTATTGCGGTGCTTCTCTGGATACATCACCGGGACGTGTAGGGGGACGTCTACGTGGAGCCGTGGGTCATCGCAACCGGGCTTATCTTTCTCTACATCCTCGTGACCCTCGTGCTCGGCTTCGTCGCCAACCGCCGTCTAACGATCGATCTCGACGACTTCTTTCTCTATGGCCGCAAAGCTGGCTTCGGCGTTCTCTACCTGACGGTCGTGGCGACCTATCACTCCGCGTTCGCCTTTCTGGGCTCGAGCGGCTTCTTCTATACACACGGGATCGGTTTTTGGGACGCGGGGACGTGGACGATCCTCGTCGGCGCCTTCAGCTACGTGATCGGCACCCGGATCTGGGCGCTCGGGAAGAAATTCGGCTACGTGACGCCGGCCGACTTGCTCGCGGACTTCTACGAGAGCGAGGCCGTCAGGGTCGTGGTGGCGCTTGTCTCGGTCCTCTTCACTATCCTTTATATACAGGCCCAGGCCCAAGGGCTCGGCTATATCATTTCGGTCGCCTCCGGCGAGCGCATTCCTTATGCAGTCGGAACGTTCATCCTTCTCGTCGTGGCGGCGATCTATCTCGCGGCTGGAGGCTTGCGCGCAGTCTATTGGACCGATGTCGTCCAAGGTGTCTGGATGTACGTGGCCATTTGGGTGGGCGCGCTCGTACTCGCCTTCGAGCTTTTTGGTGGACCCTTTGAGCTTTGGCGCCGCGTCGCCGTCGAGCGGCCCGACCTGCTGACGCTGCCGGGACCAAAAGGCTTCTTCACGCCCGGCATGTGGTTCGGCATGATGATCTCGCTCTGCGGCGTTCTCTTCATGCCGCAGATGATGCTTCGCTATTACACGGCGGCTTCCGACCGCACGATCCGATGGCTGGGCGCGACGACGCCGATTTACTTGATGACGCTTTATATCCCGACGGCTCTCATTGGTCTCGGGGGCGCGCTCGTGTTACCCGAGCTCGCCATCCCCGACCAGATATTTCCGGAGCTCTTATTTCGCTACGCGCCGCCATGGCTCACGGGAATCATCCTCGCAGGCGCGGTCGCCGCCGCCATGTCCACGCTCGATTCGATCTTGCACGCGAACATGACCGTGCTGACGCGCGACATCTATCAACGTTACGTGCGTCCCGAAGCGAGCCCCGCGCACTACGTGCGGGTCGGTCGTTTCGTGGTTCTCGGGCTTCTCGTCATCGGTTACGTACTTGCGATCCAGACGTTCGAGGCTCTCGTCGTGCTCGTCTCGCTTTCGGGCTCGGGCGCACTGCAACTCGCCCCCAGTGTGGTCAACGTCTGCTTTCCCTCGAAGCTTCTTTTGACCCGAGTCGGCGTTTTGGCCGGGATCGGGGCTGGATTCGCCTGCCTGTTCTGGACGCTCGTCATAAAACCGCATCCTTTCGGCGTCCACGGTGCCGTCTGGTCTCTTGCTCTCAACTGGATGGTTGCCGCTGCCGTGTCGCGTTTCACGAAACCGCCCTCCGCGGACACGGTGTGGCGTATCCACGGCGAGATGGAGCGATTCGTCTATGGCACGCGGAGATCACCCAGCGATGCGTCGTAGGGGAGCGAGTCCTATCTCCCCGTGCGCGGCGATGTTCCGAGCACGTCGCCTGTCGTCGTCACACCGAGACCATTGAGAACACGGTTCGCGTAGTTGAAATAGGCGATGATCTGGTTGGCTTCGAGGATCTCGCCGTCCGTCGCTCCAGCGGAGCGAAGCGCGTCGAAGTCCTCCCTGGTCATTTCCGCCGGGGAGCGCGTCAGCTTTCGCGCGTAACGGATGAGAGCGAGCTCTTTGCCGGAGAACACCGCCTCTGGGCGACCCTCGGACAACGCAGCGCGAATCGCTTCCGCCCGCTCGTCATCGGCGAGGAGTCGCCTCAGCCCTTCGAAATGATGCAAGAAGCTGTAGTCGCACCCGTTCGTGAGGCTCGTATAGATTCCAAACTTGGCGCTATTTGACAGCCTTCGAGCCGACGGCTATTGGTTGGGTACGGAGTCTACATTCATCGACCCCAGTGATGGCTCATTCGCGTGGACCTTCGGCCTCGGCGGCGGCATCCAGCGGGTGGAGCCCAACAACGACGACGACTTCGTGGCTTGGGTTGTGCGTGACGGCAAAGTCTTGGCCGCCGGTACGGTTGTGCTGATCGGCTTGGGAGTTTTGGGTTTGCTCGCACCGCGTCTGATACAGCAACTGCGAAGTTATCTGCCGAGGAGACTGCACGGTGATCGCGTCGTCGATGCTGTGGCAGTGCACAACACTGCAAAACGTGACCGCTTTCCGGACGGGGAGACGATCGTGTTTTGGGCTTATCGAAGCGGGAACCGCGATATCTGGACGATGCCGGCCGCGGGTGGACCGGCTCTCCAGATCACGACCCACCCGACATACGACGTCTACCCCGCGTGGACCCACGATAGCACCCAGATTGCGTTCGACTCCTGGCGCAGCGGAAACCGTGACATATGGATCGTCGATGCGAAGGGCGGCGAGCCTCGACAGCTGACGACGCATCCCGCTTCAGACGTCACGGGCGCCTGGTCACCGGACGGTCAATGGCTCGTCTTCGGCGCGCCTGGGCCTCGCTTGTGGCTCATGAGCGCGGACGGATCTGAACGAAAACTGTTGAGCGCGGGCCCAGCCTATTCCACCGCCCGTTGGTCGCCGGACAGCGAAACCGTGTTCGCGAAACGAAACGGCAATTTCTGGGCGTTCAATGTCGAGGACGGGAGCGAACATCGGGTGACCGATCTAGTTGGGCGCTCGGGAGGTCTAGGGTCCGGGATGACGACGGACGGTAGCTGGATATATTTCGCCTGGAGACAAGATCTCGGCGACATCTGGGTCATGGATGTCGTTCACGGCGAGTAAGGCTCATTGGGTCCGACCTAGAGGCACTCTACGAAGGCCGCCGCGAGAGTCTCGGCGCTCGTGCGATTCAACGTCTGGTTAACGGCGACGACGAAGCTCCCGTTTAAGGAGCCGGGTCTCGGGCGAGAGAGCAGGATAGATTTTGCTCTCAGATTCGCTCTGAACGTCTCCGGGTCCGTCCCCTTGACCACCAATCGAAAGATATTGCTGCCGTTCGGTATCTTCACGACGTCGAAGGCGGGGCTCTGCTTCAACAGTGAGAAGAACGCGTCGGCAGTTCTTACCGCTTCGCGATACCCGGCTTCGAAGCCTTCGAAGTAATGAAGAGCTACGGCCGCGAACGGCCAGGCGCCCGGAAGCCCGCCGCCAAACATACGGCGGGTGTGATAGAGCGGGTCGATCACTTCCCGTGACCCAGCCAAAATGGCTCCGGAGCACGCGTTGAAATATTTCCAGAGCGATACGTAGACGGTGTCGAAATGGGAGGCGTATTCCATAGGAGAGATTCCCGTATATCCGGACGCCATGTAGAGCCGCGCGCCATCTAGGTGCGTCCCGATACCGCTTGCGCGCGCGAACGCGCAGATCTTCTTCATCTCGTCGTAGTCGAACATCTCGCCGAGCTTGCGGCGGACGGGGGACTCGATCACGATGGCGCCCACCCCGGTCGTGACCCTGCCTGAGTCGGTCCGCTCCACGGCTTTCTTGACGTCCTGAAGCGTGAACGTCGCAGTCTCGGAATCCATAGGGATTAGATTCAGCTGACTCAACTGCTGCACGCAATCGCCCGAGTCGTTGTAGATGTGGCTCTCTTTCGGGACCAGCACCCGAACCCGATCGCCCGCCAGGGCTCTGATAGCGGCGTGGTTGGCGAGCGTACCGGTTGAAAAATAGATCGCGCGCTCTTTTCCGAGGGCTGCAGCCATCGTGTTTTCGACCTCCTCGACAACACCTCCACGGGAGTAGTAGTCCGCTTCAATCCCGCGCTCGTGGAGGATCGTCTCGAGAACGGCGACAGATTCGGCCGGAGATAGCGCGAGACCGTCGCCAAAGAGTTTGACGACGTCGCTTGGCTTTTCGGGAGCGCTCCGCCCCTCGGCAAAACGCGTTGAAGCCGCCGCGCCGACCCCGATGGGTGCGGCCGCCATCATTTTTAATAGATTTCTTCTGCTGGTTGGGCCCATTCTTCGACTCCTCTTGCGAAATGTCCAGTAGCCCGATCATACCCTCGCGCGCTCCGCTCGTGTTTCCTCTCTCCTGCATGCTCGTGATAAGAACGGCGTGACGCCATGTTCGACTACGTGGAGCTGAGAGACGATCTCGCGCCGCAATGCGCTGCCCTCGAGCTGCACGCCTTTCCGCACGCCGCTCCGGCCGACCTCATCTCGGAAGAGGATTTCCGTGTTTATGCCAAGACCTTTCCGGAAGGGTTCTTTGTTTGTCTCGATGGCGATCGCGTTGTCGGCCAAAGCGGCGGAATTTTTTTCGATTTCGATTTCGCCCAACCGCAGCACACGATTGCGGAGATCACGGGCGCGCATCAATGCGTCAACCACAATCCCGACGGCGCGTGGTATTACGGAACCGATATGCTCGTGCACGCGGATTATCGAAGGCGGGGTATAGGGCGGCGGCTCTACGCGCTGCGTAAAGAGCTCGTTCGGCGCTTCAAGAAGCGCGGGATCATCGCGGGCGCGCATATGCCGGGCTTCACCGATCACAAGCATGAGCTCTCCGCGGCCCAATATGCCGACAAAGTCGTCGCCGGCGAGCTCTACGACCCGACACTGAGCTTCCAGATCGAAAACGGTTTTGCGGTGCGGGGCGTTCTCGATAAATATATTCACGACGACGCGACGGACGGCTGGTCCGCACTCATCGTGTGGGAAAACCAGGAGCACTCCTCATGACGAGTGGCGGCGAGCGAACACGGCTCGCGGAAGAGCTCGAGCGGCGTCTGGTCGAGCTCGAGCGAGCTGGCGATGAAGAGCTCGGGCGCTTTACTCGCTGGGACTGGGTTCTCGTCGTGCTCACCTCCCTGGTCCTTCCATACCTCATCGTCTGGTGGTTCGCCTGATGAGCGATGAAGCTGACGCCGATGTTGATATCCAGCGCGAAAGTGTTTTTGGTCGATTGCCGCTTCTTATTGGTGAGCGTGAATACGGCACGTTAGGCGCCCACGGAACCTGCTTCGCTTACTCCGTCGCCACGTGGTGCTTTCTAACGGGAGCCTACGCGGCAGAGCTCGTGGGCGCCGTTCAGGGGCTCGTTTGTCTGGTCGCAGGCAACCTCATCGGCGTCTTCCTCACAACGATGCCGCTTTCGCTCGGATGCCAGCGATACGGTCTCGAGCAAATCGATTTCTGCAAGCCGTCTTTCGGCCAACGCGGCGCCAAATTGCTCCTCATCTTCTACCTCGTGAACCTCATCGGTTGGTCCGGGCTCATCCTCGTCATGTTTGGCAACGGCATCTTCAATATCGCCGTGGCGCTCGGCTTCGCGCCCGGCCGAGGGGTCGTCGGCGCCGGGGTCGCCGTCGGGCTCGGATTGGCTTATTGGATCGCTATACGCGGCGTTCGTTTGCTCAACATCTTCAACACGATCATCGCTCCGGGTTTGGTTTTCTTGGTCCTGTTCATGTTCGTCATGCTTCTGCGCACCTACGGTTGGGAGGCAATTG
>Ga0310120_10000030_pt1 | contig 100382 bp, 72 predicted proteins | sample CB27_AW_983_MG_FD_203506 | JGI IMG/M metagenome (GOLD analysis project Ga0310120, IMG submission 203506) | Marine microbial communities from Western Arctic Ocean, Canada - CB27_AW_983 | ecosystem: Environmental > Aquatic > Marine > Oceanic | place: Canada: Western Arctic Ocean | collected...
GGCGGGGGAATGCAAACCGCCCGGTTACACCCGCAACCGTCCGAACTCTCGGATCCGTTCGGTGATCGCCGGTTCGACGGGCAGTCGCTCCATGCTGCTGGCCCCGTAGAATCCGACGACGCCTTCGGTGTGGTCGAGGATGTACTGGGCGTCGGCGGGTTCGGCGATCGGTCCGCCGTGGCAGAGGACCAGGATGTCGGGTTGGGCTTCCCTGGCGGCATCGGCCATCGCCTGCACCCTGGTGGCGGCCTCCTCCAGCGACACGGCGGTACCGGACCCGATCAGGCCCTTGGTGGTCAGTCCCATGTGGGGGATCAGGATGTCGGCTCCGGCCTCGGCCATCGCGGTCGCTTCGTCGGGGTTGAAGCAGTAGGGCGTTGTCAGCAGGTCCATTTCGCGGGCCAGCCGGATCATGTCGACCTCGAGCCCGTACCCCATCCCGGTCTCCTCGAGCCCGGTGCGGATGGTGCCGTCGAAGAGTCCCACGGTGGGGAAGTTCTGGATACCGGAGAACCCGGCGGCGCGGACCTGTTCCAGGAACACCGGCATCAGCCGAAACGGATCGGTGCCACAGACCCCGGCGAGCACGGGGGTGTCCTGGGCCGCCGGCAGCACCTCGCCGCCCATCTCCATCACGATCGCGTTGGCGTCCCCGTAGGGCATCAACCCGGCCAGCGAGCCGCGGCCGGCCATGCGAAAGCGGCCGGAGTTGTAGATCACGATCAGGTCGATCCCCCCGGCCTCCTCGAGCTTGGCACTCAGCCCCGTCCCGGCCCCGCCCCCGATGATCGGTTCGCCCGAGGCCACCTTGGCGCGGAGACGATCGAGGATGTCCTGTCGTGCGAATCTGGTCATGGAGGCGTGTGTCCGTGAGCGAAGGAGAGAACGGGCGGGCCCGGCGTGTTCGTGTTGATACCGCTGCGCATTCTAGAACGGCTTCCGAATGACGTCGAACGATCCGGCGGAGCCGCTTCGCGGTTCTGCCGAGACAATCAGGACAACTTGCTTTGGCGGTTGATCAACTCGATCAACCGCGTGGCGGCGGCATCGGCAAATTCCGGATCATTGACGTGGTGTGGCAATTCGAGCAGTTCGGCCGTTCCGTGGTGGTCGCGGATCGCGGTGAACAGTGCGTCTCTTGCCTCGGGGTCATCGAAGGGCTGGCCGGCACGATCGATGGCCGAAACCCCTCCCAGGGGCAGCATCAACGTGGTGGGACCGGTCGACGCGGCGGCCTTTTCGGCGATCTCCCGGCCCAGCCGCCGGTTCTCCTCGACCGTGGTTCTCATCAGCGTCACCGTCGGGTTGTGTTCGTAGAACAGCCGGTCGGCGAACCGTGGGGGGATGTCGTCGCGGGGGCCGAAGTTGACCATGTCGGTGGCTCCGACACTGATGACCTGGGGCACGCCCTCGCGGCCGGCGGCCGTCAGGCGGTCGGGGCCGGCCGAGAGGATGCCGCCGACGAGTTCGTCTGCCAGCTCGGTGGTGGTGATGTCCAACACGCCCGAGATCAGTCCGTCGGCGATCAACGCCTCCATCGCCTGGCCGCCGTTGCCGGTGGCGTGAAAGACCAGCACCTCGAATCCCGCCTCCTCCAATCCGCGGCGAGCCCGCTCGACGCACGGCGTGGTGACTCCGAACATCGTCGCCGCCACCAGTCGCCGGTCGTCGCTCGAAGCGGGTGCCGGGGCCAGGGTGACCAGGCCGGCCATCGCCCGGGCGGCAGAATCGAGTACGCTGCGGCTGATGCGGTTGAGCCCGAGGATGTCGACGACCGAATTGAGCATCAACAGGTCGCTGTCGCCGATCCACGGGCGGACCTGGCCGCTGGCCAGGGTGCTGAGCATCAGCTTGGGTACCCCCAGCGGCAGGGCTCGCATCGCGCTGGTGGCGATCGTCGTCCCGGCCGATCCACCGATTCCGATCACTCCCTCGAGGGTGCCGGCGGCGAGTTCGGCGACAGCCAGTGCCCGGGCCGAATCGGCGGCCGCGGCGATTGCCCGTCCACGGTCGGCGGCCTCGACGAGGTCCTCCAGCGGGTCGGGTCCCAGCGAATAGAACTCGTCACGGGTGATGTCGGGTTTGACCGCCGCAGCGCCCAGGCAGCCGGTGTCGACCAGCCGGACCCCCACGCCCAGTTCGACCAGCCGGTCGCGCAGGAAGGCAGCCTCGGTGCCTTTGGTGTCGAGCGTGGCCAGGAGCAGGACGGTCACGGCTGGGTCTAGCCGATGATGTCGGCAATCGGGTCGCCACTGCTGATGAAGAACGGACGATCGTTCTGATCATGCACCTCGGTCCGCGGATCGATGCCCAGGCAGTGGTAGATCGTCGCGGTCAGGTCACCCGGGGAGACGGGACGGTCGCCGGGGAAGCCACCGATCTTGTCCGAGGCCCCGTAGACCTGTCCGCCACGGATGCCCGCCCCGGCCAGGACCACGCTGAAGACGTTGGACCAGTGCTCGCGGCCGGCGGTCTTGAGCGTGACTTTCGGGGTGCGACCGAACTCGCCGGCCACCACCACCAGCGTGTCGTCCAGCCGCCCCTCGCGTTCCAGGTCGCTCATCAATGCGGTGAAGGCCAGGTCGAAGGGAGGGATCAGGTCCTCGCGCAGGGCCTGGAAGTTGTTCCAGTGGCTGTCCCAGGCGTAGCCCATCTGGCCCTGTGTCCGCAACCAGCTGACCTGCACCAGGCGAGTCCCAGCCTCGAGCAATCTCTTGCCCAGCAACACCGATTGTCCGAAGAGGTTGCGGCCGTAGCGGCCGCGGAGCTGCTTGTCGGCGGTTGACAGATCGACGGCGCGGCGGACGGCGTCGGAGGTGATGACGTCCAGGGCCTTCTGCTGATTCTGCTGGATCGTCCGCGCCAGCGGGTTGTCGTTGAGGAATTCGAGTTGGCTGTTGAACTGGTCGATCAGCTTCTTCCTTCGCTGGATCACCGCCGCCGGACGGTTGGCGATCAGCGGGAGGTGCTTGAGCTTGAAGTCGTTGTCGTTGGGGTTGCCGCCGGTCTGCAGTGGGTCGTATTTCCCACCCAGGGCCCCACCCCACTGGCCGGCGCGTCGGCCGCTGCCGGCATCCAGCCGACGCGGGACTATGCAGAAGGGCACCATCGGGCCGGGGCCCGGGGAGACCTTCGAGAGCACCGAGCCCATGTGCGGAGCCTCGTCGCGACCCATGAAGTTTGCCGCGCCCTCTCCGCGAGGGTACTTGTAACCGGTGAACATGTAGTAACCGCCGCCGGCGTGACCGGATGACTCGTGGGTCATCGAGCGGATCAGGGCGACGCGGTCCATCCACTTGGCCGTCCGCGGCAGGTGCTCGCCGATGACCAGTCCAGGCACCGACGTCTGGATCTGGTCGAACTCGCCGCGGATCTCAGCCGGCTCGTTCGGCTTCGGATCGAACGTGTCGTGGTGCGAGGCACCGCCGGAGAGGAACAGGATGATGCAGTTCTTGGCCTTGCCGAAGCTGGCCGGGTGACTGGAACCCTTGTCGGCCGACGGTTTGGCGTGAGCGGTGCTCAGTTCGACCAGCGAGGGCAGGGTCAGCCCGGTCATTCCCAGGCCACCGATCTTCAATGCCTCGCGACGCGTTGTCCCGTCGCACAACCGAGGAGCCGGTCCGTTGATCGAAAGCATTGTGTCACCTCGCCGCCAACGGCGACTCTGTGGAATTCTGGAATATCGGAGAGATGCGGTCGAGAGGACCGCGCCGTCAGGGTCTCACACCAAAGAGACTCTCACCCGGTCAGGATACTGGAACGCCGTCAGACCCTCAACACAAATTGACAAACGTCGATGCGTCTCGGAGAATGGCTCGGCGGATCACGTGGTCTGCTCCCGCCGTTTCCAAGGCCCATTGATCGGGATCGACCGACATGCGCAACCGGATTTCTCGCTGTCTTGCCTCGTTGGCCTCTTGTTTCCTCCTCGGCCTGCTTGGGGTTCAGCCATCACCCTGTTTCGGCCAGGCGTTTGTCCAGCGGGTGGAACCGGCCGCGGTGACTCGCGGCGAGGAAACTCGCGTGATCCTTCACGGCAGTCGGCTGGAACTGGCCACCGCCCTGTGGATCTCGGTGCCCGAGGGACGCATGAAGGCGACCCGGGTCGGTGAGAGCACATCCGAGCGGGCGGTTTTCGACATCAAGGTTCCGGCCGGAATGCCCCTGGGCTTCTACGGCCTGCGGCTGGCCACCGAGAGTGGCCTGTCGAATGCCCATATCTTCTTGGTCGATGAGATTGCGACGGTGCCCGAGGAGGAGCTGGCGGTGCCGACGGGGGTCTCGCCGATGCAGGCTCCCCAGGTGGTCGAGTTGCCGGTGGCGATCGCCGGGTCGATTCTCGAGGAAGACGTCGACCTGTTTGCGTTCGACGCCCAGGTCGGCCAGGAGGTGACCTTCGAGGTCGTCGGCAGTCGCCTGGGCAAGGGACTCGACCCGCTGGTCACGATCCGCGACGCCGGGGGGCAGGTGATCCTTCAGAGAGACAATGATGTCGGGTTGTTCTACGACCTGCGATTTGCCCACAAGTTTGCCGATGCGGGTCGATACACCGTCGAAGTCCGAGATTCGCGGTTCCGTGGTTCCGATCACTGGGGCTACGTTCTGCGGATGGGGCGGTTCCCCCAGGCCCGCGTGGCGGTGCCGGCGACGGTGCCCGCGGGCAAGGCGACCACGCTGACGTTTCCGCAACTGGGCGCGTTGGCCAGTCCCGAAGCCGGGCGAGTGACTCCCTCGGGGGTGATCGACGGACGGATGCTGTTCGCCCTGAAACGTCCCGGCGACGACCTTTCGGCCTGGCTCCCCCTGAGGATCAGCCCGATCGAGACGGTCATCGAGGTCGAACCCAACGACGTGGTCAAGCAGGCCAGTGCGGCGAAGATCCCCGGTGCCCTGCATGGGGTGATTGGCAAGCCGGGTGACATGGACCATTTCCGCGTGTCCCTGAAGAAGGGCCAGCTGTACCAGGTGCAGGTCGAGACACACACGATCGGGTCGCCGGCCGACATCGAGCTGATCCTGCTCGATCCGGCAGGCAAGGAAGTCACCCGTGCCGATGATTCGGGCCTCGAGGAGGCCCGCATGAACATCACCCCGCCGGCCGACGGCGAGTACACCCTGGTGGTGAGAGAACTGGTCAACTGGGGCGGTCCCGAGTTCGCCTACGCGATCCGCTTCGCGCCCCGCACCCCCGGCCTGACACTTTCCTCGGGCATCACCCGCGTGGCCCTGCCCCTGGGAACCCGTCAGCCCCTGCCGCTGTCGCTGAACCAGGTCGCCCTGTCCGGCGACGTCGCGTTTCGGCTGAAGGGAGCCCCCAAGGGGATCACGATGAAGATCAACGAGGTGAAGCAGGGGACTCGCGAGATCGACAATTACCTGCTCTGTGATTCGTCGACGGAGCCGGGTGTCTACACGATCCAGATCGAGGCGGTCTCGAAGGCCAATTCGAAGATCACGACCCTGGCTTCCACCCGGCCCCTGATCGACCGCCGCCCGACCGGCCGTGGGCCTCACGGCGAGCCATTCGAACTCCGCGAAGATCAGCGGCGGCTGCCCCCGACGCTCACCGAACGGATCGCCGTGGTGGTGCTGCCCACATCGCCGTTCGACTTCGAACTGGTCAGCCCGCTGGTCACGCTGCCCCGTTACCAGACGGCCAAGGTCGACGTGAAGACGACCCGCATTGCCGGTTTTGAGAGCCCGATCCGGTTCGTCGCTCGAGGGGGAGAACTTGACCAGAACAATCTCCGTAAACCCCGTGTCCGACTGCACATCGGTGAGGCGACCGCCGACAATTCGACGACGACCGGGACGCTCGAATCCTACGTCAACACGTTGACACACCGCCAGCGGGTGGTCCTGACCGGAACGACCGTCTACCGGGGCCGCGAGTTGTCGCTGACGCGGACATTTGAGATCGACATCGTGGTCGCCTTCCGGCCGGGACCGGCGCGGAAGAAGGTCACCGTCGCGGCGGGTTCGTCGGTGCGGGTCGCCGTGCGGCCCAACCGACTGGCTCCCTTCGACGGCCCGGTGATGCTCTCCCTCGGACAGGTCAAGGGGTTGGAGTTGCCCGGTACGGTCGTGGTTCCCGCGGGTGCCAAGGAGGTCGAGGTCGAGGTGAAGGCGGCGGCGGACCTGAAGCCGGGGACCTACAAGGTGTCACTTTCGGGGATCGCTCGGGTCGAACGGTTCCAGGAATCGGCCGGCGGCGAGGCGCTTGAGGTCGAGGTGACCGCGGCGAAGTGACGGCAAACACAGCCGAGATGGACAGTGAGATGATGGAGAAGACCGTGAAACGAGGATGGCCGACCCTGGGTGGCCTGGTGTTGCTGGTGCTGGGCGGCATGACGCCGGGTGTCGCTGCCGATGAGCCGGCGGCCGGGAAACCGGCCGTGCCGAAATCGATCGAGGTGCGGCCGGCGGAGGTCGACCTGGTCGGGCGTCGCGAGGTGGCTCGGCTGTCGGTGTTGGGCCGACAGGACGGCGGACGGGTCACGGATCTCTCGCGGGTCGCAAAGTACACGGTCGAGAATCCCGGGGTCGTGGCGGTGACCGCCGACGGACGGCTGTCGGCGGTGGCCGACGGCCAGAGCCGTGTCACGGTCGCTTTCGGAGGCCGGTCGCAGACGATCACCGTCCGCGTCAAGGACTTCGGAGTGGCCAATCCGGTGGATTTCCATACAGAGGTGATTGCCGCTCTGTCCCGGGGCGGCTGCAACCAGGGGGCCTGTCACGGGTCGCCCCAGGGGAAGAACGGGTTCCGGTTGAGCCTGCGGGGCTACAAGCCCGACCTGGATCGGATGACGTTGACCCGCGAGATCTTCGGGCGGAGGACGAGTCCTCAGAATCCCGATGCCAGCCTGATCCTGGCCAAGGCCGCCAACCGCGTGCCTCACGTGGGCGGCCGACGGTTCCGGGGCACCGAGCCCGCCTACGGTGTGCTCAGGCAGTGGATCTTCGAAGGGACGCGGGTCAGCGAGTCGCCCGAAGGGGTCGTGAAAATGGAGGTGCTGCCCGGTCAACAGACCCTGCACACCACCAGCCCGCAGCAGCAACTGGTCGCCCGGGCGCATTTTGCCGATGGTTCGATCCGAGACGTGACGCACCTGGCCGTCTTCACCACCAGCGACATCGATGCGTCGTCGGTCAGCGATGACGGGTTGGTCAAGTTCCACGGGACGGCCGAGGTGGCCGTGCTGGTCCGGTACCTCAAGCAGATGGTCAGTGTTCGGTTGGCCTACGTCCGGGCCGACCCGAAGTTCGTGGCCGAGAAGCGAGCCGAGGAGAACGCGATCGATCGGCTGGTGTTCGCCAAGCACCGGCAGCTGCAGCTGAAGGCCTCGCCGACCGCCTCCGACGGAACCTATCTTCGCCGGGTCTACCTCGATCTGCTGGGCGTTCTGCCGTCACCGGAAGAAGCCCGGTCGTACCTGGATTCGAAGGATCCCAGCAAGCACCTGGCGTTGGTCGACGGGCTGTTGAAGCGGCCCGAGTTCGCCGAGTTCTGGGCCATGAAATGGCTCGACGTGATGCGGGGCAACCGCGAATCGATCACCGAGCGGGGCGTACACAAGCTGCACCGCTACCTGGTGCGTCACTTTGCCGAGGACCGTTCGTTCGGCACGTTGGCCCGACAGATCCTGACCAGTCGGGGAAACACGATCGAGAATCCCACGGCGAGTTTTTTCCGGATCGCCCGGACCCCCGAGGACGCCGCCGAGTCGACGGCCCAGCTGTTCCTGGGAGTCCGTATCCAGTGTGCCAAGTGCCACAATCATCCCTACGAGGCGATTACCCAGGACGACTATTACGGCTTGGCCGCCTACTTCGCCCGCGTGAAGCTCAAGGGGCGTGTCTTCGGTCTCGACCGCGAAATCGTCTACGTCGGCCGTGAGGGCGAGGTCAAGCACGCCGAGTCGGGCGCGGTGATGAAGCCGACCGCGTTCGGCAAGGTGGCCCGCGACGTCGCCGTCGGCCAGGACGTCCGCCCCCAGTTGGCCGACTGGCTGGTGCGTGGTGAGAACCGCTGGTTCGCCCGATCGACGGTCAACCGCATCTGGGCTCACATCCTCGGCCTGGGCATCGTCGAGCCGGTTGACGACTTTCGCAAGAGCAATCCGCCGTCGAACGCCGAGTTGCTCAACGAGCTGGCCCGTCAGTTTGTCGGCGTGGATTATCGGTTCAAGCCGGTGATCCGTTCGATCGTCACCTCGCAGGCCTACCGCCTGGGAGCCCGTCCGGTCGTCCAGTCTCCGCATTCGGCCGCTCCGGTCCGCTACGTCACCTCGGCGGTCGTCAAGATGCTGGCCGCCGAACAGATTCTCGACGCGATTTCGCAGGCCACCGGTGTTCCCGAGAAGTACAAGGGGTATCCGCTGGGGACTCGGGCGACGCAGTTGGCCGAAGGGGCCGTCGACCACAACTTCCTGAAGGCCTTCACCAAGCCGGTCCGCGATGTCCGTTGCGACTGTGCCCGTGAGACCGATCCGACGCTCAACCAGATCGTGCACCTGATCAACAACGCCGGGATCCTCGATCGGTTCGACGCCGATTCGAGTCGGCTGGGTCGGATGTTGTCGGCGAAGACGCCGACGGCCGAGATCGTCGAAATCCTGTACCTGGCGACGATTTCGCGTCGGCCGTCAGCTGCCGAGCGGAAGCTGGCCCTGGGCCACGTGGCGAGCCTGCCCGATCGGGCCGAGGGGCTGCGTGACATCCAGCACGCGTTGATCAATTCCAACGAGTTCCTGCTGCGGCACTGATGCCGCCTGTGGCTAGGCCATCACCCCGGCGATCACCTCGCCCTCGTTGACGGTCGCCCGTTCGGGTCGGCCCTGGAGGTGGTAGACCAGTTTCTGGTGATCGAGTCCGATGGCGTGCAGGAAGGTCGCGTGCAGGTCGTGGACGTGGGCGGGGGCATCGACGGCGTGCATGCCGAAGTCGTCGGTGGACCCGATCACCTGGCCGCCCCGGACTCCACCGCCGGCCATCCACATCGTGAACCCGTAGGGATTGTGGTCGCGGCCGTCGCCCTTTTCTGACATCGGCGTCCGTCCGAATTCGCCTCCCCACACCACCAGTGTCTCGTCGAGCAGCCCGCGTTGCTCGAGGTCGGCCAGCAGTCCGGCGACCGGCACGTCGGTTTCCTGGCAGCGGGCGGTGTGGTTCTGTTCGATCTTCGAATGCGCATCCCACTTGCTGCCCGATCCCGAGTAGAGCTGGATGAAGCGGACGCCTCGTTCGACCAGTCGCCTGGCCAGCAGGCAGTTGCGGCCGAACGGGGCGGTGGTCTTGTTGTCGAGCCCGTAGAGGGACTGCGTGGCGGCGGTTTCCTGGGCGATGTCGACGGCCTCGGGAGCGTGCGACTGCATCCGGTAGGCCAGTTCGTAGGTGGCGATCCGGGCTTCGAGCTCGTCGTCGCCCCTGCGGGCGGCGAGGTGTCGGCGGTTGAGTCGCGCGAGGAAGTCGAGCTTGCCGCGTTGCCGGCGGGTGCTGACCGACTTGGGCGGTGTCAGGTGCAGGATCGGCGTGCCGTCCTGGCGGAAGCGGGTCCCCTGGAAGGTGGCGGGCATGAACCCGGTTCCCCACACACGGGTCCCGCCGGGTGGTTCGCGGTCGTTGTCCAGCAGGACGACGAATCCCGGCAGGTTGCGACTGGCCGAGCCGAGTCCGTAGGCGACCCAGGCCCCGAGACTGGGCCGTCCGGCCAGGATGCTGCCGGTGTTCATCTGGCAGACGCTGCCGACATGGTTGAGTCCGTCGGCACGACACGAGCGGATGATGCAGAGCTTGTCGGCGTGACGGCCGACGTGGGGGTACCAGTCGGAGACCGGCAGGCCGCTCTCGCCGTAACGCTGCCACCTGCGACGGGTCGGCAGCAGGGGATTCTCCGAAACCCCCATCGGTGTGATCACCCGCTCGATCGATCCGGGCAACGGCTGTCCCGCCAGCCGGTTGACCTCGGGCTTGGGATCGAACGTGTCGATGTGGCTCGGCCCACCGTCCATGAACAGGAAGATCACGCTGCGGGCCGGGGTCCGGTTGTGTCCGGAGCGGGCGGCCATCGATTCGGCGGCACCGCTTTCGGAAGCCATCAACGCTCCCAGGGCCAGCCCGCCGAAGCCGGCTCCGGAACGCAGCAGGAAGTCCCGCCGCGAGGCCGCCGGCTCGTGGTGAGGTCGTCCCGGCGGGATCGAAGATGTGGTGTGGGTTGGTCGCATCGTGGTCAGTCGATGTAGAGAAATTCGTTGGTGTTGATCAGCACGTGGCAGAGGTCCAGCAGCGCGTCGTTGGCACGGTCGAGATCGTTGCCGGCCGTCGAACGCGAGGCCTGCTCGTCCAGGAACGAGATCGCCTCGGCCAGCTCCTGGCCGTCCGGCTCACGTCCGAGCACCAGCTGCCACGAGCGGCGGACCCGGGACGGGATGTCCTTGGACCAGGTGCTGTCCTGGACTCGCTTGAGGATTCCTCGGGAGAGGTCGAGCACGAGTTCGCTGTTGAGCAGGACCAGGGCCTGGGGGGCGACGGTCGTCTGTGGCCGGCAGGCGCAGCTCTCGTGCATGTCGGGCTGATCGAAGACGCGCATCAGCGGGTACGGCAGGTTCCGCTTGGCGTGGATGTAGATGCTGCGGCGTGACCGGGCCGCCGCCGACTTGCTGGCCTCCCACGTGTAGCGGGCTCCGAAACCCGGCGGCAGCTTGGGACGGACGGGGGGGCCGTAGAGCCGCGTGTCGAGCCGGCCGGCGGCGGCCAGCATCGCGTCGCGGATGCGTTCGGACGACAGGCGGCGGCGGGGGAAGTGGGAATAGGGTTGCGGGTCGGCGGCCGTGGCCGATTCGCGACCGGCCTGCTGGTAGACCCGCGAGTTCATGATCAACCGATGCACGTGCTTGAGACTCCAGCCGCTCGCGACGAATTCGACGGCAAGCCAGTCGAGCAGCTTTCGATGACGGGGGGGCGCGGTCTGGCGTCCGAGGTCGTTGGCGTTGGCGACCAGCCCGTCTCCGAAGTGTCCCTGCCAGATCCGGTTGACCATCACGCGGGACGTCAACGGGTGATCGTCGGCGGTCAGCCAGCGGGCCAGACTGGCACGGCGGCCCGAGCTGCCGGGGCGGCGGGTGGGGGCATCGGCGGGTGTGATCGGTGTCCGGTCGAGGACTTCTGGCGGCCCGGGTAAGACCTCCTCGAGGGGCACCTCGTAGTTGCCGCCGCCCAGGACGAACGTCGGTGCCGGTCCTGAGGCGACTTCGAGCGTGGCCATGGCGGACAGTTGTCCGGGTGGCCTGGGTCGTCGCTTGGCCAGTTCGGCGAGTCGTGTCTTCAACTCGGCTCGCCGCTTGCGGTCGGCGGCCGAGAGCGCCGCGGCGAGTTTCTTTTCGTCGACAGGCAACTGTCTCTCGGTCCAGAACGCCAGCTGGTGCTGTCGAGTCGACCGCTCTTCGGCGGGAGTGTCGACCGCGTCGAGGACCACGGTGGGGAACTTCCGCCGCTTGAGGGCGAAGGCCTTGGCCCGGGCCGATCGCTCGATGGCCTGCACCTGGTCACGCAGCGGCCGGGTCTCGGCCAGCCAACCGCTCATCGCCTCCTGGTACTTCCTCAACTCGGCCGGAGATCCGATCGGAACGGTGTCGGCCAGCACGATGCCGGCGAAGTAGGCCTGCAGTCGGTAGAAGTCGCTCTGAAGGATCGGGTCGAACTTGTGGTCGTGACACTGCGCACAGCCCATCGACAGGCCCAGGAAGACGTTGCCGACGTTGGCTGTGAGATCGTTGAGCGCATCCTGGCGGGCCAGCAGGATGTTCGACGCGTTGCTTTCGTCGGGCCACATCCGGTTGAATCCCGTGGCCACGACCGCTTCGGGATCCTCGGGAAACAGCTCGTCCCCGGCGATCTGTTCCTGGACGAACCGCGAGTAGGCCCGGTCCTGGTTGAAGGCCCGGATGACGTAATCGCGGTAACGGTACGCCTGGGGCCTGAGGCCGTCGGTCTTGAACCCGTCGGTCTCGGCGTAGCGGACCAGGTCCAGCCAGTCGCGGCCCTGGGCCTCGCCGTAGTGCGGGCTGGCCAGCAGGCCGTCGACGGTCCGCGACCACCAGTCGGGTGGTTCGTCGTCACCGGCGGGGAGCCCGAGACCGGAAGGCAGCGAGCCGGGGGGCAGCCCCAGCAGGTCGAAGGCCGCACGGCGGAGCCTGATCCGGGGGACGGCCGGGGGTGCGAAACGCTGGTGCCGGACTCGGAGTGCCTCGAGCAGGAAGGCATCGATGGGCGAATCGACATCGTCGGCCGCCGCGCCGCTGATTGCGGGGACCGCGGGGCGAACCAGTCGCTGGAAAGCCCACCATCCGGAGTCTGCCGAGCTCGGTTCGGCCGCCGGCAGAGTGGCCGAACACGCGGCGGCCCCCCACGCCGCCAGCAACACCACGACCCTCGCCCACTTCATACCGGCAGGTGGCCTGCCGAGCGACAGCGACGTGGCCATGTCGTTGAGCATTGCGAGCGATGGCCCGGGTCGGTGCGTGTTGCAAGAGAACGAGCGGTCATTATACTGGCGGGGTGTGGCCGGTGGCACCGCGCTCGGTGTGGAATCCGCGCCCCGGTCCTTCGCCGACTCAATGTGGGAGTCTCGACCGTGAAATTGGCTGAACCGATTGATGTTCGTGGTTTACTGCGGACGAGCCCGTCGTTTGGGATCGACGAGGTGCGGATACTGTGTGAGGTGGTCGCTGGACCGCAGATTACCGAGGTTCGCCAGGAAGTCGGCGTGCTGGTCGAGGAATCCGGCGGACTGGGTTCGATGGCGGTTCGCGCCGGTATCGGTCTGTACCTGCTGGGTCGGCATGCCAAGGCCCACGACCTGCTGGGCACGGTCAGTGACGACGGTTTCGGCATTTTTTACGACGCCTGTTCTCTCGAGTCACTGGGCGACAATCCGGCTGCCGGTGAGCGGTTTCAGCAGGCCGCCCGGGCTGGTTACGACGAGGTCGAGTGTGCCCTGAGGAGGGTTGGCACGATCCGCCGCGACGGTCGACTCGCCGATGCCGAAGAAGCCTTGAAGAACGTGCCGTCGGGTTCAACCTCCCGTGCCGAGTACTCCTACCAGATGGGCTGTATCCTGACCGAACAGTGCAACACCGCGGCGGCGGTCGAGTCGTTCGAGCGGGCGATCGACATGGACCCGCACCACAGCCGCGCCCTGTTCAACCTCGCTCTGGAGAACGCCCGCCACGGCAACGACGACGAGGCCATCAGGCTCTACGAACAATCGCTCTCGCGCCCCCCCCAGTTTCTCGGTGCCCTGCTGAACCTCGGGCTGCTCTACGAGGACAGTGAGAACTACCCCGCCGCCGAGTTCTGTTTCCGGCGGGTGCTGGCGACCGATCCCAACCATTCTCAGGCCGGGCTGTATCTCAAGGACATCGAGGCCACCTCCGACATGTACTACGACGAGGACCTCGCCAAGGAGGAACTCCGGATGCAGCAGTTGCTGAGCCGTCCGGTGACCGACTTCGAGCTGACGGTCCGCAGCCGGAACTGCCTGGAAGGCATTGGCGTCAAGTCGCTGGGCAACCTGACCGAGGTCACCGAGATGGAACTGCTCTCGGGAAAGAACTTCGGCGAGACGTCGTTGGTGGAGATCCGCGAGTTGCTGACGATGCACGGACTGGCAATCGGCCAGAACATCAACAAGGAGCAGGAGCTCGAACCGACGTTCGCCCCGTCAGATCTTTCTCCCGAGGAACGGGAGTTGATCGAAAAGCCCGTCGCCGACCTGAACCTCTCGGTGCGGGCCCGCAAGTGCATGGCCCGGCTGGGGATCACGCAGATGGGCGAGTTGGTCCGGCGGACACCCGACGAGCTGCTTTCGAGCAAGAACTTCGGTGTCACCTCGCTCAACGAGATCCGTGGCAAGCTCGACGAACTCGATCTCAAGCTCCGCAATGATTAGCGGGTTGTTACCGTTGTTTTGCCCCCGGTCCCGACTCTTGTGCCATTCCCCCGCGGAGGGATAGACTCCCCCCCGCGGATGCTCAACCCGGTGGTGTAATAGGTAACACAGCAGGTTTTGGTCCTGCCGTTCAAGGTTCGAGTCCTTGCCGGGTTGCTAGATGCCGTGTGACCCGAAGACGTGTCGGCGGTCGAAGTGACTTCGTTGCACGGATCTCGAACAGGGGTGGTCCGAACGTGACGACGGCGACCGACGAGACGTCTTTTCGACCGAAGATCGTCGGCCTGGGCGAATTGCTCTGGGACGTGTTTCCCGACCAGCGACGGCCCGGTGGCGCCCCGGCGAACTTCGCCTGGCATGCCAACCAGATGGGTGCGCGGGGCCTGGTTGTTTCGCGGGTCGGTGGGGATCAGCTCGGAGACGAACTGGTGGGGTTCCTGGACAGCCAGGGACTCGATTCGGGCTATGTTCAGCGGGATGCCGATCAACCCACCGGCACCGTCAGCATCACGACCACCGCAGACGGACAACCCGACTACACGATTCACGAACCGGTCGCCTGGGATTTCCTGGAGTGGACCGACTTGCTGGCGACTCTCTTCACGGATGTCGCCGCGGTCTGTTTCGGGACGATCGCCCAGCGTCTGCCGACGTCGCGGGCGACCATCAACTCCTGCCTGGACGCGATGCCCGACGGAGCCCTGAAGGTCTACGACATCAACCTCCGCAAGGCGTCCTGGGAACTGGCCACCGTCGAGGCCTCACTCGACCGCGCCGACATCGTGAAACTCAACGACGAGGAACTCGAGGTGCTGGCCGAGGGGCTCGACTGGGTCGGTACCAATCCGGCCGAGATCGCAGGTCATCTCCAGGCTCGCTACCAGCTCGAGGGTGTCTGGATCACCCGTGGTGCCGACGGTTGCCTGGTGCGGGGGGGCGAGGAACTGGTCGAGTGCGAGGGGATCGACGTCGACGTGGCCGACACGGTCGGGGCGGGTGATTCCTTCACGGCGGCAATGATCTGGGCGCAATGGGTGGGTTGGCCGCTGGCCGACTCGGCCGAGTTGGCCAACCGGGTCGGAGCCCTGGTTGCCTCGCGGCCGGGCGGGATGCCCGATCTCTCGGATCGGTTCCCCGGTTTGATCGAGAATGGTCCGTGGTGTGCATCTTGAGACAGGCCTTGCGATGAAACCGGATTCCACCGGCCTGGTCCGCGTTGCCATGTGGTCCGGTCCCCGCAACATCTCGACCGCCATGATGCGGGCCTGGGAGAATCGAACCGACAGCGTGGTCGTCGATGAACCGCTCTACGCACACTTCCTGGCCGTTACCGGGAAGGACCACCCGATGGCTGCCGAGGTGATCGCGGCCGGCGAGACCGACTGGGAGAAGGCGGTCGAGTGGCTGACGGGATCGGAACCCGACGGGGTGGGGGTCTTCTACCAGAAGCACATGGCGCACCACCTGCTGCCGGAGATGGGCCGCGACTGGATCGACCGCCTGACCAACTGCCTGTTGATCCGTGACCCCCGGGAGATGATCACCTCCTACATCGTCAAGAACGACATTCCCGACATGGAGGATCTGGGGATTCGCCAGTTGGTCGAGGTCTACGAGAGGGTACTGGAGCGGACGGGGGCCCCGCCGCCGATCGTCGATTCCCGAGACGTGCTCGAAGATCCCCGCCGGGTGCTGGGCCTGCTGTGCGAGTCGGTCGGGGTGGAATTCGTCGACGCGATGCTCACCTGGCCGGCGGGGCGGCGCGACAGTGACGGTGTCTGGGCTCCGCACTGGTACGACCAGGTCGAACAATCCACCGGGTTCCGCGGCTACCGTCCCAAGTCCGAAGATGTTCCCGAAGATCTTGCCGGTTTGCTCGCCGAGTGCCAGGCGTGCTATGACCGGTTGTACGCTGACCGCCTGGTGTAGAGACATGCAGCAGAAGTTCAACGAGAAGAACCGTGACCTGTTGATCAACATCAACGGACGGATGATCCACCGCGACGAGGCGGGGATCAGTCCCTTCGATTCGCTGGTCCAGGGCGGTGACGGGGCGTGGGAGGGCCTGCGGCTTTACGACGGTCGGATCTTCAAGCTCACCGAGCACCTCGACCGGCTTCGCAGTTCGGCGCTGGCGCTGGCCTTCGAGTCGATCCCCACCCACGAGGAGATCACGTCCGAGATCACTCGCACGCTCGAGGCGAATTCGATGCGCGATGGCGTCCATGTCCGCCTGACGCTTTCACGGGGCCTGAAGATCACTTCGGGCATGGATCCCCGCCTGAACCAGGCGGGGCCGACGTTGATCGTGCTGGCCGAGCACAAGCCCCCGGTCTACGACAAGGCGGGCGTGCGATTGATCACCAGCAGCATTCGCCGGTTTCCGCCCGATTGTCTCGACCCGAAGATCCACAGCAACAACCTGGTGCAGTCGATACTGGCCAAGATCGAATCGAATGCGGCGGGGGCCGACGATGCGTTGATGCTCGATCACCACGGGTTCGTGGCCGAGACGAACGCGACGCACGTGTTTTTGGTCTCGGGCGAGACGGTGCTGACCAGCCGGGCGGTGGCGTGTCCCGAGGGGATCACTCGCGAGACGGTACTGGAACTGTGTCGCGACAACGGGATCGCCTGCAGCGAAAGCGACCTGTCGCTGACGGATGTCTACCGGGCCGACGAGATGTTCTGTTCGGGTACGATGGGCGAGTTGGCGGCGGTGGTTGAGGTGGACGGTCGGCCGATCGGCGGGGGCGCCGAGGCCGCACCCGGAGCGATGACCCGGCGGCTCTCGGAACTGTTCGCCTCGCGGACCGCCGTCGAGGGAACCCGGGTGGTCGATTGAATGGTCGGCCGGGCTGGTCTAAAAGACATGTCTGACATTGTGAAAAAGCCAGGGGAGAGAGTGATGACGAGCCGAGCGACGTGGATGACGGTGTTGACCGGGCTGGTATTGGCCGGATGTGCCGGGAACTCCCTGGAAGCTCCGAAGGTGAGACCCTCGCGGTCGGACCAGGCCGCACAGCGGAAACAGGCCGCGGCGGGGAAACAGGCCGCGGCGGGGAAACAGGCCGCGGCGGGGAAACAGGACTCGAAGAGTTTCCAGGTGGTGATGGAGACTACACAGGGGACGGTGGTGATCGAGGTGATCCCCGAATGGGCTCCCCTGGGAGCGGCACGGTTCCGCGAGTTGGTCGAAGACGGGTTCTTCGACGGCTGCCGGTTCTTCCGCGTGGTGCCCAACTTCGTGGTCCAGTTCGGGATCAACGGTGATCCCGCGGTCCATTCGAAGTGGGACAAGAAGATCTCCGACGATCCGGTCACGCAGAGCAACAAGCGGGGCACCTTGACGTTTGCCACCTCGGGTCCCAACACCCGCACCTCCCAGCTGTTCATCAGCCTCAAGGACAACTCGGGTTCGCTTGACGGACAGGGCTTTTCGCCCTTCGGCCGAGTCGTTTCGGGGATGGAAGCCGTCGACAAGATCACCGCCGAATACGGTGAGCGGCCCCAGCAGCAGTTGATCGAGCAGCAGGGCAACGTGTACCTGGAACGCGAGTTCCCCAACCTCGACCACGTCAAGACGGCCGTGGTCGCAGCGACCGACAGTGGTGACAAGGCCGACAAGGCTGAAAAGAAGAACTGACAACCGACCGGAGGAGATTGGCATGAAGAGGTTCACGAGTGTTCTGGCGGCAATCGTCCTGGTCGCGGTGTTGGTCGGAGCGGCCGACGAGAAGAAGCCGGCGGCGAAGGATGCCAAGGGGGTGGCTTTGCCCAAGCCGACACCTCCGAAGGGACCCGAGACCTACCGGGTGAAGTTCGTGACCTCGTGTGGGGACTTCGTCGTCGAGGTGACCCGCAAGTGGGCACCGACAGGAGCCGACCGGTTCCACGAGGCGGTCACCGGACGTTTCTACGACGAGTGCCGGTTCTTCCGCGTCGTCCCCAACTTCGTGGTCCAGTTCGGCATCAACGGGGATCCGAAGGTGCAGCGGAGGTGGCGACGGGCGAATCTCAAGGATGATCGGGCGGCGGACAAGAGCAACCTGAAGGGGACGGTGACCTTTGCCACCTCCGGAGCCAACACCCGGACCACCCAGTTGTTCGTCAATCTCAAGGACAACGGGTTTCTCGACCAGATGGGATTCACCCCGTTCGGGAAAGTGGTCGAGGGGATGAAGGCGATCGAGAAGATCAACGCCGAGTACGGTGGCAAGGCCAACCAGGGGGCGATCCAGAGTGAGGGGAACAAGTACCTGAAGGCCGAGTTTCCGCGGATGGACTACATCAAGACCGCCCGGGTGGTGAAGCCGAAGGCCAAGAAGAAGGCGAAGGCCAAGAAGACGACGAAGTAGCTGCCCGCGCGGTGCTGCTAGACGTCGTAGTAGAGCGAGAATTCGAACGGATGCGGCCGCTGCCGGATCGCGTCGACCTCGTGCTCGGTCTTGTACCACGTCCAGGTGTCGATCACGTCCTCGGTGAAGACGTCGCCCCGCAGCAGGAACTCGTGGTCGTCCCCCAGCGCCGCCAGCGCCTCGGCCAGTGATCCCGGCAATCGGGGCACCTCGCCGAGTTCCTCGGGCCTGAGGTCGTAGAGGTCCTTGTCGAGCGGGGGACCGGGTTCGAGTTGATTCTGGATGCCGTCCAGGGCGGCCATCAGCAGGGCGGCGGGAGCCAGGTAGGCGTTGGCCGACGAGTCGGGACAACGAAACTCGAACCGCTTGTCCTCGGGACGCACGGCGTGAACGGGGATGCGGATTGCCGCCGAGCGGTTGCGGTAACTGTAGGTGAGGTTGACGGGAGCGTCGAAGCCGGCAACCAGTCGCTTGTAGCTGTTGGTGGTCGGACAGCAGAAGGCCGACAGCGCCGCGGCGTGGGCCAGGATACCGCCCATCGCGTGCATCGCCGTCTGCGAGAGCCCGCCGTAGCCGGAGCCGGCGAACAGCGGTTCTCCGTCTTTCCACAGTGAGAGGTTGAGATGGAGTCCCGAGCCGTTGTCGTTCCACAACGGCTTGGGCATGAAGGTGGCCGTCTGTCCTGCCACCTTGGCGGCGTTCTTGACCAGGTAGCGGGTTCGGACCAGGTGATCGGCTGCGGTGACCAGCGGTTTGGGGGCGAGATCAAACTTGCACTGCCCGGCCGAGGCCACTCCGTGGTGGTGACCACTGACGGCGACCCCGCACTCGGTCAGCGATTGCAGGATCTCGTTGCGGAGTTCCTGCAGGGTGTCGGTCGGGGGGACGGCCAGGTAACCCTGACGGTGGCGGATTCCGGTGCCGCCGCTTTCGGTGAGGTCACCGCCGCGCCACTGGCCCTCGCGACTCTCGATACGATAGAACGCCTCGTGCTCGTTCTGACCGAAACCGATCCCGTCGAAGACGAAAAACTCGATCCGAGGTCCCACTCGTGCCTCGTCGGCCAGGCCCAGCGACTGCATGTAATGTGCCGCTTTTCGGGCAACATTGCGCGGATCCTTGGCATAGTCCTCGCGGGTGATTGGGTCCTGGATATTGGCCAGGATCGCCAGCGTGCCGGGCCGGTAGGGATCGACGAAGGCGGTTTCCGGCTGGGGAACGACCAGGATGTCGCTCTCGTTGATCGCCTGCCACCCCTGCAGGCTCGATCCGCTGATCCCCAGCCCCTCCTCGAAAGACACTTCAGTCAAGGTATCGACGGGGATCGTGAAGTGTTTCTGCGTACCGGGAAAGTCCATGAATCGCAGGTCGACGGACCGGATTTCTCGTTCTCGGCAGAGGGCGAGGACTTCGCGCGGGGTCATGGGACAGGTGTCCAAAACGGGGTACTTGTGTCGTCGCGTGGTCGACGGTTCGCACGTCCGGGTTGTCTATGGTATGAGGTGTGCAAATGGTGTTCCATCGGCCGCTCTTCCCGCTCCGTGGTGCCCGTGTCCCGTTTTGTGATCCTGAGCCACGACCACCCGGTCCTGCACTGGGACCTGCTGCTGGAGCTCGATGACGAGAGTCCTCTGGCGACCTGGCGGATCCTCGATGATCCGGGACAGGGGACACAGTGGAGAGCCGAATCGCTTCCGGCCCATCGTCGTGTCTACCTGGACTACGAGGGTCCCGTCGGTGGTGATCGCGGAACGGTCACGCGTTGGGATGCGGGCGGCTACCAATCCGATGTCGGAGCCGAGGTGGTCCGACACGGCGGTGTGATCTCCTGCGACGGCACCCGTTGGAATGCTCGGATTGAGCTGATTCCCGGAGACTCACATTGGGTCTTTCGCCGGTTGCCGGATTGACCCTTGCCGAAATCCTTCCCTAAGATCGACCGCTCCTGCCGTATACCGGACCCCACGATGATGTCGATCCGCACCCGTTTTGCTCCCAGTCCGACCGGCTACATGCACATTGGCGGGATGCGGACAGCCCTGTTCAACTGGCTGTTCGCTCGTCACCACGGCGGCACGTTTGTGCTGAGAATCGACGACACCGACCGTCAACGAAATGTCGACGGAGCCCTGGCCCCGATCCTGGATGCCTTTCGCTGGCTTGAGTTGGACTGGGACGAAGGCCCCGAGGTGGGTGGGGATCTGGGACCGTATTTTCAGAGCCAGCGGGGCGACCTGTACCGGGCGGCGGCCGAGCGGTTGCTTTCCGAGGGCCGGGCGTACCGCTGTTTCGACACACCCGAGGAGATCCAGTCGGCTCGGGCCGAGGCCGAGGCCCGGGAGAGTCCGTTTCTCGGGACCCGCCGTTCACTGGAGATCGATCCCGGGACCGTCGAGGCGTACGTGGCCGAGGGCCGACCGTTCGTCGTTCGTTTCCAGGTGCCCCGCGACCAGTCGGTGGTCATCGAGGATGCGGTGCGGGGGCGGGTCGAATGGGATGCGGGCCTGATTCCCGACCCGGTGATCCAGCGAGGCGACGGCAGTCCGCTCTACAACTTCGCCACCGTCATCGACGACGCCGCGATGCAGATCTCTCACGTGATCCGTGCCGAGGAGCATCTCTCGAACACGCCTGTCCAGGTCCTGCTCCACCGGGCACTCGGTCACGAGTTGCCCGTCTTTGCTCATGTTCCCTACGTCGCTGCACCGGGGACCCAGGAGAAACTCAGCAAGCGGAAGCTCGACAAGTACCGCAACAATCCCCAGTTCCGTCGGTTGTTCGAGGCGGCCGATCGCGTGTTGCCACGGATCGGCCGTGACGGCGAGGACCGGCCGGACCCGGTGATGGTCGAGTACTACGAGGTGATGGGGTACCGTCCCGAAGCGGTCTTCAACGCACTGTCCCGGTTGGGCTGGTCGCTGGACGACAAGACCGAGGTGATGTCGCGAGAGACGATCGTGGGGGCGTTCACGCTGGACCGGGTCGTCAAGAGCCCCGCTGGGCTCGATCCGGACAAGCTGATCAGCCTGCAGGGGCACTGGATGAACGAGTCGTGTCCCGACGAGCGGCTCGAACGGTGCCTGGACTACCTCTCCCGGGCCGGCTTGGTCGAGGACGTCTCGGCGGCCGAGACCAGGAGATTCGTCGAGGCGTTGCTCGCGGCGATGGGCGAGCGGTTGAAGGTCTACAGCGATGTGCTGGATTACGACGAGTTCTTCGTCGACGACATGCAACTGGTCTACGACGAGAAGGCGGTCAACAAGCGTCTGAGGAAGGACGGGGTGGCTGGCTGGCTGTCGGCGTTCCGCGACGAGTTGGCCTCGGCGGAATCGTTCGAGGCGGCGGGTCTGGAGGAGTTGATGAAGTCGTGGGTCGAGCGGCAGGAAATGAAGCTTGGCCAGATCATTCACCCGGTCCGGGTTGCCGTCACCGGCAAGTCGTCCGGGATCGGGATGTTCGAAGGCCTCGAGTTGCTCGGCCGCGAGCGTGTGCTGCGGAGAATGGAACGGGCACTGGAGTTGTGCGAGACACCTGCAGAAGATCAGGGAGTGGGACAATGAACGACCAGGCTGGCAACCCGACCGACGACCAGGGCGACGGCGGTTCGATTGATTTCGTTCGTCAGAAAGTTGAGGCCGACAATGCGTCGGGCAAGTTCGACCGGCGCGTTGTGACGCGGTTCCCGCCGGAGCCCAACGGGTTCCTGCACATCGGGCATGCCAAGTCGATCTGTCTGAACTTCGGGATCGCCGAGGAATACGAAGGCGTTTGCCACCTGCGGATGGACGACACCGACCCGACCAAGGAGGACGTCGACTTCGTCGAGGCGATCCAGCAGGACATCACCTGGCTGGGGTTCGGCTGGCACGGCGAGGTCCGCTACGCATCGGATTATTTCGAACAGCTCTACGAGTGGGCGGTGCAGTTGATCAACTCGGGCAAGGCCTACGTCGACAGCCAGTCGATCGAGGAGATCCGCCGGAATCGCGGGACGTCGGCAGAGGTGGGGGTCGAGAGTCCGTTTCGCGATCGGCCGGTCGAGGAGAATCTCGACCTGTTCCAGAAGATGCGGGCGGGCGAGTTCGGAGACGGCGAGCAGGTGCTGCGAGCCAGGATCGACATGGCCTCGCCTCACCTGATCATGCGGGATCCGATCATGTTTCGGATCCGCCACGCCCATCACTACCGACAGGGCGACGACTGGTGCCTGTACCCGATGTACGACTTCACCCATGGTCAGTCCGACTCGATCGAGGGTGTGACGCATTCGATCTGCACGCTCGAATTCGAGAACAACCGGCGATTGTACGACTGGTACATCGAGCAGCTGGGAATCTACGCTCCCGAGCAGACCGAGTTTGCCAGGTTGAACCTGACTCACACGGTGATGAGCAAGCGGCGGCTGCTGCAGATGGTCAACGACGGGATGGTCGCCGGCTGGGACGATCCCCGGATGCCGACGATCCGCGGGCTGCGACGGCGGGGGTACACTCCCGAAGCGATCCGGTCATTCTGCAACCGGATCGGCGTGACCAAGTTCGACGGTGTGACCGAGATCGCGCTGCTGGAGCACTGTCTGCGAGAGGACCTGAACCGGACGTCCCAGCGGCGGATGGCGGTGCTGCGACCGTTGAAAGTGGTGATCGAGAACTTCCCCGAGGGACAGGTCGAGGAACTCGAGGCGATCAACAACCCCGAGGACGAGTCGGCCGGGACCAGGAGCGTGCCGTTTTCACGGGAGCTCTACATCGAGCGGGACGACTTCATGGAGGATCCCCCGAAGAAGTTCTACCGGTTGGCTCCCGGACGCGAGGTCCGATTCCGCTACGCGTTCTTCGTGACCTGCAACGAAGTGATCAAGGACGAATCGGGTGAGGTGATCGAGCTGCGGTGCAGTTACGATCCCGAGACCCGTGGCGGGTCGGCTCCCGACGGCCGCAAGGTGAAGTCGACGATCCACTGGGTCTCGGCCGAGCATGCGGTGCGAGCCGAGGTGCGGTTGTACGACCACCTGTTCAGCGAACCGGATCCGTCGGTGATCGCTCGGGACGAGGACTGGACACGGCACCTCAACTCCAACGCCCTGGAGACGCTTGCGGATTGTTGTCTCGAGCGGTCACTTGGTGAGGCGACCGACGGCCAGCGGTACCAGTTCGAGCGTTTGGGTTACTTCTGCGTCGACCAGGACAGCTGTCCCGAGAAGCCGGTTTTCAACCGCACCGTCACGCTGCGCGACCAGTGGGCCAAGTTGCAGAAGAAGAAGTAGGCAACCGGCCCGGTTCTTCTCGGTGGCCGGAGTCCGCACCCCGGATTAAAAAAGGGCACCGGCATGAAGCCGGTGCCGCGGGGGGGGGGGGGGGAGTGCAACCCTCGCGAGGGTCTTTTACGCCGGCCGGGTGGTGGAGTCACCCCCGTCGGCGTATCCCGGGATGGCGTCGGCGCCCGTTGCCGGGCACCGGTTGGCCCTTAGCGGGTGACGATCAGCCGGGGGCCGGAAGCCGTTCGGCTGGCCGTGGTGCGGGTCCGCCAGCCGGTCAGGACGGCTGCTGCCGGCAGGTATCCGCGGACGCCGGATCGATTCCGTGACGTGCGGTTGTCATTGGTGCCGCCGGTGGCCGAACGACCCGGATTGGCTTCGCCGGCGTCAAAACGACGGGGCGATTGGGCTGCGCGAGTGGTGTTGGGAGCCGCCGGGGTCGGCAACAGCACGATCCGTGCGCCGATGGTGTTGTAGGGAGAGTACGAGTAGACGGTGCGGGTGCCGACCGGAATGCTCCTCATCACCGTCACCGGTTGCAGCATCGCCACCTGTTGGCTGACGTAGCGGACCGAGTTGACCGCAACCTTGCGAGTGGAGGTGTGAGCGACCATACGGGTGACGTTGTAGGAGACCTGCTTGGTGCCCTGGATGGCGACGGTTTTCGTGACGGGGATCTGTTGTGTGATCATGCCGCCGACGTACTCGCGGCTGGCGACCACCGTTGGGGTGAAGGCCTGGCGGATTGCGAACGCCGTGCGGTTGATCAGCCCGAAAAGGTCGGGGCGGTTGTCGTACTGGCAGGGAGTGATGCGGGAGATCTGGTGGAACCGGGTGACCCACTGGCCGGCCGGTTGCTGGACGGTCTGGTAACTGGTCACCGTCTGGTAGTTGACCGTCGGCATCTGTACGGTCTTGACCTCGGTCACCGGGCGGTATTCGGTCACCGACTGGTTGACGTACTTGGTCTCGATCACCGGTCGACGAACTGTCCGGGTGACCTGGCGATATTCGGTCACCGGAATCGCCTGGTAGTAGGTTTGTGTCACCGGCCGGATGCAGTAGCACGACCCGGTTCCGGTCAGGAACTGGGCGTGGGCGTCGCCGCCGAGGATGGCCAGCAGTGATGCGATGGCACAGGCGAATCGGGTCATGTTGACAGACATGGGCACAGTCCTACCACGCGATGAGATTGTGACGGGAGAGGTTCGAGCGAGTCCGCGGCGGCGAGGGTGGCTGCCGTCCGCGTCGAGTGAGGCGGGCTTTTAGTGGATTTCGGTTCGGTGGGTCAAGACCGTTCCCGGTGCTGCAGCGTTCTTCTAGAGCAACATCTGCAACAGCCGGGGCAGGAACATGCCGAGGGTGCCCAAACCGATTCCAACCATCGCCTCTCCTCGTCCTCGCAGACCTCTCGAGGCCGTTCCGGTCTCGCCGGTTCCCACCAGCCCGGTGTAGACGGCCACCAGCCCGGCAGCCAACGCCGGCAGGCTGGTCCAGAATGTCGGTGGCACCAGCCCCAGCCCGGCCAGCAGCAGCGCCGCGACGCCCAGGAGCAGGCTGGTCCGGCACGACCGGGACAGCGGGATGTCCGAAACGGTCGGTCCCGACTCGACACTGTCCGAATCCGCCTGCTCGTCAGGTTCTTCCGGCCGGCCTTCGTCCCACTCCGTTCCGTCGCTCTCCGCCCACTCCGCCTCGTCGTCGGTGACCGCCTCGGCCAGTTCCACCGGTTCGATCTCCGGCAGCTGCGGCCCGGCTTCGATCGCCCCCAGCTCCTCCGGCTGCCGGGCGTCCCGGTCCGGCTGCATCATGCTCCACAACCCTTTCGGCCGTGGAGTCTCCTCGCCCCTCTCGTCGGCTTCGTCTTCGTTCGTCGTGTCGTCCCGGATTTCTTCGTCTTCGTCTTCGTCGGGTTCGACCGTTACGGGCTGAGTTGGAGTGGAGGTCTGTCCCATCACTTCCCACAGGCTGCGGCCTGGTTGGGCCTCCGTCCCGACCACGGCTTCTCCACAGATGGGACAATCGTCCAGTTCGTCGGAGACCGTGTGACCCTGCGGGCAGCTTTGCGGCGTGGAATCCGGTGCCGTCATGCCGGTGCCTGCCATTCGAAGAGTTGTTCGGTGAGCTGACGGTAATGGACGAGTCCGACCGTGCGGTTGCCATCGACGACGACGGCAATCGGAGCGGTGGCGACGTTGAGTTGCATGAGTGCATCGAGGCGGCTGGTGTTGGGAGTGACGCGGGGCAACTCGACCAGCAGTTCTTCGATCGGAGTCTCACCGGCGGCCAATTCGATCACACGAACGTAGGCGAACCACTCGCCGGGTTCCTGTTCGCGATGCACAGGGATCTCGGCCAGTCCGTGGTGGCGTGCATGTTCGAGCATGTGGTCCCGGGAGGCGGTGGCGGGGAGGCCGGGGACGTGGTCGCCCAGCTCGAGGTTGGATTCGACGGGGACGCGGGTGGTGTTGAGCAGCCCGTTGATCAGTCGGTTCTGGACGTCGGCCAGCAGCCCGTGTTCATGACCTTCCTCGAGCACCCGTACCAGCCGCTTGCGGCCCAGCACCAGGGGCATGGCCTGCTGGTCGGGGTTGCCGAAGCGCTTCAGGCAGTGGGTGATCAGGATCAGCGGGGCGGTGATGAAAAAGAAGAGGTAGAAGAAGCCATCCAACAGTGGAGCGTTGCGGAACAGGCGTTGTTGAGGGGAACGGAGGTGGAGGTTCTTGGGCATCAGTTCACCGAAGAGAAACACGATCGGGGAGATGGCCAGGACACTACCGATCTCCCAGGCGACACCGGGCGAGACGACCAGCGAGGTGACGGCCAGCGTGACGCCCTGTGCGGTGAGGAAGTTGGCGACGTTGTTGCCGACCAGCGTTGTGGCAACGAATGCCGAGGGGTGACGTGCGAACCACAGGATGCGGTTGGCCGACCGGTCGCCCGCATGCGCATCGATGCTCAGCCTCACGAAGCTCATTCGGTAGAACCCGGTCTCCGACCCGCTGAAGAAGGCCGAGAGCCAGAGTCCCAGGCTGAAGATCAGCAGTGCGGTGAAAATCATCATCCGGCCACCCCCCCGGCCCCCGGGGCCGACGGGAGGTCCTCGAGCGGGTCGTCGGCGGGTGCGATCAGCACCTTGACCGGTCCCCGTCCCGAGGCCTCGATCACCCGGATCCGGAAACCCTGCCACAGGCACTCGTCTCCGACCACCGGCACTCGCTCGAGTTGTTCCTGCAGCAGGCCGCTGACGGTGATCTGTTGTTCGGGATCGGGTTCGTACTCGAGTCGGAGTCGTTTCGAGAGGTGCCTGAGCGTGGTCAGGGCCTGGACCTCGTAACGGTCCCCGCCCACCGATTCGACCGGCTCGCGTCTGAGCAGCCTGCGGGCCCGGCTGGGTTCCGGCGAGAGGATGGTGTCGAGAATGTCGTCGTATGTGAGGATCCCGATCGTCTCGCCGTACTCGTTGATCACGCTGGCGACACTGGCGTTCGTGTCCCGCATCCGCTGCAGCACGGGTGCCAACCGGGCGCACCAGGGGACGGGGATCACCTCCCTTGAGAGTTGTTCGAGGTGTCGAGTGGTGAGCGGGGCGCGGTGATCGAGTGGGACGATCGATTCGACGATGTCCTGGTCACCGGCCAGGACGACGAAGCCGGCTTCGATGGCCTGGGCGTCGAGGTCTTCGAGGTGGATCGGCTGCGGCAGGGTGCTCCAAGTGCCTCGCGGTCTCATCACCTCCTCTACAGAGATCTCGCCGAGATCGAGGATGTTGTGCAGGACCTGTCGTTCCTGTCGGAAGATCTCGGTGGTGCGAATCGAGTTCTCGACGGCCTGTTCGAGATCGTCGGCTTCGAGTGCCGGTTCCACGGTGACGTGCGGCCAGAAGACCCTGTGCAGGAACTCGGTCGTGGCCCGGAACACCGGAGCGATCGGGTCGAAGATCCGGACAGCGGCCGACAGCGGCCACACCACCACGGTGGCCAAGCGACGTCGGAAGACGATCGCCAGGCTCTTGGGGATGACTTCTCCGAAGAGAATGATGCCGACCAGGCTGCCCAGAAGGATCGCCGCGGTGGTTGCGGTGCTGTCGTGACCGAGGCGTCGGGCGAGCACGACGCTGACGGCGAAATAGGTCAGGTTGATCAGCAGGTTCCAGAACAGCACGGCTGTCAACAGACGGTCCGGGTCGGCCAGCAGGTCGGCCACCAACCTCTGGCGACGCGACCCGACTCGAAACGCGATCAGGTCGTCCCGTGAAAGGTAGAACAGTGCGGTCTCGCTGGACGAGAAGAACCCGCTGGCCAGGACCAGTCCGGCCATCGCCAGGATCGCGGGCAACCAAGTTTCCGACGCAGACACCTCTGTCCGTCCCGTTCTTCGCCAGGTGGCTAGCCCCGGTCTCCTGTCGTCCGCCCCAGTGCCACGTCGAAGGCACTGACGGCCGGGACCAGCATCGCCAGCGACGTGAAGCCGTAGACGGCCACGATTGCCAGACAGACGCTGAGCGTCCCTTCACGCAGGAACTCGGTAATACTGTAAAAGGTCACAAACGGCAGCCAGCCGGCTGCCAGGGTCAGTGCCGGCGAGGGGTTCTTGTGGGTCAGGCTGGCCCACAGCCCGATGCCTCCCAGCCCGATGAACACGATGAAACTCAACAACTGAGACGCGAACGAACCGCTGGCTTCGACCAGCAGCATCAGGAACACGAAGATCCCGATGAACAGGAAGAACAGCGTCCCCAGGCTGTTGCCGATCGCCAGCCGGGAGGCTTCGAAAGTCAGGCCCGAGTGCAGTCCGAGCATCGCGGCGAAGACGGACAGCATCGAGAACCCCACCAGCAGGTAGACGAATTCCTCCCAGAGGATCGCTCCGATGGTCGCCTGCCATCCGGCCAGCGCCAGCGGCACCGCGATCAACTCGCGGGTGTTCCAGGCGATCCCACCCAGTTTGCCGTAGATGAACTCCTTGGCCGAGATATCGGTGGCCAGCAGCAGGTCCAGCGTCTTGCCGTCGCGTTCGCTGGTCAGTGCGGTGACCGCCTGGGCGTTGATCAGCAGCAGGCTCAACAGCGACAAACCGACCATCGCCAGGCCGATGGGAGAGATGATGTTGAGCACCAGGCCGTCGTCCGCAGCGACGGTGACCTGGTACACCACCGCCGTGGCCAGCAGCAGGTAGGCCGCCTTGATCAGCTGAACCTTGTGACCGTAGGCGCGGGTGCGGATTTCTCGCCAGATGACCGGGTTGGACCAGATCCGGCGGTGTCGCACCCGCATCTTACCCGACGCGTCGTCGGTCTCCTTTTCGGGTTGCACGAAGGTCGCCCGCGACGGGTTCCAGATCCGGAGTCGCCACACCGTGACCGTGATCAGGGCGAATCCCAGTCCCGAGAGAGCAACGACTGATCTCAGGGCGACGAGGTCGCGGTCACGGGCAAAGGGGTCCAGAACCGTCAGCAGTGTTCGGAAGGGATTCAGCGCCTCCACCCAGGCCGAGTCACCGGTCAGGGCCCGGGTCGCTTCGACGGTGCCCAGGAAGCCCACAACGCCCAGCACGCTGATGGCCAGTGTCTGGAATGTCTTCTCTCTCCAGAATGCGACCATCGCTCCCCAACTGCCCGCGGCCAGTGCCACCGCCACGCACAGTGCCAGCACCCAGGCGATCTGTTCCCAGCCGACTCCACCCAGCAGGTGCACCAGGAAGAAGACCGGGACCGAGACACCCAGCAGCACCATGACGATCAGCAGGCTGGAGCCGAGCTTGCCGAGGACAAGTTCGCGGGAGGTCAGGTCGGACATCAACAGCAGCAGCAGCGTCCGACGGTCCTTTTCCTGGGCGATGCTGCCGGCACAGAAGATCAGCGCGAAGAACAGCACCAGCGGCAGCTGGACCATCGAGAAGATCTCGAACAGCAGGCCGCCGAAGCGGGCCGTGTCGCCGATGTTGCGGACCTGCTGCCAGCCGAAGACCGCCTGGTCGGCGGTGTACATCAGTACGAACAGGGCGGCGACGTAGCCGGCGCGGATCAGGAAGTGCCGCAACTGGCGGGGGGCCGTGGTCGCCTCGCGGGTGAAGATCGGTCCGGCCAGCACCCTCTAGTCCTCCGTTCGGCCCGCGTCATCGCGGAGGAAGTGGCCACTGCGACCGCCGGACTTCTCGAGCAGCCTGACTTGGCCGATCTCCATTCCGCGGTCGACCGCCTTGCACATGTCGTAGATGGTCAGAGCGGCCACCGTCACCGCCACCAACGCTTCCATTTCGACACCGGTCCGCCCCTGGTTGCTGACACGCGCCTCGATCCTGACGGTCCGTTCGTCGGGACAGGCGAAGTCGAGCCTGGCCGAGTCGAGCGGCAGCAGGTGGCACAGCGGGATCAGCTCGGATGTCCGCTTGGTGGCCCCGATGCCGGCCAGGCGAGCCACCTCGAAGACATCTCCCTTGGCCATCCCGCCCTCGCGGATCAGTTCGAGCGTTGCCGGCTCCATCCTCACGACCGCCTCGGCAACCGCCACCCGTTGGGTGACCGGCTTGTCCCCGACGTCAACCATGCGACTGGCACCGGACTCGTCGAAGTGCGTCAGTTCGGACATCGGTATCGGGTTCGCGGCGGTCAAGACCGGGGTCAGTGGTTGGCTTCAGTATAGGTGTCCGGGCGGGGCTTGCGGAGTTCGGCGGCCGGATTCCGGGGTGTGTCCCGGTGATACAGCGCCGCCAGCAGCACGCCGGCTCGTCGGACTTCGGCGACACGTCGCAGATCCGGGGGGTCGTCTCGGAGGTGGTCCGGCAGATCAGCCTTCCGCCGGAAGATCATCACCCAGTTGGCCTTCGAAGCCTCTGGCGTGCCGTAGAGAGCCAGTCTCCTTGGGGATCGATCCCAGACCCGCGCGTGTTTGACGAAGGCGGGCCACTGCAGTGGATGCAGCGCTGGAAACACCGCGATCGTGTCGCTCTCGGGAACCTGCTCGGCCACTTCGACCAGGAAACCGCGGGTCAGGCTGTCACCCCAGTAGGTGGGTTCGAGTCCCAGCGATTCGGCGCCCGCCGGCCCGCCGACGGCGATGTTGTAGAACGACAGGCCACAAGGATGGGTGACGATCAGGCCCCAGCCGGAGGAGAGCAGAATCGCGGACGGCAGCAGCCAGGCGGTGGCTCGGGGCAGCTTGGTCAGTCGTTGCGAGAGCCACTCGGACAGGACCATGGTGCCACGGCCGATCAGCACGGCCCACAGGGGGAACACGACCAGGAACAGTCGTGTTCCGTCGTAGACGGCCACGCCCGGTGTCATGAACACCTGCAGCGGGAAGGCGATGCAGGTGACCAGCAGAACGGCCCGCGGGTCGTGCCACCATCTCCGGTTGCGGAAGACCAGACCGCAGGCCGCCAGCGCGTGCAGGCCCAGCGGGACCGTCACGCCAAACAGCACCAGCGGGTAGTGCCAGGGGACGTGCGTGTCGGGAGTCTTGTGGCCCAGGTAATAGACCGACAACTGTGCCCGGTCGGTGGTTCGCGCGAAATATTCGACCAGGTGGTCCAGCGGATCGAGCCACAGCCAGGGCCAGCCGATCAGGAACACCGCCGCGCCGATCGCCGTCCAGCACGCCAGTGGCGGAATGGCCCGTGTGCGGAATCTGCACAGGGCCCAGGCGGCGACCGCCGGGACCAGCAGGATGGCTTGGATCTTCGTCAGCAGTGCCAGTCCCAGCAGCAGTCCGGGGACCACCGCCTGCCGACAGCGCGGGGCTGAAGAGCCGGAGGCCCAGCGGTCAGACAGTGACAGCACCGAGGCGGTGTAGGCGAGGGTGATCATCATCTCCAGCGAGGCGAGGTGTGCGTGGGCGACCAGGCGTGGCATCAGCAGCAGCGAGGCGGCTGCCGAAAATCCGGCGGCCGGGCCGTACCAGCCGGCGGTGGTCCGTCCCACCAGGTAGATCATCCAGGCGAAGGCGATCGCCGATGCGAACCGGGCGGCCGTCGGTGCCAACGGGGTCGCCTCGGAGTGACTCGGAGCCGATACGGCGGTGACCACCGCATGGGCCAGGCCCAGAGCGAACCGGCCCAGTGGTGGATGGTCGGCCAGGTGGTAGCCCGCGGGGGCCGCCGCCTGCAGGTCCTCCTGCTGACCAAAGATCTGCTGCCAGGTCAACTCGCCCAGGAACCAGAACCGGGTCGCCTCGATCAGCCGGAACCCCTCGGAGACATTGAACATCTCGTCGACGGTCAGTCCCGGCCCTTCGCCCAGGCCGGGATAGTCACCCGCGGCGTCCAAACTCGAGACCACTCCCAGCAGCCCCAGCAGTGCCAGGGTCGCCAGAGCCAGGCGGACACGCCGCGAGACATCGGTGGGTTCGAGGTTGGCCGGTTGAGTGGCTGGGGCGGTCATGGGCGGTCATGGGCGGGACGGCCAAGAGGGTCTCTAGTCACTCTACGATGCGCGTCGACGAGATCGCCAACCGGAGCCACGAAAAAAAAGGAATGTCCGGCCATCCTGGCCGGGCATTCCCTCTGGTTGAAACCGCGTCATCTCGGACGGCCGGGGTCGATGGCCGGTCAATTCATCCCTGGGGCCGTGTGTCTGCGGGTTTCTTCCGTGGAGCCCTTCCCGGTTGTCCAGACCTAGGCCAGCTGCTTCTTGCGGCTGATCAGAGTGCGGACGCGTTCGGCGAGCAATCCGGTGTCGAATGGCTTCCGGAACGTCTCGTTGAAGATCGTCCGGTCAAAACCGCTCGCGTTGTCGTCGTCAGTCAGCAAGGCGATCAGCACCGTCTCACTGTACTCGCCGTTCTTGCGAAGGTTCTGGGCGATCATCAGGGCCTCGGATCGGCCCATTCCGAAGTCGACGATCACGCAGTCCGGATGCAACGACTCGGCTTGGATGCCGGCCTCGAAACCGCTCATCGCGGAATCGACCTTGTAGTCGTCGCTGTCGAGCATTTCGACAACACCGGCCCGGATGGTCGGATCGACGCCGACGAGCAACACCTTGCCCATCGCCTCGTCTTCGAGTTCTCCCAGCGGCATCCCGTGTTCCTTGAGGAACCGGATGAGATGCTCACGGGGAATTCTGCGGTCCTGCGAACCAGGGATCCGGTATCCTCGCAAGCGGCCTGAATCAAACCACTTGCTGACGGTGCGCGGGGCCACCTTGCAGATCTTGGCGACCTGTCCGGTCGTGAAGATAGTTTTCATTGCGGGCTCCAGTCGAAATTATCTCAGTCTCAGAGGAACGTCAGCCCGTGGGAACATGTCCCACTCAGTCTTGGGTCCGTTTACCAGCCGCTCACAGCAGTCGCGTCGGGTAGCCGGGTTGACCAGGTTCTTGACGATCTGCACCAACCCGAGATGTTGGCCTGGATCCACGAGAACGGGCCGCTTGGATCTCTCCTCGAAACGTTCCTCCGGAATTGTCGTATCCACCAATGCGGGGAGGTGGGACCGAGAGTTTGTTACCAGAGCCTCCTGCTTCCGGGATGGGTCACCCCCGGAATCCGTTTATCCCCCCCCATCAAAATGAGACCCGTCGAAGTTTTCGGTCCTGCCGGTCGCGTCCCTGCAACCAGCACAACGCCTGTGGCAGAACCTTCCGCCCCCACGTGTCTGATCTCTACTTTCGACCTAAGTGAGGGAGGGACTTTAGGATCATTGGCCTTGTAACGGCCGCTCAGAGGCCGATCGGACCGTCAAATCCTCGGTTCTTGGCCGTCACCAGGGCAATCGACCAGCGCGCAGCCGCCTGCGGGGATCTGCCATGGGGCCGGACGACCGGAGATCACGCTCCGGTCCGGCGATTACGCCGCGTCAGTTTCCCCATCCGGAGAAGTCGACGTAATCTCACCATCTTCACTCAGGTCCTCGAAACGCACGGAAATCCGCTTCGAGACTCCCGGTTGCTCCATCGTCACCCCGTAGATCACGTCGGCGACGGTCATCGTCCGCTTGCGGTGAGTGATCATGATGAACTGTGTCGTCTCAGCGAACTCGGTGAGCATCGACGTGAAGCGTTCGATGTTCGCGTCGTCGAGAGCAGCATCGACCTCATCGAGCACGCAGAAGGGGCTGGGGTTGCTCTTGAAGATCGCCATCACCAGCGCGACGGCCGTCAGGGTTTTTTCACCGCCGGAGAGCAGCGAGAGGCTGCGGAGTTCCTTGCCGGGCGGCCGGGCGACGATATCGATGGCACAGTCGAGCACGTCGCTGGGATCTTCGAGGATGATGTCGCTTTCGCCTCCGCCGAACAGCTTGCGGAACATCTCCTTGAAGTGAACCTGGATGGCGGTGAACGACTCGCGGAACAGCCGCTGGCTTTCCTCGTCGAGTCGCCGCACGATTTCCTCGAGCGTCGCCTTCGCTTCGACCAGGTCTCGTCGCTGATGTTGCAGGTGCCCGTACCGTTCCTCGAGTTCCTCGAGATCCTCCAGCGCGTCGGTGTTGATGCTCCCCATCATCTTCAGCTTTCGTCTCAGCCGGGACACTCTGGCCTCGAGCTCGTCTCGGACCGTCTCGAACGTGACACCAGGCGGTGGTTCGAGCGGTCCACTCTCCTCGTTCCCGGTTTCCTCCAGCGACGGCTGATGGCCCTCGTCCATTTCCGTCCCGTTGTCCTCTTCCGGGAGCATCCCATCCGCCGGCTCGTCTTCGATTTCCGCCTCGGCCCGGTCGTCGTCGAGATCGTGTTGGTCGTCGGTCCCGGACAATTCGGCGAGGTGGAGTTGGAAGGCAGAGGCATCGGAGTGTTCGAGGTCATCGAGTCCGATCTGGTACTCGTCCTGGAGCCGTGTGTTCATCGAATCGAACTGCAGTCGGATCTCCTGGGCCTTGAGTTCCTCGGCGTGCTGTTCCTGCCTGAGTTGTCCGATGTCCTCGAGCAGGCGGTTGTCTTCGGTGGCCAGCCGAATGCGTTTCAGCTTGAGCTGGTTCCGGTCGGAGACCAGCAGTTCGATGTCGCGACCGTGTCGTTCGTCGACGAGTGCAAGTTCGGCGAGTTGACTGCCGGTGTTGAGGATCTGGAGAGCGACGTGCTGGTGCTGTCCGACGAGTTGTTCGAGTCGTCGTCTTGCTTCGTCGAGTTCGTCGGAATGCCGGTCGACGTCTTCGAGCCGCCGCGTGCAGGTGTCCTGGAGACTGCTGCGTCGTTCCTCCTGGCGGGTGACCTCGAGCCGGGCCAGATCGAGAGTTTCTTCCTTGGCGGTCCGTTGTTCTCGGAGTGTTTCCTGGTCAGCCTGGATCGAGGCGGCCTGGGCGGCGAGTTCCTGCTGCCTCTTGGCGGAGGTCTGTTGTTCCTGCTGTGCGGTGTCGAGTTCCTGCCGACTCCTTTTCTGGGACTGCTCGAGTCTCTCCAACTCGGCGGCCTGGACCTCGTGTTGCCCGGTGGTGTTCTCCAGTTCGCGGTGCTTGTCGCGAGCTTCGTTTTCGAGGCGTCCCATCCGATCGGCGGCGGCCTCGCGCTGAGATCTGGCGGCGGTGAGGTCGCACTCGGCCGAGACGAGTGATTCGTCGAGGTTTTCCCGCTGGTCCTGGTCGGCTTCGATCTGCGCCTCGAGGTCGTCGAGTTCAGTGCGGAGTCGGCGGAGTTCGCTACGGCGCGAAAGCGGCGAGGCGTCGGTGGAGATGGGGCCGGCCAGCAGCGTCCCGTCGCGCTCGATCAGCTCTCCCTGCAGCGTGACGAACCTGGCACCCCGCCCGGGACCCCGTGACAATCTCAGGGCATCGGCGAGAGTGTTGACGATCCAGGAGTTGGCCAACAGCCGTTCGATCAGCCACTCGTTTTCGCCGATCGCCTGCACCCCGTCGGCGACCGGACCGAGCACACCGGGTTGATTCGAGAGGTCCGGTGATGCGTGTGAGTCAGATGTCTCGGGAGCATCGGCGGCGAGAAATCCGACCCGGTCGGTGAGCCGGCTGGTGTGTTCGAGCAGGTAGTCTCCCAGCGGTGCGAGTTGATCGATGACGATCCACTGGGCGGACTGTCCCAGTGCCACGTCGACCAGCGGTGCACGTTCGAGGTCGACTTCGAGCAGGTCCGAGACGCTGCCCCGGATCAGGCTCCAGGGGGACTGGTCGGAGGTGTGAGCGCGTTGCAGGATCTCTCGGACTCCCAGTCCGATGCCTTCCTGTCGTCGTTCGAGTTTCTCGAGCACCCCGATGCGGGCCTGGTGGCCACTGCGTCGTTCACGGACGGCGGAGAGTTCCTTGACGGCTTCGTCCTGTTGAGACAGCAGGCCGTCGTGGATCTGTTCCGCCGCGGCCACGTTGTTGTTGATCACCTCGAGGTCTTGCTTCACCTCGGCCACGCGCGATTGCAGCAACTCGTGTTCTCGCCGGCACGCGGCGCAGAGCCCGGCGAGTTGTTCGAGTTGATCGGCGGTTTCACCCTGTTCAATCTCCAGCGTCCCCAGCCGGCTTTCCAGTCCCGTCACCTTCTCGTGGCAGGCGGCGACGATGCGAGCCTGTTCAAGCTCGGTCCGCCGGATCGTCTCGAGTCTCCCGCGATCGAGTTCGATCTGTCGGTTGATCGTCTCGAGTTCCGCAGCGGCCGAATAGCGGTTCCGAGTTGCTTCGTCGAAAGTCCCGACGAATTCCTCGAGCTCCACCTCGGCATGCTCTCCCAGCCGCTCGGCCTCTCCGAACCGCTGAGAGAGTCTCGAGGCAATGCGGGTCAGTTCGAGTCGATCGCTGTCGAGTTCTTCACCGCGTCGCCGCTGGTGTTCGACGGTCGCTTCCAACCCCGCGATCTGCTCGCGGTCGCTGCCCCTGAGGCTCTCGAGCCGGCGGATGCGGTCATCGAGCGAGTTGGTGTCCCGGTTGATTCCCGAGAGCACCCGTTCGGATTCTCGCTTCCGCGTTTCGAGTTCGGTGACCTGGGTGGCGAAGTCCGAGACGGTCTTCTCGATCTTGGCGAGACGTGCCGAGTGCTGCCGGTAGTCGTCGGCGGCCAGCCCGATCCACCATGTCTTGAGTTCCTCGGAGATTCTCCGGTACGTCGCCGCCTTCTGTGCCTGGTTCCTGGTCGAGTTGAGCTGGACCTCGTCCTTGTCGACGATATCGGTCAGCCTCAGCAGGTTCTGTCCGACCCGTTCGAGTTTTCTGAGAGCCTCGATCCGTCGGGCCTTGTAGCGGCTGATTCCGGCGGCTTCCTCGAACACCGTCCGGCGGGTGCTGGGGTTGGCCTGCAGGATGGAATCGACACGACCCTGTTCAATGATGCTGTAGGCCGAGCTTCCGGTGCCCAGAAACAGGTTGCGGATGTCTTTCAGCCGGCTGGTTGCGCCGTTGATCAGGTACTCGCTGTCCCCGTTCTGCCAGATTCTCCGTCCGATCTGCACCTCGGTTGATTCGATCGGCAGCAGCTGGTTCTCGTTGTTGAACGTCAGGTTGGCTTCGGCGAAGCCAGCCGACTTTCGCCCCGAGGCTCCGTTGAAGATGACATCGGTCATCTCGTTGCCCCGCATACTCTTGGGGCTCTGGTCGCCGAGGATCCACTTGATCGCGTCGACGACGTTGCTCTTGCCGCTGCCATTGGGCCCGACGATCCCGGTGATCCCGGGATCGAAGTCGAACCGCGTACGGTCGACGAAGCTCTTAAAGCCGAAAAGGTCGAGAGACTGGAGCATCCGGGGGGCTAGCGGAAGAGCTTCTCCAGGAACGGGAATCGAGATCCCGAGTCGTCCTGTGATCGAGTTTCGGGATCGGGCACTTGGTCGGTGTCTCGGCGATCGGCCAGGCTGGCTGCTCCCCCGGTCCCCTCGCGCGATGCGTTCTTCTGGTCGTCCTGCTCTTGGTCGGTCTCCGCAGGAGTCACCGCCTGCTGGTCCTTGCTCGAATCCGCTTTTCCGGCGGATCCGGTTGCGGTATTCGATTGCATCGTCGAGAAGAGGTTGGGGGTGCTGTTGGCCGAGCCAAGCGTGGTGCGTGTCCCGGTCTTCGGACCACCGCCCCGGAAAAAGACACGGCCGGTTCGAGGCACCGAGTCGATGGCGATCTGGCCCGCCACGTTCTGCTGGCGTTGGGCCTGGACGAGCATCTGGACAATGTCGGGATAGGAGGCTCCCAGTTCGACGGTCGCCCGGATCACGTCGGCGACCCGGGTCGATACGGTCCGACGGACCGGGGGGCGTCCGACCTGGTAACGGCTGATGGTGACCGTCGGCGAGCCGGATTGGGCGTTGATCCAGATGTGGTTGCCGGCCTGGATGGCCAGCGGGGTTCTGAGTTGCTGGTCGGTCCCGAACAACACGATCTCGGGGCGTTGCAATTGGGTCAGGTGGATCAGCGGGCGACCGCTCGACTGAACCTCGTGCAGGGTGAACAGGTCACGGACTTTTTCTCCACGGATGGTCGGATCGAGTCGATCCCGGGTCCACAAGGCTCGGAAGGCTCCGTACTGCAGTTCGGCACTCTGTTTCAACCGTCCGGCGGCCTGGCAGCGTGGGCAGGGGCCTTCGATCGGGCTGCCCCGGTGCGAACAGCCCTCAGTGTCACAGATCACCAACGGCTTGAGCAGTTCCCGGAGCAGCAGTTGCGACGGAGCGTCTTCGAGTGTGCTCAGGGCGGCCAGCGCGTAGACCCGGAAGGCCCGTTCGTGCCTGGCCGCCTCGGCCAACACAGCGGCTCCGGAGTTGTCGTCGAGGTAGGCCAGGGCGGTGGCGGCGTGGAACCGGACCTCGAGATCGGTGTGGTCCAATGCGGGCTTGAGGAACGGGATCGCCTTGGGTCCGATCGCCTCCAGGGACAGGGCGGTCTCACGAGCCGACTCGAGTTTTTCGATCTGGCTCGAGAGTTGTTGCATCCGCACCTGTCGTGACACGTCGTCCTCGCGCATGGCGATCTTGCGGATCACCTGCAGGAACCGCGGGAAGTTGTCTCGGTACTTGGGGTGGATCTTCATCACGATCGTGCGGTCGGTCTTGGGACTGGCCAGGGGTTCGCGGACTCCGTGCCGGTTGTACGCGTAAAACCGGGTGCCGATCCGGTCGGCGATCCGCCGCGCCATCCTCACGCTGCGGTAACGGTTCTTGAGTGCCACCGTCAGGTCGCGGTCACGACGAGAGATCCCGCCTCCGGGCACCCGGCCTCGACGGACGACCCCGGCGAGTTCCCCGACGTCCCCTTCGCCGTGAGAGATCAGGACGTGACCCTTGGCGCGTGCGAAGACGTGGCCGGAGAGCACTCCCTCGCCGGGGATGAAAGCTCGTTCGGAGAGGTCGGCCTCCATCAGCCAGCCTCCGTTGAGACTGGTGGCCTCGCTGCCCGGTGGCAGCCTGACCTCGACATCAAACGATTCCCCCTTGCGGATCAGCGGCGGCAGGTAGGCCCGCACGATGACCAGCGCGGTGCGAGGCGACCGGAGCAGTGCCTTGGGATTGGGGACATCTCGCCGCCGGATGTCCTTGAGCAGTGCCAGCCGGAACGGCGACGGCCTGGGGTCTCCACCGGTTCCGTCCAGGCCGGTGATCAGCCCGACTCCTTCCAGCGTGATCATGCCCAGTCCGCTGATCGAAACGTAGTCGCCGACTTCCGACGGATTCCGGTCCGCGTCCGATTTCTTCGAGCCGGCTGAGTCACCGGGACTCTGGGATCGGCTCGACCAATTCCACGAGTCGGGCCACCAACTGTTGCCGGGATTGATGAACCCGGGGCCGCGGCATCCGATGGCCGTCAACAGGCAGGCGGTGGCCAGCACCAGGCGGCGGCCCGGTGTCGAGGGAACCGGGTTCGAGCTGTCCCGGCCGGCAGGGTGGGATCGGTGATGGCGTTGAGGGGAGTTCATCCGTGAGGCTCCGTTGGCGCAATACGCCGGGATCCCGTCACTGACAACGGACCCCAGGCGCGAGGCCACGTCCGGAAGTGCCACGACGGGGTGTTGGAAGTGCAGGAGCAGTGAGTGTGAAGTGAGAGAACCTGCTGAGGCGGCGGGAAGATAGGGTTCCGCCTGCTGCCGGTCAAGATGAGACCGGGATCGACCAGTCCGAAGCGAGGGACTGGAGTCGAGTCAGACCGCCTGCTTGGAACCGCCGCCGGATCCTCGACGTCTCCGCGGCTGCGAGCCGAGTGCCTCGGCCGAGATCGACTGCACCACACTCTGAGCCAGGTAGTCCATTTCCATCACCAGCGTGTCGACACGCCCCGAGAGGAACATGTACATGATCAGCGTGGGGATGGCGATCAACAGGCCGCCGGCGGTCGTCAGCAATGCCAACGAAATTCCCACGGCCAACTGCTCGGTTTTTCCCATCGAACCGGCCGCGGCGATGTCGTTGAATGCCTGGATCATGCCCAGCACGGTTCCCAGCAGTCCCAGCAACGGAGTCACGGTGGCGACGCCGTTGAGGACCCTGAGGTGAGCCCGCAGTTCGCTGACCTGCCGTTCGCCTCCATCGATGATCGCCTGTTCGACCTCGACGCTCGACTTGCCCCACTTGCGGATGCCGTGGGCGAACACGGCGGCGACCGGGCTGTCGCTTTGCTGGCACAGCTTCAACGCGCTGTCACGGTCGAGTTTGCCCTGGTGGAGGTGCTCGAGGAACCGCTCGACGAACGGCTTGGGGATCACCCGGCTGCGTTTCAGCACCACCAGCCGTTCGACGCTGAACCACACCGCGATCAGCGTGGCAATGGCGAAGGGGGCCAGGAATGCCCAGCCCATCCAGCCCAGCTGCTTCATGATGCCGACCGGGTCGGTCGGCATCATGACGCTGGCGTCCGTGGAGGAAGTCGCCGGTTGGGGGGGGGCCGCCGGGACGGTGTCACCGGATTCCAAAGAGCCGTCCTGGGCCGCGACCACGCCTCCGACGAGCACCAGCAGGATGACCGGCAGCAGCGGCCGGATCCAGTACCGCGACGATCCGGCTGCCGGCGGATCCGGCTGCCGGTCGGTTTCGAGCCGCCGCAAGGTCGATGGGAAACCGGTCATGAGCCGGCCAGCCGTCGGATTCGAGGCAGTCGTTTCTTGGCCATCACAGAGAATGAACTGCCGGGGTGCTTCCGGGTCAGCAACTCCAGAGTCTTCACGGCCTCGGCGAATTCCCTGAGCTGCTCCTGGCAGGCGGCGGCTTGAAACAACGCCGGGGCCTGGATGTCGGGGTACTTGTACAGGATCTCCACGGCCAGGAACTGTTTCTTGGCTTCGCGGAAGTTCTTCTGGACGTAGAACGAATCGGCCATCTGCAGATGGCTGCGGGCGGCTGTCTTGGTCTTGCGACCTTCGGTCGAACCGATGACGCGTCTGAACGCCTCGCGGGCGGCCGCGAAGTCGGGGCGGGGTTTCTTGAGCAGTCCTCGGCCGAGCACTTCGTCGGCCTTGTAGAGCACCTTGGAGCGGGGCCGGGCACGTCGGAAATCGCTGACCGAGCGGGCGAGTCCGTCGTAGTCGCGGGTCCGAAACCGCGTTTCGGCCAGCAGCACCCAGGCCTCGTCGAACCAGGCGGCCTGGCTGACCTGGTCGTTGCGTATTTGCGACAGGACCGCGTTCAATTCCGCTTGTGCCGCCCGGTAGTCTCGCAGGTGCAGTGCGGCCTGCCCGAGTTGGAAGCGGACTTCCCAGCCGTGTCGGCTCTGGGGGTACCGCGCTCTCAACGCCTTGCCGTGCTCACGGACCTGATCCCACTGCTTCCCCTCGGTGGCAATCCCCACCAGGCGGAACAGGGCGTCCTGGCGGACTTCGTCGTCTCCGGTCTGCGAGCGGGCAACCTGCAGGAATGCGGTTTGGGCCTGGACGAGTCGTCCGGCAAGGAGATCACTTTCGGCCAGGCTGAAGCGTGCGGCGGTGACGTGACGGCTGCGGGGGTGTTCCTGGATCAGCTGCTTGAAGAGCACGTCGGCCTTCTTGAAGTCGTCGGCGTCGGCGTGCATCCCGGCCCATTCGAAGAGCAGCCCGTCGCGGTCCTTGGCCTTGGGGAATTGTTTCAGCAGTGTCCTGTAGGCCGTGTCGGCCTGGGTGGTCTTCTTGTCGAGAGCCAGCAGTCGGGCGGATCGACGTGCGGCCAGGAAGGCGAACGAACTCTCCGGATAGGCCTTGGTGGCGATCCGGTAGGCTTCGGCCGCCTTCTCGGCGTCATCCGCCTTTTCGTAACACTCGGCCGCCTTGTAGGCCGCTTCGGCAGCCAGCTTTTCCCGGGGATGCAACGCCACCACCCGTTCGAAGATCGAGGCCGCATCGGAGTACTTCTTCGATTCGAACAGGCTCCAGCCTCGGCCCGAGAGCCCCGCGGCGTGGAAGGGCGAGCGGGGACCCAGGGCCACCAGATGGCCGAAGAGCCGGTCGGATCGCTGGTAATCCTTTGCCGCGTAGGATGATTCGGCCATCCGTCGAACCGTCTGAGCGTAGATCGGCTTGTTGCCGAAGCCGTTGGCCAGCCGCGTCAGGGCGAGGTCCGAGTTGGCCGTCAGGCCCTGCCGTTGTTTCGATTCGGCCAGCACCGCCAGCGCATCGGCGGCCAGGGGTCCTCGAGGGTGTTTCTTGAGGTACTTCTCGGCGGCGTCGCCTGCAGGCTTGTGCTGCTTATCGGCCAGGAAACTCGAAGCCGCCAGCACCAGCGCGTCGTCGAATTCGCCGGGCCGGTTCGAGTCTTTGATCGAGGCGAGGATGGGGCGGAGGGTGTTCAAGACCAGTTGGTCGTTGCCCAGTCGGCTGCCGACCCGTGCCAGTTGGTACCTGGCCCGGTTGCGGATCGTCTCCGACCCGCCCTGGGCAATTGCGGTGCGGAAGAGCGTCTGGGCGGCCTTGAGGTTGGCGTCTCCCCCGCGAGCCACCTTCAGTCGTCCGGCCTGCAAACGGTGTCGTGTCGCCAACTGGCTCCTGGGGTACTCACGTTCGAATCGGTCGACCAGTTTCTGGACCTGGTCGAGAGTCCGTCGCCGGGGGACCGGTTCGCTGATTTCCTCGGCGGCCAGCAGCATCGACTCGGTGGCGAACAGCAGTCCCTGGTCAGCGGCGGGGTGCCTGGGCCAGCGTGTGACGACACCCTGGAAGCGGCCGGCCGCCTGGGAGTACCGTCCGGCACGAAACTCGGTGTCAGCCCACTGAAACTGGATGTCTCGCGCCAGTTTCGTGCCGGGCTTGCCGGTCTCGGCCTGCCGGAATGCCTTGATCGCCTCGTCGGTCCGGTCCAACGCCTTCAGGCTCACGCCCCGCCAGTAATCCGCCTCGGCAGCCTGGTCGGGGCGGAGGCGGGCCGCCTGGAAACTGGAGATCGCCTCGGCGTACTGTTCCAGCTCGAAGCGGGCGTAACCGGCGTTGAGCTGCGCCGCGGCTGCCTCGGGGCTCTTGGGGAAGTCCCTGGCCAGCCGATCCCAGGCCACGGCCGCTTCGCTGAACCGCTTGGCATTGAATTCGAGTGATCCGAGTTGCGAGAGCGCCTTGTCGGCGTGCCGGGAGGTCTTGTCGGCGGCCAGGGCGTTGTAGATTCTTCGAGCCTCGCCGGCTTGTCCGCTGCGCTCGCAGCAGATGCCCAATCCGAACCGAACCTCGTTGATCAGCCTCCCCTTGGGGAACTCGGCCAGCGAACCCCGGTAAACCGCCCGGGCTTCAGTGAACTTCTTCTGCTCGACCAGCGCGTCGCCAAGGTAGAACTGGCCCCAATCGCGGAGCGGGTGCTTGGGCGAGGCCTTCAGGTAGGTCCTCAGTCCTGTCGATGCAGTGGCCCAGTCGGCCAGCAGGTAACTGCACTCGGCGATCCGGAACAGGGCCTCCGGTCGGTTGGGGTCCTTGGGGAAGTCGGCGGTGAACCGCCTGAGTTCGACGCGGGCCTCGGTGTACTTCTTGAGATGGGTCAGCGAGACGCCCAGCAGCAGGCGGGCCGAGGCTGTCTTGGAACCCTTCGGACGGACCTTGATGTAGGCCCGAAGGTGCTCGGCTGCCAGCGGCCACCTCTTCTGCTTGTAGTGCCCCAACCCCAGCCGGTAGTTGTCATCGGCGGTGGCCTGGGCGAAGACCGGTCGGGATGCCAGCGCGGCGGATGCAACGAGCACCGCGGTGAGCAGGGCGAGACCCAGTTTCGAGGCCGGACGGGGTGGCGAGTGGCGCATGAACGGATCGGTTCGACGGGGCGGAAACTCGGACACGGCTGCGGTTTTCGGGAGTGGCCCACCGTCTCCCCGTCACGCCCCACAACCGGTCTCCACCGACATGGTAGCCGTCTCGCGGCGAACCCATCAAGCACAAGCCCGGCGAGAGCGGTTGCCTCGTCGGGCTCGTGGTGGTCGATCGGTGTCCCTGTGCCGCGGGATCAACGCGGTGTCGGAGGTCCGGCACAACGGATCAGGTGGTCGTGGTCCACGTAGACCACGTCCTTGGTGGCATCGGTGTTGGTGAACGGTATCGGCCAGTGGGACCGGATTGTCTTGTCGTAGTACACCGTGGCCTTGTAGTGGCAGTGGTGCAGCTTGGCCGGTCCGACCATCGGGTAGAACCGGCACGGATCGATCCGGTCGACGATCAACTCGACGACGATCTTCACGTTGTTCCGGGTCGTCTCGGCCAGGAACGCGTAGCCCCCGGAGGCCTGGTCGGGCAGCGACCGGATCACCTCGTCCTCCGACGGGGGATCCAGGCAGTACAGCGGAGCGTTTTCGCCCTCGACCGGATCGAGCACCGGCACCTTGCCGTAACGCTCTTCCTCGTGATAGGTGTCTTCGATCATCTCGCTGAAGTACGGACTGACCGGGATGAGCGGCGTGGTCACGAAGAACTTCGCTCCGTCGATGATCACGGCCACAAAGCCGTTGAAGACGTAACATCCACTGCTCACCGAGCAGGCCAGGGCCAGCGTCATGAGCAAGGCAAGTCGTTTGTTCCGTGTCATCTGTTGGTTCCCTGCGCGGGCTCCGCTTCTCTGTAGAACGCCCCCCCCGGATGGGGGGAGATACGTCGATTTCCGGTCGGCGACCCGATCTCCTACCAGTTCTCGGGGTTGAGGAACCACCACCACTTGTCCGTCCGCGGACGGAAGTTGAGGCTCCAGTGGCCGTCATCCCATTCGAGTTGAGCCTGTCGCCAGCCCAGCGGGATCTGGGGGTAGGGGTAGAACGGTCCGATGTACGGCCAGGCACTGGCACTGTACTGCTCGGGATAAGAGACCTGGCTGTAGTTGGGGTAGGCCGCGTAACTGGGCCAGGCGTAGTTGGGCATGTTGGGCATGTCGTAGACGACGTTGGAGGCGGTACCGCCGGGGTGTCCGTAACTGGGCGGAGCCGGCATCGCCGGGCCCGCTCCCGGTCCCGCCGGACCGGGTCGTCCCGCCGGACCGGGTCCGGGAGGAGCCTGGCCGGCCGGCTGGTAGGCTGCCGGCTGGTAGGCTGCCGGCTGGATTCCAGACGGTCGACGGCCGAGTGCCAGCTGGTTCTCGACCCGCTTCACACCCGGAACCGCTGCGGTGATCTGCTCGGCGTAGGCCCGCTCCTGCGGGGAATTGACCGTGCCGGCCAGTTGAGCGGTTCCCTGTCGGAACCGGATCTCGATGTCGTAGCTGCTCAACCGGGCTGCTCCCAGTGCCCTGGCGATCTGCTCGGCCTTCTTCTGATTGGCGAGCCTGTCGGCTGCTGGAGTTGCCGCAGGCGGTGCAGTGAAGGCGGCAGGCTGGACGGCCGGCTTGGTGGCCGCCGGTTTGGTGGCCGTTGGAGCCGTGACCGGTTGGACCGGAATCACCTTCAACTGGTTGTCGACCGCCTGAACGCCGCCGACCCCGGTCACCACCCTGGTCACCGCGGCCTTCTGGCCCACGTCGGCGATTGTTCCGGTCAACGCGACCTTGCCAGCCTGGAAGCGAATCTGAATGTCGTATCCGCTCAGGCCCGCAGCTCGCAGCGCCGAGGCAATCGACTCGGCCATTTTCGTGTTGTAGGCCTTTGCGGCCTGTGCCGTGGTGGGGGTCTCGGCCTTGGCCTTGGCCTTGGCTCCTTTACTCCCAAACAGTTCCCGGAACGATGGCAGTCCCGCGGAACTCGTACTGTATGTGGCCATTACCAGAGTGACCAACACCGCCCATGTTTGAAACCGTCGCATGAACCAACTCTCCTCAGTTGCGTACGAACCGCGTACGAGAAACCCCGCGCACAGACACGGATGCTGGTTCTATTGATCGGACGAGTTACTCCGGTTGGATAAACTTTTCTGGTTATTTCGTTTCCGAAGTTTCAGGAAGTTCGTTGCGGCTGATTTCGGTGACCTGCCTAGATGATGGCTGCGGAGACGGCGTTGGAGAGGTGGACGAGCCGCCAGGGCGCCTTCGAACGGATGGCGCTGGTCAGCAGGATGCAGAAAGCGTCGCGTCGGCGGTCCATCCAGCACATTGTTCCGGTTGCCCCGGTGTGACCGAACACGTCGGCATCGAGTGAATCCCCCCAACTGCCCGAGGTGCCACGGTGGTTGAGTTTCCATCCCAGGCCCCACGGTCGGGTGGCAGCCAGTCGCGAGTCGATATCGGGCATCGTGGCCAGGCGGTTCTCGGTCATCGAACGGACGGTTGCCGGGGCCAGCAGCCGGGTTCCTCGGACCTGGCCGTCTCCGAGCATCAGCTGGCAGATCACCGCCAGGTCCTCGGGCGAGGCAAATGCTCCCCCCCAGGGGGCCCCGAATTCCTGCCAGTAGCGACTGTTCCAGCCGAAGTCCGACCCGATCTGATATTCGGGAACTTCGACCCTCACCAGTCGTCGTCGATCCAGCCCTCGGCTGCCCAGCGCGATGTCCTCAAGATCCAGCGGCTCGAACAACTCGCGACGGAGCACCTCGCGAATCGGTCGCCCGGTCAGCCTCTGTACCAACTCGGCAGTCACCAGTGTCCCCATGCTCTGGTACTTGTGGTCGGTTCCCGGGGCAAAGACCGGAGTGGCTCCGATGGCGCCTTGGACAAACCGTTTCAGCGGCGCGTGCTGACGTCGCATCTCGGCGTTGTCCGGCAGCATGTCCGGCATTCCGGAGGTGTGAGTGAAGAGGTGTTCGACGAGTGTGTCTTCCTTGTGTTGAGCAGCGAAGTCGGGGATGTAGCGGCTGACGGGGTCCGAGAGGTTCAGTTGACCGCGTTCGACCTGCAGCATTCCGGCCAGGTAGGTGATGGGCTTGGAGATCGAGGCGAGCAGGAACAGGCCGTCCTCGCGGATCGGTTCGGCACCCGGTTCGGGTCCCTGTCGTCCGAAGAATCGGGGCGGGACGATCCGGCCGTGCCGTCCGACCAGAATCGCACCCCCGGGGACCGGTGGCTCGGGCCCGGAGGTCCATTTCCGCAGCAGCCGGTAGGCGGTTTCAAGACGATCGGCGTCGATGCCGATTTCCTTCGGTTTGGCGTATTTCAGGTGACCCATCGAGTGGGATTCCTTGGCGGGAGAGGGGGGGCGGTGAGAGTAGTCCGATCCTGTCGGAGATGATATCCTAGCCCCGTCCCGGCTGCTCGCGCGGCAGGGAATCCGAAACGTGAAATGCGGTCTGGGAGAACGAGGCTGATGGCCAAGAAGAAGACCACCAAGAAGACCGCCAAGAAGGTCGACAAGCCGGAGGCCAAGAAAACGACCAAGAAGAAGGTCGCCAAACGGACGACGAGGAAGAGGAAGTCGGCCGAGCCGATCCGTTACCGGCTGATCTGGGGCGTCTACAGCAGCGGCATGCGTGAAGAGACTCGCTTCGACTACGGCAAACGGAAGGACGCCGACAAGAAGGCCGACCAGCTCACGGCCAAGGGCAAGAAGCTGTTCTGGGTCCAGCCGATCAAGGAAGAGATCATTCCCGAACCGGAGGTCGCAGAGGACGAGTAGACTCCGGTCGTCGTCGGTTCCACGGTCGGATTAAAGTCAATCAGCCGGGCAGCGAGCCCGGCTGATGGCCGTCGTTGACTCCGGTCGGGTTGCCCCTTATTTCTGGCCCATCTTCGCCCGTCGCGCCGCGCGACGACGTGACCGACGGGCCTCATCACTCGGCTTCTCGTAGTATTCGCGACGCCGCATTTCCTTCTTGATGCCGGCGTGTTCGACCAGCTTGCGGAACCGCTTGACCGCGTCCTGGATCTTCTCGTTGTCACGCAGACGCAGTTTGACCACGGGATGTCTCCGTTGTGCTTCGTGTCCTGGGGGGAGGGACTACCGTAGCAGAACCATTGGCGGTGGCCAACCGAAAGCGTGAGGTTGAGCGTCGGCTTCGGGACCGACTCTCTACTGCTCGCCACGAGGCTCGACGATCCCCATCTCGGCCAGCTTGTCGTGGCATTCGTCCCGCTCGCGGCACCGCGTCAGCGGTCTCCATTTGTCGTCCTGGGCGTCCAGGAACATTGCTTCGTCGAACGGCGGGGCCCGGCCGGCCCGGCCGGCCCGCTCCATCAGCCGGGCCACCACCTCGCGGTCCAGCCGTGTCAGGAACAGCCCACTGATGCGGTAGTCCTGGAACGCCTCCCAGACCACCGGGAACAGCGGCTGCACGATCTTTTCGCCGATCGTCGTCGCGTAGTCCCGAATTTCCTGTTGTGCGTGGCTGTCCATTCTCAGCGCCAGGAAGTGCAACAGGTTGTGCAGGTCGACCTTCCAGTAGGCCTCGGTGTAGGTCGACAGCGGCAGGTCCTTGCGGGCCTGCTCGCGTGCGACACCCGCATCGAGCCGTTCCTGGTAGACCCGCTTCGAGTGATCCTGCAGTTCCTGTTCGGTCCGGCTCAACTCCCGGCCCACTTCGGGCTCCAACGGCTCACCGCTCCCCTGGCGGTTGCTCTCGGCCTGCGATCGCCAGGACTCCGGCGGGGTCGTCTGCGAGGCGTCGATGGCGATCGAGTAACGGGTGCTGTACTCGTTGACGTTGGCTGTGCGGTGCCGGATCCACTGTCGCCAGCAGTCCATCGGCACCCGCACCAGCAGCTTGATCTCGGCCATCTCGAACGGGGTCGTGTGCCGGTGTCTGAGCAGGTAGCGGATCAGGGTGCGATCGTCGGAGACCTTGCGGGTGCCGGCACCGTAACTGACCCGGGCGGCCTGGACGACCGATCCGTCGTCCCCCATCACGTCGACCAGGCAGACGAAGCCGTCGTCGAGCACGCCGAACTTCTTCCAGCGCAACTCGTCGACGACCGCCCCACGCTCCTCGTCGGTCGACTCGGCAGGCTCGTTGCTCATCCCCGTCGATCCTCCCTGATGTCTCACAGTGTCGGCCCGCCTGCGGGGCGGGATCGACATCGCTGGCGGATTGTCGTGAAGAACCGGTGAGTTTTCCAGTCCACGTCGGCCGCCTTCGACGCGGTTTGCGTTTCCCGGGAACGGCGATTAGTCTCTGACCAGCCCCGTCGACGGACGGCACTTTCTCCGGTTCGAATTTCACAGGATGAATTACACAATGGCTGACGTGCAGATCAGCGTGCGGGAGAACGGGCCCTTTCTGGTCAGCGGCCCGGTTGAATTGACCGATCCCAACGGCGACGCATTCGACCTGGGCGAGAAAGATTCGTTCGCGCTGTGCCGGTGCGGAGCTTCGGCCAATCGGCCCTTCTGCGACGGCAGTCACCGTGACTGCGGGTTCGAGTCGGCCGAGACGGCGGGCGGATCCTGACCACCGGGTCGGCGGGTCTCTTCTTTCCAACGGGTTCGAGGCAGTTGCGATGACGCGAGGCAACCGAAGGTGCACTCGAACGTTGGTCCGACGGCTGACGATGATCTGGCTGGCGATGATGTCCCCCGCCGGCCTCGCACCGGTCGCCTCGGCGCAGGCACCTCCGGCTGACGTCGCCGATCGGCTTGAGACCGGCCGCAAGGCCCTGGCCGCGCGAGTCGAAAAGCTGAAGCAGGACGACTCGATCGACCGCCGACTGGTGGCCGATGTCGAGGTATTCGCCAAGGCGATCCAATGGGCGGTGCGTCACCGGGAGTTCCATGCACCGAGATCGGGCAAGGGCGTTTCGGCGTGGGTGGGATATGCCGAGAAGGCGCTGCAGATCGGCACCCGGCGGGCCGAAGAACTGGCCGCCGGCAAACCGTCCTGGGTGCTTCGGCCGGGCAGCACGATCCGAGGCTACTACTCGAAGGTCGACGGGTCGGTCCAGCCGTACGCCATTTCGTTGCCCACCGGCATCAACCCGCGTTCCGGCACCCGCCATCGATTGCACCTGAAACTTCATGGCCGTGGGGCCACGCTCAACGAACTCCGTTTCATCGCCCAGCACGAGGGCAGGGCGTTGCCCAAGGGCCAGGTGTTTCTGCAACTGGATGTCTTCGGCCGTACCAACAATGCCTATCGATACGCCGGCGAGACCGACGTGTTCGAGGCACTGGCTGACGTTGAACGGCGGTTCCGCATCGACAACCGCCGTATCACGTTGTGGGGATTCTCGATGGGGGGCGCCGGTGCCTGGCACCTGGGGCTGCATCACCCCAGCCGCTGGTCCTCGGTGGGTGCCGGTGCCGGGTTCGTTGATTTCTACAAGTACCAGGAGCAGACCCGGCAGCGACCCGACCACCAGCACAGGACGCTTTCGATCTACGACGTCGTCCCCTACGCGTTGAATGCCCACAACGTCCCGGTCTGCACCTACGGTGGAGAGATCGACAAGCAGTTGCTGGCCAGCACGACGATGGTCGAGCGGGCCAAGCGGCTGGGCGTGCCGATCAAGCTGCTGGTCGGCCCCGGGACCGGCCACCGGTTCCACCCCGACTCGTTCAAGGAGTTCATGGCGTTTCACGACGGGCACGCCCGCAAGGGGCGTCGTCCCTACCCCGGTCGAACCGATATCCGGTTTGTCACCTGGACGGTCAAGTACAACGTCTGTGAGTGGTTGACGGTCGAGGAAATGGAGCAGTTGTACCGGCCGGCGATCGTGCAGGCGACCCGGGCGACCGATGGGACGCTGAGACTGCGGACACGGAATGTCGTCGCTTTGCAGGTTTCTCGCGATGTGGCCGACCGTATCGAGATCGACGGGGTCAGGCACCGGCTGGCGACCGCCGCGGACGGTCTGTTGCCGGGCGTCTATTACCGGAAGAACGGCAAGGACTGGAACGTCCTGAACTACGACAACTCGAGGAACTTCCAGAAGAACGTCGATCTTAACAAGCGGCGGAATCTCCAGGGGCCGATCGACGATGCCTTCATGCAGCCGTTCGTGTGTGTCCGTGGCACCGGGACTCCCTGGACGAAGTCGCAGGACGACTGGGCACTCTGGACGCTGGATCGCTTCGGTCGCGAGTTTGACAAGTGGCTCCGCGGGCGGATCCGGGTGGTCGCCGACACCGCGGTCGACGACGAACTGATCGCCGCCAACAACCTGGTGCTCTTCGGCGATCCCGGTTCGAATGCCGTGATGGCCAGGGTGATCCAGAGACTGCCGGTTGAATGGACCCGGGAGGCGATCCGGGTGGCGGGAAAGAGTTATGACCCGTCCACGCACGGCCTCTCGATGATCTACCCCAACCCGTTGAACCCCAACCGCTACGTCGTCATCAACTCGGGCCACACCTTCCACGAGCCCGATTTCAAGAACTCCAACTCGTGGCTGTTCCCCCGGCTGGGAGACATCGCCGTCCAGGCGTTCTCCAGGAACAAGGCGGGCGGCTACGACGAGTCGATCAAGTGGGCGGGGTTGTTCGATTCGGCATGGCAATTGGCCGGTTCGCAGGATGGCAAGAGCGGATCGAAGGACGAGACGGGAGAATAGATGGGCTCGGGCATTCGGGTGGCCGCTGATTCCCTGGTACGGTTCGCGTCGGGGTTGTTCCAGGCCGCCGGGGTTCCCCTCGACGAGGCCGACCTGGTCTCCACCAGCTTGGTCGGCTCGAACCTCCGCGGCCACGACTCTCATGGTGTCGTCCGCATTCCTGGTTACCTGCCGTTGCTGGAGACCGGCGAACTGGTGGCCGGTGCCGACCTGGTGGTGCATTCGGAGACGCCCGCGATGATCTGTGCCGATGCCGCCTTCGGCTTCGGCATGGTGCAGATGACTCGTCTGATCGAGCGACTGGAGGCCAAGGTTGACGGGCTGGGAGTGGCCTGCGGGACGCTGGTTCGTTGCGGTCATGTCGGGCGGGTGGGGGAATGGGCCGAGGCGGTGGCGACGCGGGGCAGGGCGGCGCTGGTGACCGTCAATGACAACGGAGTGCTCAAGTGCGTGGCGCCGCCCGGAGGGACCGAGCCGACGGTCAGCACCAACCCGGTTGCGATCGGCGTGCCGACCAGCGGCCAGCCACTGGTCGTGGACATCTCGACCAGCGTCGTCGCCAACGGCAAGGTGCTGGTGCAGCACATCGCCGGTCAGCCGTGCCCGGAGGGGTGGCTGATCGATGCCGACGGCAATCCGACCACCGATCCGGCGGTTCGCTTCAGCGACCCGAGGGGCACGATCCTGCCGATGGGGGGCTACAAGGGCTTCGGGCTCTCGTTGCTGCTGGACATCCTCGTCGGCGGCCTCTCGGGGGGCAGTTGTCCGCCGGCGGCCGAAGGGGCTCCGGGGACCAACAACGTGTTGCTGGTGGTCTGGGATCCCGAGCGATTTGCCGGGACCGGGCATTTCCTGGGCGAGGCGGACAAGTTGATCGAATTCGTGCGGGGAGTGAACCGGAAGCCGGGGGTCGAGTCGATTCGCCTGGCCGGTGACCGCAGTGCGGCGACAATGACCGAGCGGTTGGCCGAGGGTGTGCCGCTGGATGCCGGGACGTGGGAGTCGCTGTGCGAGACCGGGCGGGGGCTGGGTGTGGACCCGCCTACCACTCAAACCCCAGCATGACACTCGACAACCCGCTGCCGATACCCAGCCAGGCGACACGCTCGCCGGCGGTCACGTGGCCGGATTCGGCACCCATCGCCGCGGCGATCGGCAACGCTGTGGCCCCGGTGTTGCCCAGGAATTCGACGGTGGAGTAGTCGATCTCCGGGTCGAGTCCCAGCCGCTCGTAGAGCAGGTTGCGGTGAGCCCGTCCGACCTGGTGAGTGAAGGACTTGTCGACGCTGTCGTTGGTCCAGCCCAGCACCGACCGGGTTTCGTCCCAGGTCGCAGCCGCCAATTCGACCCCCGCGTGCAACAACGCCTCCGAATCGGTCTCCATCCGGGGCCGGTCGTCGCCGTGGTCCTGTTTCGAGACCGCGCCTGCACAAAGCTGGTGGGCGGCGGTGTCTGAACGGACGATGCCGCCGAGCAGGCGGTGACCGGTTTGCGAGATCCGGCGGTCGCAGAGCACGATGGCGGCCGATCCTGAGCCGATTGTCAACGAGGCGAAGGCGGGCTTGATCGTCTGCCGGGTCAGTTGCGGGTCGTTCAGCAGAGAGTCGATGGTGCCCTCGACCAGCCCGCGACCGATCTCGGTTCCCACCACGACTCCCGCGGTGACCTGCCCGAGTTCGATCATGTTCGCCAGCAGCAGGCAGCCGTTGAGCAGTCCGAGGCAGGCATTGCTGACGTCCAGGATCATGGTTTCGGGGGGCAATCCGACGGCCGCGTGCACGCTGCTGGCGGTGGCCGGTTCCAACTGGTCCCGGCAGACCGATCCGTGCACCAGGACACCGAAACGGGATGGATCGATCCCGCTGGTGGCCACGGCGTCACGAGCCGTCAGGGCACTGATTTCCCCGGGCAGCGTTCCCGGCGGAAAGAACCGCCGCTCGCGGATACCGGTCATCAGTTCGAGCCGACCTGCGGGCAGATCGAGCCGCTGGTAGATCTCGGCCAGGCGGTTCTCGATGTCCGCCGATGTCACCACTTCGTCGGGCAGCCGATAGCACAGGGCCTCGACACAGACGTGCTGGAACCGCATGGGCGTTTGTGGATGCGGGGGACGGGGCTCAGGACAGGTTTGCCGAAGGCTGGTTGGCGAGGTTCTCGCGGAGCCGCTCTTCCAGCGTTTCGATTGCCTCGAGCTGTTCGGACCGCTGCTCGTCCGGCAAGCGACTCTCGCCGAGTGCGAGCTTCACCGAACTGCGGACGAATTGCAGGCCGCGAAGCAACAGGCCACGCTGTGCCGTCGTCAATTCCACTTGCGTCATCTCTTTCATGACCAATCCACCCGTCCGTCCCGGTTGTTGAATCCGCCGGTCTCGTGTTCGAGCACCCGCTCGTGTCTCTTTTCGACTCCAGCCGGTGGCTGGCTTGGGACCCGGACGTTTCGGTGGGTTGATAGCGGTTAAATCGAATCTTCGGCCCTCAGGTTGCCCTGCTGGAAGGCGTTGGCCATCGCCTGGGGCACCTCGGCTTCGGCCAGTACCACCTCGGCGCGGTTCTCGACCGTTTCGGCCTTCATCTCCTGTTCCTGGGCCACGGCTTGAGCACGGCGTTCCTCGGCCTTGGCCCGAGCGACCCGCATGTCGGCCTCGGCCTGGTCGGCCTGCAGCCTCGCCCCGACGTTTTCACCCACGTCGATGTCGGCGATGTCGATTGAAACGATTTCGAAGGCCGTCTGGGAATCGAGGCCCTTGTCGAGTACGGCCTTGGCGATCAGCATCGGCTGTTCGAGGACGCGTTCGTGGGAGTCGGAGGATCCGATCGCGCTGACGATGCCCTCACCCACCCGTGCGATCACGGTTTCTTCGGTCGCACCGCCGACCAGCTGAGAGAGGTTGGTGCGGACGGTCACCCGGGCACGGGCTTTCAACTGGATCCCGTTCTTGGCGACGCCGTCGAGCGTGTGGCGGCCGTGTCGCGAAGGGTCGGGACAGTCAATCACCTTGGGGTCGACGCTGGTCCGGACGGCATCGAGAACGTCACGGCCGGCCAGGTCGATCGCCGCGGCAGTGTCCCAGTTCAATCCCAGCCGCGCCCGCGTGGCGGCGATCAGCGACTGGACAACCCGCAGGATGTTGCCGCCGGCCAGGTAGTGCGCCTCCAGGCCCTTGGTCTCGACGTCGGTGAGACCCGCCTGGACCGCCATGATCCGAGCCTGGACCACGACGTGTGGATTGATTCTCATCAGCCGCATCAGCACCAGATTCAGTGGCCCGATTTTTGCGCCACTGGTCAACGCCCGGATCCACGTCGGGAACAACGGCACCAGCAGCCAGAGGAAGACGAGAAACAACATCCCGCCGATGAAGATCACAGGCCAGAGAAATGGAGACATAGGGTCAATTCCTTCGAATCCACGATTTGCGCTCCCACGCGATCGACGCGGAAACACTTATCGCCCCATTCTAGGTCTCAGAGTTCAGCGTGCAAGCGGCTGACGCTCCGTGGCCGATTCTCGTTTGGCACGGCCGACGCCAATCCGTATGCTCGGAGCCGATTCGGGTTGGCCGACAGGCCAGTCTCGTAGAGACCGACCAGGAGAAACCGATGAGTGCCGAAGCCAGGATTGCTGAACTGGGTCTCGAACTGCCGACCCCCCCGACCCCCGGCGGTACCTACATGCCGGTCGTGCAGGTCGGCGATATCTGCTACGTCTCGGGTCACGGCCCGGTGCAGACCGACGGCACGATGATCACCGGCAAGGTGGGTGAGGAGATGGGTGAGGAGGAGGCGAACGCCGCGGCACGTGTCGTCGGGCTGGCCATCCTCGCCACGCTCCGGGCACACCTCGGGAGCCTCGACCGCATCACCCGCTTCGTCAAGGTGCTGGGGATGGTCAACTGCACCCCCGATTTCGGCACACAACCGCAGGTCATCAACGGTTTCAGCGACCTGGTGGTCGAGGTGTTCGGCGAGAACGGTCGTGCGGCCCGCAGCGCCGTCGGCATGGGAGCTCTGCCGGGGAACATCCCGGTCGAGATCGAGGTGATCGTCCAGGTCGCCGACTGATCTTTCCCCCGACCGCCCACACCGGGTACAAGGTCGCTGGAGGCGGACGCGTCGTCGGCTCACCAGGACCCCAGGCCATGGCACGACCGGACGTGGTGATCTTCGGAGGCGGCGTCGCCGGTCTCTGGCTGCTCGATGAACTCGTCCGGCGGGGCCACGACGCGGTGCTGCTGGAGGCCTCGCGATTGGGAAGCGGCCAGAGCATCGCGGCCCAGGGAATCATTCACGGTGGACTGAAGTACTCGCTGGCGGGCACCACCACCGCTTCGGCACTGGGCATCAGGCAGATGCCCGGTGTCTGGGCCGACTGCCTGGCCGGACGCCGCGACCCCGATCTCAGTGATGTCATCGTTCGCAGCCAGACATGCCTGCTCTGGCGCGGGAAATCGCTGGGATCGCGACTCGGTTTTCTCGGGGCCCGGCTGGGTCTCGAAGTCACCCCGCGGCCGGTTGCCCCGGGCGATTGTCCCGATGTGCTTGTCGATCACCCCGGCACGGTGGCGGTGATCGACGAACCGGTGATCGATCCGGCCAGCCTGCTCGCGTGCCTGGCCGCTCGGCATCTCTGCCGGCTGTTCCTCTACGATCCGGTTCGCACCGACTGGCGACTGTCCGGGCCCGGACAGGTCACCGACCTGAGGATTCGGCACCCGTGGGACAGTCTTCCGGGTGCCACGCTGCAAATCGCTCCCCGGTCTGTCGTGCTGGCCGCCGGAGCCGGAAACGCGATGCTCCGCGAGCGGGCGGAACTGTCCACCGGGGCGATGCAGAGGCGAGCGTTGCACATGGTGATGGTGCGGGGGGAAGCCGGGAGTCTGCCCGAACTCTGCGGGCACCAGGTCGATGGTGCTCACACGCGAATGACGATCACGTCGTCGATCGATTCGGGTGGTCGCACCGTCTGGCAACTGGGCGGGCAGGTGGCCGAGGACGGCGTGGCGATGGAGCGGCGGGAACTGGTCGCCCACGCTGCGAGAGAACTGGCCGAGGTCCTGCCGGGGCTGGATCGTGTGCCGCTGGAGGCGACCTCCTACCGGGTGGACCGTGCCGAGGCAGCGACCCAAGACGGACGACGTCCCGCGACCCAGAGCCTGCTGGTTGATGGCAACACGATCACCGTCTGGCCCACCAAGCTGGCCCTGGCACCGGCACTTGCCCAACAGGTTGCCGGGGCCCTGGATCATCTCCCGCCGCCGGCCGTTGCCGGTGTTTCGGTGGATCTCGAGACAATCGACTGGCCACGTCCGGAGGTGGCTCGACCGCCGTGGGAAACGGCGACCGACTGGGTGCCGCTGGCGACCGCTGGAGATTCGCGGCAGGCCGCTTGAGACCGGATGCCGGTTGCGAGGTCCGAGACCCGAACATGAACACTCGCCCGCTGGGACGCACCGGCCTGGAAGTTTCCCCGCTGGGGTTCGGAGCCTTCAAGATCGGTCGCAACCAGGGGAGCAAGTACGAGCGGACCTACGAGTTGCCCGACGAATCGGGTGTCGCGGAGTTGCTGGGTCGTGTCCTGGGACTGGGCATCACCTACATCGACACCGCCCCCGCCTACGGGCTCAGCGAAGAACGTCTTGGACGGGTCCTGGCCGATCACCCGTCCCGACCGGTGATCTCGACCAAGGTCGGTGAGACGTTTCAGGACGGTGTGTCGACGTACGATTTCTCGGCCGAGGCGACTCGGGCGAGTGTCGAGCGGAGTGCCCGGCGACTGGGTCGCGAGATGCTCGACGTGGTCCTGGTCCACTCCGACGGCAACGACCTGTCGATCCAGGACGCCACCGGCGTGGTGGGGACGCTGTTGGAACTGAAGGCCGAGGGCCTGGTCAGAGCGGTTGGCTTCTCGGGCAAGACCGTCGACGGGGCGCGGCGGGCGATCGAGTGGGCCGACGTGCTGATGGTCGAGTATCACCGGGAGGACCGGTCGCACGAGACGGTGATTCGTGAGGCCCACGAGCGGGGGATCGGTGTGGTTGTCAAGAAGGGACTCGCATCCGGGCGTCTGCCACCGGCCGAGTCGATCCGGTTCGTACTCGGTCAGCCGGGTGTCAGTTCGTTGATCGTCGGAAGCCTGAATGCCAGGCACCTGGCCGAGAACGTGGCCGCGGCGGGGTGATCCCGGGTGATGGGGCGGCCCGGGTCAACCCGCCGCCAACTCCAGCAACCGGTCGGCCAGTGCCACCTCGGTGCCGGCCAACCCCAACGAGCAGAAGAGCGTGACCTGGTCGTCGGAGGTGCGGCCCGCCACGGCACCCGAGATCACCTCGCCCAACGACACGACCCGTTCGGCATCGGGTGTGCCCGCCACCAGGAACCGGTCGCCGTAGTCGTCCAACTGGGCCGGGGCGTCGGTGACCAGCACGTCGGCCGCCTGGTACAGGGCGACCGGCAGTTCGCTGCTGTCCCGGAACTTCGGACCGACGTTCTGCACGTGGGTTCCCGCCGCGATCCAGTCGGCCTCGAGCACCGGATTGTCGCTGACCGTCGAACAGATCACCACGTCGGCGTTGGCCACCGCCTGCTGGGCCGAATCGGCCGGTTCGATGTCCATGCCGACCGACCCGGACATCTCGCGGCAGAACTCCCGGCATCGTGCCGCGGTTCGGCTGAAGGCCCGGATCCGGGTGAACTCCCGCACCGCACACGCGGCCGCCAACTGGGTGCGAGCCTGTTTGCCGGTGCCGACCAGGGCGAGCGTTAGGGCGTCGGCCCGGGCGAGGGTGTCGACGGCGGCCCCACCGATGGCGCCTGTTCTCAGCGGTCCCAGGGCGCGGCCGGCGACCAGTCCCAGCAGCGACCCGTTGGCCGTGTCGAAGACGGCGACCAGTTCGTCCCGCTCGGCGCTGCCGAAGTGTGCCATGTCATAGACGCGGAAGCCGATCCGACCGCCGGCCGGGTCCGAGTAGGCACCGGCGGTGAAGACCAACTGGCCCCACTCCAGCGGGGCCGCCAGGCGGGCCGGCGCCACCTGGGTGCCGGCCGCGTGCCGACGAAACGCCTCGGCCATCACCTCGACCGATTCGGACATCGTGATCAGTCGCTCGACATCCCCGTCACCCAGTACCCGCACCGTCATCGACCTACTCCCCGACACCAATCGCAGTTGTTACACTCGGCCGCGTCGATTTTACGCCAGTTCCCCGTCACCGCCAGTTCGAGCCGATGCCGATGAGATTCCTGCTGACCAATGATGACGGAATCGGGGCGCCGGGGCTGGAGTTGTTGTCCGAGGTGGCCGCCGAGTTCGGCGAGGTGGCGGTCGTGGCCCCCGACGAGCCGCTTTCGGGTTGCAGTCACCGCGTGACGGTCGAGAAGCCGCTGACGCTCCAATCACACGGCCGCGACCGGTTCTCGATTAACGGGACCCCCGCCGATTGTGTCCGTATCGGGTTGATCGAGCAGCAGCTCGAGGTCGACTGGGTGCTCTCGGGGGTCAACGCCGGTGCCAACCTCGGGGTCGACGTCTACATGTCGGGCACGGTGGGAGCGACCCGCGAGGCGGGGCTGTTTCACGTGCCGGCGATAGCGCTGTCGCTGTTCATCCGCCAATACGGCCCTTTCGACTGGTCGACGGTGGCGCCGATGCTTCGCAGGACGCTCGAGAATCTGTTCGAGCGACGCCCGGCCACCGGGGGGTACTTCAACGTCAACTTTCCCGATCCGCGTGAGGTGACCGGAGAGCCGCGGCTGGTCGAGTGCTCGCTCGATCCTCACCCTCTCCCGGTTGCCTACCACCCCGCCGGACAGGGAGTGCTCTACGGGATCGACTACTACAACCGCCCACGCGATCCCGGCGGGGACGTCGACGTCTGTTTCAACGGCGGCATCAGTCTGACCGAGGTGATTCCGGTCTGCGCGGCACAGGCCGCGGCCGATTCGTCGTGGAGGCTGCGAGCCGCCGGCGACGGCGTCGGTGAAAACGGCTGAGACCCGATTCTCATCCCGGGCCGGCCCTACTACTTCTTCTTCGCGGTCTTCTTCGCCTTTTTCTTCGCCTTCGGTTTCGGGTCGACCCGCACGCCGACCTTCTTCAAGGCGGCAATCTGGCCGCCCTTGGCGGCGTCCGAGAGCGGGTTGCCCGAGACGTAGAGATTCCAGTAGGGAGCGAAACGGCGGTCGCCCTTGGCGTCCTTCTGGGCCATCGTCACCAGGGGCCCGAGGTCGGTCACCTTGTTGCCTTCCAGGAACGTGTACCGCAGCTCGGTCATGTTTCCCAGGGCCGTGACGTCCTTGACCTGGTTGTTTCGCAGCGCGAGGTTGGCGACCCACTTGAGGCCCTTCAGCGGGGCCAGGTCGGCGACCTGGTTGTTGTCGAGATAGAGGCTCGAGAGCTTCTCGAGACCCTTCAACGGGGCGACCGAGGCGACCTTGTTGTTGCTGAGGTACAGGGCCGAGAGCTTCTTGAGTCCGCCCAGGCCGTCGAGCTTGGCCACCTGGTTGTGCTCCAACTGCAGGTACTGCAACTTGGCCAGGTCCTTCAGCGCGGCGATGTCGGCGATCTTGTTGTTCGAGAGGTCCAGCGACTGGACGTTCTTGAGTCCGGCCAGCGGCTTCAGGTCACTGATGCCGTTCTTCGAGAGGTTGATCAGGGCCAGGTTGGGGCACTTTTCCAGACCGGAGAGGTTGGTGATCTCCTTGCCGGGCGCCTCGAGAAAGAAGATCGTCTTCAGGTCGGCTTCCTGGATCTGGTCGGTCTTGGCCTGCTTCTTCTTCAGGATCGCCTTGATGACGGCCTGGAGCTTCGCGTCGGGGAAGATCTTCTTGGCCGCCGGGGCTTTCTTGGCGGCCTTTTTGTCCTTCTTGTCCTTCTTGTCCTGGGCGGTGGCGGGTCCACCGAGAAGGATCAACAGCAGAGCGGTGAGAGCGAAGAGGCTGGTCAGTCGACGCATGATGGGTGTTCCCGGGTGACTCTTGAGAAGTGTCGTTTGAGTTCGTCTTGGTTTCTTCAGTGTAATCCGCCGTGCGAGCCGTGGACAAGCGACTGGGCGTGGCTCAGTCGTCGCGGTTGGCCAGCAGCACCTGGAACCCCCCGTCTCCGGGGCAACCCGGGACATGCCGTATCACGTCGATCTGCTCGAACTCGGGACGTTTCTCCAGGAACTTCGCCACAAGTTCCTCGTTCTCGATCGGCTCGATGCTGCAGGTCGAGTAGACCAGTCGCCCGCCGGGTCCCAGTCTTTCGGCCGCCTGTTCCAGCAATTTCCATTGCAGCCCGGACAACCGCTCGGGTTCGTCGGGTTCCAGCCGCCAGCGAGCTTCGGGCCGTTTGCCCAGGACCCCGGTGTTGGAACAGGGCACATCGACCAGCACCGCATCGAACGGTCCCCGTGGCAGATCCTCGCCCGATTCGTCCACCGGCACCGTCTCGATGATCGAGAGTCCCAAGCGGTCGGCGGCAGGAGCGATGAGTTCGAGTCGTCCGGGGTGTGAGTCGGCTGCCACGACCCGGCCGCGGTTCTCCATCAGCTCGGCCAGGTGAGTCGACTTGGTCCCCGGCGCCGCGCACAGATCGAGCACCTGCTGCCCGGGCGCGGGGGCCAGCAGCCTGGCGGCCGCGGCGGCCGAGGGGTCCTGGACGGTGAAGTGGCCGTCGGCGAAACCGGGCAGACTCGGCACGTGGGCGGTGCCGTCCAGGCGGACCATCTGCGGGCTGTCGGTGACTGTCGCGTCGACGGCGGCGGCGGCCAGGTCGGCCACCAACTGCTGACCGTCGGTCCGCAGCGGGTTGACCCGCAGCCAGGTCGCCGCCGGAGTGTTGAACCACACCGCCATCCTCAACAGTTCGTCAAAATCGAATCGCGACGACCAGTTTCCGACCAGCCAGTCGGGCAGGCTGCCGGCAGTGGCGATGTACCCGTCGGGATCACTGTCGGGATCCGGCATCAGCGGGCTGGTCAGCCGCAGGAAATGGTCCCGCCTGGCGGGGATTGTGTCGGCTGCCGCCGCGTCGGCCGGTTTGTCGGAGATGTCGCGCTGCACCGATCGCAGCACACCGTTGGTGAAGCCGGTCCAGCGGGACTTGTCCAGCCACCGGCACAATTCGACGGTCTCGTGAATCGCCGCGTGGTGCGAATCGTGCGAGAGGAACAGCAGCTGGTAGGTGCCCAGTTGCAGCAGCGTCCACAGCGGTGGTTCGACCTGGTCCGGCGGCCGCTTCAGCCGCGGTTTGAGCACTGCGTCGAGAGTTGCCTGGCGACGGATCACCCCGTAAACCAGTTCGCTGGACAATCGGCGGTCGGCCGGAATCAGATCGCTCGCCTGCGAGAACGCCGATTCGAGCAGCGGGCCGGCGAAGCGGCCCGTCTGCCGCCACTGTCGGAGCACTCCGAAGGCGATCTGGCGTGCGGTTTTCGGGGGGGCCGTCATCGACCGTCCTGACACAACCGCTCGAGATCGTCGAAGAAGCCGGGGTAGGTCTTTGCCGTGCAGTCCGGGTCGGCGATCACGATCCCCGGCGAAGCCAGCCCGGCCACCGCGAAGCTCATCGCCATCCGGTGATCGTCGTAGGTCTGGATCTCGCCGCCGGAAAGCGGCCCGGGATGGATCGTCAGCCCGTCGTCGTGTTGGTCGACGGCCAGGCCCAGTCGTTCCAGTTCGGTCACCATCGCGGTCACCCGGTCGGTTTCCTTGTGGCGAACATGAGCGATTCCGCGGATGCGGGTCGGGCCCGTGGCAAAGGCCGCCACCACCGCCAGTGTCTGGGCGGTGTCGCTGATCGTGTTCATGTCGACGTCGATCCCCACCAGGTCGCCGCCGGTGACACAAAGCCCCTCGGGAGTCGCCTCGACAGTGCACCCCATTCGGGCCAGGCAATCGGCAAATGCCACGTCGCCCTGCAGTGCTCCGGGGCCCAGGCCCTCGACGGTCACGCGGCCCCCGGTCACCGCTGCGGCGGCCAGGAAATAGCTGGCCGCCGAGGCGTCGGGTTCGATGTCGAGCTCGATGGCGTCGTACCCGGTCGGTGACACCGTGAAGCTGCCCCGGGGATCCTCGACCACGTCGGCACCCATGCGGCCCATCAGGGCCACCGTCATGTCGACGTAGGGTCGCGAGACCAGGGGCCCGTCGACGACCAGCGTGACCGGGGCTGCCGCGGCGGGGGCGATCATCAGCAGGGCGCTGAGGAACTGGCTCGAGGTGTTTCCGGCGAGCGTCGCCCGTCCGCCGGCCAGGCCGTCCGACGCCACCGACACCGGCGGACAGCCGGTTCCGGCCGGACAGGTGACGTCGACCTGCAACTGGGACAGGGCCTCGACCAAATCGCCGATCGGCCGCTGCCGCATTCGGGAGTTGCCATCGAGCGTGAAGTGACCGGTTCCCAGGGCGACCAGGGCGGTGAGGAACCGGATGCTGGTGCCGCTGTTCCGGAGATCCAGTTCGGCCGACCTGGTCGGCACCGTTCCAGCACCTCCAACGACCCGCACCTGGCCGTCGGTCGGCCCCTCGCTGATCTCGAATCCCAGGTTCGACAGTCCGTCGAGCATCATCCGCGTGTCGATGCTCTCCAGGACCCCGCTCAGCCGGGACTCGCCCCGGGCCATTGCGGCCAGCACCAACGCCCGGTTGCTCAGGCTCTTGGAGCCCGGTGGACGGATCGAACCGCTGACCGGCCGGGTGACCGGTTCGATGGGATATGGTGGAGAGACCATCGACGGGCTTGCCGCGGCAAACGGCAGTTTCCAGAATCGGGTACGGATGAGACCCGTCGTGGCGGGCCGGCAGTAGGCGAGGAATTCAGTATGGACGGGCGGTCCCCAGGCGGGAAGAGTAGCGGCCGGGCCGATCGCAACCGGCCCGGCGACTGGATCTGGGGTCGCCGCGCGGTGCTCGAGACGTTGCGTGGAGGCCGTTGGCCGATCCGGGGCCTGTGGGTGTCCGAGCGGATCGAGGAGGACGTGGCCGAGGAATTGAGAGGCCTGGCCGAGCAGCTGGACGTGGAGCTGCAGAAGGCCGACGGCGAGGAGATCCGCGCCCGCTGTCACACCGATCAGCACCAGGGAGTGCTGGCCCGGATGGGCGAGTTCCCCTTCCTGTCCCTGGAATCGATGCTTGCGCAGGCGGACGATCCGCCGTTGTGGCTGCTGCTGGACGCCGTACAGGATCCCCACAACCTGGGGGCCATCCTCCGCTCGGCCGAAATCCTGGGGGTCGACGGAGTGGTGGTTTCCGGAAACCACGCGCCGATCAACGGGCACGTCGCCCGCAGTTCAGCCGGTGCGGCCAACCACGTCCGCATCGCCCGGTCCGCGAACCTGGTCGCGCTGGTCATGCAGCTGCGTCGCGACGGCGTCACCGTGCTGGCAGCCGTTGCCGGGGGGGACTCCCGGGCTGCTCGGAGCTGTGACCTGGCGGGGCCGGTGGCCCTGGTGGTGGGCAACGAGGGTCACGGTGTCGCCGAGGACGTGCTGGAGATCTGTGACGGGCGGATCGGGATCGAGCAGTCCGGCCGCACCGAATCGCTCAATGCGGCTGTCGCCGCCGGTGTGCTGCTCTACGAGGTCGACCGCCAGAGGCGAGATGCGAAGGACGGTCCGGCATGCTCAAGCTGAAGAACCCGCACAGCGTGCTGGCGGCGCTCCAGACACGGGCCGGTGACGTGGTCGAGGTTCGCTTCGGTGATCGTTCGCCACACGGGGCCTGGCAACAGGTGTCGGAACTGGCCAGGAGCCTGGGAGTGCCGGTCCGGACCGGGCGAATGGGGCAGGCGGACGGAGGTCGCCGGCAACGGCGTGACAAGGGGGGCGACAAGGACGGATCGGGCGGTCGAACTCCTGCGGCGGTGGCCAGCGTCCGCGAGCGGCCCGACGTCGGTCTCGAACAACTGCTTGCCACCGCCGGGGGCGAACGGCACGGGATCTGGCTGGCCCTGGATCGGCTGCAGGATCCTCACAATATCGGGGCGATCTTCCGTACGGCCGCGTTTTTCGGAGTGCGGGGCGTGCTGTTGACCACCGACCAGTCCGCCCCGCTCTCGGCAGTGGCCTACGATGTTGCCTCGGGCGGTCTCGAGCATGTGCCGTTCACCCGTGCCAGCAACCTGGCGAGGTCACTTCGCCAGGTGCGCGACGCGGGGTTGTGGGTGATGGGGACCAGCGAGCGGGGGGAGGAGGAGCTGTCCGAGGCGGACCGGGATTGGCTGGTGGTGATCGGCAGCGAGGAGCAGGGCCTGAGACGGCTGACGCTCGAACACTGTGACGTCGTCTGCCGGTTGTCACCCCGGGGCGAGATCGCCTCGCTCAACGCGTCGGTCGCGGCGGCAGTGGCGCTGGCGGTGCTGAACCCGTCCTAGGCAAACAACTCTTCGACCACCCGGACCTGGTCGGTCCCGGTCAGCCGTTCACGGAATCCGTGCCGGTCAAAGTAGAGGTCCTGGTGGTGCATGCCCATCGCGTAGAGCATCGTGGCATGCCAGTCGGCGACGCTGACCCGCTTCTCGACCGCCTTGTAGCCGATTTCGTCTGTCGTGCCGTAGACCGTGCCGCCGCGGATCCCGGCTCCGGCCATCCAGATCGAGAACCCGGCCGGGCCGTGGTCCCGACCGGCTTTTTTCGGATCGGTGCCGGGCCGGATCTGGGCGATCGGCAGGCGTCCGAATTCGCCGCCCCAGACGACCAGCACGTCGTCGAGCAGGCCGCGTTCGCCCAGGTCGTCGAGCAGGGCGGCGACGGGCTGGTCGGTGTGCTGGCAGGCGCCGACCAGGCTGGTGCCGATGTTGCTGTGGTTGTCCCACATCTGGCCGCGGGTGTAGATCTGCACCAGTCGCACACCCCGTTCGACCAGCCGCCGGGCCATCAGGCATCGTCGGGCGTAGTTGTCGGTCACCTTGTCGCCGATGCCGTAGCTCTGCTGGGTGGCCTGGGTTTCCTGGCCGATGTCGAGCGCGTCGGAGGCGGTCATCTGCATCCGCGCGGCCAGTTCGTAGCTGGAGATCCGGGCGTCGAGCCGCAACTGGCCGGGCCGCTGTTTCTTGTGGATCCGGTCGAGCCGCGCCAGCAGCCGCCGGCTGGCTGCGACGACCGCCTCGGGACGCTGTCGAGATTTCTCGGGCGTCAGGTTCAGGATCGGTGAACCGGTGGGCCGCATCCGCGTGCCCTGGTAGACCGGTGGCAGGTAGCCCGACTGCCAGTTCTGGATCTCGTTGACCGGCAGCCTCGACTGGGGGTCGTCCAGGACGACGTAGGCCGGCAGGTTCTGGTTCTCGGTCCCCAGACCGTAGGCGACCCACGATCCGAACGAGGGGAGTCCGGGCAGCAGTTTGCCCGACTGGATCTTGTAGAGCGCCGGTTCGTGGTTGGGGTGGGTGTTGTACATCGAGCGGATCACGGCAATCCGGTCGACGTGGCGGGCGATGTGAGGCAGCAGTTCGCTGACCCAGGTGCCGCTTTGGCCGTGCCGAGCGAACTTCCAGGGGCTCCGCATCAGGCCCCCGGCCGCCTCGGGACTCGACACGTCGGCGGCAAGGTCCTTGAAGACCGACTGGCCGTGGTGTCGTTCGAGAGTTGGTTTGGGGTCGAAGAGGTCGACCTGGCTGGGACCACCCTGCATGAACAACTGGATGATTGCCTTGGCACGCGGCCGGAAGTGAGGCCGCTTGGGAGCGAGATCGTAGAGCCGTGGCGGGGACGGGGCGTCGGCGGCCAGCAGGCCCGAACCTCCGTAGAAATCGCGTCCGAACAGGTAGGCCAGAGCGGTGCCGTAGAGCCCGTCGGCGGCACTGCGGAAGAAATCGCGGCGGGCGAGCGGGTTGGTCATGGGAGGCTCCCGGAGGGAGAGGCGTCGTGGGGGAGGGTCAGTCGATGAAGAGGAAGCCGGCCGAGTTGAGCAGGGTGTGGCAGTAGGTTGCCAGGGCCCGCCGGGCCGGTTCGGGTTCCTTCTTCCGGGTCTTCGTCTTTTCGGGTGTGCCGGCCACCTTCTGTTGCCACAGCCGGGTCAGTTCCTCGAGCGCCGCCAGCCCCACCTCGCGTTCGGTGTCGCTGGGCATGCGGTTGAATGCCAACTGGTAGGCGCGTTCGAGCTGCCTGTAGGGTTGTTGACCCGCCTCGTGGGCGACTCGTTCGGCGAACGCGTCGGAGAGCTTGCGGATCATGCTGTCGTTGAACAGGTGCAGCGCCTGGCTGGCGACGGTCGAATCGGGCCGCTCGACGCAGTTGGGGATCATCTGCGGCAGGTCGAAGGTCTCGAGGATCGTCGGCATGTGCTTGCGGCGGTGGCGGATGTAGACCGATCGCCGCCATCCGTCCGGGGTTTCCCGCGAGGTCACCAGTCCGTCGGGGCGGACATCAACCGGGTCGGGCGGTCCGTAGGGCGTGTCGTGCAGCCGGCCGGCAACCGCCAGGATACTGTCGCGGACCACCTCGGCGTCCATCCGCTTCAACGGCATCCGCCACAACAACCGGTTCTCGGGGTCGACCGCCTCGGCCGCCGGACGGATCGCCGAGACCTGACGGTAGGCCGACGAGTTCATCATCACCCGGTGCATCTGCTTGATGCTCCAGCCCTGTTCGATCAGCGTGCGGGCCAGCCAGTCGAGGAGCCGGGGGTGAGACGGACGGCTGCCGGTGTTGCCGAAGTTCGAGAGCGTCTCGACCAGGCCGCGACCGAAGTGGTGAAACCAGATCCGGTTGACCATCACCCGGGCGGTCAGCGGGTGGTCGGGGTCGATCAGCCAGCGGGCCATCGCCAGGCGACGACCCGTCGAGCGGGCGCCCGGCCAGGGTGGCCTGATCTCCAGCGGCGTTTTCCCGTCGGTCAGGACACTGGGGACACCGGGACCGACACGGTGGCCCGGCTTGTTGTACTGCCCCCTGCGGAACAGCCAGGTCGGGGAGGGGGTTCCACGGTCCCACAGCGCCCGGATCCGCGGCTCGACCGGCATCTCGGCCTGCAGCTGCTTGACCTGGTCGTTGGTGGTCTTGGCGAGCTTCTTGAACTGGGCGTCCTGTTTCTTGAGTGCCGCGACGGTGATCGTCAGCCGTTTCTCGAACTTGCCGGACAGGTACTTCTGCACCGCGTCGCGTTTTTTCTTCGGCGTGGCGAGCATCCGGCGGAGATCATCACGGAGGACCGCGGGCAGACCGGCCAGTCGCTTCTCGGCGTGCTGCTTCTGCAGCGCCGCCTGGCGGTCGGCAAGGGCCTGTTCGACGTCGGCGATCTGTTTTTCGACGACCGCCCGGGACGCCGCGTGTCGCTGTTGCTCGACGGGGGTCAGGTAGGGCAACACGCGGCCGACCGCCTTGCTCTTGGTCTGTCCGGGGACGAACGACGGCTTGAGCCAGTCGTAGACGTCGTAGGCTCCCTGGAAGACGGCGACCAGCCGGTAGTAGTCCCGTTGCGGGATCGGGTCGTACTTGTGGTTGTGACACTGGGCACACTTGACGGTCAGTCCGAAAATGGCCGAGCCGAGCACGTCGATTTCGTCGATGACCACTTCGAAACGTTCGACAACCGTGTTGACGATGTCGCTGCCGGTGCCGTCGGGGGCCTGCCTGAGAAACCCGGTCGCCACCAGGTTGTCCATCAGTTCCGGGGAGATCGTCTTGGCGCTGGCGACATCGGCCAGTTCGTCCCCGGCGATCTGTTCCAGCAGGAAGCGGTCGTAGGGCTTGTCGGTGTTGAACGCGCGGATCACGTAGTCGCGATACCGCCACGAGTGGGGTCGGATCGGGTCGGCCGACCGCTTGCCTTCCGAATCGGCGTATCCGGCCAAATCGAGCCAGTAGCGGCCCCAGCGTTCGCCGTAGTGGTGGCTGGCCAGGAACCGGTCGATCATTCGGGCGTAGGCCCCCGGCCGCTTGTCGCCCAGGAACGTCTCGACCTGCTTCCACGTCGGCGGCAGCCCGGTCAGGTCGAACGCGACGCGACGGACCAGCGTCAACTGGTCGGCTTCGGGCGAGTACGACAGCGACTTGCCTTGGAGTGTCTTCAGCAGGAATGCGTCGATCGGGTTGGCGACCCGGGCGACCAGTTCCCGGTTCGTCACAGGTGGCACCCCGGGTTTCCTCGGTGTACGAAACGCCCAGAAGTCGCGATCGCGTTCGCTGACCAACCGATCGGGCGTGGAACCGGCCACGTCGGCAACGACCTTCACCTCGGGGGCTCCGGCAGCAATCCAGCTGCGGATCGTCTCGAATTCCGCGACCTCGACCGGCCGGATCCCGAAATCGACCAGCAATTTCGGCGGCGGCATGTCGCGGTCGTGGATCTTCTTGACCAGCAGGCTGTCACCGGGTTTTCCCGGCACGATGGCCGGCCCGGACTTGCCGCCCTTGAGCATCGACCGGCGGGTCCTCAGGTCGAGGCCGCCCTTTTGTTCTCGGCCGCCGTGGCAGACCACGCAGCGGGTGAACAGGATCGGCAGCACGTCCTCCTGGGTCAGTGCCGCCTTCGCGTTGAAGTTCCCCCCCCGCGTCTTCGCACCGTCACGGATCCACCTGGTGATCGTGGCCACCTCGGCCTTGGTGGGCCGGTTCTTTCCGTCCGGCGGCATACTGCCCTCGGCGAGCACCTCGACCAGCAGGCTCTTTTCGGGTTTCCCCGGAACCACCACCGCACCGCTTTCGCTGCCACGACGGATGCCGGTCAGGCTGCCGAGGTCGAGCGAGCCCTTGGGCTTGCCGCCGACGTGACAGCGGCCGCAGCGGGCCACCAGCAACGGCCGGATGTCGGTTTCGTAGACCGCCGCCCGGGGCGGGGCCGCGACCACCACCCGGGCGAGCGAGGCGGGAGCCAGCAGGCCGGCGACGAGGGCCGTGATCGGGATGAGGTCCGAAAGAGCTCGCATGCGGTTCCCGCGTGAGGTCTGGTTCGTGTCGGTCCGAAAGAAACTCAGGCTCCGAGACCAGCACTCAGACTAGCCGCACCCGAGGATACCGGTCAATTCGGACCGTCCGGGTGCGGCGGCGGCGTTCACCGCCTGGCGGCACCGGTCACCTTGGACAACTCGGACTGGAACGCCCGTGCGAACTTCCGGTCACCGGCGAGATGCCGGTTGGCCATTGCCAGTTGCTTGCGGATCCGCTCGACAGCCTGAACCAGGGGAGTGATCACCCGGTCGGTGATTTCCTGGGGGCTGAACTCTTCGAGGTCCTTGAACGTCTGGACATCGAGGAACTGGAAGATCTGCCGGGCGCCGAAGTCGCCCTTGAATTCCATGTCCAGTTCCGCCGTGCCGGCGATCCGGGGGCGTCCCAGCGAGGCCGACTTCTTCCTGGTCGCGGCCTTCTTGCCGGATGCGGTTGCCTTCCTGGCCGTGGCTGTTTTCTTGACCGTCTTCTTGCGTGCCATGGGACGCGAACCGTTGCTGGCGAGAAAGGGGGGTCAGTCGGAGACGACCTGCAGGGCGTGCCGGATTTCCCGTTCCGAGAGCAGGCCTTCGAGTCGACGCTCGAACCCGGGATTGACACGCCAGCGACCGAGCACGTCGAACAACTCGTCGAGCCGTTCTTCTTCGAGGCACAACTCGCTTTTCATCCGCCGCGCCTCCTCGGGCGGCAGGTCTTCGAACTGCGAGATCACCAGGAAGTCGCCCTCGCAGTCGACCGCCATGTGGAGATGTTTCATGGCCTCGGCGAGTTCGCCCTGGACATCCCGGATCAGTTTCTGGGGCCCGCGTTCGAGCAGGTCCGAGAGTTCCTCGAGGTTGACTCGAGCCATCCGGGCGGCGGTTTCGCACGCCGCGAAGATCACCGCTTCGTCGATCAACGACGCGACATGGGTCTCCGAACAGACATGTCGGTGCCAGGTCTCGGCGAGCAGGTCGAGCTGGACCTGGGGCGGAACGGATTTCAGGAACGGGACCTGGGTCAGGAACCCGAAGTTCTGCCACGGGTCCTGTTCGAACTGCCTGGCCAGGACGAGGCGTTCGAGCGTTTCGTGGAAACTGGCTCGGAACGCCGCGTAGGTCAGGTCGGTGCGTGGCAGGGGATCACTGCAGATGGTCAGCATGGTCATTTCATGCTCACACACCCACGGCGGCGTCTCAACAAGTTTCTTGCCGCCGCGGTGCCGGTTTCCGGTGGTTGGCCACCACCGCGCGACAGACGTCTCACAGTCCGCATCACCGGACCAACCCGACTCGACGGTCCCGGTCGGTCTGCCCGAGATCGGCTAATCAGGGGCGGTCAGTTCGCGGATCGGCGTGCCGTTGCGGATCACCGGGATCGGCCGGCCGGCGAAGTCCGCCAGCGCCAGGTGGTCGGCGTCGACGCCCAGGTGGCGGTAGATCGTCGCCAGGAAGTCGTCTCGACCGACGATCCGATCGTTCGCATCCTCGCCCCGGGTGTCGGTGGACCCGATCACCTGCCCCGGCGTGATCCCGCCGCCGGCGAACAGGATCGAGGTGGCCCGGGGCCAGTGGTCGCGACCCGGCTGGACGGTCCCCTTGGGGGCACTGGCGACGCCCTTGCCCGAACTGGCGACGTGCGAGATCTTGGGGGTGCGTCCGAATTCTCCGGTCACCACCACCATCACCCGCCGGTCCAGTCCCCGTTCGAAGAGATCCTCGATCAGTGTCGCGACCGCCTGGTCGTAGAACGGGCAACGGTGCTTGAGGCCCTCGAAGACGTTGTGGTTGACCGCGTGATCGTCCCAGTTGCCGACCCGTCCGCACAGCGACCCGTTGAAGGTCGTGGTGACCAGGTCGACTCCCGATTCGACCAATCGCCTGGCCAACAGGGCTTGCTGGCCCCACCGGTTCCGCCCGTAGCGGTCACGGGTCGCGGGGGTTTCCTGTTCGAGGTCGAAGGCCCGCTTGGCGGCCGGACCGGTCAGCACGTTCAGGGCCTGGGTCTCGAACTTGTCGAGCGCCTTCATGCGGTGGTACTGGTCGGCGTCGCGGCTGAGCCGATCCAGGCTCCGCCGCAGCCCGATCCGCTCGCGCATCCGGGCCAGCTTCTGCTTGTCGCTGAGCCCGATGTTGGGCACCTGGAATCCGCTGCCGTTGGGGTCGCCGGTGACGGCAAACGGCTCGTAGGCCGGTCCCAGGTAGGCCGCGCCCGCATACGGCACCGGGTTCACGCCGACGTAGTTGGGCAGGCCGTTGAAAGCACCTCGCCGCAGGCGGTGCGCGATCGAGAACAGGTCGGGATGATCGGGTTTCTGCTTGAGGATTCTCACCGGGTGTCCGGTCAGCAGTTGCTGGGTTCCCTGCTGGTGGCAGAACCCGGTGTGGACCATCGATCTCAGCAGGCTGAACCGGTTCGACACCTCGGCGTGCCGCGGCAGCAGTTCGCAGATCTGCATTCCGGGAGTGTGGGTGGCGATCGGGTCGTAGGGGCCCCGGTAGGCCGAACCCGAGAGCGGCTTGGGGTCGTAGGTCTCGATGTGACTGGCCCCGCCCTGCAACCAGACCAGGATCACCGCCGTGCGGTCGCCCGCGGTGGACGTTTCGGCGGCGGCTCGTGCCGAGAGCAGCGAGGGGAGAGTCAGCCCGCCGAGGCTGAGCCTGAGCAGTTCGCGACGTCCGACCGTGGGGCCCGGCGAAACGGTGGCCGAGGAGACGGTTGACGGGTTGGTGGAAGAAATCCTCACAGGAGCCTCGGTACCATCCGGTCGCCTGTCCGGTCAAGCCCGTCGGTCGGGTCGTTGGGCCGGGTCTGTCGGCGGTCGATGTTGTGAAAACCGTGATCGGGTCTGTAGGCTGGTCACCTTGGAGTGAGTGGTTTCTGGTGATAACGGCACGACACGGTGCCGCATCGCGGGAGTTTCGGACAGGACATGGCGAGTCCCGAGCAACCCGGTCACAAGAAACTGGGCCAGTTGGCCGCAACGGCCATCTGCGGCAACGACATCACGTCGAGTTGCCTGTACGTCTCGGCGCTGGCCACAATGGCCGCCGCACACCTTTCGCCGTTCTCACTGCTGCTCGTTGCGGCGGTGTTGTACCTGTTCCGCAAGATCTACGCGGAGGTCGTCGGGGCCCTGCCGCTCAACGGCGGTGCCTACAACGCGCTGCTCAACACCACCAGCAAGTCCCGCGCGTCGGTCGCCGCCTGTCTGACGCTGCTCTCCTACATGGCCACCGCGGTCATCTCGGCCATCGAAGCGGTTCACTATGTCCGCTCGATATGGGACGGACTGCCCGAGATCGCAGCCACCATCGGCCTGCTGGCGGTCTTCATGATCCTGACGATCGTGGGGATCACCGAGAGCGCCAAGGTGGCGATCGGGATCTTCCTGACGCACCTGGTCGTGCTGGGCCTGCTGATCATCATCGGTATCGTCTGGGTCTGCAGCCACGACGCTCATCTCGACGACAACTTCGAGGGCGGAGCCGACCTGTCGGCACCCGTCCATCGCCAGCAGATCGTCTCGGGCAAGATGCTCGACCGGAAGGCCCGGACGACGGACCTGAAGAACCAGGTGATCGAGGATGTCGAGACCGAGTTGAAGAACGGGACTCTTCCGGCATCGCTCGCGGTGTACCTCGAGGAGAAGGGTATCGATGTCGACGGCGAAACGGTGACGCCGGTCGAAGGGACTCCGGGGCGGTGGAGAATCGGCACCGGCGGAGTCGAGGTGCTGGTCCAGCAGGACGAGGTGAAGGAGGGTGCCGAGGAGGGGCACGGCGGCAAGGAGCGGCGGCTGGCGGTGCTGACCGAGTCGAGCCTGCTGGTGGCGCTGTTCTTCGGGTTCTGTGCCGCGATGCTGGGAATCTCGGGCTTCGAGAGCTCGGCGAACTTCGTCGAAGAGCAGGAGCCGGGGGTCTTTCCCAAGACGTTGAGAAACATGTGGATCGCCGTCTCGATCCTCAACCCCGCCATGGCCTTCCTGACACTGGCCGTACTTCGGGTCGAGGAGGTGGGCTTCCACAAGGATCACCTCCTGGCCCACCTGGGCGATGTGACCGCCGGCCCCTGGCTGAAGCTGTTGATTTCCGTCGACGCCGCGCTGGTGCTCAGTGGAGCCGTGTTGACCAGTTATGTCGGCGTGACCGGCCTGGTCCACCGCATGACGCTCGACCGCTGCCTGCCCCAGTTCCTGTTGAAGAAGAACAAGAGGTTCGGCACCACGCATCGGATCATCATCGCCTTCTTCATCCTGGCCGTCTCGGTCCTGGTGGTCACCGGCGGAGCACTCGAGGCGCTGGCCGGCGTCTACACGTTGTCGTTCCTGTCGGTGATGGTCCTGTTCGCGGTGGGCAACATGCTGCTGAAAGTGCGTCGCTCGCGGCTGGCCGGCGCACAGCCCGAGCGGGCACCCTGGATCTTCGTACTCATCGCCACCGCCGCCGCCGCCGCCGCGCTGGTGGGCATCGCCTTCGACAAGCCCGACGACTTCATGGTCTTCCTGTATTACTTCATCCCCGCACTGGTGGTCGTGATGATCATGCTCTGGCGGGTCCATCTGCTCAAATCGGTGTACCTGATCGTCCGGTACCACAGCCAGTGGGTGTCAAGATTCCTGGGGAGCATCTACAGGGGCATCGACAAGAAAATTGAACAGATCAACTCGCAGCAGGTTGTCTTCTTCACCCGCGGAGACATGGTCGACAACCTGCGGCGAGCCGTCGAGTACGTCCGTGACAACGAGCAGACCAAGCGGATCAAGGTGGTGACGGTGGTCGAGCATCCGTCCGCGGGGCCCACCAAGCTCGAGATGGATCTCAAGGTGCTTGACGATGCCTACCCCGAAATCGATCTCGAGTTCGTCGAACTGGAGGGGACGTTCGGCCCGGCACTGATCAACCGCTGCTCCAAGGAGTGGGGAATTCCCAAGAACCTGATGTTCATCGGGTCGCACGGCAAGAAGTTCAAGTACGACCAGGCAAGTCTGGGTGGGGTGCGGTTGATCATTTGACGGGTTTCCTTCTCTCGCTTCCCGTCGCCTGTTCGTAGGAACCCCAGCCAGTCTTCACCCAGCAGGTCACCATGACCGAACGCTACTACGCCGCCTGTTGCCAGACCGACTTTCCCTGCCCGTCGGACCGGGAGGAGATCGGTGACCGGACGCGTCGGATGTGTGCGATCGCCGAGCAGACGATCGTCGGTTACGAACCGTTCCACGATGTCCGCCTGCTGGTTTTCCCCGAGTTTGCTCACGCCGCTCCGATCTACGACTCGGTCGAGATGCTCACCGCGCGGCTGGCCGTCGAGATCCCCAACGAACACACCGAGGCCTACCAGGCCCTGGCGGCCAAGTACGGCTGCCTGGTGCAGACCGGGTCGTTCATCGAGACCGACCCGGACTGGCCCGGGGTGCTGTTCAACACCACCTGCCTGGTCGGGGCCGACGGAGTGCTGTCGAAGTACCGCAAGGTCAACCCGTGGATCCCGTGGGAACTGCACGCCAGCCCCCACGACCTGGACGGTTACAGCGACGATCCGTTTCCGGTGGTCGAGACCGAACTGGGGAAGCTGGGCGCGGCGATCTGCTACGACTGGTTGTTCCCCGAGACGATCCGGCAACTGGCCTTCAACGGGGCCGAGGTGCTGATCCGGGTCTCGGCCTACATGGACCCCTGGGGAGCGACTCCGCCGATGGACTGGTGGACACTGTTCAACCGGGCCCGCGCGGTCGAGAACACCGCCTACGTCGTCGCCTGCAACCAGGGGGCGGCGTTCGAGAACTACCCGCCGTTCAGCTGGCCCGGCGGCAGCATGCTGGTCGACTACGACGGCCGGATCCTGGCCCAGGCCGATGCGGGGCCGGGCGAGAAGGTGGTGGTGGCTCCGATCGACCTGGCGGCGTTGCGGGCCGAACGGCAGCGGCGGATCGGCCATGACATGCGGAGCCATCTGCGCAGCGAAGTCCACACCTACCTCGAACAGTCCTGGTTGCCGTCGGCCGGCAGCCATCCTCTGACCGGCGACGAGATCCGCGGGCGGATCGACCGCGGGCGGGAACGATTGGGAACGGGTCCGGTTGCAACGACGGGAGAGAACCGATGATCGAGGACCGATGCCGGGTGCCGCAGTCCTGGTGCGGACTTGCCTTGCTGTTGACGGGCCTGGCGGCCGGTTGTTTCGACGACCCGCCGGCCCCTGATGCGGGGGGAAGTGAGGTTTCGGGCCAGGACGGCCAGGCGGCCGACCCGCCGTTCCGGGCGACCGCCGAACTGGTTTCGGAGAACAACCGTGGCGCGGGGCTGATGGAGCAGTACGATTACTCCAAGGCGATGGCGGTCTTCCAGAAGCTGGTCGATGACAATCCCGGTTGGCTCGACGCAAAGGTCAACCTGGCCATCGCCGTGCTCCAGCACACCCAGAAGGGAGCTTCGGCCGTCCCGATTCTCGAGGAGGTCGTCGCCGCCGATCCCGACCACGCTGAGGCGACCTACTGCCTGGGCATCTCGCTGTTCCACGGCGGCCGCATCGGCCAGGCGGAGGTTCAGTTCCAGCGGGCCGTCAAGCAGGACCCCCTCGACCCGCACTCGGCCTACTTCCTGGCCCGTTGCCTGGAAGACGATCACGCAGCAGAGGCGATCGGGTGGTACCAGAAGGCGCTGGAACTGGAGCCGTATTTCCAGTCGGCTCACTACCGTTGCTGGGACCTGCTGCGACAGGAGAAGAAGTACGAGGAATCGGGGCGGCACATGGAGGAGTTCAGCCTGCTCCGCAACCATCCACTCTCGGTCATCTTCGACTACAAGTACACGTTGATGGGCGCCAAGGGGATGGCGATCCGCGTCGGGCTTTCCCCCGACGACGTGCGGCCGATCAAGCGGCCCGAGGGTCCGCTGTTCGATCCGCCGGCACCGATCGCGGCGGCCGCGTCGGTCCGGGTGCCAGCCGGGGCCAGCCTGACCACCTGCGATGTCAACGGCGACGGATACCAGGACCTGTTCCTGGTCGCTGCCGACGGCAACCGCGTGTTGCTGGGAGCGGACCCGGCGAAGGGACTCGATGGATTCTCCATGGCCAAGGACCACCCGCTGGCAGCGGTGCCCGACGTGATCGCTCCGTTGTGGGGCGATTTCGACAACGACGGACTGGTCGATGTCTACCTGTGTCGCAAGGGACCCAACCAGTTGTGGCGGCAGTCGAAGGCGGGGGAGTGGGTCGACGTGACGGCCAAGGCCTCCGCGGCCGGGGCCGACGGCGAGACCATCGACGGTGTCTGCCTGGATCTCGATCACGATGCCGACCTGGACCTGCTGCTGATCCACCGCGACAAGCCTGCCCAACTGCTCAACAACAACCGGGACGGCACGTTCGAGGACATCAGCGCCAAGGTGGGCGTCGACCGCTCGGGTGCGATCTCGGCATCCGCCGTGGTCGCCGATTTTGACGGCGACCGTGACCTGGATATCCTGTTGCTGGGACCGCTCGGCGAAGCGGATGGTGGCAAACCGGTCGGCAACACCCTGTTGTGGAACGACCGCAGTTGGCGGTACCACGCCGACGAGACACTCGGCCAACTGGCCGCGGCACCGTTCGCGGCGGCGGTGGCCGGGGACGTCGATGCCGACGGACAGGTCGAAATCTACGGGGTCGATTCCGCCTCGCTGGTCCGCTGGACCCGCAAGCCCGACGGGAGCTGGGACAAGATGCTGCTGGGGTTCGGTGACGCTTCGGGTGCGATCGGTGAGGGGACTGTTCGGATCGCCCTGGCGGATGTGACCGGCGACGGGCGAGTGGAACTGCTGGTGGGGACCAGCGGCTGGTCGGCCTGGGTGCTGCCGACCGATCTGAAGAAGTTTGACCTGTTCGAGCTGGCCGATTCGGGTGAACACGATCCGCTGGGCACGTGGACCACGGTCGTGATCGACCACGCCCGTGGTCCGGCGGTCGTCGGCGCCACGGTCGACGGAGCACCGATGGCGTGGGCCGCCGGTGACGGTCGCCATCGGTTCTTTTCGATCGCGCTGTCGGGAAAGAAGAAGGGCAGCTTTCGCGAACGGTCCAACGCGTCGGGACTGGGAAACACGGTGCTGGTCCGTGTCGGGGGCCGGACTATCCGCGGCGATTCGCTGCCGGCCGATTCGGGGGCCGGGCAGAGCCTGCAGCCCCTGGCAATGGGATCGGCCGGTGCCGAGCGGGCCGATTTTCTGAAGATCATCTGGTCCGAGGGGGTCACCCAGGCCCGGTTGAACCTGGCCGCCGGCGTCCGCCACGTGATCGAGGAAGAGGACAAGATGCCGACCAGCTGCCCGGTGCTGTTCGCCTGGGATGGCACCGGCTACCGCTTCGTCAGCGACCTGCTGGCCGTCGGCGGGATGGGCTACCTGGTCGAACCGGGCACCTACGCGCCGTCGGATCCGACCGAGAACTTCCTGCTGCCGGCGGGCCTGGCCCGGCCGGCCGACGGGCGATTCCGGTTGAAGCTGACCGAGCCGATGCCCGAGCTGACGTACCTGGACCGGGTGGGCCTGGTTGCCTGGGACGTGCCGCCGGGATGGCAGATGGCGCTCGACGAACGACTGGCCACTGCGTTGCCGGATCCCTCGGGCCGGCCGATCACCTTCCGGGTTGTCCAGGATCCGAAGCGGGTCACCAACGAACGGGGCGAGGATGTGACCTCACGGGTCCGCAGCGTCGACCACCGCGCGGCCGAGGTGGGGCGGCTGGATCGCCGGTTCCTGGGCCGCCTGGCCGGCGAACACGTGCTGGTGATGGAGTTTTCCGAGCCGCTGGACCGCGGGCCGGGACGACCGGTGTTGTTGGCCGATGGCTGGGTCGAATTCCCCTACTCGCAGACGGCGTTCTCGGCCTGGCAGGCCAAGGCCGCGTTCGAGCCGCCGACGCTGGAGGCTCGAGACGCGAAGGGGAACTGGGTCGAGTTGGCGGCGAGCTTCGGGTACCCCGGCGGGATGCCCCGCCAGATGGCTCTTCCGCTGCCGATCGACAGGCTGCCGCAGGGGACGACGGCGCTGAGATTGAGGACCAACCTCGAGATCTACTGGGACCGGTTGACGGTGATCCGCAGCGAGGACTGCCCGGAACTGGCCCGGCGACCGATGAAGCTGGTCGTGGCGGACCTGCGGGAGAGCGGTTTCATGGTGCGACAGTTGAAAGAACAGTTCCGGCCGCACTTCGACTACACCACCCGGGCCGCACACCCCGAGATCATGGACCCCGAGGGGTTCTACACCCGGTTCGGAGAGGTCGAGGAACTGGTCGGCACCGCGGACGACGCGGTGGCGATCTTCGGTCCGGGCGAGGAGATCCACTTCGAGTTCGAGGCCCCCGAGAGCGGGCCCCCGAAGGGCTGGACCCGGCGGCTGGTGCTCGAGACGGTCGGCTGGTGCAAGGACATGGATCTCTACACCGGCGACGGCAGCACGGTGGAACCGTTGCCCGCGACCGGCCGCCCGATCGAGGCCCGTGACCGGCTGCATCGCAGGTACAACACCCGTTACCAGCGGGGGTGGTAACCGCCGACTTCACTGGCAAGAACAGCACTGCGGGTCTGGAGGAAGGCCGCAGTTGCTGGCTCTTGCAGTCTCCTAATGTCCTCCACCGCCAGCCGTCAGTGTTAGCACGAGCCCGTAGATCAGACACGCGGCGATGATCAGGATGGTGATAATCAGCAGGACACTCGTAGCCCGGCCCATCCGCAGACGCTTGTCGGTATGAAAAGCGAGCCAGGCAATCCCAAACATCAGCAGTGGAGTGTTGAAGGCCCCGTTGATCGTCTGGCCCAGGATGACGAGGAATTCCGGGCTGCTGGGGATGAACCAGGTGATTCCCAAGAAGGCCATCAGGTAGAGGTTCTGGAAGATGCGGTTGTAACGGCGACGCGTGTTCGCGTCCTCGTAGTTGATTGCTCCCATGCTCGAGAGCAGATCGGTCCACATGCGACCCGAAGCAGCGACGACAACGATGATCGTTGAGTACAGCGTGCAGAAGCCGCCGAACATGAAGATGCCGTAGGACCAGGGTCCGTAGGTGTCGGTGTAGATCCTCGACAGTTGGTGAACGATCGACGTCCCGGTGGGCACGGTTGGCACCATGGCCTCGTCGCCAAAAGTCGCATCCAGCAGCACGCGATTGAGTCTCTGGACTTCGTTGGCAGAGAGTGAATCGATGCCGTTGGTGTCCACCTGCTTGGCCAGAGTGACACCCTGTTCAGTTATTTCCTGGTTGTCGTTCTCTCCATCACGGAGCGTTGCGAACGCCTCAGCCGAGTACAGGTCCCGGCTCCCGATGAGTGCGTTCAACGCCGCCAGTCCCACCTCGTCGGAATTCACCGTGGTTTCGGTGGCGGCGGCGGCCTGCCTGATGGAGGCCTGTCCGTCCGGTGTCAGGGAACTCCAGATCCGTTTTGCGGGACCGTTCGTCTCGGACTGGCTTGCCGACTGAAGGTTGGTGCAGATTCGCTTCCAGTCCTTGATCTCCGGCGAGCTTCCGTCGGAATTGACCGTCAGTTGATCTGTGCTGAAGACCGCGCTGCCGACGAGAAAGTAGGCTGCGGTGATCAGCGTTGCCAGCAGCGTTGCCACCCCAGCATCGACTCTCAGCACGCGGATCCAGCCACGGGCCCGTTCGATCCAGCCGTCTTCACTGTCTGGACCGACATTTTCGGCGTACCCCTTTTCCAGGATCCAGTAGGGGTACATGAACATCTCGTTGGCCGTTGTCCCCAGCGCTCCCAGCAGACTGATCACGGCGATCGCGGCCAGGCCGGGTGTGATGTCACCCAGTGAGAACGACCAGCCTGAGGCCACGCTTGCGAGCGAGATTGGGTAACGCGGGTCCGGAAACAGCAGCAGCAGGACCAGGGCCACGACGACCGAGAGGCTGAAACCACAGACCAGCAATGCGATCAGTTTCTCGATGTGTCCGTAGACGCCCTTCCAGAGAATCGCAAACACGATCACAAAGCTGATGAACCCCCATGTGTTCTTCGATGCGACAGCACTGCCGATTCCCGGTATCACTCCGTTCAGCGTAAAGACACTGTCGAGCAGTCCGGCGGTGGAGGCCAGGATTCCGCCGACTGTCACCACCGAAAGCGTGTATCCGACGAGGTAGATGATGCCGATCCAGCCGGTCCCACGGAACTTCGGACCCGGGCACTGGTTGAGTGCCTGGATCGTGGTGCGGTTGTGCACCAGGCAGTAACGGCCGAGTTCGACCTGCAGGAAGTACTTGATGACGCAACTGAGAATCACGGCCCAGAAGAGTACGAAGCCGAACTTGGCCGCCTGCACCGGCACGTTGATCAACTCGCCGGAGCCGATCACCGAACCGCTGACGACGATGGCCGGTCCGATCGCCAGCAGCGTGCCGCCCCAGGTCCGCGGAGGCGGCTTCCAGCCGGGCGAACCGGAGGTGGCCGAAGTCCCCTCCGGGGAGTCCTCGGATCCGGACAAAGCGGGGTCATCGGAAGCCATGGCGTGGATCTCGGGGGGGACGCTGAGATGAGTCGGATGGGCAAACAGGACCGCTCCGCCGGGACGGCGGGCCGGTCAACGTATCAGAGCGTTGCGGCCGGCGACAAGGCTGCCGCGACAGTCGCCGATCTGACGGGTTGACCGACAACGCATCAACCACATTTTACCAGTAAAAACCGGGACAAATCGTGATGTGGGGGGTTGACTTTACATGAGACACAGACTGAGAATGACTTGCTTCAATGATCCGGGTACCGAGAGACCAAAACGACCCACCATGAGACCCGCGGGGTCCTCCACAAACGTGGCCCCGTCCCGCCCAACAGCCTGCTGCGGTTCCTGATTTCCCACCTTCGCGACCCCCTTTGTCGCACTGGCCGCAGCGACGCTTGTCTCTGAAACCCCGAGGTCGATGCACGTGGATGAGCACGTGATTTGTATATGTACAGAGGACGCATCTGGAGGTTGATGCACAAACTGCGGGCCACGGCACCTGGATTAATAGTCGGATCAGCAACCAGATCGACGGACAGGACTTGGTCACGTTTACAACCCATCGGATGCAGGTTCGTCACAGCACGAATTGACCCCGGGTGTCGCATCGTAGGATGACGGCTTCCCCGAAACCTGTTATTCCCCAATCCTCCCAGATGGGATCTCAGATTAACCAGAGTACGCGAGCCGAATCATCAGGGAAAATAATGAGAGACCGAGGCAGGGTGGCAGGGGTTTTTGATGACTCGGGCCACGGAGGCGTGTAGAGATAGGGAGACGAAGAGTTTCGAGAACGAAAGCACGAACAGACACGAACAACAAGTCGGAACGCCCGGTGCAAGCGTCGGGGGTCAAAAGACGGAAGGACAGAGAAGAGATGACGGTTGGATGGAACGGAGAAAAACAGGTGACGGATCAGGCGGCGGGTTCGGCGTCGACCGAGGGGCCTTGGGTCGGGCGGTCGCCTGACGTTGTGGAACTGGATCCCGAGGAACCGACGGTGGCAGCACCGGGGTCGATGGAGAAGGTGATGATGCTGCAGGCCCGGTACGTGGCCGGCGTGCCGCTGTGGGACGAGCGAGACCGTCGCGATCACAGCAAGGCGGCTGTCACTTCGGCGGTGCTGGGTGCCGCGTCGAACGTGTCGAAGTCAACGGCCGGTGTTTCCGAGGACGTGGTTGAGGAGCAGGGCGAGCCGCTGGCGATCTGAGCCATCGGCTTGATGAGGACTCGACTCATGAAGTTTTCGGAATTCGTCCACGACGACGCGGTGACAACCTCGCTCTCGGCCAGCGACCGGGACGGTGTCATCGGCGAACTGGTGGACTCGCTGGTGGCCGCCGAGGCTCTGTCGCCCGAACATCGCGACAGTGTCGTCTCGGCGACGATTGCCCGGGAGGAACTCGGAACGACCGGGATCGGAAACGGCGTTGCGATTCCCCACGCCAAGCACCCGGCGGTCGATCGCGTGGTGGCGACCGTCGGGGTCGGGGAGGCCGGGGTCGAATTCGGCAGCCTTGACGGCCGTCCGACCCGTGCCTTCTTCCTGCTCGTTTCGCCCCCGGACGCACCCCAGGATCACCTGCAGGCTCTCGAGACCGTTTCGAGACATCTGCAGGAAGACAGGTTCCGGCAATTCCTCTTGCAGGCGCAAACACCCGAGGCGATCCGCGACGTATTGAGCGAGGCCGACGCGTCGACCACAGCCTGAGAGTAGATGGCCCGGTCGATCGACCGGGCCGACAGGGGCCGGGCAAGACACGGCAAGACACAGAAAACAGAAAACACGAACGCACAGTTGCCGACGAGTGAGGACAGAGACGTGTACGGTTTTGACAAGAGGCTTGACGAACTGGTCGCCGCGGCCGAGGCCGACGGCGGATTGGATTTCATTGATGTCTGCGGTTATCTGCCGGACAAGGCCGAGCTCTGCGAGAAGCTCGACCTGCTGCTCGAGGCGTTGGCCGAGCGTGGGCTGAGGGTCCGCGCCGACCGGTCGGCCTGCGGCGACATTGCCACGGCGCTGGCCCCGAGGCCTCAGAAGCCCGAGCGTGGTGGCGACGGGGAGGGGAGTGACCAGGGTGTCACCGCCGACTCGATCCGCATGTACCTCCGCCAGATGGGCCGCCTGCCGATGCTCGACCGCCATCAGGAAATCTCGGTCGCCAAGCGGATCGACATCACGCGGAAGCAGTATCGCCGACTGGTGTTGGGCGCGATGTTCATCTTCGACCGCGCCGTCGACATGCTCTCGAAAGTCCATGCCGGTAAACTGCCGTTTGACCGGACGATCGAGGTCTGCGTGACCGAGGGGCGTGAGAAGGGCCAGGTGCAGGGGCGGCTGGGGTTCAACCTGTCCACCATCGCCCGCCTGCGACAGGAACTGGCCGACGATTTCAGGCTTGCCAACCTCTCGAGAACGTCGCAGAAGGTCCGCCGCGAGGTGACGCAACGGATGGAAACCACCCGTCGTCGCCTGGTCAGGCTGCTCGAGGAACTCGGGCTCCGCGAACAGAAGCTGGGGCCGATCATCGAGCAGTTCGAGCAGATTGCCGCTCGGATGACCGAACTGGAGGCCATCCTGCGGCGGGCCAAGAACGGGCGGGCTGCCGAGGCGCGGGCCGAACTGAAGCAACTCAGGGAACTGACCCTCGAGACACCCGCGTCGATCACCGAACGACTGGGGCGGATCGGCGTCGCCGACGACGACTACGAACAGGCCAAGCAGGACCTGGCCAACGGCAACCTGCGGCTGGTCGTCTCGATCGCCAAGAAGTACCGCAAGCGAGGCCTGAGCTTCCTGGACCTGATCCAGGAGGGCAACTCGGGGCTGATGCGGGCGGTCGAGAAGTACGAGTACCTCCGCGGTCACAAGTTCTCGACCTACGCCACCTGGTGGGTTCGCCAGGCGATCACCCGCGCGATCGCCGACGCCGGCCGCACCATCCGGCTGCCGGTGCACATGACTTCGGCGATGTGGGCACTCAACCAGGCCCGCAATCGTTTCCTGCACGAGAACTACCGCGAGCCGACGATCGAGGAACTGGCCGAAACGGCCGGGGTGCCGCTGGAGGAAGCCCGCGCGATGCTGGCCGTCGCCCGGTCACCTGCCAGTCTCGATCGACCGATCTCCGACACCGACGACACCGACCTGGGCGATTTCGTCGAGGACAACGGTTCGGCGCGGCCGGCCGAAGTGGCCACCAAAAAGATGCTCAGCAAGGAGGTCAACCAGGTGCTCGAGACGCTGACCTACCGCGAGCGGGAAATCCTGAAGCTGCGTTACGGCATCGGTGACGGGTATCCCTACACGCTCGAACAGGTTGGCCTGATCTTCGGTGTCACCCGCGAGAGGGTGCGTCAGATCGAGGCCAAGGCGTTCGACAAGCTGCAGGACCCCCGTCGCCGGGCACGCCTGGCCGGGTTCCTCAGCCAGAGCCAACTGACTGGTTTGGCACCCTAGCCACGCCGGACGGAGACGAGACCATGTCGCTGGGTCAGGCGACCGGTTGAAGCCGAACAGGGAGTCGGGACCGCTGGGGTCCGGCTCCCTGTTCGCGTCTGTCACGGCGAAGATCACGCAGTCGACGCGGGAGGGCCCCTGTTGTCCCGAGTCAGCGAAGCCGGAACGAAAAGAGCTTTGCGTTCTTCAGGTAGAACCTCAACTTGATCGGGTTGCCTGCCACACTCGCCAGGTCCGATTCGCCGTTCCAGCTGATCGTTTGGCGGATGTGGTCCTCATGCACGGGGTCGCAGTCGTGTTTGTTGAACCCGGCCAGAGGCTTGCCGTCCGCGTCGAGAATCTCGACAAGCACCCGGCCTGTTCTTGGCTTGGCGTTGATGACGAGCTTGTTGCCGCCGAAGACGAAGGGCCGGGTGGTCAGTGTCCCTTCGTTCGCTCCGGCATCGACGGAGACAAATCCGTCCAGGCGGAGCTTTGCCAGGCCGATCCCATTGGGGAATCCCATCACGTTGGGTGGCGGTCGGTGATTGTGATCGACGCCGACGCCGGTGTAGTAGATCCAGATCTCATCGCCGACGACCAATGGAGCTTGCAGCGGATAGATTCCACCCCAATCGAAGTCGCCCGGCCGTTGGGACAGCGGCAGAAAGACGTCACGGTTCGCGGTTCGGTGCCAGTTGCGTCCGTTGCGGCTGAAGGTCAACTGCACGGCGCCGCGACAGCGGTCCGGGTCATAGCTGAAGACGGTCATCAGTCCGATCCGCAGGTTCTCGTAGGGCAGCACCTCCATGTTGTAGAACTGATCTTGATTGAGCGGATCGTCAGCGTCCGCCCCCAAGATCACTCGGTAGCCGGTCCAGTGAACGAAGTCGGGACTCTCGATCTGGCTGACACGGCGGATGCTGTGGTTTTCCGGCGAGCGGTTTTTCTGCGGATCCCAGAGCTTCCGCCAACCTCGTCGGCCGGCCGCGTCGCTCACCAGCCTCGGCCGCACGTCACGGATGCGACCGGTGCGGTCCCGAATGATCGCCACATACTTGCCGAGAGCCTTATCCCAGTACGCAATCATGTGGCTGTCGTGCCCGGGCGATTTGAAGAAGACCGGTTGTCCACCGTTGTACGGCGTCCAGCGAAGCCCGTCGGCCGAGTGCGACGCGTAGACTTTGTAGTCCCGCCACATGTGAACCATCTTGTACCGCTTGGCGGGGTCCGTTTCGCGAGGGTCGATGAAAACACCGCACGCCAGGCCGCTGTGTGGCATCACGATGTTGTTCTTCTTCGTCCCCCGATATTCGAACATCCCCAGCAGTGGCTTGTGCCACCGAATCCCGTCCGGACTCGTGGCGAAACAGAGCACCGACTCCTCGTCACCGCCACTTCCACGATGGAGGCTGTACCACATCTTGAAGAGCCGTTGTCGCTCGTCGTACAGCACGCTGGCGAAGGACAGGGGCATGCCCGCTTCCCACGCCGGTTTCCCCTCGGAGATCCGCGACAGGACGGGATTGCCGGAATGCTTGGTCGGCTGGTTCAGTTTCTTGGCAACGCCGTCAAGCGATTCGATGATGTGATCATCGATGAAGAGCTGCCGCGTGCCACCGATGGTGAGCGGCTTTTCGTCGGTTCCACGCCTGCCTGATCGCTCTCCATCATCCTCGTCGAGCCGTGACCCATCGCCCTTCTCCTGGATGTGCCAAAACACTCCTTTCACCGCCATCGGTGTGCCGGAGCAGTAAACGGTCAGAAAACGGTTGCGGGACACCCGGACCGTCGGGGTCGTGAACGAGAATCCCGGCGGATTGGGCACGAGTTCGAAGTCGCGGGCTTTGCTCATCACACGCGCCCCGTGTTTCGTTCCGTCAACCCATGTCTTTCCACCGTCGAGGCTGATGTTCACGACGAGCCGATAATCGTTTGGGCCGGAGGCCGTATGGGGTGCGACGATGATGTTCTCTTTCGTCCACAGCATCGTGCCGCGATGGCTGTAATAGCCGAGGTAGCTCCCCGGCACCTCGCGGAACGACCGGCCACCGTCTTGGGATTCCAGCAGGATGGCTCCCTTCCAGGGCCACGCGGTGCCCGGCGGCACCCCAGCCCGGCGGGCCACGTCTGCCGCGTCTTCGTCGCGCAACAGCATCCTCTGCTTGCGGGTCATGGCCAGCACGTGTTTCGGGTTGTTGGGGTCAACGGCGTAGCAGGTCTCTGCGACGTGCGGGTGCACTTCGGTCGGATCGCCCCAGGTCCGGCCGCCGTCGCGCGTACGGATCAGCGTCTCGTGAAACCCGGGCCGCGACTGGTTCGGCTGTTGGTAGTTTTTCCAGTCCGCGTAGCGCAACCCGACGCCGAGCAGCATCCGCCCGTCCGGCTGCTGGAAGAACGTGTTGTAGTCGTTGTTGCACGAGGCGAACGGCCGCTTTCGATTTGGCGAGAGAGAGGCGTAGTCGATGCGAGTGGTGATCCAGGTCAGTTGGGCGACCGGGATTGTCTGGAACGGTTCCTTCGAAACGGAAACAAACAGGTCCTTGCCGCCGGACGACTGATGCATCAACCAGAGACGGCCGTCCCGGCTGACACCAAGTGCGTGTGACTTCTGTCTTGGCGGCGCATCGGGGAGCTTCACCGGTACCCGCGTCCAGTTCTTGCCGTTATCGCGGCTCCTGAGCAACATCGGCTGCGTCTGCAGGTTCAAGAGAATCGACCCGTCGGGGTGGCGCACCATGCCGAGCATGGCACGCTTCAACCCGGAACCGGGCGGGACGATCGTCACCCGCCGGTCGGTCTTGACGTCGACCCGGTGATCACCGGGACCCCGGCTTCGCCGGGAAGCCGGGATTTCCTGGATTTGCGAGTCACGCGAGGCGAGGGGCGGGGCAACTGCTCGTTCGTCACAGCGCCCGTCGACCGGAATCAGAGCGGAGGCCGCACAGGAAAGCACCAGAAGAAAATGAACTCGCGGCATCGGATTCCCTCGCGCGACTGCACTTCACCCGCATCGATTGCGTGTGGGATTGCTCAGCTCATTCGTGTTCGAGACTACAGCCACCCTTGCGTGCGCCAATCAACGGGCCGTTGGACCGACAGTGAACGTCATCACGCCCGACCCCGGACGGCTACTTGAAGCAGTACAGGTGCCCGCTGGTCCGCAGGTAGATCCGCCCGTCGACGATCGCCGGCGTCGCGTAGGTCTCTTCGCCGAACTGTGCCCGGTGCAGCACCTTCCATTTCCCTTCACCGCTGATCACGCTCAAACGCCCCTTCTGGTCCAGCAGGTAGACCTTGCCGTCACCGGCGACCGGCGAACTGTAGTAGTTGCCCGCGCCCGGCACCCGCTTGGTCTGCAGCGGTTGGCCGCTTCGGGCATCGAGGCTGGTCAGGATGCCACCGTCCTTGACGGTGAAGATGGTGTTGTTGAAGAACAGCGGCGAGGCACAGAACGGGATGTGTCGTCGGTACTCCCACGCCACGTGTGTCTTGGTGGCGTCACCCCTGGCCCCCGGCTTGATTGCCAGCACCACGTTGCGGGCGACATCGAACAGGTTGCGGTAGTACTCGTACTCCTTGCGGGTGATCGTGCCGGTCTTGTCGCGATCGACCTGCGGAAATCGCCGCTCGATCGCGTGGCCTTTTTCGAGTTCTTCGCGTTCGAGTGTCCCGTTCTTGTTCTTGTCGCGGGTCGCGGCGAGCTTGGCGAACGGTTCGACACTGATCCGCTCGTCGATGTCACCACCCCGGGCCCAGCCGGCGACGTACAACTTGCCGTCACCTCCGACGACCGGCGTGTTGCAGACGGCTCGTGAGAGGCCTCGCACCGTCCAGACTTCCTTGCCGGTCTTCAGGTCGTAGCCGACCACCCGCAGCGTCGCGGCGACGATGACCTGCTTCTTGCCGCCGACGGTCCAGATGACCGGTGAGCAGTAATTGCGGGGGAACTCGGACCGGTCGGTCTTCCAGGCCAGCCGTCCGGTCTTTTTGTCGTAGGCGGCCAGGAAGCTGTCGGTGTCGTGGTCCTGGACGGTGATCACCAGGTCGTCGACGATCACCGGCGAGGTGCCGGCGCCGAAGTCGTTGTTGAACGGCCCCATCTGCTTTTTCCACAGCAACCGTCCGTCGACGTCGTGGCAGTAGAGACCGCTGGAGCCGAAGAGGCTGACGACGTGTTTTCCGTCGGTGGCGGGGCTGGGCTGGGCGTGGCTGCCGATGGCGTGGATTTCCTCGAGCGACTTGTACGGAGCTTTCCGCTCCCAGAGGATCTCGCCGGTCGCCTTGGACACGGCGACGGTCACCAGCGCCTGCTCGCGGACCGCGGTCAGGAACAGCCGCTTGCCGTGAAGCACCGGCGAGGAGTGGCCGGGGGGAAAAGCGATCTTCCAGGCGATGTGCTCCGAATCGGGCCCGATCTCGGTCGGCAACGCCCGGGACGATTCGGCCAGTCCCCGTCCTCCCACGCCTCGGAACTGGGGCCAATCGGCGGCCGAGGCGAATCCGGCCGAGGTGGCCAGGACGAGCAGCAGGCAGGAGGCAAGACGCATCGGGGGGGTCCTTGTCCGGTTCACGTTTTGTGTCGGCGGCCTCGACAGCCCGGCGATGATATCAGGATCGAGGTCGGCTTGCGTTGCAACCGATTGACGGCAGGGGGAGAATCGTCGTCCGCTTGATTCAAGAGACGCCGAACGCCGCTGCCGGCTCGACCAACTGGAGACGCACCGAGATGACACCGTCTGAGACATTTGACATGACCGACCGCGTGGCGATGGTCTCGGGAGCCGGCCGGGGCATGGGTCGTGCAATGGCGTTGGCTTTTGCCGGGGCCGGTGCCGACGTGGTGGTGGTCGACCGTGACGAGGAATCCAACCTGCAGACGGCTGCCGAAATCGAGGAACTCGGTCGCCGCGCCCTGCCGGTCTCCTGCGACGTGTCCGACTGCGACGCGGTCGAGGCGCTGTACCGGACGATCGATTCGGAGTTCGGTCGGATCGATGTCGCAGGCAACGTGGCCGGTGAGGGGGTGCTCGCCGAGCCCGACGAGATGACTCGCGAGCAGTTGCTCGAGGCTTTCGACGGCCTGGTGATCGGCCGGTTCGTGTCGTGTCGCGAGGCGGGCAAACGGATGCTGGCCGCCGGCCGGGGCAGTATCATCAACATCGGCTCGCTGGCCTCGGTCAGTGCCCTGGGCCGACGACACCTTTCCTACTCGATGGCCATGGGTGCCGTCGTGCAGATGACCCGGGAGCTCTCGACCGAGTGGTCCGGTCGCGGGGTGCGGGTCAACGCGATCCTGCCCGCGCAGGTGATCAACCCGGGCCTGACCCGCCGCATGGAATCCGATCCGCACCTGGAGCGGATGTTTTTGGGCGGCATCCCCGCCGGGCGGATGGGGGTGCCCGACGACATCCGCGGGTTGTCGCTGTTGCTGGGATCTGATGCCGGCAGCTGGATCACCGGGGCGTTGATCCCGATGGATGGCGGCAACCTGGCGATGAACGCCGGTGGAACTCCCGGCTGGCTGCGGGCCGAGTCGGCCGACGGGTTCGAATCGGGCGGTGGTCGCCGCGGCTAGGTCCAGGACATGACCCATCCCGATCCCGCCTCGCTTGCCGAGTGCCGCATCGTGCGGCTCAACGCCGAACTGTTTCCCCCGTCGCAGGAGGAACGTGAGGCGTGTGGACGATTTGGGATCGAGCCGGTGCCGGTCGAGGCGGGGACGGCGGCGGAGTTGCAGCAGGTGGTGGCCGGGGCGGATGCGGTTTTTGCCGTCAGCGTGAACCTGCCTGCGGAGGTGATCGGGGCAATGGACCGCTGCCGGGTGATCTCGAGAATGGGTACCGGCACCGACCGGATCGATGTCGAGGAGGCCACCCGCCGCGGGATCCTGGTGACCAATGTTCCGGATTTCTGCGTCGAGGAGCAGGCCGATCACGCGATGGCGATGCTGCTGGCCCTCGAGAGACAACTCAAGCGGATGGACCGCGACACGGCCGCCGGCCACTGGACCGGTTCGCGGACGGCCTCGGGACGCAACCACCGGTTGCCCGGCCGCACGCTGGGGCTGGTCGGCTTCGGACGCTCGGCCAAGGCCATGGCCAAGCGGGCACGGGGATTCGGACTGCACCTGCTGGCCACGCGACGTCGCGCGGTGCAGGACCCGGACACGGACGAACTCGGGGTCGAGATCGTGTCGCTCGACGAACTGCTCGCCCGGTCTGACTACGTCTCGCTGCACCTTCCGCTGACCGAGGCGACTCGTCACCTGCTCGACGCCGAGGCCCTGGCCCGGATGAAGCCCGACGCGATCCTGGTCAACACCTCGCGGGGGGCGATCGTCGACGAGGATGCGCTGGTCGCGGCCCTGGATGAGAAACGTCTGCGTGGAGCCGGTCTGGACGTATTCGAGCGGATCAACGTGCACGATCCCGACGAGGTGCCGCCGACCGGCGACCCGCTGCTCGGACGAGACGACATCGTGCTGACGCCTCACGTGGCCGCCTTCAGCGTCGAGAGCCGCCGGGACGTGACCGGTGGGAGCGTCGCCAACCTGGTCGATGTCCTCGAGGGCCGTTGGCCGTCTGCCGGGAACATCGTCAACGGGGATGTCGTCCCGCGTTGGCCCCTGGACGACCGCTAGCGGTGGACGTCCAGTTCGACGGCCCGTGCCACCCGCTTGGCCTTGCTGGCAGTCGACTGCCGGTCGAGCACCAGCTTCAACGGGTTGTCGCCCCGGGCGATCAGGGCGGCGGAGACCCGCGTTTCCAGCCGGTCCTTCCCGGCCGGTTTCCAGCCGGTGACCCTCTTGCCGCCGATCGTCACGGTGATCCGGTCTTCGGTCTGCAGGTTGTCCACCTGCAGTCTCAGCGTCAGTGACTTTGTTCCCCGCGTGAGGTCTTCGCGGACCCGCAGTCGAAGTTCCAGCGGCCGGCCTTCCTCGAGCACCTCGGGCAGTACGCAGTGCAGCCAGTTGCTGGGGTATTCGCCGGCCGGTCGGCCCCGGTCGACGACGAACATCAACTCGCGTTCGCTCGACCGCAGGCTCGCCGGGTCGCCGATGCGGTCGAGCATCCCCGCCATCCAGCTGGCGGTTTGTTCCGAGTTGTTGCGGGTGTGTGGGAACCAGTTGAACAGGTAGATGCCGTCGGCTCCCTGCTGCCAGTAGTTGAGTGCCGTGGCGGCGGCCAGTTTGCGGGGAATCGGCGAGTAGCGACTGGGCCAGCCGTAGAGGCACGGGTAGACGTGAACGCCCCTGGGTCGGGCCAGCTTGCGGAACTGGGCGATCTCGATGTCGATCACCCCGCTGCCGAGAATCACGTGGTCGACCAGCCCCTGCTCGATCCACCTGGCCACTTCGAAACCGTCGCGACCGCATGCATCCAGTGACTCGTCAACGCGGACGGCCAACTGCAGTCGGCGGCCTCGCTTTTTCGACTGTCGCCGGAGCAACCGGTGGTACTTGGACACCAGTTCGGTCAGCAGCGGTGCGTTCTTCTTCTCGGTGCCGGGCAGGAAATAGGGGGCGCCGCGGAGGAAGTCGACCTCGAGTCCGTCGAAATCGTACTTGGTGAAGATCTCCTCGATCGCCCGGAACTTCAGGTCACGGACTTCCTTCACTGCGAAGTTCAGTGCCGTCGGATAGCTGGTCACCGCTCCGTACTTCTTCTTTCCCAGCAGCCATTCGGGGTGCTTGATCTTGAACGTCGGCTGCTCGCCGAGGATGAACGAGTCGTGGATGTCGTTGATCCGGAACGAGAAGAAGACGTCGAGTTTTCGCTTGTGCGCTTCGCGGACGACCACCCGTGGCGGATCGTTACCCTGGTCGATCAGGGCCTGCAGTTTCGGGTCGGCTTTTCCCACTCGGGCCCCGGTTCGTTCCAGCACCCGGCTGTCGTAGTTGGCCGTGTTTCCTCCGGCTCCGTCACACCAGAACAACGCGTCGACGTGGCTGTTTTCGAGCGGACCGAAGAGGTTCGCGATCCACTGATTGAGATCCCCCTTGGCGTCCTTGAAGACGCCGTGACCATCGCTGTTGAAGATCACGCGATACCGTTTCGGGGAATCCGAGCCGGGTTCGGCTGCATCGGCCACCGCGAACATCGTGGACGAGACCAGGACCAGCAGGCCGAGACGAACGACGGGCAGAAGATTCATTGGCGTGATTCCGGGGTGTCAGGTCAGGAGCCGAGTTGTCCGACGGCGAACACCGAGTTGATGGCCGGCCGACTGATCGGGTTCGAGTAGTGAATGACGCTGGCGACTTCCCGGCCGTCGCGTGTGACCGGGGCCGGTTGTTCGATGACGAAATCGGCGAAGTGCGGCGCGTTGAACGCGACGTAAGCCAGCCGCACACTGTCGACGGCCGGCTGGTGGCGTTCGGAAAGATCCGGCAACGCGACCGGGCCGGTGTCGACCTGGTAGATGCTGTCATCGAGGCTGATGTTCATCGTCTTGACCGGGTATTCGATCACCGCCCGCAGCCCGGTTTCGCTGTTGGCGATCTCGGTCCGGGCCACGATCGGAACCTCGGTGGCCGTCACGTCCCGGATCTCCTCGAACGTTGTCAGTTCGCGGACCGGGTCGCCGTAGACCAGTCGGTAGTCGGGTGGCCCCCAGAGATCAGCCGAGCGGATCTCACGGTAGGTCTCGCGGGCATCGACGTGTCGCCGGAGGATCAGTTGGTGGTCGCCGCCGAAGATCGGCATGAAGTCGTAGTTGGGCGACATGAACAGGTCGGTTTCGGCAAACGTGTTCTCGCTCTTGCACGATCCGCACTGCAGGAACGTCACCTGGCTGCCGTGCCGGTCGTCGTGGAGCACCGTGCGGCTCTCGATCCAGAACCGCACGGCGTTGAAGCCGGCGGTGTTGCAGATGAACGACCGGCCGTAGTCCAGGCATTGGGTCATCGAGGCGGCCCGATCATTGGTCGTAGGACTGGATGTAGTGAGCGTGTCGGGTGCCGGGCGTGATCGAGTAGAGCTTGGCACCCTTGAGATGGAAGCGGAGCCTGATGGGGCGTCCCTGCAGTTGATGCAGGTCGGCTTGTCCCTTCCAGGCCAGCTTGTGGCTGATGCTGTCGGAGGTCAGCGCCACCGAGGATTCGATCCCGAAGTTCTTGATCGGTTTCCCATCGGCATCGAGCGCCTCGACGGTCAGCGAACCGCCCTTGGCCTCGGCGTTGACCGTCAGCGTGTCGCCCAGGAACAGGATCGGCCGGGTGGTCATCGAACCACCCTTGGGCCCGGCTTCGACCGAGACGAACCCGTCGACTCGCAAAGTGGCTAGGCCGACGCCCTTCTTGGGTGGCTTGGGGTTGGGGTCCAGCTTGGGGGGATCGCCGGTCCAGGTCCACCAGTGCTTGGCGTTGGTGCCGGCGTAGTAGAAGTGAATGCGGTCGCCGACGACGATCGGGTCGGGAGTGAAGTACGGCGTCACATAGCCCCAGTCCCAGTCCTTCTTCTTCATGTTGCCGTAGGGCAGGAACACCGATGCGCGGGCCTGCGGACCCCAGTCCCGCTTCGCCATCAACTCGGAGTAGGAGACCGTGCCACTGCCACCGACCCGCGACCAGATCACCCCGTCGCGGCTGTAGGCCAGTTGCAGGTCCTGCCGGTCCGTCCACGGCTTGTCAGGAGTGATCGGTTTCAGTGACTCGTTGTGGTAGGCCCCGATCAGGCCGATGAAGCCACCGGCGTAGGGCATGGGGGCCATCTGGTAGAACTGGGTCTGTTGCACCTCATCGCGGGTTGTGCGGCGGAACACGGTGACCTTCGGCGACCAGTGGAGGAAATCCTCGCTCTCGGTCCGAGCGACCAGTCGCACGTTGGGAGGGCCGAATCGCAGGATCGCCATGTAGCGGCGGTTGCGGGAATCCCACAGTGGGCAAACCTGCGTGTCGCTGAAGGGAATGATCTTCAGCGGCTTGACCGTCTTCCAGTGGATTCCATCGGGTGAGAAGCCGGCGCTGCTCATCCACGAGCTCGACTTGTTGTTGGGAGCGCAGCTGAAGAGCATCTTGTAACGCCGTGCCGGATCGGGGTCGTGCTCGTCGCGGATGATTCCCGGGCACTGGAATCCGGGGACGTCCGGTGGCGAGACGAGATTGCTGCCGGTGTCCTTGTTGATCACCGGCTTGGTCCACTTCACCCCGTCCCGGGAGGTGGCCAGGCAGAGGTTGCCTTCGGAGATCCCCTTCTTCTTTTTCCAGGTCTGGTACCACATCCGGAACAACTTGGTCTTCGGGTCGTAGTGCACCGTCCCGTATCCGGGCCCGCCCACTTCCCACGGCTTGTCCGCGACCAGCACCGGGTTCTGTTTGTGCTTGACCGGCTGGTTCAGTTTTCGGCGGGCTCCCTTCATCGAGGAGATCAGCCGACCGTCGATGAACAACTCGGTCTCTCTGAGCAGGATCACGCTCGCGGCGTTCGAGTCGTTGAGATCTTTGAACAGGCCGTCGGGGGCTTTCAGGGGCTTTGCGGCCGGAAGCGAGGTGACGGTCAGCAACAGGAGGACGATCGCGGAGTGGTGGAATCGGAGCATGGGAAGCGGGTTCCGGGAAACGATGAGATTGATTCGGATCGGTGAAGGCTTATACAATCCACTAACGGGATTAGAGGTTCAATCGTCGACGACCGATTTCTTAGGGATAGAGGTGTCGACGCCAGGCGAGGTCACTCAACGGGGTTTACCGATGACGAGTTCAGCCAGCCACGGGTGCGAGCACGACGCTCACCACGCCGACCGCACGCACGCTTCGCCGTTTCGCCCGGCTGCTGACGACACGATCCGTGTCGGTTCACGGCGTTGGTTCCTGCAGACGGGAGCCGCGGGAGTGGGCGGCCTGTCGTTGGCCGAGTTGCTGGCGGCCCGCCAGGCGTCGGCTGCCGGTGGTGTGTCCGGTTCAAACAATCGCAAGTCGGTGATCCTGTTCTGGCTTTCGGGTGGCCCCAGCCAGCTCGACATGTGGGATCCCAAGCCGAATGCGCCGCTTGAGGTCCGAGGTCCCTTCGGGACGATCCCGACGGCAATTCCCGGCGTGCGTTTCGGGGAACACCTGCCGATGCAGGCGGCGATGGCCGACAAGCTGTCGATCCTGCGTGCGGTCGACTGCAGTGCCAGCAACCACACACCGATCACGATGCAGGCGGGCAATCCGCTGGCGCGGCGGACCAACGATGGCAAGGATGGCGGCGGTTACCCCTCGATGGGCTCGGTGGTCTCGAAGTTCCACGGCGGCAACGACCCCGACATGCCGGGGTTCGTGGGACTGGCCAATAGCTGGACCAGCGACGTCTACGGTGCCGGGGAAATGGGACCCACGCACGAACCGGTCAAGGGGCTCAAGTTGACCGGCAGGTTCGCGTTGCCCAAGGGGATCGCGGCGTCCCGTCTGGCCGACCGGGCCGGCCTGCGCCAGGAGTTCGATCGCTTCCGTCGAGATCTTGATCAACGCAACACGCTGGACCGGTTCGATCAGAACCAGAGGCGGGCCTACCAGATGGTCGTCTCGGGCAAGGTCCAGAAGGCTTTCGACATGTCCCAGGAGGCCGCCACCACCCGCGACGCGTACGGACGTTGCAGCGTGGGCGAAAAGGCGTTGTTGGCGCGGCGACTGGTCGAACACGGCGTGACGTTCGTGCTGGTCAGCGGCGCGTGGGGCTACTTTGACCATCACGGCGACGATGTCCGCTGGGGCGGGATCAGCAAGGGACTGACACCGCTTTGTCCGCGGATCGACCGCGCGATGGCGACGCTGGTGACCGATCTCGAGACCCGCGGGCTGCTCGATGACACCTTTGTGATGATGATGGGAGAATTCGGCCGTACGCCGAAGATCAACGAGAAGGCCGGGCGTCACCACTGGACGAAGGTGATGTCGATGGTGGTGGCCGGTGGCGGAATGCCGGCCGGGCAGGTGATCGGCGAAAGCGACCGCAACGGGTCGACGGTGAAGGCCGGCGCGGTTCGTCCCCAGGACCTCGCTGCGACCACTTACCGGCACCTCGGTATCGGACTCGACACTCACTGGACCAACCGCAGCGGACGGCCGATCCCGATCGTCACCGAGGGCGGGCGTCCGGTTCCCGAACTGCTCTAGCGCCCGGCGGGAGGCTGGTCGGAGGGTCCCGTCTGCAGTGTCTCGGCGAATTCCCCGAGTTTCTCGAGCAGCAGGGAGCGGACGTCCGGAGCGATGTCCTGGCTGCTCTGCTCGAATCGCCTGATGATCTCGATGATCGGGTGGATCGTCGTGTCACCCAGTACCGAGCTGTCGTTGGAGAGCGGCGAGTCGTCGCCGGGATCGACGTCGCGGTGGCTGAAGGCACCCCCCAGCCACGTGATCGCGCGTTCTTCCCCGTTGACGTTGTAGGCCAGTTGGAAGCCAGAGACGACGTCGTTGTCGTCGATCCAGGCGATCAGGTCAAAGAAGCCCTCGTCGTCGTCAAACCAACGACGCAGCATTTCCCCTTCGTACTGGCGAACGAATTTCAGTTCGTGCAAGGTCACGAGCACCAGCCCCGGGGTCCAGTTGCCACCATCCGCTTTCCAGTGTCGATGACCGCGTGGATTTTCTGCAAGACCGGTTGTCGAGTTCGGCACTTGGCCGGTTTGCCGTGAGATGAGACGTAGGCCATAATCGGTTTTCTTTCAGCATCATGAGATTCCCCCTGAGGAAAGCGAATGGCCAAGTCTGCAGCAATGTTGCCCCCGGACCTCTCGGAGATTGCCGAGTCGCTCGGCGAAGACGACGAGGTGCTGACCGCCGACGAGTTGCAGCAGATTTCTCTGTTCGATGAACTCAAGAAGACCCCGTCATTTGACCGGTTTCCGGGTTTTACCGTCCTGAGACGTTGTGAGCCGGGACGAGTGATCTGTGAGCAGGGCGAAGCCGGAGCGACGGCGTTCGCGATCCTGACCAGCCAGGATGTTCTCGCGATCCGTCGTCAGCAACTCCAGACTCTGCAGTCGATGGCCGCCGGCGAGCCTGTCGATCACCGTGGGTTCGAGCCGCTTGACGCACAAGAGCGGGCCGACTTGGCCGTCGAGTACGAGGCGGAGATCGCCGGGTACGAGGATCGTTGCGGACAGCTCGAATCCGCCGACGCGTCGACCCGAAGGCAACTCGAGCAGGTGGCCGCAGCTCAGTTGGTCGTGTCCCTGGAGCCCACGGTTCGCTCGGGGGGAATCAAGGGGTGGCTCAACAGCCTCTTTGGCGGCCGCCGGCAGAAGGCCGGATCCGACGGGTCCCGGTTGATCCCCATCGACGGTCCCTCGGACATCGACAGCGAGACCCGCCAGGCACCGTTGTTCGAGGGTGAACTGTTTGGCGAGATGAGCTGCATGAACCGGTCTCCTCGATCGGCAACGGTCGTGGCCACCGGGCCGTGCTACCTGCTCGAGATGGTCCGCAATGTCCTCGACACTCTCCACAACGACCCGAAGTACAAGCTGCGGATGGATGCGGTGTACCGCGAGCGGGTGCTCGAGGGTCACATCCGCCAACTCTCGCTTTTCAAGGAACTCGACGAGGCCGAGTTCTCGAAGCTGCGGGAACATGTCGAACTGGTCGACTTCGAGTCCGGTGGTGTGATCTGCGAGGAATTCGATCAGTCGGACTGCATCTACGTGATCCGCAGCGGGGTGGTCAAGGTGGTCGCCAATGCCTGGACGAGCCTGCGGATGGCCGAGTTTGAAGCGAGCGACTGGACTGTGATCTATGCCGATCTCGCGTCAGCCTGTCGCGAAGATGCCGAACTGGTGGCGGGTATGGTGGCCGCCGTTTTCGACGAGTCGCTGCAAGGTGAGTTGATTGCGAGAGCCGAGTCGGGCGAGGTCTCGGCCGAGATCAACCAGCAGATTCTCGATGCACTCAATACGTTCATCCTCGGTGACGAAATTCCCAAGGAGTTGGGGAAGACGACCGAAGAGGTCGCGACGTTGTTCGGCGACGCTGACTTTGACGACTTGCTGGCAGGCTACCCCGACAATTGCCAGAACTGGTCGCAGCTTGAGTTCAGGACCTGTCGCCGCTGGTTGCTCGAACTTGCGTTTCCCGCCGGGATCCCCAGGCGGGACGAGTCGGTGGGGGCACGGCGGACGCTGGCCTACCTGGGCCGCGGCGATTCGCTTGGCGAAATGGGTGTCGTGCTCGATGAACCACGCAACGCCACGTGCGTGGCCTACGACCATCCGGACAGTGGTTTCCACCAGCGGATTCCGGATTCGCGGACGGGGGCCGTGCCATCGCGCGCCGAGTTGGTCCGCATCCCCCGCGACATACTGCACGAGATGATGGAGTCATCGGATTCACTGAAGTCTTCGATCGACGACATCGTTCGCCGTCGCCAACGCGACAGGCAGGACCAGGCCAAACGAACCGCCGTCGATCCCGCATCGCTGCGACAGCAGACTCCCCGATTTGAACAACTCGGACTCGTCCAGGGGCAGCAGTTGATGCTGATCGACCTGGATCGCTGCACGCGTTGCGGGTCGTGTGTCGACGCCTGCATTGCCGCTCACGATGACGGCAACACGAGACTCTACCTTGACGGACCCCGGTACGAGAATTACCTGGTCCCGTTGACCTGCCGCAAATGCCTCGACCCGGTCTGCATGATCGGTTGTCCGGTCGGAGCCATCAATCGAGGGGACAGTGGCGAGATCCAGATCCGCAATTGGTGTATCGGCTGTCGCCTGTGTGCCGATCAGTGCCCGTACGGTTCGATCCAGATGAACTATCTGCCCGAACCGGTCGAACCCGACGAGCACCAGCGGAAACTGCTGGGAGAGGGCGCGGAGGTCAAGAAGGTGAACAATCGCGCTGTTGTCTGTGACATGTGCAGTTCGCTGTCGGGCGGGGAACCCTCGTGTGTCTACGCCTGCCCGCACGAAGCGGCGATCCGAGTCAATGCCCGGGGATTTTTCTTCGAGTCGGTGGAGATCGCCGGCGACAACGGTGACCGGGAGTTGGCTTCTTGATTCTCGATCGTTCACACAGGCAGTGGCTCCTGCTCACCTTGGTTGTGCTCGGTATCGGGTCCGTTTCGTATGCGGTCTACGCCTCCGGCCCCACCGGCGTGTCCGGTGGGAGCCTTCCCGGCCTCGTGTTTGGACTGGTCGGGACGGCGATGATGATCTTCGCCGGCCTGCTCTCGGCGCGTCGGCAGGTGCCGACCTGGCGGATCGGCAGTGCCCAGTTCTGGCTCAAGGGGCATATCTGGCTCGGGTTGCTCAGCGTCGCCTTCATCCTGTTCCACGCCGGGTTTCGCTGGGGAGGCCCGGTCGAAATTGGCCTGTGGTTGACCACGGCGGTGATCATCCTCAGCGGTGTCGTCGGATTGGCGTTCCAGCAGGTGTTGCCGAGATTGGTGACCACACGAGTGCCTAACGAGACATTCATCGATCAGGTGCCCTACCAGTGTGCCTCGATGCAGTTCCTGGCCGACAAGTTGATTTCGGAGATCTCGAGCAAGCTCGATACCAGCGCCAACGCGGCCATCAACGTGGCCGAGGATGTGGCCAGGCAAAGAAAGTGGCTGAAGCGAGACGGTGATCTGCAGAAGATCGTCGCGGCCATATACGAAAACCCACCGCAACTGGCCCCCGACGCCGCAGACAAGCCCGCGCCTGCCCCGGCAGCCAAAGCTCAAGACAAACCGGCTGCCAAGTCCTCTTCGGTCCTGGAACAGGCTCGAAAACAGGGCTCCGACGGAGTGGACAAGCCAGCCGGAAAGCCGGCTGCCAAGCCCTCTTCGGTTCTCGAACAGGCCCGAAAACAGGGCTCCGGTGGTGCGGGCAAGCCGGCCGGAAAAAAACCATCCGCGAAGGGGGCCTCGGTCCTGGAACAGGCACGCGCCCAGCAGGCGGCCCCCGCCGAGGGTGGTGGCGAGGAGTCGGCCAAGCCTGACGAGAAACCGGCGATGTCTGTCCTGGAACAGGCACGCGCCCAGCAGGCGGCCTCCGCCGAGAGTGATGGCGAGGAGTCGGCCAAGCCTGATGAGAAACCGGCGATGTCTGTCCTGGAACAGGCACGCGCTCAGCAGGCGGCCTCCGCCGAGGGTGGTGGCGAGGAGTCGGCCAAGCCTGATGAGAAACCGGCGATGTCTGTCCTGGAACAGGCACGCGCCCAGCAGGCGGCTTCCGCCGAGGGTGGTGGCGAGGAGTCGGCCAAGCCTGATGAGAAACCGGCGATGTCTGTCCTGGAACAGGCACGCGCTCAGCAGGCGGCTTCCGCCGAGGGTGATGGCGAGGAGTCGGCCAAGCCTGATGAGAAACCGGCGATGTCTGTCCTGGAACAGGCACGCGCTCAGCAGGCGGCTTCCGCCGAGGGTGATGGCGAGGAGTCGGCCAAGCCTGATGAGAAACCGGCGATGTCTGTCCTGGAACAGGCACGCGCTCAGCAGGCGGCTTCCGCCGAGGGTGATGGCGAGGAGTCGGCCAAGCCTG
>Ga0310120_10000032_pt1 | contig 97833 bp, 84 predicted proteins | sample CB27_AW_983_MG_FD_203506 | JGI IMG/M metagenome (GOLD analysis project Ga0310120, IMG submission 203506) | Marine microbial communities from Western Arctic Ocean, Canada - CB27_AW_983 | ecosystem: Environmental > Aquatic > Marine > Oceanic | place: Canada: Western Arctic Ocean | collected...
AGATGTGCCAGTCGAACTTGTCATACTTGACCCGGTTTTTTCCGTAGTACGGAAAAAACTGGGTCTGAGCACTAAGCTCTTCCGTCGTCGTGGCCAGCAATAGCAGAGCGAGGCATACCGAAACTACTCCTCTGGTTCTGCGTGCGAGACGACTGCGGGTCATCGAAGTACCTCGTGGCGGCCCAATGGTCAGGGCAGGCCTGGCGGTCGGTGGCAACGATCATCTTACTGTAACTAAGACGGGCGTCGCAATAAACCGAGCAGGTCTCTGCCGAAGAGTACAGGCCGAAAATACCAAGCGCTTTGGAGTCCAAATCTCGTCATTCTGACGAGCCTCAGAGAACGTGGTCACTAGTGTTATTTCCGCCCGTTTCGTTGAAGTTACTCTGTGCGCGAGAGAGCAGCGATTAGCTCGGATTAGCCACGAACCGCTAGCGCGCCCTGGACGATCTCATAACACGGTGTTGTGCGAGTGGCGTGGCCAATCGGTCTCGCTCCTTGTGATGGCGGGAACTCGAATTGAGAGCAGATCCTTGAGATCGTAGGCGACGACGCGGTAATCTGGTCTGGAGACGGCACACCTGCATTCGGGCGGCGGAGCAAGGCCCGATGAAAATCGGCCAGGTTGCTGGGTATGTCAGGCAGTACACGGACTGAGAGGGGCCATGTGATGCGACGATGGACCGTAGCGGCGGGAGCGGCACTGGCGTTGGCACTGTTAACCCTGCCAGTGACGCCAGGGCTCACCCTTGAGTCGTTCGCGCTATTTGGGGGGGAGGTGGTGACAGCTGCGTGCGAGGCTGACGCCAAACCGGCTCCGCTCGATTACACCCTCAAGGATATGGACGGGAATGACGTCGATCTCGCATCGTTCAAGGGCAACGTCATCCTCCTGAACTTCTGGGCGACCTGGTGTGGACCCTGCAAGATCGAGATCCCAGGCTTCATCGAGCTTCAGGACGAGTACGGACGCGACGGGTTTGTGGTGCTCGGCCTGTCGACGGACGATACCCCTGACCAGATTAAACGATTCGCCGACGAATTTGCGGTGAATTACCCGATGCTCGTCGGTCTCGACGAGACGGAATTTCAAGAAGCGTGGGGCCCCATTTGGGGACTCCCGATGAGTTTCTGGATCGACCGCGACGGAACATGGTGTAAGACGCACATGGGTATTGGCACGAAGGACCAGTTTGAGTCTGATCTCAAGTTGCTCCTCTGACCGTCTCGACTCGCGACTGCGCTCTAACCCAGAACTGTCCTGTAGTATGATCGGCGCATGACAAAGGGCATTGAGAGCGCGCGGCTTTCCTGCGGTTGTCGGCTCCGATTTCAGGATGGCGTTGAAGGCAGTCCTGTGACCGTTCTAATCGACAAGAAGGCCGCAAGTTGTGGACTGACCCTTCACGTGCAAGATATGGCCGTATACGACTATCGTGAGGCACTGAGAGCCTCGACCCGGATCAGGCCCCTGCCCGAGGGTGAGTACGAGGAAGAAAGCTAGCCGCTCCTTCGGCTTCAGACCAACCACAGTCCACCACGTTCGGTAGTATCCATGGACAAGCTCTCATCCGAATTCGAGATCAAGTGTCCGTGCTGCGAGTCGACACTTGTTGTGGACAGCGCTCTAGGCCGAGTATTGTCACATCGAGAGCCCGAACGCGCAGACAAGCCAAAACTCGACGAGGCTCATCGAATTCTTGCTTCTCAGAAGGCCAGGCGGGAGACATTGTTCAGTGAGTCGGTGGCCAGAGAGAAGGGACGCAGCGACGTGCTCGCGAAGCGTTTCGATGAGGCGCTCAAGCAGGCGAAGAAGGAGCCGATCGAAAAGCCGTTGCGCGACTTTGATCTAGACTAGGAGAGCCGAGGATTACAACCCTTCCCGCCCCATGGGCCCTTTGGTATCTCGCTCCACGTTTCCTTGCCCGCGTAATATAGCGGCCTTCGGTTTGGATACCGATCCACGAAGGCCAGAAATCGGCGCCTGAGACGGGCGATCCGTCGGTCGGACGAACGGATCGGTCGGTGCGGATAATTCTGAAGCAGGCGTTCCGCTTTCCATATGTTGCGGGTCGAGAAACGCCAGTCGTATCGGCCTAGCGTCCGCAGGTCGACCACGGCATAACCAACGATGCGGCCGGTAAAATCGACATAGGGGTCGACATAGCTCAAGGCTAGGTCACGTGCGGTACGAAAGACCGGTCTGCGTCCATGCAGCCCAGGGTCGCGCGAGCGTGCGACAGAGCCCCAGCTGTCTCCTTGGCGATAGACAAAGAGCACGTGGTCGAGGCAGTCGATCGACTCGAGGCTCAAGACGAGTGGTGGGTACCCGCGAGGCTCGAGAATGACCGCGGCGGCGAGCGCCGCTTCCATGCAGTGCGCGTTCCAGTGCCTCACGACTCCTCGGAAGCTTCGAAGCGTTCCCCTGGCCGGAGGCGCCTCGTCGTTATACGGCAGCTCATTGAGAAATAGCTGCACCTGCCTCGGTGTTCGGAGGCGTGCCACGAGTCGGGCTTCCTGTGGCGTCAGTTGCATTTTGGTGCGCACATTGATTCCGCGTGTATCGTGATCGAAGAGTTGGGCCCTCGCGGTGTCCCTGAGCAGTCCCGTGCCCCCTTTGTCGTTGTTCGAACGAATTGGGCGGGCGACAAGGTTTGACCGTACGACGCTATTGGGGCGACTGGGTGTCGTGGCGCTGTGCGAACTCGATCGCAATTCGCTCTGCCCAGTAACCGTCAAAGCCTGTCGTCGCGCGGGTCAAGAAGCCGCAGTGTCCTCCATGCCTGGTGACGGCCACGGTGATTGCCGGGTTGGCAATGACCGCCGGGGCGTGGAACTGCTCCGGTGGGACGAATGGGTCGTCCTCGGCGCTCACGATCAACGTGGGTAACTCGATAGCGTTAGCTACCCGTAGGCTGCTCGCCTGGTAGTAGTAGTCGTTGGCATCGCGAAATCCATGATGCGGTGCGGTGAATGCCTCGTCAAAACCTCGAACGGTCCGTACTCCAGCCAAACGGCCGAGATCGAAACGACCCGGGAGTGCGCGCGCCTTCCGCCGCATCCGGCCGCGTAGGTTCCTGACAAAATTGAGTTCGTATATCAGGTTCCAGGGACGTTCTAAGGCATCGACACACAGCCCCAAGTCTATGGTAGGCGAGATGGCGCAGACCCCGATGATCGCATCGGCTGGCCCGCGAGGTCCGTGGGCGCCTGCGAGACGGAGTGCGATGTTACCGCCGAGTGAGTACCCGACGACAGCGACACGCGTCAGACCATCAAGTTCTACCAGTTCCTGGATCACCGCCGCTGGATCAGATGAAAGCCCAGAGTGGTACAAACCTTCCGACAAATGTTCGGTTCCGCCACAGTTGCGCTGATTCAGCAGCACTACATTAAAGTTGCGCGCATAGCCCTTGTCCGCGAGCCCGCGCATGTAGTGTGCTGTACTTGAGCCCTCGAGACCGTGCAGGACAAGAAGGGTCGGATGTTGCCGTGGGTTCGGCTGCCAGTGACAGTGGGCGAGGACACGAGCGTCTGTGGCCACGTCAAAATAGCGGATCTGAGGAGGTGGGAGCCGTGGGAAATAGCGCGGACGGCCCCAGGTGTACAGCGTCATGCGATGCCCGCCGTCCAGACCCGCTGCTGGAATGAACTGGTCAAGGCCGTTGTGAGGGTTTAGCCGTCTGGAGTCATCGAGCCCAGATTTGGCTTGGTAGGCCATTTGGTCGACGGTTGAACGGTGAACGGAACCGAAGACTTGAGTTCTCACAGAGGCGTGCTCATCCCTAATTAAGATTCGACGAAACTCCTTTAACCCACGACTGTATCAGTTGTCCCTGAGCGTCGAGGTGTTACGCGGTAGAACGCTCGCAGCCACCTGGTTTCTGCCGCGGAGATCATAGACATGAAACCGGCCAATTCGGCGGATCTCCGTGAGGTTCAGCCAGTGTTCGGTAATGAGGAAGTCCAGCTCGTACCGGTTGGCAAGCATCAGCGCACGTGAAGCATCGAGCAATTCAAAACCGCCTAGGTCGCTAAGTCGTTCGGAGAGTCGGTTGGCGATGTCCTTAGAGTAAATAGCAATCCCTGTATCTCCACTGATCTCGAGATAAACATCCCGACCGCTAGCCGCGCGTAAACTTGTTCCGTATCGGGATGCGTGATCCGGTGCCGCGAGAAAGTGGGTTCCCACCGGTTGACGAGATGCCCATCTCATAACATCGTGCCAGTCGCTAACCGCAAGATCAGGCTGTACGAGCGGCTGGCCGGCGCGTTCCACGAGCATGACGTAACCGCCGCGAGCCAGAGCCAACAGCAACATGATGGAGACCATGGTCCGGCGCGGTGTCACCCGAAGCCATACAGCCCTAGCACGTGTCCCCACCGGGCTTTCAACGACCAGCCACATCAGATAGCAGCTGGCAAAGATGTCAAGGATCCAGAAGATGCGGTTGAACTGGAGCTGAACAACGAGTGCAACATGCGCCGCCGCGACTGGCACTGACAGAAGAAACAGCCCGAGGAGCACGGCGCAGCCGACGACGAGGCCATCTTCTGCCGGAGAGTTGATGCCAATCGTCCTTCGGTACCGGTAGACGACCGCGATTAAAACGGCCACTGCGAGACTGCCAGCCCAGGTGACAAGTGGCCAGTTTGTCGCTATGAGATAGTCCTTAGACGTCAAGACATTCCACCATGCCGTGTCCATGACGACGAGCTGGTTGTGGAGCGGCCCGATGAGCATCCACACGACGGCTGCTAGCGACGTCACAGCCAGCGCGACAAGTGTTGTGCGGGCCACACGGTCGGCCACGAGTGCGGCCGTGCCCACCCAAATCACAAACCATAAGCCGGTCGTTGGGTGGACGACGAGCGTAAGTGTCGTAATGCTCAATGCCAGCCACGTACGGCCACGCAGCAAGGCGGCGACCGCCCAGAGCCCAATTGTGAAGGCCAGAATTCTAGGATGGAAGTACGACTCAAATGTGTTCACCGCGGTGTCGGGGATTCGGTGCCGAATCGTTACCCCGATCGCGAGCGCCGCCACGGTCCACCAGCTCGCGTACATCACGCGGCCAACGGCCACGATCGCACCAAAGAACAGTGCAAGCGTGACGCCGTACGCGGCGAGAAATGCCAGCGGCATGGAAATGCCGGTGGCGCGAACAAGTTGGGCGAACCAGTCGTCAAACAGAAAGAATCGGTCCTGCGCGCCGATGAGCGACGCATCGTGTGGATACAGACCCGGTGTTATTTGCTGGAGCACGACCGGAATGTAAAAAGCCTGATCTGAAATGCCATACCGGTAGCCACCCACGTTAAGCACCAGTAGAAGCCCGAATCCCACCCCGCCGATTCCGAGTACCGCAAGACGTCGCATCGGTCTGACAGGAAGATTATCGACCAGAGAAGTTGTCACCCGCTCCGTGCTCATTACTCCGTCAACGAGGTTACACGCAAACGTGCGCAACAGCGCAGAGACGGCCCTGAACGCGGACTGAGGGTCTGTGCGACCTTGGCAGCGAGAAGGCTACGGTCAGGTGCCCCGGTCTTCAGACGTCCCATACAGCGAGGGGACCTGGATGTCCTGCATCTGGAGGTAGATGGTCAGCTGGCCACGATGATGAACAAGATGGTTAAGGACGAGATGTCGCAGCATGACGATTTTTGGCATCGTAAACAGGTCGTTGTTTCCGCGTGTGAGCGTTGATGGTTCGCAGAGCGTTCCATCGTCCGCCCCGACCAACTGTGAGCGGGCCTCCCGTACGTTGGCGTCGAACCGACTCAGCAGCTGTTCTGTTGACATTCCACGTGGTCTCGTCTTGTCTGCCTCCGACGGCAAATTGAACGACTGGCAGGTCATGACTACGGCGATCCATCGCGGTATGTCGACAATGTGGTTCCCCAAGTCGCCCATTTCGGTTGACCGGCTATGCGGTCTCCAACCAAGAGCGGCGTTAGGGATTTGCTCGAGCACGTGTCGCGTCGAACCGGTCTCACGGTCGTATTCTGGAAGGAGAACGTCGATGAATGGCACGTGCACTCCGAGAAGGATAGGACAAGCCACATTGTACAATGCCGGCAGTGCGACTTAGAGAGCTCCACGTCGGCTGTTTTGGCGGCGGAACTGGATTACCCAGTCTGATTGGAGGCCTCAAGCACAATCCGTGGGTACATGTCCACGCTGTGGTGACGATGTTTGACAGTGGTGGCAGTTCGGGGCAATTGCGCGACCAGCTCGGCGTCTTGCCACCTGGAGACGTCCTTAAGTGTGCACTCGCCCTGGCACGTAACGAATCAGAAGCGCGCCGGATTCTTCTCTCCCGACTGCCCGGACTCGAGGGCGGCCGACTGGGCGGGCATACAAGCGGCAACTTGCTGCTCTCGATGATGGAGCAGTACAGCGGTGACTTCCTGGCGGCCGTTGACTCGCTAAGAAATCTCTTGGACTGTAACGGGCACGTCTGGCCGATTAGCGTCGAACATGCAAGCTTATGCGGGGAATACGAAGATGGGTCGCAGGCGAAGGGTGAGGTTGCTGTCGACGAGGCACAGACACAGGGACGGCGGATCACTCGAATTTGGCTTGAGCCAGAGGTCGGGATTCACCCCCCGGTTGCCAATGCCATTCAAACATTCGACGCCGTCATCATCGGTCCCGGAAGCTTCTTTACCAGCTTGATGCCCATCTTGCTGGTGAAGGGTGTTCCGGCGGCGTTGCGCGGAGTGAGTGGTCCCATTGTGCTTGTCGCGAACATCGTGACCGAAGGTCGCGGTATGAAGGGGTTTACCGCCGGCGATGCCGTCCGCCATGTCAGCAACGCGATCGGGCGTCCGGTCGATGTCGTGGTCGTCAATAGCGGTCACCCGACATCTGAGTCGCTCGATCGTTATGTGGACGAAGACAAAGAACTGTTACCGGCTGGTGACATTCCGCAGGGCTGCGAGGTGATTACCGGTCAGTTTTGGCAGGGTTCGATCGCCAGGCATGCCCGCCGACGCTTGTCGTATGCGGTGTGGAGCGCCCTGGCTGATCGTTTGTTCGACTGACCCGAATCGCGACGATACTTGTGAAGTGGTCGCGTCGCGACCAGGGTCTTTTTCGCTCGCTTGTTCATCTTATGTGCAGCGATTCTTTGAGTTTGTAGCCATCGAGTGAGTACTTCAGGTGGACCTTTTCCAGGGCGGCATCGATGTCCTCGACTTGCGGTTGCCACCTCGCCAGGACCCACAGTATGGCATGGCGATTCCTGTGCCATGACCCTCGGAAATCACCCCCTCGACCGTGTGTTAATTGAGAGGATGGTGTTTGGTGAGAACGGTCATGCGCTTGTCGACCAAGTCAAGCGACGGGCTCTTTGATATCGCCCACGACAGCAGCACATCGTTACGTTCGAGTTTGAGGTCGTAGTGTAGGTGGCTGGCTAAGTGGCTCTTAACGCAAAAGACTAGCTCGCCTGGTGTGCGCGCTGTACCTGACCTATTAGCTCGGGTGTCTTCGAGAAGTCGCGTCGCCGACGGTACTCATCGAGCGCTATCGGAGTGACGTGGTCGCAGCAGTTCATAATTTTGTCTCCTTTGCCCGTATGATTGACGGTATGCAGCACTCGTCAGATACGGAGTGGTTTGGGCACCCACGGGGTCTCTCGACCCTGTTCTTCACTGAGATGTGGGAACGCTTTAGCTACTACGGGATGCGTGCCCTCTTGATTCTCTTCATGACCGACATGGTTGTCAGCGGCGGTCTCGGAATGACCGACGCAACCGCCACCGCCATTTATGGTCTCTACACATTCGCGGTGTACGCAGTCGCCTTGCCGGGTGGCTGGATAGCCGACCGATTACTGGGCCAGCGGAAGGCGGTCCTGTGGGGTGGAGTCGTGATCGCGGCTGGCCATTTCACGATGGCGGTTCCAATAACCAGCGCGTTCTATCTTGGGCTGATCCTGATTGTCCTTGGGACCGGGTTGCTCAAGCCTAACGTCAGTGCAATTGTGGCAGAGCTGTACCCGAAGGGTGGTGCACGACGCGACGCGGGCTTCTCAGTGTTCTATATGGGGATCAACGTTGGGGCCTTAGCCGGGCCACTCGTCTGCGGCACGTTGGGAGAGAGCGTGAACTGGCATCTTGGCTTCAGCGCGGCTGGGATCGGCATGGTGCTCGGTATCGCCCAGTATGTGTGGGGGTGGCGTTACCTGGGGGATGCCGGCCTGCTGCGGGCCAGTCCGGACGAGCGAGTCCATGCCTTACGAACCTTCCTCTTAGGGATCATGCTGGTGGTCGCACTCGCCGTCGTGCTGTTCGGCCTGCAGTCGGGCGGTCTTCTTACCTTATCGTTTTTGAACGTGGCTCAGGGGACCGGCCTGTTCATCACGCTATTGGTGATCGTCTATTTCGCGTATGTGTTTCTTTTCGGGGAGCTTACGCCAGACGAGCGGAAGCGGGTTGCCGTCATCCCGTTGCTCTTCGTGGCCGCGGCCGTATTCTTTTCTGGATTCGAGCAGGCGGGATCGTCGATGAATCTGCTTGCTGAACGTCTGACGGACCGTGTGGTCTTCGGCTGGCAAGCGCCGGCCAGCTGGCTGCAATCGATCAACCCGTTATTCATTGTTATGTTGGCACCGGTGTTTGGCTCGCTCTGGGTGTGGCTGGGATCTCGAAATCCATCGATTCCTGTCAAGTTTACGCTTGGTTTGATTTTTCTTGGGCTCGGTTTCTTCGTTCTTGCCTGGGGTTCGACCTTCACGATTGACGGTAGCCTGTTGAACCCAATGTGGCTCATCATGACCTACTTCTTTCACACGGTCGGCGAGCTCTGCTTAAGCCCCGTTGGCCTAAGCAGCATCACCAAGCTATCCCCGCAACGTTTTGTCGGTCAGATGATGGGGGTTTGGTTCATGGCGGCCGCTCTAGGGAGTCTCTTAGCCGGGCTTGTAGCAGGTCTAATCGAGAGCCTTCCGCTCCCGCAGCTCTTCGGTACCGTGGGTTTGATTGTCGCCGGGGCAGGCCTGTTGGTTTTACTCGTGAGCGGGCCTGTGAGCCGAATGGCCGGCGATATCAAGTAACCGACAGTGGTGCCAGCGTCACACGGGTGGTTTCGGACAAGACTTTAACGTAGATAAATGCGCGCGCTCCTCGTCTCAACATATGAAATGGGTCGCCAGCCGTTCGGGCTGGCATCGCCGGCGGCTTGGCTTCGACAAGCGGGCGTAGACGTTACCTGTCTCGATCTTTCCAGACAGCCCTTTCGGGCGGAGCTAGCGGCGACTGACTTCGTGGGATTCCACCTGCCGATGCACACGGCGACGCGATTGGCAGTGCCGGTCATAAAGCGGATTAGGGAGCTCAATCCCCGGGCGAGGCTCTGCTGTTACGGCTTGTATGCGCCACTGAATCGGCAGATGCTCACGACCCTCGGCGTGGAGGCGATTTTGGGTGGTGAATTCGAGGCAGATTTGGTCGCTCTGGCCACCGGTGAGTCTCCCCTCGAGGGCGCACGCGCCGACAGGGTCTCGCGTCTCAAGTTTCTGGTTCCCGATCGAGCCGGTCTTCCACCGCTGTCTCGTTATGCCTCACTCCAGCAGGGACGTGCCAGGCGAGTGGTCGGTTATACCGAGTCCAGTCGGGGATGCAAGCACCATTGTCGGCATTGCCCAGTGGTGCCGATTTACAACGGCCAGTTTCGGGTGGTGCCGGTCGAGGTCGTGCTCGAGGATATTCGCGGCCAGGTTGAACGGGGAGCCCAACATATCACCGTTGGCGATCCCGACTTCTTCAATGGTATCAGCCACGCAATACGGGTCGCTGAGTTGATCGGCGAAACGTTTCCTGATGTGACATATGACGTCACCATCAAGATTGAACACCTCTTGCGGCATCACGACCAGCTCACCACCTTGCGTGACACCGGGTGTCTCTTTGTCACGAGCGCTGTCGAGTCGTTTGATGATGCTGTCTTAGCTGCCTTGGAGAAGCGGCACACGTCAAACGATGTGCGACGTGCAGTCGCTGAATGCCGTCAAATAGGTCTCGAACTTATTCCGACGTTTCTCGCCTTTACCCCATGGACGACGCTTAGCAGCTATATCACTTTTCTCGAGACGATCGATCGGTTGTCACTCGTGGACGTCGTGGCGCCGATACAGCTCGCTATCCGACTTTTAGTAACTGACAGATCTCGTCTACTGACTCTTCCGGAGGTGTCTGTTTGCCTCGAGCCCTTTGACTCGGTCCGGCTCGTTTACCCATGGCGGCATCCTGATCCACGGGTCGACGATCTGTGCGACGAGGTCGGCGCGCTCGTGGGGGGGCGACTCACGGCATCTCGTCGGGAGCTATTCGCTGACATCTGGGACGTTACTCATCGTCTGGCCGGCCGCGTGATCGGATCGCGTGCGCCTCTTCCGGCTAGCCGGGCAGAGGTCCCATTCCTTAATGAGCCCTGGTACTGTTGAGCCGAGCCAGTCGCTGAGCAGGTTGCTCTGGTGTGAGAATATTTAAGCATCCACATGTCCCGCGTTCTCTTGATTGCCGCGACGACTGGGTATCAGATTCGATCATTTGGTGAAGCCGCGGAGCGGTTGGGTATCGAGCTGGTGCTGGCGACCGACCGTTGCCATGTTCTTGACGATCCATGGTGCGACAACGCGATCGCGATCAGGTTTCAAGACGAAGACTCGGCCGTTGAGGGTATCAGGGCAGCGTTGACTCAGTCTCCGGTCAACGGCGTTCTGGCTGTGGGTGACCGCCCGGCGCTCATTGCCGCGCTGACGGCCGAATGTTTGGAGCTGCCGAGTAGTCCTCCTGATGCCGTTCGGATCGCCGGCAACAAGCTGCTGACTAGGACCCGATTGCAAGATGCCGGTTTTCCAGGTCCGTGGTTCACGGCCGTCCACCTCGACGAATGCCTATCGGATGTGACCGCTAGGATTTCGTTTCCGTGCGTCGTTAAGCCGCTCACGATGTCAGCGAGCCGTGGGGTGATGCGGGTCGACACCATCGCGCAGCTCGAGATGGCTCTGGATCGAGTCAGTCGTCTGCTTAAGCGTTCCGCTGTCGGAGAACCGGACTCTTCCCATTTCACGATGCTGGTCGAGGAGTACCTCCCGGGACGGGAGGTAGCGGTCGAAGGTGTGTTGACGGATGGTGTCCTCCAGGCCTTGGCGATCTTCGACAAGCCGGATCCACTCGAAGGTCCGTTCTTCGAGGAGACGATCTACGTGACGCCGTCCCGAGTACATGACCACGAGAATCGAGAGATCCTACGTGCCGTGAGTCGCTCCGCGGTCGCGTTTGGGCTCACCGACGGGCCGGTCCATGCCGAGTGCCGGATCGGTACGAGCGATGTGTTTGTCCTAGAGATAGCACCACGCCCGATCGGTGGGTTGTGCACGAAGGCCCTTCGGTTTTTAGCTCCGAGTGGGGAAACGGTGTCGTTGGAGGAGGTGCTTCTTCGACAGGCGCTGGCAGAACCGGTGTTGGAGTATCGACGCGAGGACGGTGCCGCCGGCGTCATGATGATTCCTATTCCCACTGACGGTCTCTATAAGAACGTCCGCGGCCTGGAGGTGGCGCGCGCGGTGACTCACATTGAGGAAATTGTGATCACCGCACAGCGTGATCAGAGGATTCGACCACTTCCAGAGGGCGGGAGTTACCTAGGCTTCATTTTTGCTCGAGCCGAGCGGCCCGCACAGGTCGAACTCGCCCTGCGGTCAGCACACAGCTGCCTGGAGTTCGAGATCGCAGCCCCAATTCTGCTCGTCTAGGTTGGGATACTCCTCGCGGCTCTTCGTTCGCTGGGCTACGCCTTCTCCTGAGGGGGAACAAAATCTGGCGGGAGGGCCGACCCTTCGCCGAAGAAGAAGTCTTCCATGAACTTGGCGACCGTCTGCTGCGCCTCTTTTTGCCAGGGCATCAGTCGGTACTCATTGAGGATCATCTTCATGCGCTCTTCCCACAGAGCCCACGCCTCAGCAGACACACTCTCGTAGACTCGTTGGCCGAGTTCACCGGGCCACGGTGGCTTATCGAGACCCGGCATTTCCTTTTGGAACTTTACACACGTGACCGTGCGTCCTCCTGCGGTAGAGGGTGACGTGCTGGCCGGTTTATCGTCGGTTGGATCCACTGTTCTCTCCTGCCTTGCGACTGCAAGTAGTTCTGGGTAAGCGAGCTGGTTCGGTTCCCTGACCCCTTGAGGCCACTAGTGTACGCCCTCTGTGGCTCTCCCGGTTGGCCACAGAGCGATGTGGTGGTTGCCCAGCTCGGCGGTCACGACTCGTGCGACTTCGACGCGCGCGTCATTGAAACAGGCGCCGCCACCGAGATCGGTTGGCGAATCGGCCACGAGCGCATTCGCCGTAGACCCGTTCATCGTGCTCTTCTTCCACAATCCTTTCGGTATTCCAACAGTGCCCCGCTTCATGTCAGGGTTCAGTCGAACGGGACAGTGGATTTCGCCGAGATCGTTGAATACTCGAACAGTATCATCTGTGCTCAGGTCTCGAGCTTTGGCGTCGTCAGGATGCATTTCGAGCGAGGCGAGGCGTGTTCGGAGCTCGCCCAGCGTGGAGGTGATCGTTTTAGAAGTGGCTGGCGAAAGTAGCACGAGTGGGTACGTTTCAGCGGCGGTCTCCCCCCGATATGCGTAGATTCCAGCCGGCGCTTCCGAGTCAAGCGCATCCGGAAACAGGTCAATTTTTCCGTCGGAGGTGCGTGGGAAGACATCGACCAACTGAATTGGTAGCGTCGGGCACTCCGGTGTTGCGATCCCAGAGGTTGCCAGGCTATCCCGCACAGTGTCGGGTAGCGCAGCCGCCACATGTACCACCGCTTCCGGGTCGGTCTGGAGTAGTGGGTGAACCTCGATTTCAAGACGCTTCGCCAGATCAGCAAATACTTCAAGGTTAGAACGGGAGTCTCCAACCGGTTCGATCACTGGCTGGACCAGTTGTAAACTGATCGGACCATAGGCTGGTTTCAGGTCGTAATGTTCGAGGAATGTCGTAGCCGGAAGGACGACGTCAGCCCATCGTGCGGTGTCGGTCAGAACCTGATCGAAGACGACCGTGAAGAGGTCTTCACGCTGGAGTCCTTGTAAGACTCGATTCTGTTCAGGCATCGTCGTTGCCGGATTGCAGTTGTAGACGAACAGCATCTGGACAGGCGGGTCGGTGTCATCGGTGAGCACACGCCCGAGCCGATTCATATTAACCAGGCGCGTTGACGGTTCCGGAACGTCTATAACGGAATCGGTATCAACCCGCCAGGCCCCCGAGTTACTCATGGTGAAACCACCTCCCCTCACGCCGAACTTACCGGCGACAGCCGGGAGGGCGAGGACCGCCAGAGCGGCGTTGCCACCGTTACGGTTTCGCTCAAGCCCCCAGCCACACCGGATCACAGCCGGTGATATTTCCGCGTACATCTCCGCTACCTGTTCGAGGAGCGCCGGGTCAATAGCAGCCACAGTTGCGGCGCGGTCGAAGGTCCAGTCGACGACGCGTTCTCGTAGCCGATCGCTGCCGCGGGTATGGGCCGCGAGAAATTGCTCATCTTCGAATCCGTTCTCGAAGAGAAACCGATGTATGGACATGGCCACCGCGACATCAGTACCGGGGCGTACCTGAAGATGAATGTCGGCTTGTTTGGCGAGACTCGTCCGTCTTGGATCGATCACGACCAAAGCGGCGCCGGCTTCCATCGCGGCCCGAATATGAGGAAGCAGGTGGATGCCTGACGTCGACGGGTTCGCGCCCCACACCACGACGAGACGCGCGTGGCGATAGTCCGCGTATGACACCCCTGGCATCCGTCCATACATTGCTCGACTAACGCTTGTCGTCGGCGCGGCGCAGACGGTACGAGCAAGTCGGGCCGTGCCGAAGCGTCTAAAGAGCTGTGCGTCTGCCGTATCCTGCGATACGAGGCCGTTCGACCCTCCGTACGAGAACGGCAGAATGGCCTCGGCGCCATGCCGATCGCGGATCTCTCTCATCCGCTCGGCAATCAGGTCGAGCGCAAAGTCCCAAGTGACTTTCTTGAACTGGCCGTGGCCTTTGGGGCCTTGGCGCACGCCGGGGTGGTGCAGACGGTCTTCGCCGTAGACCCGATCATCGAATCGGCGGACTTTCGCGCAAATAAATCCGTCTGTGACGTCGTGTCGATGAGACCCGTTGATGGTGACGATCTGACCTTGTTCGACATCGACCGCAAGACTACAAGAGTCCGGGCAGTCGAGCGAGCACGTGGTGTCAATCGTCGATTTCCCCCATTGCAGGTGGTCGATATGCTCGGGCATACGAGCAGTTTATGCCAGCCCGCCGTGGTCCGTCGACAACCTGAGTGACGTTCCCTAGGGCTGTTATGCTGTTCTCATGCAGCTACGATTCGAGCATCTCACCAAGACGTTTGGCAATATCACGGCATTCGACATTCCGACGCTCACGATCGAATCTGGTGAAATCTTCACGTTCGCTGGGCCTCCTAACAGTGGAAAGTCGACCGTGCTCAAGGTGATTGCGGGGGTCGAGGCGCCATCCTCGGGTACGCTCACCTTAGGTGACCGCGTAATCAACGACATGGATCCAGGCGCTCGCGATATCGTGATTGTCACACCGAAAGGTCGACTTGACCCCGGTGCTCACGCGGTCGCGCTGTTTGACGGGCCAACGTCACATATTGAGCCGTCTCTACGGGCGTCCACCGTCGAAGAGTTGAAGCGCCTCCACGCGCAATTGGGGACGACATTCATCTGTGCAACCGCAGACGAGACTGAGGCTCTGGCGCTGTCTGACCGGATCGCGGTACTCAAAAACGGGGCCGTGTACCAAGTTGGTACACCCGAGGATGTCTTCGAACGGCCAGCGAACATCGTCGTGGCGAGATTTTTTGGCAATCCTCCAATGAACGTCGTGCCAGGTATTTTGGAAAAGGACGGTGCAGCCGTGGAGATCGGTCCTCGCGCGTTACAGCTTAACGGGGTTGTCACAGAGGAATATGTGCGGGACGTTTTTCTGGGCGTTCGTCCAGAGCATGTCAGGTTGGAACGTGATCCGACGGCCGGCTGGCGGGGGAGAGTGACCCGGGTGGAGTCTAGTCACACCAGGACGGTCATTGAAGTGCACGTCGACGGTGGAGACTTCATCGCCCGTGAGGATCGGGAGAGCAGATATCGGGTGGGCGACCAAGTTGCGGTTACGATGACTCCAAAGCACTTGCATGTCTTCGATGCCCCCGGGGACCGGCTTGTCGTGCGGTAGGGCTCTCTCAAGAGCTAGACTTCTGGCCACAACTACTAAAACGCAGATGCGACTGCTATTGATAGGGTTGGCGGCGACACTCGCCGTTGTTCCCACGCCAAGCGCATGGGTCGAGGCGGTGTATTCGCGCCAGGTATATCTTATCTCTCAGAACCTATTGACGCCTATTTCGAGCCTGACGAGTATTGCGCTGTTTGACGTTGTCTTCGTTGCTGCCGTCGTCGGATTGCCATGGTGGTGGGGACGCACTCTACATCGTACAGCGCCCGGAAGTCGATGGCTGGCGGCCCGGCAGATGGGTCTCAACACCATCGCCCTGGCGGCCGGGGTGTATCTGGTCTTTCTGTTGTTCTGGGGACTCAACTACCGCCGTGAAGCGCTCACCATGAAGCTCGATTACAAACCCTGGCGTGTCAACGCCGAGGCGTTGACCGTGCTCGCCCATGATACGGTAGGGCGTCTCAACGCCCTACATTCAGAGGCCCATGCCAGGCCTTGGCCAGACCTAGGCGAGCTTCCGGCGCGTCTCGGTCCGGCGTTCGAGCAGGTCCAACAAGATCTCGGTGTTCGTCGGACCGCCGTGGCCGGCCTGCCAAAGCTAACCCTATTGACACCGTACTTCCAGCGTGCCGGAGTTGACGGCATGATTAGCCCGTTTTCTCTCGAGGTATTGGTCAATGCGACCGTATTGCCGTTCGAACGCCCGTTCGTGGTGGCTCACGAATGGGCTCATCTGGCTGGCTACGCGAATGAGTCCGAGGCGAGTTTTGTGGGCTGGTTGACCTGCTTGTCTGGGGACGAGGCCTCACGATACAGCGTATGGGTGTTTCTCTTTCCACACCTCTTGCGGCACCTTGATCCCGATCTGCAGACGGAGCTGTGGCAGGAGCTGGACCCGGGGCCGACCGCTGACTTCCGCGCGGTCTACGACCGAGCCTCACAGGTGGTGCCGGTCGTCAGAAATAACGCCAATCGTGTATATGATCGGTATCTCCGAGCGAACCGCATCGAGGAGGGCATCGCGAGTTACGGGGCGGTCGTTGACCTGGTTCTAGGTAGCAGCATCGGCGAAGCGGCACTCTCGAACAACTAGTGTGTGCAGTTAGATCTACAAACCCTGGCGCTCCATTTCGCCTGGGGCGACGCATCGACCCGCCCAGACTCAGCGGGTCTTGACCGGGGGGCATCTTGACCTCAGATCCCCGACGATCCGAGACACTTGATACACCCGGCTCTTGTTCGCTCAGGTGATATAATCTGGCGAGCGGAGGTATCTGTTTCACAATGTTTAAGCTCGTCAGTACGGTGAGGGGTGGTTCGGTCAACTCGCCAGCCATAGCTAGCAGCTACACCACCGTCGATGCGGCCCGAGATGCTGCGAAGCAGCTAATGCATGAGCATCAGCGGGTCATCCGTGTGATGATCGTCGAATCTCCCTCCTCGAAGTTCGTCGAGTGGATGGAGCGCAGTTAGCCGAGTCGTAGGTCCGGAGTCGTTCAGACCTTCAACTAAAGACCTTTCACTACTCACGTCTAATAACTCTCGACCTTCGGCTTAGCCCGTAGCCCTAGGTTCTTCAGGATCGCAAGGCAAGATCTGGACTGGTTGAGCGAGTACAGGTGCAGGCCAGGGGCTCCTCCCTTCAGTAGCTCTTCGCACTGGTGAGTAGCGAACTCGATCCCGAAATCTCGCACTGCGTCGACGTCGTCACCGAACGCGTCCAGACGGCTCTCGAGCTCGGCGGGCAACGTAATCCCACAGATTGCCGTGAAGCGTCTGATCTGCTCGGTACTGAGGATAGGAAGGATGCCCGGTATGACCGGCGCTGACACACCGAGCGTGCCGGTCATGTACTCAAGGAATTCGAAGTAGTGGGCGTTGGAAAAGAACAACTGAGTCAGGATGAACTCGGCGCCATGGTCCAGCTTGTTCTTTACACGCTGCCAGTCGACATGTCGGCCCTCGGTGCAGGCGACGTGGCATTCTGGAAAACCGGCTGCGCCGATAGAAAAGTCACCGTGGCTCTGGATGAAGTCGATGAGTTGGAACGAGTACTCGAACCCGTCGTCGGGTGGAGCAACGTCTGGTAGCCCGCGCGGCGGGTCACCGCGAAGTGCGAGGATGTTCAGGATATCCAGGCTACTGGCATCGGTGAGAAACTGAGCAACCTCGTCCTTCGTCGAACCGAGACACGTGAGGTGAGCCATTCCTGTGATGCCATGGTTGCGCTGGATGTGGTCAACCACTTCCAGAGTCTTGTCCCGAGTGCCTCCACCGGCGCCGTAGGTCACTGAGAAGAAGTCCGGCTTGGCTGTCGCCAGCCTGGGCAGCGCCTTCTCGAACAGGCTGTCCGCCGCACGCGGCGTTTTCGGCGGAAATAGCTCGATCGAGATGACCGGCTGTCCACGCCCACGTTTTCCCTTGTAGATTTCCTGGATGCGGCGAATAGGGTTCCGGTCGTCGGTGGTGGGAGCCTGCCCAGAGGTCATGACGTGCTGACCTGCGTGCGTGGCGATGAGGATAAAATTGAGACCAGGCGCATTGCGGAAATATGCATCGATTGACCTTACCATCCTTACCAGTGAAATCGAAGATTGCTGGTTGCGCCGGTGCATGTTGCCGCGTATAAGTGCACCGCCGTAAGATGTTGAGTTCGAAGATGATTGAGCTGGAGGAGACTGAGGACGTTACTCGGCCCTGAACTTGTTCGTGATCGGGAGCCTGCGGTCCTTACCAAAGGCGCGAGTCGTGATCCGGACACCGGGCGGCGCCTGACGGCGCTTGTATTCCGACCTGTCCACCATGTCGACAATCCGTCTGACTAGGGCAGGCTCGAAGCCCAGTCTCTCGATCTCAACCGGCGTGCGGTCGTTCTCGACATAAGCCTGCAGAATTGCATCCAGCGTGTCATAAGGGGGGAGGCTGTCGGTGTCGAGCTGGTTGTCACGCAGTTCCGCTGAGGGCGCTTTGTCGATGATTCGACGCGGAATAACCTCACGCTCACGGTTACACCACTCCGCAACCCGGTACACCCAGGTCTTAAGCACGTCCTTAAGTACTGAGAATCCGCCCGCCATGTCACCGTAGAGGGTGGCGTATCCAACACTCATTTCACTCTTGTTTCCGGTGGTCAGGACTAGCCACGAGAACTTGTTCGACAGCGCCATTAGGAGATTTCCGCGGATCCGAGCCTGCAGGTTCTCCTCCGCTACGTCCGGCTCCGTCTTACCGAAAAACGGTGCCAGAGCCACTTCGTAGGCTGCGACGACTTCGTGGATTGGTGCCTCTAGAAGCGTGACACCTAGTCGACTAGCCAGTTCGGCAGCGTCCTCGCGATTGACAGCCGAGGTGTAGCGTGATGGCATCGCGATCGCCGTGATCGACTCCGGGCCGAGAGCCTCGGCGGCAACAACTAGCGAGAGCGCCGAGTCGATACCACCTGAAAGGCCGAGAACAGCCTTGTTAAATCCGTTCTTTCGAAAGTAGTCACCGGTTCCCAAGACCAGCGCTCGATACACTTCGACCTCCGGTTCCAGCAACGTGGGGAGCTTCCGACGTTCTAACGGCGGAGCATCAGCGAGCTGGGTTGGAAGAGCAACCTGATCGACGCGGTCCGTCTGAACCGGGAAGTGCTGTCGCCATCCTGGGTCGTGCAGGCGGCGTCGCGATGCACTGTTGACATCGATGTCAGCCATGACGAGGTCCTCTTTGAACTGAAGGCCTCGCGCCAGAACCTCACCGCTTGGGTCCATGACCAGGCTGTGTCCGTCGAAGACAAGCTCGTCTTGGCCGCCGACGGCGTTGCAGAACGCAAGGAAGCAGTTGTAGTCCAGACACCTAGTTTCGAACATACGTTCCCGTTCGATACCCTTCGCCCGGTGATACGGTGACGCCGAGAGATTCACGATCAGCTGGGCGCCACCGTCGACAGTCTCCCATTGCCCCGGCCCACCCGGATACCAGAGATCTTCGCAAATTGTGATACCTACCTTCACGCCACCCAGATCGAGTACGAGACCCCGGTTGCCGTTCGCGAAATACCGTTGCTCGTCGAACACTGAGTAGTTGGGTAGACGGCACTTACGGTAAATCGACCGCACCTGACCCTCAGCCAGCACGGCGGCACCGTTGAAAAGGTCGCCAGACAGATACGGAAATCCGACCAAAACGACGGCATCATGGATGTCGGCGGACAATCGGCGGACCGTATCATGCGCACGTTGTGAGAAGCTGGGTTTGAGTAACAGGTCTTCCGGCGGGTAGCCTGTGAGAGAGAGCTCTGGAAACACGATCAGGTCGGCGCCTTGAGCAGACGCCTGGTCGATCCGTAAACGTATCCGTTCGACGTTTCCGTCGAGATCTCCAACCGGGAGGTTGGTCTGGCATAGGGCGATTCGAACCATCTGATCACACGATATCATTTGCGCGGAGATGAACCGCCGCGGGGTATACGGAACTGCATAGGTACCGACGCAGGGCGTAATTCCAGAGTCGGCTGTCTGGAGTCTTGGACAGTCGAAGATCTGGGGTCTGGTATCGTCTCTCCCGGTGGTCGATGCAGCCCTTCTGAGGTATAACCCTCACCTCTCGAAGTGTGTCCCGACCTACAGATTCCTCGCGCTACGGGAGCCGCGAATCGGGGATGCCGATCGCGAGGGCGATCTGACGTAACTTGGCCTGCACGATACGGACGTTGTCTGGGCCCATCGCGAGCAACTGTTTTTGGGAGGGCGACAGCGATTGGAGCGGCTCGCCGGTGTAGTGAAAGAATGGGGCATGCTCGATCAAAGTCGACGGGTTCTCGACGATCGGGACGTTCAGCAGGTTGATGACGGCTCGTTCCAGGGTGCCCATGAACGGACGATCTGGATTTCCGAGCTCCACGTACGCCTCATCGATTAGAGGTTGCGTCATGAGAAACAGATCGGCCGAACCCTGCGTGTCGAGTGACCCGAAGATCTGGGCGTGCCGATCGTATCGATCGTGATTTCTTGGGTCGATGCGCAGCGTCTCGCCGTCACCGGTCGTGGTAAATCGTGAATCAGGCCGCATGAACATTACGTGCTGAGCGGGGTTGGTTCCGTCGGCAATGTTATCGACCACGACGACGAACCGTCGAACGACACCATCGCTGACGAGCCAGGATGCCAGTCCAGGGTGAGTGGACAGCGCCGCAACCAAGTCTCGAACGAAGGCGTCGCTTGCATCAAGAGCTGGGACGTTAGGCGGTTCGGGTTCAGGCTCGATGGGATCCGATGGTGGAGGAATCACGTCAGGCGGAGCTTCGACAACTGTTTCGACTGGTGGTACGTCGTCACTCCGCCCAATGAACCAGTACACACCGATCGCGAACGCCAGCAGTGCCACGACCGCGACAGAAATAATCCACCCTCGTGGTTGTTCGACGCCGCCTCCACCGGCCGGCTCCTTAACTTGGAAATCTCCGAGCTGAGTCACAGACAGAGTGTAACGCTATCGTATCGCCCGCTGCGAATTTCGTTACGAAGGTCGCGATATATGTTCAGGGTGTCCCGAGGCCGCCCCTTGTCTGTCTAGGCCGGATCGCCCAGCAAAAAAAAGACAGAACGGACCACTGGACACCGGCGTGAGGTCGAAGGGAGGTATTAATCTTTGACGTGCAGGTTTCCGTGACCGGGTCCGGCGAAGGAGTAGAGCGCCATGCCTGCGTCGGTAGCCATCTGTACAGCAAGACTCGATGCGGCACCGACCGACACCATCACCGGAATCGAGGCTTTGAGTGCTTTCTGCACGAGCTCGAACCCGGCGCGACCGCTGACAACAAGGACATGCTCGGCGAGGGGTACCCCGTTTTTGAGCACGAAGTGGCCCACAGCCTTATCCACGGCGTTGTGGCGTCCGATGTCTTCGTAACTGCAGAGCAATGATCCGTGGCGGTTGAAGATCCCGGCCGCATGGATCCCGCCGGTGGCCTCGAACAGCTTTTGGGCACGACGAAGCGCACCCGGCAGTGTTTCGAGGAAGTCTGGATCTGCCTCCATCGGGACGATCGCTGGCAGGTCGGAATCCAGATCCCCTATCTCGGTCTTGCCGCAAACGCCGCATGCCGCAGTAGCCCGAAACTCCCGTTTGGCCAGGGCCACACTCGGTTCAGCTGGGTCCTCCTTCAGGGTCACATTGACCGTATCGCCTAAGAAGTTAGCGACTCGTATTTGGGTGTCGCGTTGACCGTTGCCTGGCTGTACCTGCACCGACGAGAGTCCGATGGCATCGTTGAGCACGCCCTCGCCAAAGAGGAATCCGGCTGCCAGCTCTGCGTCGTGTCCGGGTGTCCGCATCGTGACGACGAGTGGTTGGCCGTTTACATGGATTTCGAGTGGCTCTTCGACCACTACCATGTCACGTTCGAGTCGATCTCCGCGACGCCGGACAAGCACCGACTTCACGCCAGGCGACTGCAGAGGTGTCGTTAACATGGGGCAATCTTATCAGTCGGCGCGGTGCCTCACGATTCCTCGGGTAGATTCTCACATGGGGTGTTGTCCAGAAGTGCACGGGCAGTCTCTCTGCACGCACAGCGCAGCCCGCTGTCTCTTTTGACCCTGTTTCTTGTATCCTGTCACGGATCTCGCATGGACATCTCACGTCGGACATTCCTCAAGGCATCAGTTGCGGGTGGCGCTGGTCTGAGCGCACTGGGCTTCGACCTGCGTCCCGCCTATGCGGCTGTGCGGCAGCTGAAGATCCGGAATGCTCAGGAGTACCGAACCGTCTGTCCATACTGCGCGGTAGGGTGTGGGACGATCGCGTATGTCCATGGCAGCGGCGGGCTGAACACTACGAACACGGTGATGCATGTCGAGGGTGACCCCGACAATCCGATTAACGGTGGCACTCTCTGTCCCAAGGGCGCGTCGCAGATGCAGCTCGCGATCAGCCCACGCTTGCAGCATCAGCCAAAGTTCCGAGACCCTGGCTCGTCCGAATGGCGAGACGTCACCTGGGACTTTGCGATGGACTGGTTTGCCCGCAAGTTCAAAGATTCGCGGGACGCGACGTTCTCACAGCGAGACGACCAAGGCCGAGTCGTCAATCGATGCGATGGGATTGCGTGGGTGGGCAGCGCCACCGTGGCCAACGAAGACGCCTATCTCATTACTAAGACCATGCGGGCGATGGGATTAGGCTACATCGACCACCAGGCTCGAATATGACACAGCCCCACGGTGGCCAGTCTGGCCGCCACGTTTGGCCGCGGGGCGATGACCAACCACTGGAAGGACATCAAGAACGCGGACGTCATTCTGGTCATGGGCGCGAACCCGGCCGAGAACCACCCGTGCGGCTTTAAGTGGGCGCTCGAGGCACGTGACAATCGTGGCGCCAAGCTCGTCACGATCGACCCGCGCTTTACCCGCACGTCGGCGGTAGCCGACAAGCATCTGCAAATCAGGCCAGGGAGTGACATCGCTGTCTTGGGTGGTTTTATCAAGTACATCCTCGATAACGATCTCCAGCACCATGACTATGTGCTGGCGCATACAAATGCGTCGTTCATCGTGAGCGAAAAGTTCGGTTTCGCCGACGGCTTGTTTGCTGGTTTTGACGAGGCGGCACAAGGGTACGACAAGACCGCCTGGGACTATGAACGTGGGTTGGACGGTTTTGTCCGGCGTGACCAGACGCTGGAACACCCGCGGTGTGTGTTTCAGTTGCTCAGGAAACACTACGAACGTTACACACCAGAGATTGCCGCTCAGATTTCCGGTTGCTCGGTAGAGGACTTTCTGCGGATGGCCGAGATCGTCTGCTCAACTGGGCGGGCCGATCGAGTCGGGACGATCATGTATGCGGTTGGGTGGACCATGCATACCGTGGGCTGCCAGATCATCCGCACAGGCGCGATTTTCCAGCTCCTGCTGGGTAACATTGGACGACCCGGGGGCGGGATTAACGCGTTACGTGGACACGCGAACGTGCAGGGCGCTACCGACCATGCGGTGGTGGCTGGTATTTTGCCTGGCTATCTTAAAGTGCCGACTCCAGAACAGCAGTCGTTCGAGACACATCTGCACGACTCGACGCCGCGCCCATTGGTCCCCACTGCTGTGAACTACTGGGGAAACTATCCAAAGTTCTACGTCTCTCTGATGAAGGCGTGGTTCGGGGAACACGCGACTCCGGAGAACGACTTCGCCTACGACTATCTGGCCAAACCTGGCGGCGACGCAACCTGGCTGTCGCTTTGGGACGAGGCCCACCATGGACGTCTTGAGGGCTTTGTGGCCCTGGGTTTCAATCCTCTACTGGCGGGTCCGGACGTTCCTCGTCTGCTTGAGGCGATGGCGAAGCTTAAGTGGAAGGTGGTCATCGATCCATTTATGCTCGATAGCGCCGAGTTCTGGAAGGCGCCAGGCGTGAACTCGGCCGAGATCGATACCGAGGTCTTGTATCTTCCCAGCAGTCACTGGATCGAGCGAGACGGCTCGTTTACCAACAGTGGGCGGTGGGCGCAGTGGAAAGAAAAGGCGGTCGATCTACCGATTGGCGTTCGTTCTGACACGTGGATTCTGTCCGAATTGTTTTGGCGAGTGAAAGAGCTCTATCAGGAAGAGGGTGGCGCGTATAACGATCCGATCCAGCACCTCACGTGGGACTATCTGAATCCCCGCGAACCGACTTTGGTCGAGTTGGCGAAAGAGATCAACGGCTCTGATCTCTCGACTGGGCGCCTCTTATCGTCATTCGGTGAACTGAAAGACGATGGCACGACTGCGTCCGGTAATTGGATCTATAGTGGGAGCTACACGGAAGAAGGCAATCAGATGAAGCGCCGGGGCACGGCGGACCCGACCGGATTGGGGATGCACCATGACTGGGCGTGGAGCTGGCCGCTCAACCGGCGAGTGCTCTACAACCGGGCCTCGGCGGATGCCGAAGGCGTCCCGTGGGACGCACAGCGATCAGGTATTGCCTGGAACGGTCAACGGTGGATTGGCGACGTACCTGACTACGGATCGACTACGCCCCCCGACGCAACTGGGGCGTTCATCATGAACGAAGAAGGCGTGGCGCGGCTGTTTAGCACGCAGCTGGCCGATGGTCCATTCTCTGAGCACTACGAGCCGGTCGAAAGCCCGACGACAAACGTGCTACACGAGAACGTGCCGGTCAATCCACTCATTCATTGGTATGACGGGGTGCGAGAGACGTTAGCCACGTCGGGCGGGAGCGAGTTTCCGTACGCGTGTACGGTGTATCGCGTCGTCGAGCGTGAGCACTTTGTGACGAGCAACGTGCCGTATCTCGTCGAGGCGATGCCCGATTTCTTTGTGGAAGTCCCTGAAGGGCTTGCAGCAGAAAAAGGGATTGCAAACGCTAGCCAGGTCAGGGTCTGGTCAAAACGGGGGACCGTTACCGGCACCGCTATTGTAACCAAGCGAATTCGGCCGCTTCTGGTCAACGGGCGGACAACCTGGACGATTGGTATCCCGGTGCACTGGGGATTCGTTGGGTTGACTACGGGCTCGATGGCCAACCAGTTGACGTCATTTGTCGGCGATGCAAACACGAAGTGTCCTGAGTTCAAGAGCTTTTTGGTGAACGTGGAGCCAGTGTAGTTTCGTATGCCAGACAACCTTTCCATTCGTCGGATGTCCGCAACTCCCAGCGCGTTTATTCCGCTGGATGCACTGCGGTCGAACGCCCCTGAGTACGCAAAGCTGGTCGATATCTCAAAGTGCATCGGATGCAAAGGCTGCGAGGTGGCGTGCAAGGAGTGGAACGAGCTCAAGGTCGAGCCGACTAAAAACTTCGGCAGCTTCCAGAGCCACAAGGACCTTAGCGCGAACACGTGGTTGTTGATGCGGTTTAACGAAGTGGAAGTGAACGGCGACATCCAGTGGCTTATTAAGAAGGATGCCTGCCTCCATTGCGAAGACCCTGGCTGTCTGTTTGCCTGTCCGGCGCCAGGTGCGATTGTTCAGTACACGAACGGGATCGTCGACTTTAATCAAGAGAACTGTATCGGGTGTCAGTACTGTGTCACCGGTTGTCCGTTTGACATTCCTCGGTTTGACAAGGCCACGAAAACAGTCTCGAAGTGCAACATGTGTATCGACCGGATCGACGCAGGTCTCGAGCCGGCGTGCGTCAAGACGTGTCCGACTAACGCGATCTCCTGGGGCTCGAAGCAGGACATGCTGGCGCTGGCCGACAAGCAGGTCGAGACTCTCAAGCGGCGCGGCTATAGCAGTGCCTCGGTGTACAATCCGGCGGGGGTGGGCGGCACTCACATGATGTACGTCGTCCCGCACGGTGACCGCCTCGACGACTACAGCCTGCCGACCGACCCGACCGCTAGTCCGGGTCCGATGACCGGTTTAAGCTTCCTGAAGCGTGCTGCTGTGTTCCTGTTCAATTTCAGCATCATCGGGACCGCTCTCCACTTGCTGCGCTATGGGCAGCAGCACGTGGAGGAGCATGAGTAGCAACGGACTCCTGCACCGGTTCACGTATCTCGAGCGGGTGGTCCACTGGGTAGTGGGCGGCACCTTCGTCGCCCTGCTGGTCACGGGGTTGGCCTTGTCGTACCCCTCGTTGTTTTGGCTGACATCGCTGGTGGGCGGCGGTCCGGCGGCGCGCGTGCTGCACCCGTGGGTCGGAGCCGTATTCGGCCTTAGCATGGTATGTATGCTGGCGCTCTGGATCCGCGAAATGTTTCTGGACCACGACGACTGGCGGTGGCTCGGAGCGATCAAGGACTACGTGACACGGAATCACGACAAGGTGCCGCGCGCGGGTAAGTACAACGCAGGCCAGAAGGTCTTTTTCTGGGTGCAGGGCGGGTTGGCTGTTGTCTTCGTGGCCACGGGCCTGGCGCTCTGGATGCCCGAGTGGTTTGAACCCGGGCTGCTGGCGACCGCTCGGTTACTGCATTTCGCGGCGACGGTTGGGGGCGGCCTCTTCCTGATCGTCCATGTGTATCTCGGCGTGGTGGCCTACCCGGGAACGGCTCGAGGGATGATCGACGGCAAGGTCACGCGACGGTGGGCCTCGATGCATCATCCACGCTGGTACGAAGACCAGTCTTGACCGTGACCCTGCCGACCTGGGCGCGGCGTCGGGCCCGAGTCGCCAAGCTCAGCGCTGCGCATCAGCCGGCAGTGGAGCTCCTAGTGTTCTATGACCGGGTGCTCGAGCTCCAAGAGTCCGTCTCGCGAGCGGCGAGTCGATTTGACTGGCTGAGCGACGGCTCGACCGGCTCGACGCTCTCCCTCCATCGGTTACCGCTCGACCGCTGTACGCCGCCCTTCCTACGATTCGTCAAAGACGTCGGTGCCGTTTCGACCGATGTGCTCGCGGCGATCGCTAAACGTCTCGGTGAGTCACGCTCCATCGCGACCGACGTGTTACGGGCCTTCCTGTCTCGACGTCCACTCGACGAGGTCGCAGCCGAGCTTGGCCATCCGCCATCGTCGGTCGAGTTCTTCCCGCGTGCCTTTGTGCAGCCTCTGGCTGAGGTGTTGGTGGCCACTTTACCGGATAGGGAGGCATTGTCCCCTCCGGTCGGGTCTAACGAGCGACACGACCCGACGTCGGCGACTTGCCCACGATGTGATTGGCTCCCGCAGCTGGCTGTGATTCGAGACGGGTCGGAGATTAAAGGAGAGCGCCTGCTGCTCTGCGCGCTGTGTTCAACCGAATGGGCGTTTACTCGCCTCACTTGTCCCCAGTGCCGGTCGACCGAGACCAATAAGCTCGTCTATCACGTGACTGACGTCTGGCCACAGGTGCGGGTCGAGGAGTGTCAGGTCTGCAAGACGTATCTCAAGGCGATCGATCTCCGAGTGGACGGCTTGGCGGTGCCGATGGTCGATGAACTGGCATCGGTCGAGCTGGACCTCTGGGCCGAAGAGGCCGGTCTCGAAAAGCTCCAGCGCAATCTACTCGGGCTTTAGACGATCGCAGCGAGCTGGCCGGCTCGACCCATTACGGCACTCCAACCTTGCCAGCATACCGAGATGCGACGACCCGCATCATCATTCCCCAATCGCAATCAGCTCACGTTCCGTTCGAACATACCAGCGCCCATCGACCAGGGCGGGGGAGGCCAACGTTCGCGCACCGATGTCGTTGGTATGGAGGAGTTCGAACTCCGGTCCGGCCCTCAGAACAAACGTCTGTCCCTCGTCGTTCGTGAAGAATACTTTTCCGTCGACGCCGACCGGCGAGGCCGAGAACCCTTCCAGGGCGGGCGGTCCCAGTCGTTCCTGCCACATGACGGTCCCGGTCGCTGCCTCGAAACAGGTAACGATGCTGGCCATGTCGTTCACGGTGTAGAGATAGTCGCCGTAGACAAGTGGTGACGGGACGAACGGCGAACCACGGGACGTGCGCCATACTACGTGCGAGTCGGTGACGTCGCCACGTCCGCCCGGACGGATGGCGAGTGTGGGGCCGGCCCGTCCGGACGCGCAGAACACGAGCCCGTGACTGACAACTGGCGTGGGTATCACTTCGAAGAGATTCCCATTGCAATGCCACAGTTCGGAGCCATCCGACGGACGGTAGGCGGTTACCGTCCGCTGGCTACTGACGATGATCTCGTCGTGGTCGTCGACTCGGACAGCAATCGGCGAGCCCCATCCGACGCTACCACTGCGGTCGGTCTGCCAGACCAGCTTACCGGTCACCTTGTCGAGCGCGGCGACGAACGCCCCGCTTCGGTGGTCCTGGTATGTGATGAGGAGATCGTTGTACAGAAGGGGAGAGCCCGCGGTTCCGTGATAGTTGTCAATCGGACCGACTTCGGTGTGCCAGACAAGACGACCGTCGAAGTCGACCGCCATGAGTCCGCGACTCCCAAACGATGCGTATACGCGCTCTCCGTCGGTGGTTGGTGTTGCCGACGCCCGGGTGTTCTTCTGGTGGATACGCTCGGTCGGTCCTTCTGGCACGGCCGTTTGCCATAGGAGGCGTCCGTCCGATCGGCGGTAGCTCAGGATCGAGATCCTTCGTCCCGTTTCCTCTGCCGTGGTCACGAAAATGTGGTCGTCCCAGACGATTGGGGACGAGTGTCCGCGTCCGGGAACCTGGGTTCGCCATGCGACGTTCCCGCTGTCGGACCAAGTATCGGGATACGCGGTTCCGGTCACCACTCCTTGCCCGGACGGACCTCGCCATCTGGGCCAGTAGTTGGAACCTTCACCCTCGACAGGCACCATGAAGATACCTGAGCTTTGGGCCTGGTTCGGCAGTACGCTGACCAGGGTCAGTGCCACACAGGCTGCGAAGGTTGTCATGGCGAGCCGTTGTCTGGTCAAGAGCGTCCTGCTTTACGGTTGGACCGTCACACGTTCTGGTAGCGTACCGCGATTATACGGCGCTGCCGCCGGTGACGGTATTGAATGCACAGTTTCGATCGTCTTAGCAGGCGTGGATCCCGGGGTGACCGGGTGACACGGGTATAATCGCTGGCGTTGTCATGCCCGTTTCCGGGGTAGAGGCATTCAGTATGTCACTCGGGATCCGACCCGCGACGTCGTCGATACTCTCGTTGGAGAGCTCGAGGGAATGGTCGATGCTCTGGTTGTCCTGGGCGGCGATAATGCGGCGGGCGATCTAATCATGCAGCCGATTGCCGTGTCTCAGCAGCTCGCACTTATGCCACTAGAGCTCCGTGACGCTGACGAGCTATTCGAGTTAACCGACCGCAATCGCCCCTATTTGCGTAACTGGTTGCCATGGCTCGACAACATCACTCGTCTCCAGGACACCAGAGCGTTCATTCGAGCCGCTCAGGCGCAGGAGTCACAGAACAACGGGACGCAGCTAGCGATCCGGCTGGATGGGCGGATTGCCGGAATCGTTGGGCATCACCAAATTGATTGGCGGAATCGCCTGACCTCACTGGGGTACTGGGTTGGCGAAGAGTTTCAGGGGCGGGGGCTGGTAACTTCCGCCAGCCGGGCACTGGTTGGCCATGCCTTCAACGAGGCTGAGTTAAATCGGGTCGAAATCCGTTGTGCGATCGGGAACGACCGAAGCCGTGCGATCCCTTCGCGTCTCGGTTTTCGCGAAGAAGGTCTGCTGCGGGATGCCGAGTGGCTCTACGATCATTTCGTCGACCACATCGTGTATGCGATGCTCGCTCGAGACTGGGCTGCCGGAGTGGAGCGTGCGGCGCACACGGTTCCGCCAGCGTTCTGACCCGCCGGGCGATGTTTTTGCACGCCGTACCGTGGATGCTGTCTCGACGAGTCTGATCGCGAGGGACTGACCTAGTATCTGCCTGTGGAGGCATGGAGCGATTCGACTGATTTTGTCTGTGACGTTGCCTCGGCCGGCTAGGGGAATATGAACTACGTATTGCGTGTGATTACCCGCGAGCGCATCTTCGTCCTGGAGCAGTCGCGTCCGTGGGTCGAGAAGTATCCGAACATCGTCGCGCTTCTCGACCAGGCCCTCCATCAAGGGGTGTTCTATGCGATGACTGCTCGTCAGGGTCCTCTCCGAATCATGCGGTATTTCGTGGTTTACGCCGAGCCTGACTCTTCGTATCGGACTGTCTCCTACCGCACCCCAACCGCCGTATTTACAGTCGACCTAATTCGCCGTCTTCTGGCCGAGTCATCATGAGCCGTTTCCGGGCCACAGTGAGTCTCGTGCTACTGGCGACGGGTTTAGTGCTAGCCCAGGACTGGCCACAGTTCCTGGGACCGGACCGTGACGGTCACTACGCTGGTCCCGCCCTGGACACTGACTGGGACGTGGGTGGTCCCCCAGAGGTGTGGCGACGCCCTGTCGGAGCCGGCTTCGCCGGTCCCGTTGTCGTCGACGGACAGTTGATCCTGTTTCATCGCATTGATGACCGAGAAGTTGTCGAGGCGATCGACGCGTCGACCGGGGAGACGGTCTGGCGGTATGACTACCTCACAACTTACCGAGACGATTTTGGTTTCGATGAAGGGCCTCGTTCGACCCCGGTTGTCGTCGAAGAACAGGTGTTCACGTTCGGCGCTCAAGGCCAGCTGCATGCTCTGAGTCTGGAGACCGGCGATGTCGCGTGGAACGTTGACACCAAGGCGAAGTTCAGCTTCCGGAAAGGCTTCTTCGGAGCGACGGGGTCACCCCTAGTCACAGGGGGACACGTGATCGCAAACATCGGCGGTGCGAATGCCGGCGTCGTCGCCTTTGATACCGAGACGGGAGCGGTCGCTTGGACGGCCCTTGACGATGACGCCAGCTATTCGTCAGGCGTCAGCGCGAACTTTGGGGGGCAGACCCACGCCGTATTCTTTACACGAAGCTATCTGGCCGGATTAGACCCTGCCGACGGCACTGTCCGCTTTTCTCGTCCCTGGCGGTCGCGGTTGAGGGCGTCGGTCAATGCTGCGACACCGCTCGTTGTCGATGACCTCATCTTCGTGTCGGCGACGTACGGAACCGGTGCCGGATTATTCCGAGTGAACGGTGGTGAGTTGAATGAGATCTGGATTTCGAATGAGGTCATGTCGAACCATTATTCGACCAGTGTTTATCACGATGGTCATTTGTATGGATTTCATGGCCGCCAGGAATACAGTCCGAGCTTGCGTGCCGTTGAACTCCGAACCGGTACGGTGAAGTGGGACATCCCTAGCTACGGAGCCGGGACCGTAACGCTGGCCGGTGACCGTCTAGTGATTGTGCGCGAGAGCGGGGAGTTGGTAGTGGCCGAGGCGTCCCCAGAGGCATTGACCGTACTCGCCACTACTCAAGTTCTCCCTTCGGTCGTTCGTGCTTATCCTGCGTTGGTAAATGGGCGGATCTATATTCGAAACGAGAACACGCTGATCTGTCTTGATCTCAGTGGTCGACGGTCAGGTGATAACTGAGGCAGGGACCCGTGTCGAAGTGGGAGACGGTTTTGCGGCTTGGTCAAAGAAGACGGTCTCCGCGTCACTGTGGTGTGACCGGTCGGTCTCGACGGGATTCGATCTTAATTAGGGAGAGCCAACCGCTCCGGGTGCGACGATTACTGCGTCGTCCAGCCAGCCGTAATCCGAGGTTCCCCCAGGATGCGAGACGGGCGTGGCGGTCGGCGAGACGTGAGACCGAAGTCTTCGACCCCATGCTTGCGAATATGGGACATCGCCTCGTTTATGTCGTCAGTCACGAGCCATAAGTCCAGCTCTCCCGGTCTGATGGCGCCTTCATTAACCATGTTCTGCACCAGATGAAATAGCCGCTTCCAATAGTCACGACCCATCAGTACTATTGGGAAGCTCGCGATCTTTTGGGTCTGCACGAGCGTCAGTGCCTCGAAGAGCTCGTCCATCGTTCCGAAGCCACCGGGGAGGGCGACAAACCCGTAGGAATATTTAAACAGCAACACCTTACGCACGAAAAAATAATGCACGGTGACCGACTGGTCGAGATAGGCGTTTTGGTACTCCTCGGCACTGAGCCTGATGTTGCACGCTACCGACCGTCCGCCGGCCTCGCGTGCCCCGCGATTGGCGCCTTCCATCAGGCCAGGTCCACCCCCGGTCATCACAGTGAACCCCAGGTGGCTCAACGCACTTCCCACGTCTCGGGCGAGTTGATAGTAATGATGTCCTTCGTTGAAACGGGCCGATCCGAACACGGTTACACACGGACCCACAAAGTGCAGAGCGCGGAAGCCACGGACAAAATCTCTAACCGAACGCAGTACGAGACCGAGGTCTTTTCGCCGAGTCTGCGGGCCTTCTAGAAGCGTTCGGTCTTCCCAACCATTGCCATGCGATGGCTTACTCAACTCGTTCCTCTCCGTCTTGGGGTGCTCACGTCGTCCAACGTCAGACCAGAAGCCTCAGCTTCTCATGGCTTCACGTAATTCCTATATCTCGTATTCTTTCAGTCGGAGGCGATAACGGCAATGCTTGAGTTAGAACTTGTTGTGGGGTTGGTTCTCGTGACGTCCACAGCCTGCTCCCTGTTTGAGGCGGTTCTCTACTCGGTGCCGGCGACGCATGTCGAGATGCTGGCACAGTCGGGGCGGCCATCGGGTCTTAGGCTGAAGCGAATGAGGCAGACGATCGACAGGCCTATTTCGGCCATTCTCTCACTCAATACCATCGCTAATACCGGTGGCGGCGCCGTTGCCGGTGCGTTGGCAGCCACGGCTCTGGGGGAAGGGAATGTCATCTATTTCTCGATTGCCTTCACCCTGGCGATCCTACTGCTGTCTGAGGTGCTGCCCAAGACGATCGGGGTCGTCTACTCACGTCAGCTTGCTCCGCTAATCGCTCAGCCGCTCCATATGCTCGTCGTCGTCTTCAGCCCGCTGATCGCGCTCACGCAGGTGGCAACGAATCTGGTCTGGAAGGGACACCAGGAGCATCGTGTATCCGATGAAGACCTGCTGACGTTGGTCGGGTCTGGGCTGCGCTCAGGGACGCTCAAACAGCACGAGGCCAGAGTTATTGAGAATGTGCTGTCGATGGAAACCAGAACGGCCCGGCAAATCATGACCCCTCGGCCGGTTGTTTTCACGCTCGGCGCACGCGTCTCTGCGCGCGAGGCGGCGTCTGATGACGCTCTCAGTAAGCACAGCAGGGTTCCCATTTTTGATGCCAATCCTGAGGATTTCGTTGGTGTCGTACGCGCTGTCGATATCCTGAGAGCGGTTGCCCAGGACCGTTTTGAGGTTGGGATGGAAGAAATAATGCAGCCGATCCACTTTGTTGTCGACTCGACGCCACTCGACGAGCTGCTGCGGACCTTTCTCGAACGTCGTCAGCATCTTGTGGCCGTCATTGACGAGTTTGGGGGCTTCGCAGGGATCGTGACGCTCGAAGATGTGCTTGAGGAGTTAATCGGACGAGAGATCGTTGATGAATCCGACCAGGTCACCGACCTTAGAGCGTACGCTCACCGCCGGCGCGAAGAGACGCTGCGTCGGGTGCAGAAGCTTCCGTAGGCGACCACTCACCAGACTAGGGTCGCATTACCATCAGTTCATGGGCGAGTGGCTCCGCGTCGTAATGTTCCTCCAGTGCCTCGAAGATATACCCTGGGTGGACCGCGGTCGTTCTGGAGTCCCAGTCATCATACGCAAAGGTGCCGACCAGACTTCCAATGTTTTCGTCGAAGATGAAGCCGACGGCGTTTCCCTCCACGTCGATGACCGGAGAGCCGGAGTTGCCGCTCGTGATATCCGCTGTCCAGGAGTTCGAAATCCCTCACGCTGTTGATCAACCTTAGCCTGGCCACTTTCGGCTCTGTGCCCAGCGAGACTAGAAAGCCGGTAGACTTACCTGCATGTGTAGCATCTCAAGGACCAACGTGAGTGCCTGAGAGAACGACCAAAGCGAGACGAAAATCTTAGACTCTAACGGATAGACTTACACGTTTGACATGAAACTGACATGAAACGCCAACGGCTAGATGTGACCTTCTTACATCATGGCGGAGGCGGTGGGAGACAGAATTATGGTTGGGCTCTTATTCGGGATCATCTTACCGCTCGTCGGAATCTGGGTAACAGCCAGTGCCATTTCGGCGGCAGAGCAGTCCGGTAACGACTTAGAGCGCTGACGAATGAGTCCTCTCTGTTATGGGAGTTTTGGTCAATTTGATCAAGGTAGTGTCGTCATTTGTGACCCGGGTAGCGAACTGAGTAGCGTGAGCAGGCCGGGTGACTGCTCACGGTCCCGTTTGTCGTGTACGGCGCCTCTCAGATACTTCTTTACGCTACCGGTCACTTGTTGACGAGGCGAGGAAGACCACAGGCTCACCGTCTGTCGCTCAGACTCTCCACCAAGGTTTTGCGCCACGCAATTCTGGATGCGAGGTAGAGAAACTGCATCGTTAGGCTAACCAGCGCAAACAATCCGTGCCTAGACCTGGCCGGTCCTAACCTGACATCTCCAGTTCCATAATTCTGACCGACCACTTTTGCAAGTAACCCATGAGAGGGGTTCTACAGGTTATCCGGGCTGTCCAGTGACGGCACGCCGAATTCACACGTAATATAAGACCGCCAGAGCAGAAGCGGTGTAGCCACAGTGATGATCATCATCGCCCTGCGCAACATTTCCAGACGTCGCAAGGTCCTAGACTTGGTGAACGCCACGGCACTCAGAAGATTCGTCGCTCCGGCAAGTCCGTAGAAACAAAGAAGCCGACAGACAGTAACGACCTACCCTTGCTCGATTGTCGCGATGCCCATGAGGATGAGCAACCGGCTCGGTCCATCCGTTAGTACAGAAGTCACCGATGCAAGGAATTCGTGACTGAGAGGCACCCCTTAAGGAGAGAAGGATCCGGAAAACGGTAGGCAAGTTCGCCATCTCCACACCTTTCTAATCCGTGTACCGCCAAAACAGGCCGGTCGTGTCTGCGATGGTCACACTTTCGGTTGTGCAGGGATTGTCGGAGACCGTGGAGCAGACATCTCGGTCGTCATTGCGTTAATAAAGATTGTGCCGGAGGGGGGAGTCGAACCCCCACGAGGGGTGAACCTCACTGGATTTTGAGTCCAGCGCGTCTGCCAGTTTCGCCACTCCGGCTCGTCGTCGACAGGTAGGAAACCAGGTCTTCGGGCGAGGCTTATTGCATGATCTTGAAAGATTTCGTGGGCTTTGTCCACGCTCGACGCCGTCGATCCAGGAGACGCTCGTCGTGAGCGTGACGACAGTGCCGTCCTCTAGGAGAAACGCACCCTACGGCCTGACCGTTCCGTCGTGCTTCCACAGATAGAGCGTTCGGGTGTTACCTCGCGTGTCGGTGAAGCGCTCGATCTGGTCAGCCTCCCAGTTCCCCATACTGAACGCGTGAGAGACAATCCGTGCCCCAGGTGCGAGCTGGCTCGTCAAAATTGGTCGGATCTTAATGTTTGACGACGACAGCAGGTATAGCGTGACCACCGTCGCATCCGACACATCGACCTGAAGTGCATCCTGCTGAATGAACTCGACAAGGTGGCTTACACCAGCACGCTCCGCATTCGCTCTTGACTCCGCGACCCGCTGCGGGTCGATATCGATGCCGACACCCCGAGCACCGTATCGTTCTGCCGCCCTGATGACAATTCGCCCATCGCCGCATCCCAGGTCGTAGACGACGTCGTTTTCGGACACCTCTGCCAGCTCCAGCATCCGATCGACGACGTCTTGCGGCGTTGGAACAAACGGGGCCAGGTTAGACGGGTCTTGGGCCGCCAAGCTGGCAAGGGTCAAACCCTGCCCGGCGACGACGAGCGCGGTCGCCACAGCCAAGACCACCGGGAAGCCTCCCAGGGGTCGGGTCGCTCGTTCGTGAGTCATCATCGTTTCCTCCTCCGGAAGAGTGGAGAGGTATGGTGCTATTTTATATCAGGACTCACCTGCTTCGGCTCTGGTGGGGTACCGACACCAGGTCACGTCACTGGCCCTGAATTACGGGTTCGATTCGATTTAGATTGGTCATTTGCCTCTAATTGTCGTCAAGACTCCAATTGGCGGTCTCTGCACACACACGGTCGATATTTACCGGGCGCCGAGGGCGCTTTGGCGCCCTTATACCTGTTTTTATCTGAGTTCAAAAGTTGCCTGAAGTGACTGAATGAGCTACACTTATGGTTATTATAGGTCGTTAAAACTCGCAGTTTATGCGGTGTGCTAACTCAGGGGGGACATTTGGAATTTGAGGTCGGCGACAAGGTCATCTACCCAAATCATGGCTTGGGCCTGGTCGACAAGATTGAAGAAAAGACGATTCTCGGTACGACCTGCCGATTTTACTCGCTCCGCATGGCTTCGAGCGGCACCACCGTGCTGGTTCCGCTCGGAAACGTTGAGGGTGTTGGTCTTCGTCCAGCCATATCTGACACTGAAGTCAGAGAACTGTTTCTGCGGCTTGGGAACGGCAAAATCGTTAACCACCAAAACTGGAAGGGACGATTTAAGGACAACTCTGACAAAATGCGCACTGGCTCAATACGTGACGTCATCGATGTCTTGAAGAGTCTCAATCACCTCAGCAAGTCGAAGAGCCTCTCGTTTCGGGAGAAGCGGATGCTCGACCGAGCCAGATTTCTTGTGGTCTCAGAGATTGCAGAGGTCACCGGCGATAGTCCAGAATCTATTGAAACCAAGGTCGGTAAAGCGCTCGATCGCTGTCTCGTAAACCGGAGTCGTAGCTTGACGAGGGCTAAGACTGCCAAGGCGTCGAAGAAGGTCGCGAAGGTCAAGAAGCCAGCTGTACGTGGTGCCGCCCGCGCTTCCTGATCACGATCTTCATCTTCGCTATTACGTCCTGACCTTCGACTGATTCCATTGAAGAGGACGATCAGGCTCGACCTGGAAACTCCGGGTCGGGCCTTTCTCATGCCAAGCACCCTCGCCCCATGAATCGTGACTGACCATCTCCACACTGTGCTGGCTGGCATCCGCTCGCTGGCGGCGTACATCAGCGTCTCGCTCTACGTCCTGCTTCTTGCGCCGCCTGGAATCGTGCTGGCCGTCATTTTTAAATGGCCCGAGGTCCTGTACTGGCTCGCGAGGGGCGGTGTGCGGCTAGGGTTTGCCACGGTTGGAATTACGTTTCACGCAACTGGACTCGAACACGTGCAGCGATACCGAGCCGCCGTGTATTGCGTCAACCATGCCAGCAACATCGAACCGCCGATCCTGTTTATGGTTCTCAAGGCGCTGCACCCAAAGCTCGTCGTGTTGTACAAAGCGGAATTACGAAAGGCGCTGCCGGTACTGAAACGAGCCTGGGACATTGTGGGCTTTGTTCCGATCGAGCGCGGGAGTCGCGAACGAAGCATGCAGGCGATCGAGACTGCCGCCGCCGCGCTCCGCAGAGGGAAGTCGTTTCTTGTCTTTCCCGAAGGCACTCGCAGCCGCACGGGCAAGCTGCTCCCGTTTAAAAAAGGTGGCTTCATCATGGCCATCAAAGGAGGGGCGACCATCGTCCCGGTCGCGATTCAAGGAACCTCCGCGGCGATGCGAAAAGGCAGCCTGATCATCAGACCAGTCGTGGTTAGCGTTCGTCTCGGCCTTCCAATTAAAGTCACGGGGCGAACACTCGAAGAGCGCGACACGCTCATTTCGGTCACCCGTGCTGCCGTGCAGGCTCTGCTTGAGTCGGGACCGATCGAGGCGGACTAGCGTCCGACAAAGAACGAGAGGGACCAGGGCGCGAGCATCACCCCGTCTCTCGCCGCGACGCCCTCGAGCAGTTCCACGTTGACTGTCTGGAATGCGACCAGCGGCTCAGCGAATCGTATCTCCAGCACGCGATTGAGACCACGGTAGGAGGTATCGAATAGGACCTGCGGCGGTTCGTCGGGTGTAGTAACCCCCGCAAGTGTCGCATAGCTGACACGTACGCGTCCTTCGAACGAGTCTTCGTCCATGTCGCGCGAGAACTGGATACGAACGGTCGTGTCGGTCGGGATGTCCGTATCATCCTCGAGCGGCGTACTGAAGATAACCTCAGGCTCCGGACCTTGGCGGAGTCGCACCTGTGTCGGTGTCACCGGATGCGCAGCCGGTTCGGCCAGTCGGATCCTTCCGGCATCGAGCATCACCATCCCCTCGTGGACACGGACGCGTCCGGTGACCTCCAGCCAGCGACCGGTGTCGATGCGAGCCCGCACATCGAGTTCGAAGTCGTCGCCCTTCGGTTCGCGCCCGACAACCCAGATCGACGCGTCGGCGGACGTGAGGACGAAGTCATAAGGACTTTCGCCTGGTGCATTTGGAAGGTCACCGTACAGATTGCGACCTCGGAACCGCCCGGTCAATATGACGTCTTCGTTGAGGTAGCCATCTGGATTGAGTGCAACGGTTCGTAGCGTCACCAGGTCTGGTTCGGTGACGGGCTGGGACGATTCGGCGATAAGAAGCTTCAGCTCGCCGACGCCTGGCCAGGGCTTATCAAGAAGGGATTCGGCGAGCCTCTCGAAGGGCTGGCCTACGGTTCGCGGATCTCCAGGCTCGAGACGTCCCACGTCGTAGAAGGTTCCGATGATCTCCAGACGCTCGGGGACGCGGCTCGGCAGCGGTGGAATGTCAATCACCAGCACCCGGTGCTGGTCGTCCACAAGATACGCCAGGACACCCTCACCTACCGTGTCCGACTGCAGGATGACCTCTTCGCCGTGAAAGAAGTGTGGGTGCTCCTCAAGGAGATCAAGTGTGACCACTCGCCGCCCGGCGCGCTGTCCGCTCAAGGGTGCGGCTATGCTCAATCCGACGACGACAATACTAAGAATAGCCAGTGAACGCACTTCTGGCATCTTAACACGGCGTTCACGGTTAGAATGTCGCATGCAGGAGCCGATTTCCGAGCTCACAACGAACCGGCTATCGTTGTACCTTCGCTTCCTGAACGACCTGCAGCGCCGAGAGGTAAAGACGGTGTCATCGAAGTCACTAGCCGAACAGTTCGGTCTCAACGCGGCGCTGATTCGGAAGGACCTGGCACACTTCGGCGACCTCGGAATTCGCGGAGTGGGCTATGTCGTAGAAGACCTTCGCCGCGAGCTTCGATCGATTCTTGGCCTGAACCGTCAGCTGAGAGTGGCCATCATGGGAGCGGGAAACCTTGGGCTGGCTTTGGCTGATTATCCCGGTTTCCGACAAGAGGGGTTTCAGATTGTCGCACTCTTCGACAATTTACACGACAAGATCGGGCGGGTCTCACGCAGCGGCGTATCGATCTACGACATTCTGGAACTCAAGGAGATCGCCAGGCGCGAAAGGATCACGATTGCGGTGATTGCCGTTCCCGCCACGTCGGCTCAAGCTGTCGTCAAGACGGTCATCGATGCTGGGATCAGAGCCGTACTAAATTTCTCGCCTGATACGCTCCGCGTGCCGGATTATGTCAAGCTCAAGAGCGTTGATCTGACCGTGTCACTTGAAGGTCTTTCGTTCTTCCTGGCGCGGGAAGGACGGAACGATGGTCCTGAGTGATGACCGGAATCCCATGACCGATGACGAGACCAAGCCGGAACTGTCACACATCGACCCCGAGGGTCGCGTTCGGATGGTGGATGTTGGTGAGAAGGCCGTGACAGCGCGCGAAGCGGTGGCGCGAGGCATGATTCAGATCTCGGCGGTGGCGCTCAAGTTGATCCGGACCGGAGCAGTTTCCAAGGGAGACCCGCTGCAGGCGGCTCGGATCGCCGGCATCATGGCTGCAAAGCGGACAGCCGACCTGATTCCTTTGTGTCATCCGATTCCTCTGACCCAGGTCGAAGTAGACCTTCGACCGTGCGATGATGGTTACGAGATTGAGGCGCGGGTCAAGACCACAGCGCAGACCGGTGTCGAGATGGAGGCCCTCATAGCTGTGACGATGGCTGCGTTGACCGTCTACGACATGGTGAAGGCGGTCGACCGCACGATGGTCATTGGAGAGATCCGGCTCATCAAGAAGAGCGGTGGCCGGTCAGGGACCTTCACGCAGGACTAGTGGAGTGTTCTCGTGCGTCGCGCCAGGCACCTAGCGTCGCCGTTAAGACCCGGCGAATAGAATTAACGGATGACCACCACCGAGATCCGTACGCTTGCTGACTTGCCGTTTCATTTTTCCGGGTGCCATCCGAAGTCGGCTTTGGTTCGGCGGTGCAGCCCGGTCGGTATCGAAGCGTTATCGAGCCGACAGTTCTTCGAGCAGATTCGCGACTTCAGTCTTGGATTGAAAGAGATTGGCGTCAGTCCTGGCGACCGAGTGGCCCTAATCTGCGAGACGCGTCCGGAATGGGTGGTGGTCGACCTTGGCGTGCTTGCAGCCGGTGCCGTTACGGTCCCGATCTACCCGACGCTGACCGCGGAACGGATCCGCTACATCCTTGCTGACTCCGGTGCGAGAACGGTCGTGGCGTCCGATGAGGAGCAGGTGGCTAAGGTTCGGGCGATACAGTCTGGCCTGGATGATCTAGAGACGGTCGTCGTCATCGACGCCGACAGCGGCAGGGTGGAGGCCGACTCGGCATTACACAGCGAGGTCAGTTTTACAGATGTAGAACGGCGGGGGCATCGTCGGTTGATGGTGGAAGACGGCCTGGCGCGAGAATTCAAGGAGGCTGCCTCTGCGATCAGCGCGGACCAGCTCGCTACGATTATCTACACATCGGGTACGACGGGCGATCCCAAGGGCGTCATGCTGACGCACGGTGCGATCGTGGCAAACGTGATCGACGCCGGCACAATGATCACCGTTAGTGATACCGATGACGCGCTGTCATTTCTTCCGCTGTGTCACGCACTGGAGCGGCAGGTTGTCTACCTCTATCTCTACAACGGCGCAACTGTGACCTTTGCCGAGTCGTTGGAGACAGTGGCTCGAGATATGAGGCGCGTCGGTCCGACGGTGATGACCGGTGTCCCACGGGTTTTCGAGAAGCTGCGCGCCCGGATCCTCGACGCCGTCTCGCAGGCACCGCCGCTGAGACAAAGACTGTTCCAGTGGGCGCTCGGCGTCGGTCTTCAGCGGGCACGTGCCTGTTTAGAGAGACGAAAGCCGTCTCTGGCCACTCGCGTGCAGCACGGACTGGCTGACCGACTGGTGCTCTCCAAGATCCGAGAGCGAACGGGTGGTCGCCTTCGTTTTGTCATTTCAGGTGGGGCGCCGCTCTCACTGATGGTCGCAGAGTTCCTCTTTGCGGTAGGTATTCCGGTCCTTGAAGGGTACGGTCTCACGGAGACGGCACCGGTCTTGACGGTGAATCCGGAAGGTGCCCCCTGCCTCGGGACGGTGGGAAAAGCGCTGCCACGTGTCAAGCTTCGGATCGCCGGAGATGGTGAAATCCTGGCGCGTGGCCCTAACCTCATGCTTGGCTACTATCAGCAGCCGGAAGCGACTGCTGAGGCGATCAAGGATGGCTGGTTCCATACGGGCGATATCGGTCACCTAGATGATGCGGGGTATCTTCGCATCACCGGTCGCAAGAAGGAACTATTGGTCACGGCCGGTGGAAAGAACATTGCGCCGCAACCGATCGAGCAGCGACTCAAGCAGGACCCGCTCGTGGCGGAAGCGGTGCTCATTGGTGACAACCGTCATTTCGTGTCGGCGCTGATCGTGCCAGAGTTTGCAACCGTTGCAGCCATGGTTTCACTTCCTGCCGAAATCGATCCGGCCACACTGGTTGTCCGCGACGACGTTCGGGCGCTCTTCGAGGTGGCTATCGGTCACGTCAACACTGAGCTCCCGCGGTACGAGCAGATCAAGAATTTCGAGTTATTGCCCACCGAGTTCAGCGTGGCGTCTGGCGAACTGACACCAACCCTAAAGGTGCGACGCCGAGTAGTCGTTGAGAAGTACCAGGAGGTTATTGAAGGTCTCTACACGGCCGCTTCTACGGAGCGGTAGGCGAGCGACGAGGGCCGGCCTCCCCGTCTAGATCCTAGAAGAGTCGTGCGTCGGTCAGTGGCCACCACCGAAGCTGGACTCGCCCGATGATGTACTTCTCAGGCACTTGTCCCCAATGGCGGCTGTCGGAACTGTTGTTCCGGTGGTCACCCATCACAAAGTAATACGACTCCTGAACAACCTCTGGGCCGTGGTCCTCATGGCTTCTGAACTCCGGAGGCACGAAGAGGTCGGGCTGGAGCACCTCGTTGACATACACTTGGCCGTCCTCAATCCTCACGGTGTCACCCTCTTCGGCGACGACACGTTTGACGAACGATTTGTCTGGATCGCGCGGGTAAAACAACATAACGATGTCACCCCGCTTGGGCTGACCAAAGAAGCGGTAGGTTGCTTTGTTCACGATCAGCCGATCTTGATCCTGGAGGGTCGGCTCCATGCTTTTACCCTCGACCCGCGCCACTTGGAATCCGAAGGTGACGATCAGGGTGGCGTAAACGGCCGCCGACGCAAAGGTTTTGAGCCAGGCCAGTAATTCTTCGCCCACGCGCGAGAACAGCATGCCTCGCCGAGCAACACGATTTTGTTCGAGCTGTATTGTCGCTACGACGAGGTCGCCGTCAGGCTCGGGGCCTTCCATCCTCTTCCTCTCGAGCTCCTGCCGCGTCAGCGACGAGGCTTCGGGCGTCAACGGCGACGTTACAGACTCAGATACTCGCGGAGCCGTTTCGTCTGGGCTCGGCTGACCGGAATCTCCGTCGCCTTGGCGTCCTTCATCTTCAGGATGTAGTTCCGACTGAACCACGGGACGATCTCCTTTACCTTATTGATGTTCACGAGGTGCGATCGGTGCACCCGCCAAAAAATCTCAGCATCTAGGTTAGACTGCAGCTCATCTAGAGTGCGAAAGTTCGACGTTCCAGTCAAGCAACCAGCCACGACCGTGATCGCATCGTCGACTAGTGACGCATACATAATATCGTCAGATGGTACCAGCTGAAAGCGCTCGCCCACCTTGAGCGCGATGCGCTCACGCTGCGTCCGCCGTTGGCTAACTTGCTGCAAGACCCGCTCCAGCTGCTGATCGTCAACTCTATTCTGAGCGGTGTCACGCTTCGACGTCAGACGACGTTTGACCCGTTCGATGCTCTGCTGCAGCCGGCGCGCTTCGACCGGTTTTAACAGATAGTCGACTGCGTTCACCTCGAACGCCTCGATGGCGTACTGGTCGTAGGCCGTCACGAACACGATCTGGGCGTCAACTTCTCGGATCAACAGCTCCCGCGTCACTTCGAATCCGGTTCGTCCCGGCATCTGGATATCAAGCAGCACAAGGTCGGGCTGCTGTTTTCGGATAATCTCCATCGCATCGAGACCGTTGCTGGCCTGGCCGACGACGTCGACATCGTCCAGTTGTTCGAGCAGAAAGCACAGCTCGTTCCGCGCGGGATTCTCGTCGTCGACCACGACCGTTCGAATCATCATGATTAGGCGGAGGCGCTCTGCGGTACATCGAGTTCGGGGATCTGTATACGGGTGCACGTACCCTGACCGCGTGAACTCTCAATTTTGAGATGGTAGTCCGCGCCGTAGATTACCCGCAACCGCTCATCGACGTTGCGTAGTCCAATCCCGCCAGACTGGCGAGGGTCAAGCTCGGCCTCGTTCATACCGCTGCCGTTGTCCACAACCTCGATCACGGTTTGACCAGGCTCTCGGCGGCTTCGGATCGTGATCTGGCCCCCTCCAATCTTCTGTCCGATGCCGTGCTTGATAGCGTTCTCGACGAGCGGTTGCAGCAACATACTGGGCATGATGAGGTCGAGACTATCGGGGCTGATGTCTTTCTTGACCACTAGGGTCGGGCCGAAACGGACAGTCTCGATGTCGAGGTACTCGTCAATCGACGCAAGTTCTTCCTTCAATGTCACGAACTGTTCTTGGCTCTTCAATAGACGCCGAAGTAGCCCGGACAGCTTGACGATCAGCGTACGGGCGGTCTCCGGTTGAGACCGAATGAGCGATGAAATCGAAGCGAGAGTGTTGAACAAGAAGTGCGGATTGATCTGGTTTGCCAGAGCCTCGACACGGGACGACATCAGCAGCTTTTCTTGCTCCTGAAGGCGATGCTCGATCCGTGCCGTGTTCCAAATTTTGATCGGGATCGCCACGCTGAGGACCGTGGCCAGGATGACCAAGACACCCAGCCAGACATTGAGCGGTGCCATGTAGAAAAGATGGTCGCCGAAGCGCGCGCCAAGTGCTTGTCTCAGTAGCTCGAGTCCGATCGGTGCGGCGAGAAGAATCATGAGCCAGTCCAGCTTGAAACGGATCATGCGCCAGGCGTGACGGTTCAGATCGATGAAAAACAATGGCGAGAAATGCCAAATCGCGTCTTTGGGGCAGACCTCGCGCAGTCCGCCGCCTGCGAAACCACACCCGACCGCGAACGGCATCGCGATCGCCTCGCCTGCGATGAGCGCCGGCGTTCCCGTCAGGGCCCCCACAATCGCACCAGCGTAGGGTCCAGCGATAAGACCCGCGAGAAATGACCCGGCGAGTGAGAGGTCGCCGGCGTCGTAGTTCAGAAGGAGTCTGGCGGCGACTCCGCCGCTCAGGGGAATACCAAGACTAAACGCGAAGATGAGCCGCTCGCGCCAGGCTCGCTTCTCGGTTAACAAAATGCGTTTGAACTGCCGGAACCTGACCAGCATTGTGGCCAGCGTGGCTACCACCGCCAGTTTTACGACTAGGGTTGTCAGTAGGAACTGGGCCGCCGTGAGAAAACGGGCTTCCTGTGGCACCTGGTGTCACTATAGCGATCGGTCTGGCACACTGTCAAACGAAGATATCTTCCAAGATGTTATAATTAAAGAACTTACGAGATATAATCTTTCTCAAGTGCGATCGAACGCGCGTATGCCTGTCTGTAATGGGGCAATCGGGACCATGCCCTACACGTATGGGGTATTTCTGAACCGTTCGTTTGACGCTCTGAATGTTCTTACTCTGGGCTTAGTCGAGCGAATCCACCGAACGTGCCGGGATACTACTTCCGACGGCGCGAGTCCCGAGAGGTCTATCACACGAGTGGTCGCTGCCGGCGCCTCAGTTAATTTGGAGTGAACTGTGGCGCCGGACCGGCTACCATGCTGGAGACTGTCCAGTCGATACACGGGGAGACGGCGGTACCGCTTGCCGCTCAGTCCAACGCGGAATTCCCAGACAGGTAGAAAAACGGACGATATTTATGTCATTACCCGACTGTTTGGCGCCCTACGCACGACGTTTTATCCGTCTCGGGGTAGGTTTGTGAATGGTTGTTGCGGTACGATACAGAATCACAACTGGGAGGTTGCCGCGATTGCGACCCAACCAGTCTGACGATCTTGCGGTCGATAACACGACACGCTATAGTCTTCCGGGTTAAGTGGGTTAAGCGGGTTAAGAAGGGCCGGAACTATTTGATATCGCTGCTCCAAGGTGGTGACTCAGGACAGAACGGCGGAGTGTTGGCGTCATCGGATCCTGCACACCGCGCTTTGTCGGTCACGGACGTCGAGAACGAATTTGTCAGAGAAGTCTACGCTGACATTTCTTCGTGGTACGACTACTTCTTTGGGCCCACGCTCCATGCTGGGCGTCTGGAGGCGATGCCCCGCCTCCCGATCACTCCCGGTGATAGCGTTCTTGAGGTAGGTGTCGGCACAGGGATCAACGCTCTGCTCTATCCCAAGCATTGCCGCATCACCGGCATCGACTTTTCGTCGTCGATGCTGAGGAAGGCCACACGGCGACTTGCCGACCATGGCGTCAGCAACGTTGAACTGGTCAAAATGGATGCCGCCGATCTCGAGTTTGACGACGAGTCGTTTGACCTCGTCTATGCGCCTTACGTCATTAGCGTCGTACCCGATCCGGTCAGAGTTGTTCGTGAGATGCACCGCGTGTGTCGGGTGGGCGGGCATGTCGTGGTGCTTAACCACTTTTTGAGCGAGAATCCCCTGTTGTCGCGGGCCGAGCGACTGATCTCCCCCCTCACAGTGCACATCGGCTTCAAGGCCGACGTCGACCTGCCTGGTTTTATAGCCCAGTCGGGGTTTGAGCCGCTCTCGATCGAGCGAGTTAACGTTCCCAAGCTTTGGTCGTTGGTGACCTTTCAGAAGAACCGCTCAGACGCTTGAGGTTGCTGGGGCGCGGATGAGTACATGCGTGCCAGGCCGACGTAGCTATAATCAATTGCAGTGACCGATTCAGCGCGCCTGCTGTGTGCGTCCGTCATTCTCCTCGGCTACTTGGACGGCGTGAGCCTTCAGGCTCAACCTCGATTCACGCTGGGTCAGGAACAGCAGTTTCATGAACAAGCCATGGCTGCGCTGGCGCACGGCCTACACGATGAAGCGATCGTACTGGCGTCGACCCGTCCAGACGATGACCCTTCCGCGGTGGCTCTGCGAGCCCGGGTCCTGATGCTGAGTGGCCAGTATCGTGATGCCGAAACCCTTGTCGCACCGATCGCCGAGGCGAATCCCGCGACCGTCGCCGGGCTAGAGTTCGCGCGGTTACTCACCCGGACGGGGAGGTCCGCGGAGGCGGCCGAGTACTTTCAGGCTGTGATCGATGCCGCGGTGGGTTCCCGCCGTGGGCTTGACTTCTACCGAGGAGGGCTTGCGTCGCGCGCACTTGGCCGCTATCGGGATGCGAATGCCTTCTTTCGGGATGCCTCCGCAGCCTCGCCAAGCGACCCGGCCGTGCAGACGGCGTGGGCGGAGCTTTTTCTTGAAAAATACAACCGTGCCGACGCCGTTCAATCGTTTCGAGAGGCATTGAACCTTGATAACCAGTGGGCCCCCGCACATCTTGGTCTGGCGCTTTCACTAGTTAACGAGAATCCGCCGGAGGCACGCGCCTCGGCCGAGCGAGCGCTGAAGATTAACCCGACGTTCGTCGAGGCTCATCTGTTTCTTGCCGAACTGGAGCTTGGCGATCGCAACGTCGACGCTGCACGAGCGTCGGTGGAACGCGCTCTTGAGATTAATCCAGCCAGCCTTGAGTCACGGGCGTTGGTTGCCGCCATGGCGTATCTGGAGGATCGTGTTAATGCCTTCGAGACGGAGGTGGCCCGTGTTCTTGAGATTAACCCTGGCTACGGTGACATTTATCGGATCGTCGGGAGCCATAGCGCCCGTGCCTATCGATTCGATGAGGCGGTGGCTCTCGTTCGGCGCGCGGTCGAGCTCGACCCGAACAACCCTCGAATTCATGCCGAACTGGCTATGCACCTGCTGAGAACTGGGGACGAGCGGGGTGCGCGTGAAGCTCTGGAGCAGGCATTTGCCGACGATCCGTTTAATTTGATTACCTTTAATCTGCTGAACATGATGGACACGCTTGACGAATTCCAGACGTTCGAGCGTGGCGACGTGATTCTTCGGCTGCATCGCGATGAGGCTGCGGTACTAAGTGAGTATGTGCTCGCCCTCGCTCAGGAGGCGCTTGACGAGTTGTCGGCTCGCTACGGCATCGACGTCGCTGGTCCGATCCTGATCGAGGTGTTTCCACGTCATGACGATTTCGCCGTGCGGAACCTCGGACTACCGGGCATGATTGGGGCATTGGGCGCCTGTTTTGGCCGGGTCGTGACGATGGATTCGCCCCGCGCGCTCCCACCTGGTGCTTTCAACTGGCGGTCGACTCTCTGGCATGAAATCGCGCATGTGATCACACTTCAGATGTCGGGTAACCGCCTGCCACGATGGCTCAGTGAGGGCATCTCAACGTACGAGGAAAAGCGGAAGCGACTCGAATGGGGGCGGGACCAAGCGATGTCCTTTGCCCACGCCCTCAACGACGGCGCGATTCTTCCGATCCGCGAGCTGAATAGTGGATTCTCGCGACCGGCAACGATATCGATGTCGTACTTTCAGGCATCCGTGCTGGTCGAGCATATCGTAGACACCCACGGTGAACCGAAGCTTCAGGAGTTGGTTAAGGCCTACGCCGACGGGGTCGAGACTGATGAGGCTCTGGCGCGTATCGGATTGAGCTTTGACACGCTGCAGGCGAGCTTCGACGAAGCGGTGGAGCAAGAGTTCGGCGACCTGCGTCGCGCGTTGCGTCCGCCGAACGGACCGGCACCTGATCCCGGGTCTGAGGACGGCATTGCTGAACTCGGACGGCTGGCGGTAGAGCACCCCGAGAGCTACCCGGCGCAGTTCTCGTATGGGATGGCCCTCCGGGCCGCTGGGGAACTCATGGATGCGCTCGAGTTCCTCGAGCGTGCGGCGAACCTCGCGCCTCAAGCCACTGGGATCGAGAGTCCACGCGGCGTTATGGCTGGGATTGCGCAGGAGCTTGGAGATCGGGAACGCGCGATGCGAGAGCTAGAGCGGCTCCTTGAGTACGACGCGACATCAATCGAAGCCGTTCGCGATTTGGCCGCGCTCTCCGAGGAGGCCGGTGACCAGGCACGCATGGCCCTGGCATACGACCGCGTGATCGGAATTGATCCCTTCGATCCGGTCTCTCACCACGCATTGGGTCGCATGGCGTTGGCTGGGGGAGACGTAGACCAGGCGATCTTCGAGTTCGAGGTCACGTTGGCCATAGGGCCGGTCGACCGGGTTGGTGTGTACTGTGACCTTGCCGAGAGTCTGCTGCTCGCCGGACGGTCTGACGCAGCCAAGCACGCGGTGCTCAGTGCCCTCGAAATCGCGCCCACCTACGAACGGGCACAGGAGCTCCTCCTGCGTGCGGTTGAGGGGGAGCCTTGATCCGGCTGGTTTCGGTCGCGGCATTCATTTTGCTTTTACTACTGACGACTGTGGTCCAACCTGCTACCCAGGAGCTTCGTCCCCCTCGGCTCGGTGACGACCGGCTCGTCGGTCTCAAGTGGACGTTCGTGCGCATCCGATACAGCTCGGACCCTGGTCGCCTGCAGCAGTTCAGACAGACCTACTGGAGTGACCCGTGGATCATCGATGGTCCAGTCGCCGAACAAAATCTCTCTCGCCGGATGGCGACAGTGACCACGATAAAGGTAGAGGAACCGGTGGTCCTGGAATTGGCCGACCCCGAGCTGTGGGAACACCCGTGGATCTACTTCGTCGAGCCAGCGAACGTGGAGTTCACCGATCCAGAGGTCGGTATTCTTCGTGAATTCCTCCTGCGTGGCGGCACCGCGACATTTGACGATTTTCACGGCCCGGTCGAATGGGATCTTGTCGAACATCAGCTCGGTCGGGTCTTTCCCGACCGAGCGATTGTCCGACTCGACCTAGATCATCCCGTATTTAGTTGCTTTTATGACCTTGATCGATATCCGCAGATTCCGGGTCTGGGGTCGTTCTTTAACAACGTGACCTGGGAGAAGGGCGGCTACGAGTCGCAGTTGCACGGAATCTTGGATGACGACGGTCGAGTAATGGTCTTCCTTAACTACAACACCGACATGGGTGACGGCTGGGAATGGTCGAACGCCGAGGAGTACCCAGCCTACATTCAGTACACCGCCCAGTCGTATCGAATGATCATCAACGAAATCGTTTACGCCTTGACACATTAGCGCTGTGGGTATGACATCCCTATTCGCAGTGGGATGTCATACTCACGAGACGACTGTGGTCATGGAATCATCAAGCGCAGCGGACATTGCTGATCGTGTGACACGAGGTCGAGAGCAGATTCTCGCCGAGCTCCGTAAGGTCATCATCGGGCAGGATGATGTCGTTGAGCTGGTGCTGACGGCGCTGTTCACGGGCGGGCACTGCCTGATCACCGGGGTGCCTGGACTGGCCAAGACGCTGCTGGTCAAGACGCTCGCCGATGTCCTCCATCTGTCGTTCAATCGGATCCAGTTCACACCGGATTTGATGCCTGCGGACATCACAGGCACAGATGTGCTTGAGGAGGAGGACGGGCATCGCTATCTCCGGTTTGTGAAGGGTCCTGTGTTCGCTCAGATTTTGTTGGCCGACGAAATCAACCGAACCCCACCTAAAACCCAGGCTGCGCTATTGGAAGCGATGCAGGAGTATCACGTGACCTCCGCTGGGAGAACCTACGAACTCGAGCGGCCGTTTTTGGTTCTTGCTACGCAGAATCCGATCGAGCTAGAGGGGACCTATCCGCTCCCAGAGGCCCAGCTGTCACGGTTCATGTTCAACGCGGTGATGTCGTATCTTGAGGAGGACGATGAAGTGCGCGTGGTAACGACCACGACATCCGACAAGGCAGGTTCTCCGAATCGTATACTCGACGGTCATGACGTATTGGAGTTTCAGCGGCTGGTTCGCCAGGTTATTGTGTCGGATGAGGTCGCCCGATATGCGGTTCGCCTCGTTGACGCGTCGCGCCCAGGTCGCGGGAACACGCCAGAGTTCGTCGAGAAATGGGTTAGGTGGGGCGCAGGCCTTCGAGCGTCCCAGGCGCTGATACTAGGAGGGAAGGCGCGGGCGCTCATGCAGGGACGCTACCACGTGTCAGTGGGGGACGTGCGCGCCCTCGCTTATCCCACTTTACGACACCGGATCATCATCAACTTTCTTGCCGAGTCAGAAGGCGTCGATCAGGAGACTGTCATCGCGCGCCTGCTCGACACCGTACCCCAGCCTCACAGCGGGATGTGACATGACCACCGCTCCTCGCGCCAACGAGCTGCGGTACCTTGACCCGCAGGTTGTGGCGCGGATTGGCTCGATGGAGCTTCGAGCCCGAACCGTTGTCGAGGGGTTCCTCATTGGCCTGCATCGAAGTCCTCACACAGGTTGCAGCGTTGAGTTTTCTGAATATCGGCAATACATGCCGGGCGACGACGTCTCGCTGATCGATTGGAAGGTCTACGCGCGGAGCGATCGGTACTACGTAAAAAAGTTTAAGGAAGAGACCAATCTCGAGTGTCATCTACTCCTCGATGTGTCCGGATCGATGGGGTACAGCTCAACCGCAATCAGTAAACAGGAGTATGCGTCGTATCTGGCGGCATCACTGGCCTACCTCATGAACCGTCAGAACGACGCGGTTGGCCTGATCGTCTTTGCCGAACGGGTGCTGAAGCAGCTTGAGGCGAGCGTGAGACCGGAGCACTTGAGGCGGGTACTCCTGGAGCTTGACAGGGTCGAGACTGGCCGCGGGTCGAACCTGGCAAAGCCGCTCATCCGTCTCGCCGACGCGCTGTCACGCCGCGGGATGGTGGTTTTGATTTCAGACTTGCTCGACGAGCCGGAGCGAGTAGTCGACGGCCTAAGGCGTTTGCGCTTTCGGGGGACCGACGTGGTTGTATTTCACGTACTGGATCACGCCGAACTAACGTTCCCGTTCGAGGGTGTCTCGCGCTTTGAGGACCTTGAGACGGGTCAAGAGGTGCAGGCCGTGCCATCCGCGATCCGCGGGGACTATCTCGAACGGGTCGAAGACCTCATTGCGTTCTACACTCGTGAGCTACGACTGAACGGTATCGACTACCGGCTCGTCGATACCTCGAAGCCCCTCGATCTCGCGTTACACGCCTATTTGTCAGCCCGTAGTCAGTTATATTGAAGTGAGGAGTCAGGATTCCTCGCCGATAGTTCAGGTCGATGTCATTCCTTTTCCCCGCGTTCTTCATCGGTGCGCTGGCCATTGGCGTGCCGGTCATGCTTCATCTTTGGAAGCGTGAGGCAGCGCCACGAGTTGCGTTCAGTGACATCCGTCTTCTAGGGAAGGCGCCTGTCTTGCAAACGAGCCGCCGTCGATTTCGAGAGCTATTACTGCTAATCCTTCGTATCGCCGCCCTTCTATTCTTGGTCTTGGCGTTTACTCGACCGTTCTTAGACGTCTCGGGGGCGCTGTCACGGGACCTGACCGTTGTCGTGCTCGATCGGTCGTTCAGCATGGGTGGACCGGAGGCGTTTCAGCGTGCCCGCGCGGCGGCGACTGCAGCTGTTGTGAACGCTCCACCTGATCACGTTGTTGGTCTGGTGGTGTTCGACCATCAGGCCAGAGTTGCTTGCGACGCGACGCTCGACCGCTCCGCCGTCGTGGCGCGACTGGCAGATGTCACGCCGGGGTCAGGCGCCACTCGTTTCGCAGCCGCTGTGGATACGGCGGCCGAGATGTTTGGCTCTCGAGCAGGTCGGATTGTCGTGGTTACCGATCTGCAGGAGACAGGATGGGAGCGAACTTCTGACGTTGCCGTACCGCCCGGTGTCGTCGTGGAGGTATCTAGTGTCGCCCCCAGCGGGGCGAACCTTGCGGTGACCTCAATGAAGGCAGACCCACGTGGGGTTTCCGCGGTGATATTCAACAGCGGGACGGAGCGGTCAACAATCGTATCGCTTCACCACGATGGACGGTTATTGACCACGGACGAGGTGCTCGCACGGCGCGGTTCTACCGAAGTGAACCTCAATGTCGATCTACCGTCAACCGGCGCACTGCAGTTGACCGTAGATGATTCGGAGGGGGTCCCTGCAGACGATCGACGCTACCTGATTCTCGACCCGCCATCGCCGGCGACCATAGGAGTCGTTACGAACGGGGGACGTATCGGAGCGGGGGCCTTCTATTTGGAGAGGGCGTTATCGGCGGGCGAGGGCGAGCATCATTTTGAGGTCGTCGCGATCGCGCCGGATGTTGTGGCGACGCGTGAGCTTTCTGGTCTCGAAGTTATCGTGATCATCGGGACCCAGGGTCTTAACCGAGCGGGCCGCAAGCAGATCGCCGCGTATGCGGCTGACGGTGGTGGCGTGATGGTCGTCGCCGGTCCAACCTTAGAGCCACAACTTGTGACTGATATTCTCGGAGACGATCTGCCACTGATTCTTGAGCCGATGGATGCTGAGGTCGCGACCAGTTTTTCAGTGGTCGACCCGAGACACCCGATATTTTATCCGTTTGGCGGTTTCGTCGGCACTTTGGGACAGGTACGCGTGCAACGAGCGCTGCATGTCGTCGAGACTCCCGGCGCTCGGGTGCTCGCTCGATTCGAAGACGGAACGGCTGCACTTGCCGAGTACGCCGTGCACCAGGGAAGGGCGGTCGTCTTCGCGACAGATCTGAACAACGATTGGAATGATTTTCCCAGGCGTCCTACGTTTCTCCCGTTCGTCTACGAGCTGGTCCAGTATCTCGCGGCCGACAGGGAGAAGCCTCGAGAACTGACCGTGACTGATGTCCCCTTCGGCCTCGAGCCACAGCCTGGTCCAGCAACGTTACCTGGTTCCGGACGGCGTGTCGTCGTCAACGTCGACCCCCGGGAATCCGAGACGACCGGTTTGAGCGTTGATACATTCCTGAGTCATGTCCATGTTCGAGAGTCGGGAGAACTCATCGGGGTTGCTCACCGGCGAGAGGCGACTCGGGAATCCGAACAAAGCTACTGGTGGTACGCCGTGCTGGCGATGTTGCTCGTGCTTGTGGCCGAGGCGTGGCTCGGGCGCTCCTCCGTCTGACCATTTCTCGTTTGCTCGCCGTCTTAACGCGTGAGACAATACCGTGCTGTTGGGCTGTCCTTCTACCTGGCGACCTAACTCTTTTCTGAGCAATAATTAAGGGAGGGGTGGATATTTCGTGGAGCAATCCTCTCTTGACGACCTTCGCGCTCTGCTGACCCGGGTTCGGCGGCGCTGGATTACGGCGAACTCGATACAGGCGGGTGCCCGCGCGGCGGGCGTCTGGCTGGTGCTCTTAGTGGTCGTTCTGGCCACTGATCATTTCCTCGAGCCCGCAGACTTCACGATGGTTGTCCTGGCGATCGCAGCGTGTGCCTGTGCGCTAACCTTTACGGTCAGCACGCTGTGGTCGTTGCGACGGATCCCGAGTGACACGCAAGTCGCGCGCTTTATCGAAGAGCAGTGTCCACACCTCGAGGATCGACTGGCGAGTGCGACCCAAATCGTCGGGTCGGGTCAGTCGTCGGCGCTTGGTGGACTCGTCCTAGTCGACGCAGCAGCAAAGGCACGGTCTATCGACGTCGACCGCATCGTCTCATGGAATCAGGTTCGAGGGTCGATCCTGCGGGGTGCCGCCACGACCCTCGCGTTTCTGGTCGTTTTGACCGCTGGAAGTGGTCCCTTGCGCCGGATCGCTCAAACCACATGGCTTTACGCCTTCCCCTACACCGTCACGCTGGAAATTGAGCCGGGTGACACGCGGGTCGTTGCCGGTGAGTCGGTGCCGATTATGGCTCGGCTAGAGGGTGCGATCGGTAAACCGTCTCGGACGCCGCTTTCGGTGATGGTCACCGATGTGGATGGTCAAACCCGTACCCTTGACATGGAGGCGACAGACGGTGGGTATAGGGCGGTGGTGCCGCTAGTCACTGCTGATTTCACCTACCGGGTCAACGCCGCAATTCTTGTGTCCGACGAGTTCAGCGTCAAGACACTGTTTCCGCCAGGGGTTGACCAAATTGACGTTGCCTACCAGTATCCAGCGTTCACCAAACTGCCGCCGCGTGTTGAGACAGACGGTGGCGACATCTATGCCCCCTCCGGAACGCAGGTGACGCTCACGGTGTACACAGATGAACCGGTTAGGCGAGGTCGTCTTGACCTGGAGGCAGGCGGTTGGATGCCGCTCGTCGTGCTGGATGAGCGCACGCTTCAGACATCGTTTACGGTGTTAAGCGACGATTCCTATCGGGTCGCACTAGTCGACAACAACGGTCTGTCGAGCCCAGCGGACATCGACTACTTCATTCGAACCGTGCTTGACCGACCGCCGGAGGTTGAAATCACCCGACCCGGTGGCGACCTGGACGTCACCCCCCTCGAGGAGGTGGTGATCGAGGCGCGTGCCCGTGACGACTTCGGTCTCCAGCGCTTCGAGTTGGTGTACGCCGTGGTTGGTCAATCAGAACGATCCGTGGACCTGTTGCCCAGCGGATCGCAGCGGAGTGCGAACGGTCGCTACACAGTCTACCTTGAAGAGCTCGTTTTAGAGCCGGGTGACTTTATTAGCTACTACGCGCGGGCACTGGACACGAATACCGGCGAGGGGGCCGGAGAGGTCCGGAGTGATATCTACTTTTTGCAAGTGCGTCCCTTTAACCAGGAATTCGAAGACGCCCAGAGCCAGTCAACGTTATCAATGGATGCGACCGCACTAGACGACATCGTTGTGTTGCAGAAAGAGATCATTGTGGCGACCTGGAGGCTCGACCGCCAGGCGGTAGGGGCACGCCGCACCGCCGATGTCGACTCGGTCGCTAATACCCAGGAGGAACTCAGATGGGCCACGTCAAGACTGGCACAACGGTTGCTGGCGCGTGACCAGCGTGGCACTCCCCGGGCCCGCGGTCGATCCAGCGCTGAGGTTCAGGCGCTTCGCAATGCAGTGGCGGCCATGACTGAGGCTGAACTCAGGCTACGAGCTGACGAGACGAGTCGAGCGGTTCCGTTTGAGATGGACGCGCTTAACTATCTCCTTAGAGCCGAAGCCGACGTTCGTCGGAGGCAAGTGAGTACTCAGAAGAATGGTGCGGGTGGACGTAATGAGAACCAGGCGCGCGAAGATCTATCCGCGTTATTCGACCAGGAGCTTCGCCGGGACCAACAGACGAACTACGAAACCGGTCCACCATCGTCGAAGTCTGACAACGCGAGTAACGAGAGCGATGTGCGGCAACGTCTACGGGAGCTCGCCAAACGTCAGCAGGACCTGAGCCGCGACCAGGTTTCGCTGGCTGAGTCGGAAACCGACATGGCTGACGCTGACCGTCGACGGCAACTCGACCGGCTCACCCGCGAGCAGAACCAGCTTCGTGTCGAACTCGAAGCACTGGCTCACGACCTCGAACGACTTAAACCGAGTGGTCGGACGCAGCAGCCGTCCGGCGCGACCGAGGTCTCGGAACGGATGCGTAGAGCGACGAATGATCTGCGTCGAGGGGATACCTCCCAGGCGGCACGTCAGGGTCAGCAAGCGGCCGAGCGACTGCAGGATCTGCAGCGGCAGATGGAGAGCCGATCCGCTGGAGCAGAGCGTGCAGCGGTTGGTGAGTTTCAGCGAGAGGCCAGGCAACTGAGGGACCAGCAGCGCCAGATGGCGTCGGATACCCGTCAGTCTGAACTTGGCCTGCCGGCGGATGAGACCCGCACCGGGCTGGCCGCGCGTGGCGATCAGCTGGCCGATCGGATCGAGTCGCTTGAAGATCAGATGCAGGACCTGCTCCCCCGAACGTTCGAGGATGTGCAACAGGCGTTACGTGACGCGATCGAGAAACTTCGGACGGCGAACGTGGCGGAAGCAACACGCGAAGTGGCGAACCGACTCCGTCAACCGGCTACGCCGTTCGAGTCGTCTGACGCCGAGAGAGATGGTGAGACTGAAGCGATTGCGGCCGACATCGGTGCCCTTGCCGAGGTGCTCGACCAGGTTGCAGAGCGTCTGGCTTCGGCACGAGCGCAGAGTGCGAGCGCTCAGAGTCTGGCCGAAGAACTACGAGAGGCACAGGTGTTACGACGAACTCTCAACGAGATCGAAGCGCAGCTACGGAGGCCCTCCGCCCCCGTCGGTTCGGCTCAGGACGCCCCGGCCGAGTCACAAGGTGGCGAGTCGGTCGAGGCCGGTTTACCGTCTCGCTCAGATGGTTCACCATCGTTGGGACAAGGCAGTTCTAATAAGGATCGTGAGTTAGTCATGCTGCAGGAGAGATTGATACGACAGCTGGCGCAGTCGACACAGTTGCTTGAGCAGCTGAGGCGCCAGCGTCCCGGAGCCGAGCAGGACCTCGAACAGTGGGCCAAACAGTGGCGAAGCGGGATGGTTTCTGGAACCGAGACTGCTAAGCAGGACTTATCCGCCTGGGAGAGCCTTCGTGACGACATCTGGGTGGTGTTGGAGGCCTTCGAGGCGTCGCGCGTGCGTGACCTGCGCGAGGAAGAAATCGGAGGTCGCCTAACCGTCGGTCCGAGCGAGCAGATGCCTGACGCGTACCGCCGACTCGTCGAGCGCTACTATCAATCGCTCGCGATTCAATCGGAGCTCCCGTGACGACACTTGCATCTGACTGGCCTGCGCTTGCAACCATATCGAAGCCATGAGTCTGGCCACCGCACCCGCATGGTGGGTGCTCATTGCTCTCTCTGCTGGCGCCTGCCTCGTCGTCTACGCCGCTTACGGACAGCCGGATATGCTGCTGTCGTGGCGTCAGCGGAGCATTCTTGGAGGTCTTCGTATCACGTCGCTGTTGCTCCTCATACTCTTCCTGCTGAAACCTGTTTCGACTGAGCCTGCCGCGATGCTGGAAGCGGTGGTTCCGGTTCTTGTTGACGCGTCACGCAGTATGCGGTTGACTGATGCGACAGAGGGTCGTCGGATCGATCGTGCTATCGCGGTCATTCGAGAACAGATCCTCCCGTCGGTGGAGACCGAGTTTCAGGTCGATGTCCTCACCCTCAGTGACGACATCCGTCAGTCCAACGTCACCGCACTCGCATCGCTGGAACCCGATGGGGACCGCAGTGACTTTCTCAGAGCACTTACCGAGGTCGAACAACGATACGCGTCACGGATGGTTGCCGGTTTGGTGCTAGTGACGGACGGCGGGGACACGTCGGGACGCGAGATTGCCGACGTAGCGGCGGAAATTGGCTTTCCCGTCTATACCGTCGGGATTGGCTCCACACGACTGACACGCGATCTCCAGGTGACCGGTCTCACCGCTGGCGCTGCGCCGGCGGCCGAGTCCGTCGTCGATATCGATGTCTCGGTGGTTAGTCATGGACGCGGGCTGGAGCCGTTCGAGATCAAGTTACTGGAAGACGGGCAGTTGGTTGAGGTCCGCCGCGTGACACCACGTGACAACGGGGTTCCCATACGAGCTGTGTTTCAGGCCTCACCCAAATCCGACGGCGTCACGCTGTACACCGTCGACATCGACCCCGAAGCTGGTGAACTGGCAATTGAGAACAACTGGCGAAGTGTGCTCGTGCAGCCGCCGAGGCGTCCGCTCCGTCTTCTAATGGTTGAAGGGGCCCCGGGGTATGAGCACACCTTCTTGAAGCGGGCCTGGAACCGCGACCAGGGCATTGCGCTCGACGCAGTCGTCCGGAAGGGACAGAATGACAAGGGCGAACACACTTTTTATATTCAGGGTGACGCACAGCGGACCGCTGCCCTGGGTGCGGGGTACCCGGTCGACCGACTCACGTTGTTTCAATACGATGCGGTCATTCTTGCGAATGTCGAGGCTGAGTCTCTTGATCCGGCTCAGTTGGATCTTACCGCCGCGTTTATTGAAGACCGAGGGGGCGGTCTGTTACTGCTTGGATCACTGTCGCTGACCGGACCGGGCTTGGTGGACTCACCACTCGAGGCCGTGCTCCCGCTGGACCTGTCGCCACGAGGCCTATCGAGGGAGTCCCCAGTCGCTGACGCTGAACTGGACAGAGCGATCGTAACGAGCGATGGGCTTATCCATCCGATCATGCAGATCGGAGGCACAGTGACCGAGACGCGTGAGCGGTGGGAGCAGCTGCCGCCGCTGGGTGGCAGTGTCGCTCTGGGGCGGTCGAAACCTGGAGCGTCGGTGCTGGCGGTCGTGCCAGGGCCCGGTGGCGACATTCGTCCCTTGGTCGCGATCCAGCGTTACGGTCGCGGACGGTCAATGGTGTTCGCGGGTGAGGCGGCGTGGCGGTGGAAGATGTTGCAGCCGGCCGCGGACCGCACTTATGAGAGATTCTGGGGCCAGGCAGCGCGTTGGCTGAGTGCCGGCGCGTCCGGCCCCGTGACCGTCTCGGCGCAGGGCGCGCAGGCACCGGGTGATATCGTGCGGCTCGATATCTACTTGAGAGATGACTTGTATCGGCCAGTCGTTGGCGCCGATCCGGATGTCACGATTCGAACTCCAGAAGGTCGCCACTCGACGGTCAGCCCTGTACTCGTTGATGCTGGCGAGGGCCGGTATACGGCCAGCTTCGAGGCCGGCATGTCTGGTGTCTATCGAGTCGAGGTCTCGGCCGATCGTCGCGAGACGCGGCTGGGTTCGGCGACCGAGTGGGTGCTAGTGGGTGGAGTGGACACCGAGTTTGCCGATCCCAGGCTCGACGTCGGCCTCCTTCAGCGGCTCGCCGATGCCACGGGTGGTGACCTGTTGACGCTTGCCGATCTCCCAACCCTCTCGCAGCGTCTTCTATCGACCGCGTCAGGTGTCCATGAGCAGACTCGCGAGCTGTGGCATAGCATCTGGAGCTTCCTTTTGGTCATGTTGCTGTTATCGAGCGAGTGGTCCCTCCGGCGTGCATGGGGCTTGAGGTAGCCGACGTGAAGAGACAGCAGGCGTTCGGGGTGGCCGTACTCTGGGTTGCGATGACTCTCGGGGGGACTCCGGCAGCGTCTGCCGACGACTACTTTACCTTGATCGTGGTCGGTGCATCGGGTGGAGGAACATACGTTGAGACCTACGAGCGCTGGGGGCAAGATCTGGTATCGGCGTTGCGCGACCAGGGTGAGTTCAGCGACGATCACTTGATCCTCCTCGGTGAGACGCCAGGCCCAGGGGTTGGACGGGCGTCCCGGGAAGGGGTGACCCAGGCGTTGAGAGACCTCAGTGCCCAGATGACCGCCAAGTCGGTCCTCCTGGTCGTGCTGATGGGCCACGGCACCTATGATGGTGTCGACGCCAAGTTCAACCTTGTCGGTCCAGATCTTGAGTCGCGGGAGTGGGCGGCGCTCCTGGACGCGTGTCCAGGTCGGACCGTTTTCGTCAATACCACCGCTGCGAGTTATCCGTTCGTAAAACAGCTTGCTCGTCCAGGTCGTATCGTCATTGCGGCCACTGCGACGTCGGCCCAGCGGTATGACACCGTGTTTCCAGAGTTTTTTGTCAGGTCGCTGACCCACGAATCGGCTGATGCCGATAGAGATGGTCGTGTCTCGGTCTGGGAGGCCTTTGCATACACGAGTGAAGAAGTCCGACAGTGGTATCAGCGCCGGGGACGGTTGGCGACCGAGCGAGCGATTCTCGATGACAGTGGCGATGGTTCCGGACGTGAAGCAGGGAAAGACGGCCATGACGGCGTTATTGCTGCCCGGGTGTTTGTGGGTGCGGGTGTTGGTCCACCGCCAACCAGGAGCGACCCGTCACTGGTACCACTCGTTGAGCACCGTAACGACCTTGAGAACCAGGTGGCCGATCTACGAAGCCGTAGGGATGAACTCGAGGCCGCGGCCTACAAACGTGAGCTGGAGCGGCTTCTTATCGAGTTAGCTCGCGTGTCTCATGAGATCCGCCGGCGAACTATCGCCGGTTGATCGGAATGCGACTTGCTTCCACGATGCAGTGCAAGAACTGCCAGACAGAGATTGACGACAAGGCGCTCATCTGTTTCAGGTGTGGTGTTGCCACCGTAGAGCCAGTCCGTCGCCAGGTCGAGGTGGCGCCCCGACGTGCGCGGAAAACTAAGCCGTTTTTACTGGCCGCCGTATTCTTTGCCGTCGTTGGTGTCTTTCTGACGCGTGCCTCGGAAGCGCAGTCCACCTCGCCGACCGTCTGGCTCATATTGGGCGTGGCCGGCGTACTGCTTGTGTATCGGTTACGCTTTTGGTGAAGTTCGCGACCGGCAGCATTGGTGCGGCTGGAACGGTATCGCCACGACGAGCGAGCGCGAGGCGCCTCCCGGCGCTCGATACGTCGAGCCGATAATCAGGCCCGTTTCTCGATAGGCACGAAGTCCCGTTCATCCTCGCCGAGATACACCTGCCGCGGGCGTGCGATCCTCTGGTCCTTGTCCTTGAGCATTTCCTCCCACTGGGCGATCCATCCAACGGTCCGGCCGATAGCGAAGAGTACGGGGAACATTGCCGGTGTGAACCCCATCGCCTCGTAGATGAGACCGGAGTAGAAATCGACGTTCGGATACAGCTTGCGGGAGACGAAATAATCGTCTTGCAGGGCGATCCGTTCAAGCTCGAGCGCCACTTCTAGGTGGGGGTTTTTACCGGTGACCTCGAATACGTCATAGGCCGTGTCCTTGATGACCTTGGCGCGCGGGTCGTACGACTTGTAGACACGATGCCCAAAGCCCATGAGCCGTCCTTCGCCATCCTTAACCTTCTTGACAAAGGCTGGAATCTTGTCGACCGTCCCGATTTCCTCCAGCATCTTGAGAACAGCCTCGTTGGCTCCGCCATGGAGTGGTCCATAGAGGGCCGCGGCCGCGCCGGCGAGTGACGCGAACGGGTCAGCTTGTGAGCTGCCGATGCCGCGCATCACGCTGGTACTACAGTTTTGCTCGTGGTCGGCGTGCAGTATGAATAACACGTCGAGCGCGCGTTCAAGGATCGGGTCAGGCGCATACCGAGGCTCGACGCGTTTGAAGAGCATCGAGAGGAAGTTTCCGATGAAGCTCAGGTCAGGGTCCGGGTAGACGTATGGTTGGCCGATGCTGTGGCGGAAGGCATAACCCGCGATACTTGGAACTTTGGCGATCAACCTCGCTACCTGGGTGTAGCGGGCTTCGTCGTCATAGACCCGTTTCGCCTCCGGATAGAACGTCGAGAGTGCCCCTACGGTGCTCAAAAAGATCCCCATTGGGTGGGCGTCGTATCGGAATCCACCCATGAACATCTTGATGTTCTCGTGGAGCATTGAGTGGAGGCTGAGCTTCGTGTCCCACGCCTTGAGCTGCGATGCGGTCGGCAGCTCACCATTGAGCAGCAGGTACGTTGTCTCTACGAACGTGCTCTTTTCTGCCAGTTGCTCGATCGGATACCCACGGTATCGAAGGATACCCTTGTCCCCATCGATGAAGGTGATGCGGCTCTTACATGAGGCGGTGTTCTGGAACGCGGGGTCATAGGTCATTAACCCAAACTCGTCTGGGTCAACCTTTATCTGGCGAAGGTCAAGAGCTCGAATTGTCCCGTCGCTAATCGGGACCTCGTACTGTTTGCCGGTTCGATTGTCGGTAATCGTTAAGGTATTAGCCATGCTCTCCCATCCCTGCGTCCGAGCTGCCCGCGTGTTCGACCTCAGTCATCAGAAACCAAGACTGTGTCATCAGCCCCTATGTCATCGGAGGCGCTACCCTGACTCGAGAGTGACGAGTTCGTGTCACAAGGCACACTGTACCCTCCATCCGTCCAGTTTCGTAGGTCGAGTAGCTTGCAGCGCTCGCTACAGAACGGCCGCCAGTCTGGCTTAACGGTCTGTCGCCGACAGTACACACAGATCGACCTAGGCATCGTCCCGAATTAAGAAGCACATTCTATCAGGCTCGTCGTCATTGCCCTGTGACGATCATTTCAACCGCGTAGAGCGACGTGCGAGCGGTTAGAAACAGCGTGGTCCCGTTAGCTCCGCCGAATGCCAGGTTGGCAGGAGTTTCCGGAACGGCGATTGATGCGATTTGCACGCCATTCGGGTCGTAGACGGTGATGTCTTGGCCCGTGAGGTAGACATTGCCCATCTCGTCCAGGGTCATTCCGTCTGCGCCTTGGCTGGCGAACAGACTCTTGTCGTTCAGGGAGCCGTCGTCTGTCGGTGTATACACGTAGGTGCGTCCAGCGCCGTGGTCTGCGACATAGAGGCGGCTCCCATCCGTCGTGCCGACGATGCCATTGGGACGCACTAGGTCGTCAGCGACGTCCCTGATCTTTGTTCGATCCGGCGAGATGTAATAGACGTGGTCCCCCTCCATTTTCTTGTCGTCGTCAGCGCCGTATCGTGGGTCGCTGAAATAGACACCACCTGTCGGATCGACCCAGAGATCGTTGGGACTATTGAATCGCCGCCCCTCGAGCTTGTCGGCCAGAATCGACATTTGACCGTTCGCGTCGATTGCGGTCACTCGACGGTTGCCCATCTCACAGATTAAGAGCTGGCCATCGGGGGTGAATCGGAGACCGTTCGCCCGACCCGTGGCCTCCCGAAACGTCGAAATGCTATTGCCGGGTGTCCAGCGATGGATACGTTCATTCTGGATGTCCGAGAAATAGAGGTTGTCATTTATATCTGCGGTCGGTCCTTCAAGGAACCCGAATCCGCTGGCAAGGCGCTCGACCGTCGCCCCAGAGGCTACGAGAGGACGGTTCTGTGTGCTCGGTCGAGCCACAGTCAGGAGAAATCCGATTACCAAGCTCACAGCAACCTTACGCATCACCGTCCGGGCTTCACCGCGGGCATCTTTCGACGGTTGGTTCCTCGCCGATTCGGCGGACCGGCGTTGTGTCTCTCACGATCGACGACTTCCAAGAATCGGTCAGAAAGTAGCTGTGCGACGATCATGTGCAGCGAGTTCACGCAGATGTCGGTAGCGGTTATTCTCATGGAGTTTCGATAAGATCAACGACTCTCTGGCGAGCGTGAGTTGACCCGGCTGGACATCCTATCATGACTGTCTCACAGCCTTTACGACGACCCGTGGAGCGACTGCTGCGTGCTCTAAGCAAACACCTTCCCAGGGCACTCAAGGGCGAGATCGAGTCGCTTCACAAAGGCCGCGTAGCCACTCGTCGGCTCCGGGAGATTCTACCGCTGTGTGCCTGTGAGGTGCCTGGTGGGGTAGCCAATAGGGCGCTGCGTCGAGTACGTCGCTTGGGGAAGATTCTGGGCGACGTTCGCGAGATCGACGTGTCAATCGGTGTGGCCGAAGAAATCATTCAGGCTGGTAGCGTTGACACTGCGTCTGGTTGGCGTCTACAGCAGCACTTGCAGGATCAACGCCAGGAGCAGCGTGAACGGATGCTTGACCGCCTGTCGTCGCTCAATGTGTGCAAGCTTGAACGTGATCTCGCCGACGTTGCCAGAGTCCTTGGAATTCGCCAGCAGACCGGCGGGTGGGTGCAGATGTTAGCCGTCCGGATGGAACGTCGATCCGAAGGGGTTCAGCGCGCCATTGGCGAAGCTGGTTCACTTTACGTCTCTGACCGAGTTCATCGCGTCCGAATCGCGACAAAGAAGCTGCGCTATACGCTTGAGTTGGCCAGGGATACCGGGAAAGTTCGGACACGGGAGGCAGTGCGGGAGCTCAAGGAGGCCCAGGAAGTTCTCGGTCGGTTACATGACCTCGAGGTGCTCGGTAGGCTGATTCAAGATCTCACGGTGTCGACAGACGACGCTGACGACCTACTCTTGCATGCCGCCCTCGAGTCATTGAGACTTACCCTTAACCGCGACTGCCGTGATCTGCATAGTCAGTACGTTGGTAAACGGGAGTCGCTTCTTCGGGTCTGTCGAGATACGGCGGCGTCTGCGACCCGCGTCTGGTCGGAGCGTGGTGGGGCGTTGTCTCGGTCCGATCCAACGCGAATGGTCGCCCGAGCGCTTAGGATGACGGCTCCAGTGCCAAAGGCCAATTCAAAGGGCTCAGCCTAGCAGGCTACCCTTGCCCTCCGCGCAGCACCCAGCCGAGGACGGCGCCGCTGACGATTAGCCAAGTTGAATTGGGACGCCAGACCGTCAGAGTCGTTCCAGACGCCACGAGCAGGGCCGCCGTCGGCAGGTCGACGATTGCGGCGCGTCCAAGGTGCCACGTGACCGCGACCATGAGGCCGAGCGATGCGGCCGCCACGCCGTCGACCAGGTCGCTCGCGAGCGCGGACGCGCGCAAGCGTCCGATCAGCGGATGGGTCACGGCGACAAAGATGAAACCGGGCGCAAAAATCGCAAGAGTGGCTAGGACGGCGCCGCTCCATCCGCCGAGCAGGAAGCCGATGAACGTGGCCGTCGTGAACACCGGGCCCGGCGTCATCTGTCCGACCGTGACCGCATCGATTAGCTGCTGCTCCGTAAGCCACGACCATCGTTCGGTCAGGTCCGCTCGGAGAAACGCTAGTAGCACATAGCCGCTACCAAACAGAATTGAACCGACCTTGAGGAAGAACAACGTGAGTCGGGTCAGGGTCACCGGGACCGCCGTCGCGGCGGCCAGAGTTGCCCCACAGACAGTCGCGGCGGACACCGTTAGCATGACGAAGATGCCCGCCACCGTGGCGCGTGCTACGCGACGAGCTACCAAGGCGACGATTCCGCCTCCGGCAAGAAGTGTGAGTTCGTTAACGCCGCCGATGGCTAGCGCGGTCGCCGCTAGACCGATGACCGTTGATGTGATCCCTCCGCTCACACTGCGTGTGAGCTTCCCAACTGCCTGCAGGATGATCGCGATGATGACCGGGCCCACTCCATACGTCAGCCACGCGACCTGAGGCGTGTCTCCGTAGCGCGTGTATCCCCAGGCGATCATCATCACTAGAAGACAGGCCGGGACGATGAAACAAGCCCCAGCGGTGAGTAGGCCAGGGAGCCCACCGCGCTTGTAGCCGATGTGAAGAGCCATCTCGGTCGAATTCGGTCCCGGGATGAGATTGGTGACTGCCAAGAGATCGAGAAACTCCGAATCGGTCATCCAGTGCCGTCGGTCGACGACCTCGTCCCGCATCATTGCAATGTGGGCCGCCGGGCCGCCGAAGGCGGTAATCCCGAGCCGTAGGAAGAGGGCTACCAGCTGTTTCACGGTTGTCTCTGGTGTCGATCGTCAGGCGATGGCAGTAATGGGCAGCGACGCGGGGTGTGGCCCGTGTCACGAGTAGGTGTTTGACATTCGTGTTTGCTACGATAGTCGAGACGCGGTGACACTTGTGGAGTGTTCTCGCCGCGTCTTATCGGTCAATGATTTGTAAACTCGTTCACACGGCAACCCTGGTTGTTCTGCTCGGCACGGTCGTGTCGGTCCAGGCACCAGTACCGGACGTGTCCCAGTTGGGCCCCCAGGTCGGAGAGCATGTTCCGACGTTCTCGCTCACGGACCAATACGGCCAACAGCACAACTTGGAGTCGCTCATGGGTCCGAACGGACTCTGGCTTTATTTCAGTCGCTCGGTCGATTGGTGACCGTACTGTAAAACGCAGCTCGTGGAGCTGCAAAGTCGTCGTGACGCGCTACGGGCTCAGGGGTTCGGCGTTGCTGCCATTCTGTATGATCCTCAAGAGACCCTAAGGGTTTTCTCCGACCGGTGGGGAATCGACTTTTCGTTGCTCTCCGATGTTGGGTCGGTGGTTATTCAGCGGTACGGCATTCTTAACCGCGAAGCCGAGGGCACCCGGGTATCCGGAATTCCGTATCCAGGCACCTTCATTCTGGACCCTTCAGGTCGCGTCGTCGACCGCGTTTTTGAACCTAGGTATCAGGAGAGGTTGACCGTCTCGAGCTTCGCTTTACGGCTTGGCGATTCGATCACCGGACAGGATCGCGATGCGACCCGGGTGGAGACCGACCATTTGGAGTTGGTGTCATACGCCAGTGATACTGTCGTCGCACCGGGTAATCGCTTTTCGCTCATTGTTGACGTGATGCCAAAGACCGAGATGCATGTCTATGCTCCTGGCGACCACACGTATCAGGTGATCCGCCTCCGTCTGGACACACCGGAGTTCATCCAACAACAGGCCGCCGTCTACCCGGTCTCGACGCCTTACCGTTTCGAGCCGCTGCGCGAAACGGTTTCCGTCTATGAGGCGCCATTTACGTTTGTCCAGGAGATCACGATTTCTATGAACGATGAGACAAGCGAGTTGGCCCAGACTGGTGATCCCCTGATCATCGAAGGCACGCTCGATTACCAGGCGTGTGATTCCGAGATCTGCTACCTGCCGGCCCGGGTGCCGCTGCGGTGGGAGTTTGAGTGGAGAGCGCTGGTGAGGGATTGATGCGAGTCAGCCGAACGTGTCCTGTCTCTTCGACTTCTCGTGCCCTACAGCTCCCTTACTCCATGGCTACGAATCAGGAAGTAGCACGCCACAGTTGACAGCAGTAGGCCATTGACTGCGATCACGACCTGTTCGGATGACAGTGCGATGAAGTAGCCGCTGATGAGACTCCCGAGTGGCATGCCGCCCCGGAATGCCATCATATAGATGCTCAGCACGCGGCCCCTTAACTCATTGGGGACCGCCAACTGCACCAGTGAGTTGGTGAGCGCGAACACCACCAGCAGCGTTGACCCCGCAAAAAAAAGAATTACGTAGCTCAGGCTCGTGATCGGTAGCGACGCAAACGTCGTGACCAACCCCCCGAACGCGACCTGCACGACGAGCAGGGTTCGGCCCATGTGCTGGAACTTTCCGAGCCATGCGACCGTAAAGGCCCCCGCCACGGCGCCGCCTCCAAGCGCGGCCATCATCCGGCTCAGGTGTGCGGCGTCGTCGGCGAAGATCGGGAGGAAGGCGCGGACTGGCACTCCAAGGGTCGTGGTCGCCATCGCTAGTACAGTCAACGCCAGCAGCGCAGGCTGGCGACGAACGAACGATAGACCACTTTTGAGCTCGACCATAAGGCGTTGCCGGGTGTCAGTCGTGGGTGTCGGAAAACGCATCAGGCTCAAGACGATGATGACGGCAAGAAACGACACGCTGTTGAGTCCGAAGCAGACCGTCATACCCAGTGCCACGAGCACACCGCCTCCAATTAGCGGCCCGACCATCTGAGCTAGGTTGAACTGAACGGAATTCAGCGCAATAGCGTTTGGCAGAGTCGAACGTGGTACCAACGATGGGATCATCGACTGAAATGCCGGGCCACCGAAGGCCTGTGCTGTCCCGGTTAGGAAAGACAGAGCCAGGATGTAGTGAATCTGGACGACGTCAAAGAAGACCAATCCTGTCAAGATCAAGGCGCAGAGCATTTGGATCGTCTGCGAGGCGATTAGGAGTTGGCGTCGGTCGTGGCGGTCGGCGATCACGCCGCCAATGAGCGTGAAGAGCAATAGAGGAAGCTCTCCGAGAAATGAGTCAAGACCCAGAAGAAAGGCTGAGCCGGTCAGAGTGAGGATCAGCCACTGTTGCGCGAATCGCTGCATCCACGTTCCTACAGCTGACGTGAAGGCGGCGAGCCAGAGGTTGCGGAAATCGGGAAACGCAAACGCCGCCGCAAGACGTCGAAGGATCCGTCCACCGGCCGATGCCGGGGTAGCGTGTGTCGCTATGGGATCAGGGGAGGTGCTCTGAATATCGTCTACCGGTTTGGCCAAGGAAGGTACAGCCCTTCTCCGAGGAAGACGATGCTGGTCCAGCGCCCTTGCGAGAGTCGATAGAACGCCAGCGGCCCGAGTGCGGCAACAGGCGTCCAGATTCCAATCTGTTGAGACATCGAGAGTGAGGTAAGGGTTTGTGTCACGGTGAATCCGACAACCGGTAGCACGAGTGTGAGTAGAAGATTCACATAGACGGCGCCGAACCACTGACCTGGCTCACGTTCGAACCGTTCGCCGCAGGCCTCGCACCGGACGCGGAGTCGAAACGTCGTTTGGAAAAGATGCCCGTGACCACAGCATGGGCATCGGAGTTTGAATCTGCGTAACAAGATGTTGACGAGTTCGAAGAACATCACGTCCTCTTGTTCATTTTAGCAGGCCGCTGTTGGAGATTGACCAACCTGCTGAGCTTAGATACAATAGGCGAACAAAAAGCGAAATGAACACAAATATAGCCAAACTTGAGTCTCTACTACACGCAAAGAGCCTCGGCGATTCACTCGTTTCCTCGCGTCTGTTACCTGTGGAGCGCTTGGCCACGACAGGCGTGAGTGAACTCGATAAATCTCTGGGTGGGGGGCTTGCTCGGGGACATCTTTCCGAAGTTGTCGGTCCCCCTTCATCTGGGCGGACAAGTGTGCTGGCCGCAGTCATTGCAGCCGCCACCGACCGAGGCGAGGCCGTAGCGCTTATCGATACGTTCGACAACTTCGACCCGGTATCGAGCCAGGCGGCTGGGGTCGACTTGTCTCGTGTGCTCTGGGTCCGCGGACGCCAGAGTGCACCACGAATGGCCTTTCACTGTATCGACCAGGCTGTCAAAGCGGTAGGTCTTGTCACGCAGACCGATCGATTTGGTGTCATCGCAGTTGATTTTGCAGAGGCTCCGGCGCAGGCTCTCCGGCGTTTGCCGTTTACAACCTGGTTACGACTAGCGCGTGCCATCAAGGGGAGTGAGACGATTGGAATCGTCGTTGCCTCTACAGCAATGGGCAGGAGCGCCGGTGGTCATTCGATCGTTCTTGGGGTGTCTCGCTCAACGCAATGGTCAGGTGACGCAACGCAAAACCGAGTATTTCGCGGAATAGACATTGATACGCGTGTGGAGTCGACACGTTATCCCAGTTATCAGCTTCGACTCAAAACTCACGACTCACGACCCACGACTCACCACTTTTAACCCACAACCCACGATTCTCTCTCCCATGTTCGCCTGTCTCTACCACCCACCACGTTCCACCACTTCTCGTTCCGGATTGGATCTCATAAATACACTCGTACACCTTGCACACGAGCACTCGCCACGAGTCGAGGTGCATGGTCCAGACCTTGTCGTGATGGATGTACATGGGCTGAAACATGTGTGGGGTCCCCCACGTGAGATGGGTGAGCGATTGCGACGCGTTGCTGCTGAGCGGGACCTTGGTATACGCGTCGCCGTTGCTGGGACGAAAATGGCGGCCTTGCTGGCGACACAGGGACGGTGCGAGCTTACGATTATTCCATCACACGCTGAGGCCGAGGCGCTGTCGACTTTGCCGATTTCAGTTGTAAAGCAGCTTTCAAAAGCGCAGACCAGCATTCTGGGTAGACCGATACGAACACGTCGGTCAAGTTCCGAGCGTACCGTGGGTTCGGTTGCATTGTCTTCACGTGTCGTATCAGTGCTCATGTTGTTGCCTGTGGTGCAGCGCTGGGGGGTCAGAACGCTTGGTGAGCTTGCGGCTCTGCCAGCGAACGAACTGTTCAGCCGATTGGGCCACGGTGGCCTGGAGTTCCAGAGGATCGCACGTGGCGAGGATAGTCGGCCGCTTGTCCCAGAGGCAGTGGCAGAACGGTTCGAGGAGACGGTGACACTTGAGTGGCCGATCGAAGGTCTCGAACTTCTGTCATTTGTACTCGGCCGGGTACTCGATCCGCTGTGTGCGCATCTCAAGAAGCGTGGGGTAGCCGCCGAGAGGCTGCGTGTCCGATTGACGTTGGTGTCACGCCAGACCCATGAACGCACATTACGATTTCCGACGGCGGTCAGCGACCCGAACGTCTTACGAACACTCATCCTTCTCGACCTGGACGCACATCCACCATCGACCGGAATCGACCGCGTGACAGTCGTGGCCGACCCGGTCCCTGCGCGGACACGGCAGTTCTCTCTGTTAGAAAGGGCTGTTCCGTCTGCGGAAAGTCTATCGACATTACTGGTTCGGTTGACGGTCTTGATGGGGGACCAGCGTTGCGGGTCACCGGCACTGGTCGATACCCACCAGCCTGGGGTGTTTGAGATGTGCCCATTCGCCCCCAAGTCTCATCCCCCCAAACACGAACAGCCGCGGGTTGGCACAGGTCTATTGTCTGTGCTTCGTCGATTTCGTCATCCGGTATCGGCTCGGGTGACCGTTGAGCACGGATACCCCGTGCGAGTGTCGACGTTGCAGCCGAACTCGGCGAATGGACGGGTAGTCACATGCGCCGGGCCATGGCGAAGCTCGGGGCGTTGGTGGATGCCGTCCTATTCAGTATGGGACCACGATGAATGGGACGTTGAGCTGAGCGACGGCGGCGTGTATCGGATTTTTCGGGATCGAGTTTCCAAGCGCTGGTTTGTCGAAGGACTGATGGATTAGAGAGGGAGCGCGTGTATATCGAACTCCACGCCGCTTCGGCATTTTCCTTTCTCGACGGCGCATCGCTGCCCGAAACGTTGGTGGAGCGGGCCGCAGTCTTGGATTATCCGGCGCTTGCTCTCCTTGATCGAGATGGTGTGTATGGGGCTCCGAGGTTTCACAAAGCTGCCGTGGCCGCCGGCGTGAAACCGATCATCGGAAGCGAACTCACAATCAGGGCGAACGGGGCCAGTCAGGGGACACGTTCACAGCCTTGTCTTCCGGCGGTGTGGCATCTGCCTGTGCTGGTTGAAACCCAAGAGGGATATCGAAACCTCAGTCGTCTCATTACTCGGATAAAACTGGGTGCACCCAAAGGCGAAGGGGCGCTTGCACTCGAAGAGCTCGATGGGTATGCGACTGGGCTGGTCGCGTTGGTCGGTCGCCCTGCGCTGATGGGACATAGCTACGGCGTCGGCGGCGTACTCGACCGGTTGCTTGGGTTGTTTGGCCGCACGCAGGTTTATGTCGAGCTTCAGCGACATCTCCTCCGGGAGGAGGAGCACGACAACCACGCGCTTCGGGCGATGGCATCGGCCTATCACGTGCCGGTGATTGCCACAAACGGCGTGCGGTTTGCGGACACCTCAAGCCGACCACTCTATGACGTGCTGACCTGTATCCGTCACAAGACCACACTCGCTCGAGTTGGCCGGCGTCTTCACCAAAACGCTGAGCGGTATCTGAAACCACCGTCCGTGATGGCCGCATTGTTTCGGGATCTTCCAGATGCGGTTACGGCGACGCGTGAGCTTGCCGATCGCCTGAGTTACACGATGGCAGATCTCGGATATCGCTTGCCAAAGTATCCGGTGCCTTCCGAGGAAACGATGAGCTCATTTCTTCGGAAGATCACCGAGGTTGGTGCACGGGAGCGATATCGTCCGTATTGCGACCGCGCACGGCGTCAAGTGGAACGGGAACTCGACCTGATCGAGAAACTCGACTTGGATGGCTACTTTCTCATCGTGTGGGACATTGTCAATTACTGTCGACAGCACGGCATCCTGGTTCAAGGTCGCGGGTCAGCCGCCAATAGCTCGGTTTGTTACAGCCTGGGCATTACTGCTGTCGACCCTGTTGGGATGGGACTACTTTTTGAGCGGTTCTTGTCAGAGGAACGCGGTGAGTGGCCCGACATCGATCTGGATCTGCCAAGTGGTGCACTTCGCGAGCAGGTCATCCAGTATGTGTACGAACGCTACGGTCGACTCGGTGCCGGCATGACGGCCAACGTCATCACCTATCGAGGTCGAAGCGCGGCTCGTGAGGTTGGAAAGGCGTTATCGATCGAATCCATGCAAATCGATCGACTGGCGAAAGCGATGCACAATTTTGAGTGGACCGATCCTGACGAGCGTCTGGACACGCGTCTGCGTGAGGTTGGCGTCGATTTCACTGATTCGACGATACAGTCGTTCGGAGATCTCTGGAAGCAGATCCAGGATCTACCACGTCATCTCGGTCAGCACTCTGGAGGGATGGTGATCTGCCAGGGGCGGCTCGATGAGGTTGTGCCGCTAGAAAACGCGAGCATGCCGGACCGGGTCGTCGTGCAGTGGGATAAAGATGACTGTGCCGATATGGGCATCGTCAAAGTCGACCTGTTGGGGTTGGGAATGCTGGCGGCGATCCAGGAAGCGATCACCCTCATCAACACGCCGATACCAAAGGTCGATCTGGCACACCTGCCTCCCGATGACCCGGAGGTATATCGCATGTTGCAAGAAGCTGACACCGTTGGCGTATTCCAGGTGGAATCACGCGCTCAGATGGCCATGTTGCCACGATTTTGCCCCGAGCGGTTCTATGACATTGTCGTCGCAGTAGCGATCATCCGCCCAGGTCCGATTGTGGGGCAGATGGTGCACCCCTATCTGCATCGTCGAGCCGGCCGGGAGCCGGTGACGTATCCCCATCCGTCACTCGAGCCGATTCTGAAGCGCACCCTCGGGGTGCCGTTATTTCAAGAACAGTTGTTACGGATCGCGATGGTGGCCGCTGGATTTACCGGAGGGGAAGCAGAGGAGCTTCGCCGCGCAATGGGATTCAAGCGGTCGAAGCGTCGGATGAAGCAGATCGAGACCAAGCTTCGCGAGGGGATGAAGCGGCAGGGGATTACCGGTGAGACGATCGAGCAGGTTGTCCAATCGATTGTGCCGTTTGCGTTGTATGGCTTTCCTGAATCGCATGCCGCCAGCTTTGCGTTACTGGTCTATGCGAGTGCCTATCTCAAGGTCCACTATCCAGCGGCGTTCTATACGGCGTTACTCAACAACCAGCCGATGGGGTTCTACAGTCCGGCGACGCTCGTCAAAGATGCCCAGCGCCACGGGGTGCGTTTCGCTGGAATCGACGTCCAGTACTCGCACTGGGATTGCACGGTGGATGACGACGGCACGATCCGGCTCGGGTTGCGATACATCGCAGGGCTACGCGAAGTCGTGGGCCGGGCGATTGAGTCGGTCCGCCCCCCCACGATCAGCGACCAACGACTCGCGACTAAGGAACTCCGATCTCCGACCAGCTCCGACCCCAGACTCTTTTGCCCTCAATGCGGGTGTGATGATCCATCGATGCTCGACAGTGTCCAGACGGTGGCTGGTAAGCGTCTGTTTTGTTGCACGTGTGCACATGATTGGGAGGTGTCATGAGTGAAGCTCGGTTCGGTTCATTGGATGACTTCATCGCGCGGACGGGTGTGCATCGTGAAGAGCTTGCGACCCTGGCAGAGGTTGGGGCGCTCAATACGTTTGGATATGACCGCCGGGCCGCGTTGTGGCAGATCGAGAAGGCGGCAAAAAAAGCGGGGGTGCTCTTCCAGGGGTCAGGAGAGAAGTCCGCAGCTTCACCATTACTAACCATGACTCCGGTTGAACGGGTCGTGGCTGATTACAAGGGGACAAGTCTGACGATTGGGCCTCATCCGATGTCGTTCCGGCGTCAGGAGCTGGCGATGCGGGGTGTGCTACGTGCTGCCGATCTACCCCGAGTTCGACATGGGCGTCGTGTACGCGTAGCTGGTGCCGTCATTACTAGGCAACGTCCTAGAACGGCGAAAGGGTTCGTTTTTCTGACGCTCGAAGATGAGACCGGATTCTTAAACGTCATCATTCGACCGCCACTTTTTACCGAGCAAAAAATGATCATTCTCGAGCAGCCGTTCCTTCTGATCGACGGACGCTTACAGATCCAGGATGGCGTGACCTCAGTCAAGGCCCGGCGGTGTCAAGGGTTATGGACGGCCGGTCCAGACGTTGAGTCCCACGATTTCTACTAACGGTCTGGACGGCTGTATTAGCCGGCCGCTGGTGCAGAGCGACCCCTGGGTAGGCACGATCAGGAAGCATTACGATTCCGACTTCCACAAACACCACACGACTGCTTCGGGTACCATTGCCTCGCCGGTTTCAACCGCTTCGGTTAGTGTTGCCGCCGCCTTGGGCGCACGGAGTGCCGCCTGAACGAGGCAGTCGATGCCACGGCTGGACCTGTCCTGCTGCTCGTTCGGTTATCCTCCACCGGCGAATGTTTCCGAAAACGATTGTCTATGAAGCCGTTCGTGAGTCCGATCGTGTTGGGACTGGCACTGGTGGTGGTTACCTGTACGTTGTCTGAGCCAAGCATGCGCCCTGCCGGCGTTCCGATAAACAAGATGAACCCATTCTTTGTCGAAAGCTCGTTGCTACACCAGCTACCACCCTTCAATCAAATCGATACCGATCACTACCTCCCGGCTTTTGAGAGGGGAATCGCTGAACAGCTGGACGAAACGAATGTGATTACGAGCACGCCGGACGCTCCAAGCATCGAGAACACCCTCGTTGCGTTGGAGCGATCGGGCCGTCTACTTGACCGTGTCGCGACGACATTTTTTATTTTAGCGACTGCGGACACAAACGACGCGATGAACGAGATGCGCCCAGAGATTGCGCGACGGCTCGCCGCGCACCGCGACCAGATTCTTCTGAATCCAGCCCTCTTCGAGCGGATCAAGACACTACATGCTCAACGCAAGACGCTTGACGCTGACGAGGAGTCGCATCGATTGATTGAGGAGTACTACACCGACTTCGTGAGGGCAGGCGCTGAGCTATCGGAGTCAGAGAAGGCACGCATGCAGGTCATCAATGCTGAGTTGGCCACGTTGCAAGCTACGTTTAGTCAGAACGTCCTCGACGAGGTCAATGTTTCGACGGTCGTCGTCGACACCCGGGAGGAACTCACGGGCTTGTCTGACAATCAGATCGCGGCGGCCGCAGAGGCGGCCAAGGTCAGTGACCTGGAAGGCAAGTACGTCGTGGCGCTGCTTAATACCAGTGGGCAGCCGGCGTTGTCATCGTTGGAGAATCGCGCACTGCGCCGACGGATCACGCGGGCCTCGCTGGTGCGGAACAGCCAGGGTGGTGAGTTTGACAATCGGGCAGTCATCAGCCGGATAGCCCACCTTCGCGCCGAACGGGCAGCCCTGCTTGGGTACCCTAACCACGCGGCTTATGTTCTTGAAGAGGAGACAGCTCAGACGGTCGACGCGGTGAACACGCGGCTCGCTAGTCTCGTGGCGCCTGCGGTTGCGAACGCCGAGCGCGAGGTGGCCGACCTCCAGTCGTTCGCTGCAGGTGATGGCATCGCCGTCGAGGCGTGGGACTGGGCCTACTACTCCGAGAAGGTGCGGGGGGCTCGATTCGACTTTGAAGCTTTTGAGCTGCGTCCCTACCTCGAAATGGACAACGTTCTCCAGAACGGTGTGTTTTTCGCGGCCAACCGTCTCTATGGGTTAACTTTCGAGGAACGTAGGGAATTGCCCGTCTACCATCCTGACGTGCGAATCTGGGAGGTTTTTGACGCCGATGGTTCGCCGTTGGGTCTCTTTGTTGCCGACTACTACGCTCGTCCATCCAAGCGCGGTGGGGCCTGGATGAGTTCGTATGTCTCGCAGTCCCAACTGTTTGGAACCAGGCCAGTCATCGCTAATCACTTAAACGTGTCAAAACCTCCAGAGGGGGAGCCGACATTACTGACTTTCGATGAAGTCGAGACGATGTTCCACGAGTTCGGACACGCTCTGCACGGTCTGTTTTCAGACGTACGGTTCCCGTACTTTGCAGGTACATCTGTGCCGAGAGATTTCGTGGAATACCCGTCACAAGTGAACGAAATGTGGGCCACGTGGCCCGCGGTACTTAAGAATTACGCCATACATCACGAGACCGGCGAGCCGATGCCACGGGAGCTACTCGCCAAGGTGCTCGCAACCGAAACGTTCAACCAGGGGTTTGCGACAACTGAGTATCTGGCCGCATCACTGCTCGATCAAGCCTGGCACCAGCTAGGTGTTGACGACGTGCCTGGTGCCGAAGACGTGGAGGCGTTTGAAGCAGCCGCACTTGAGGCTGCCGGCGTTGCGCTCGTGACTGTTCCGCCACGGTATCGCAGTACCTACTTTTCCCATATTTGGAGCGGTGGCTATTCAGCTGGCTACTACTCTTACATATGGAGCGAGGTACTTGATGCTGATACTGTTGAGTGGTTTAAAGCGAACGGCGGACTCACCCGGCGGAACGGCGACCATTTTCGGCGGGCGCTTCTTTCAAAGGGAGGCAGTCGCGAGCCGATGACGTTATTCCTCGATTTTCGGGGTGCTAGCCCCGACATCGGACCACTCCTCGCACGGCGTGGACTGAAGTAGAATCGGCTGACTCGCGGAGGCATTCCAGCGGCGATGTTCGTTGCTCGAAGACTTCCAGCATCTTCTCTCCTCGTGCTTCGTAGAGCGAAGCGGGAGATCTTGCCCTAACGGTGACCCGCTGTGCCAAGCGGCTGAGTGGCGCCACAGCAAATGGCGCTTGACGGTCGTCGTTCCAAGGATGCATTAGGATCCACAAAGACCGAGTCAGCGGAGAGTTCAGCTGTCGACCACGAGTAGCTTGGCTCTCGCCCCACGTCGGCCGGGGCGTATAGCATCTAGGGCGGTTGTCTTGAGCCTCAACAGCACGGGAGAAGTTTTGTCAAACACGCCTACCGCGACTACCTTGACCCGGAGCAGTTTCGCTACCATCGACGTTTTTCGCAGCCTGCCGTTCATTGGCATCCACGTAGCCTGTCTGGCCGTGGCGTGGACCGGTGCGAGTACGACAGCTCTGTTGATCGGCTTTCTCACCTTGGCAATCAGGATGTTCGGGCTCACGGCCGGGTATCATCGATACTTCTGCCATAAGACGTTTCGAACGACCCGTGTCTTTCAGTTTGTGCTGGCCTGGCTGGGAACGACCGCAGCGCAGAAGGGGCCACTGTGGTGGGCGGGGCATCATCGTAGTCATCATCGTCATTCCGATACTGAGGAGGATGTTCATCCGCCTGGTGTTAAGGGATTCTTTTGGGCTCACGTCGGGTGGATCATGAGTCCCAAGAATCAGCGGACGAAGGTGGAGTGGGTTCCCGATCTGGTGAAGTATCCGGAGCTTGTTTTACTCGACCGGAATCACTACGTCGCCCCGGTTACCCTTGGCGTTGCGCTGTATTTTCTCGGTGAGTGGATTGCCACGGCTTATCCTACGCTTGGGACAACGGGTTGGCAGTTGGTTGTTGTCGCCTTGTTCTGCAGCACGACCGTTCTCTATCACGTTACCTTTGCGGTCAACTCGATCGGGCATACCCTTGGTACACGCCGGTACGCCACCGATGACGAGAGCCGGAACAGCCTGTTGCTGGCCCTTGTCACCGGGGGCGAAGGGTGGCACAACAATCACCACCGATACCCCGCCTCAGAGCGTCAGGGGTTCCATTGGTGGGAGATAGACTTCACTCACTACGGGGTCATTTTTCTTTCCTGGTTGCGCATTGTGTGGGACGTCAGGGGACCCTCTCCAACTGTGCTTCAAGAAGGCACACACTAACGTCATAAGTTTGACGTACGTACAGATTTGGCCGGCGCTGCTCACCGCTGGAGTATCCCAGATATGTTTATCGCGTCGATGTGCTGCGTGACGACGCGTTCACTCCCACGACAACCTTTGGCGCATGATAAGGGGAACACACGATGCAGGTCCTGATGACAGAGGCGCCTGGTTTAGTTTGGACCGATCTACGGTTGTCTGTCGGAGAGATAGTCATCAGGCACGTCGTCTGCTACGGGCGCCAGGGATCGAGTTCGTGTATCCGCACCTAAAGGGTGTGCTGCGTCACGCGCGGGGGTAGAGTTTCGACCACATCGGACGTGGCGACTTGGATACACCGGAGGGGTCAGACAGAAGACAACCGGTCCAGGTGTCGCTTTCGTCCATCGGTCAGCGATTCGTTCAGAAACCTGACGAACGGCGCTAGGTGTTCGAACAGTCGCTTGAGCGAGCTGTAGAACCGAGGACGTGTCGCAAAGCCAGGCGGTCGTTCCGTGCTGGCTAGGAACTGACGGAACTTCAGGTAATCCGCTGCCGGATCGTCGGCAGTAAATCCCTTGGGAGTCCGTTTTAACCGTTGGCCGCCGATCTCTCCGAAACTACGCAGGAACGCGGGCGACTTGACAATGGCGCGGAACCGGTTCAGGTTCGCTGAAACATGCTGGCGCAGCTGATACAGCTGACGCGGTTCGGGTGCATAGATTCCGGCCCCGATCATAACGTGGTCGGTGGCGACGTGGAAGTAGAGGCTCGCGCCGCCATGTTTCGTCAATCGCCGGTGAGGAAACACCGCTGAGACGTGGGTCTTGAACGGCGTCTTGTCTGGCGAAAACCGAGTGTCTCTGTGAATTCGGTATATTGAGGCCTTCGGGTTGGCGACGAGGTCTGGCGCGAAGGCGGGGAGGTCCATCGCCAGCCGCTCTATGACCCGTTCCATAGGTGCCCGGACGTGCGCTTCATACTGATCGCGGTGTGCTCGAAACCAGTCGCGCTCGTTGTGACGTTTTAGTCGACGAAGGAAGGACAGGGTGTCGTCAGTGAAGCCGGGTAAAGACACGTGACGTCACTCACGATATCGGTTCGGCTGACCGGTCGGTATGGATGTCAGATGCATCGTGCGAGTATAGCAGTCGTCACGACTGTTCGACGGGTGGCAGACCAACGAGATGTACCTGTGGGGCGAGGGACCAATCGAACTGCTCGAGTTTGTCTTTGCCGAGCTGTTGGACTGCCGACAGGACCCTGGATGCTTGCCTCAGCAGATCTGCCACATCGACAGACTGACACGTCGGCGAGAAAGGGCGGAGGTAGCTCGTTCCCCGGGTTAGCATGTACACCGCCCCATGATGATTTTGTCGCTGTATGTGGTACAGGCTAACGCCGATCTGTAAGACGCCTTGATAGAGACGTCGCACGTCACGACGTTCCTGGCGCCACAGGTCTTCCAGGGTTTCATGCTGCGCGAAGAACTCGCCCCGGTTGAACTGCGCGATACCGCTCAGCAACAGCCTCGGCGGAGGCTCTTGACACCAGTCGGCCATCGGCCCGGATTATAATCCCCACTGACTCTGGCACGCCGGAGACCGGCGTTGCGATCACGGCCACCTTCCGTCTATGAAGATTCCGGTCCCGCAGATCAAGAATCCTCCCACCATCGAACGGCGGCACTCCCGATTGCACGGGTGGGGCGTCTTTGCCGCCGAGCCAATTCGTAAAAACAAGCGCATCGTTGAGTACACTGGTGAGAAGGTAACGATTCCCGAGAGCGAGAAAAGAGAGGAGCGGTATCTTCGAAAGGGTCAAATTTGGTGTTTTAGGATCAATCGACGCTGGGCGCGCGATGCACATGTGGGAGGCAACGATGCGCGGTTTATCAACCACTCCTGCAGGCCGAACTGTTACAGCACGATCATCGGTCACACTATTCTGATCTGTGCGAGTCTTCACATTCAGGCGGGGGAGGAGTTGACCTACAACTATTACACTGAGGGTGAAGGTGAGATTCCCTGCCGATGTCGGCCCGGGTGTCCAAACATGTTGTGAGCACACCTAGTCCGGATGATGGCTGTCCGATGGCGCATTTTATCTATCTACACGGCTTCGCGTCATCCCCGCAGTCGGACAAGGTTAGTTTTCTGTCCGAACGCCTGGCTAATCGCGGTCTGACACTGCACTGTCCCGATCTGAACGAACCCGACTTTTCGACGTTGACCGTGAGTCGCATGATCGATCAAGTGGAAATGGTCGTAGGGGAGTTACCTCCAGCGCCGGTGGTGCTGTTCGGGTCGAGTCTTGGTGCGTTTGTGGCGCTACATCTCGCGGAGCGGGCTTTGCGCGGCGAGGGCGTGCCTCCGGAGCAACTGAAGCAATTGATTCTGTTGGCTCCGGCGTTAGAGTTTGGTACCAGCCGAACAAAACTGGGAGCGTACGGACTGGCGCACTGGAGAGAAACGGGCTGGCTTGAGATGACACACTACGCCTACGGTGACGTTCGACGAGTGCACTACGAGTTATTTGCCGATGCGAGCCAGTACGACTCATTCTCCGCGACGAACACGGTGCCGACATTGATCGTGCAAGGGGCGAGCGACGATGTCGTTAACCCCGACATGGTCGCACGGTTTGCGTCGTCTCGGCCTCACGTGCGGCTCGTGATACTAAACGATGGTCATCAGCTTGGAGCCAGCCTGGACCGTGTATGGTCGGAGTCTGAGGTCTGGCTCGGTTTAAACTCACCGGGGTCGTAACACGGTCCGTGTTACGACACGTGAGTCGGTTTCGAGATGACGACGACACCACTTGTCTCGATTGTAATTCCGGTCTTGCACGATACCACCGAGCTTGCGTCTCTCCTCGAGACGCTGGCACCCGGTCGACACCCAAGCGGGGATCGGTTAGCAACCTACGAGGTAGTGGTCGTCAACGGCGATTCTAACGACCCGTCGGTGCGTTCTCTCCATAGCCGTTTCCCCACGGTTGAGTGGGCCGAGAGTAGTCCCGGTCGCGGTCGTCAGATGAACCACGGCGCGCGCTTGGCCACGGGGCGCTGGCTGTTGTTCCTTCACGCCGACGCCTGCCCTGAGCACGGGTGGATCGAAGCGATACATAAGGCCGATCAATCGGATGCCATCGGTGGTGCTTTCAGCTTCCGGCTCGATTCGACGACGCCGACTGCGCGGGTGCTGGAGCGTAGCGTCGATCTCCGCACTCGCCTGTTTGGACTTCCGTATGGCGACCAAGGTATTTTTGTTCGGCGGAAGGTGTTCGGCGAAGAGGGTGGCTATGCAGAGCTCCCGATCATGGAGGACCTCGAGTTGGTGCGTCGTCTTCGTCGATGCGGGTCGTTAACCTGGTCTCCGGTGGCGATCCGGGTGTCGGCCAGACGCTGGGAACAGGACGGCTGGGTGCGTCGCTCCATGCTAAATATCGGCCTCGTGGGGCTATTTTTTATCGGCATGTCACCCACGTGGTTAGCGCGTCGCTATTATGGTCCCGATCGTTCAGTGACCCCGACCGACGCAAAAGCTGAAGAGACTAGGTTCTCGCGCATCCCTGACAATCTAGCGCAGAAGATTGCAGTGATTATTCCGGCACTGGATGAAGAGGCGGCGATCGGCCACGTCCTCGAAGAGATTCCGGATTTAGTGACGACGGTCACGGTTGCCGATAACGGGTCAACCGACCGCACCGCGGAGGTTGCCGGTTCCTTAGGAGCTAACGTCGTCACAGAGTCGACGCGAGGCTACGGCCGCGCTTGTCTTGCGGGTCTTCGCGCCGAGACCGACGCCGACATCATTGTCTTCCTCGATGCGGATCGCACCGACTATCCAGAGGAGATGAGTCTGCTTCTGACACCAATCCTCACCGGGAGCGCCGATTTTGTTCTCGGATACCGGCGTGGTGTAGGGCGGCCGCTCTCGGCTCGTCTTGGGACTGCCCTCTGTGTGTTTCTCATTAACCTGCTCTGGCGGACCCAGTATCGAGATCTAGGGCCGTTTCGAGCCATCACGCGCGCGGCCCTCGACCGTCTTCGGATGGCCGACAAGACCTGGGGGTGGACGATCGAGATGCAGGTCAAGGCCGCAGAGGCTGGTCTGCGAACACTGGAAGTACCGGTGCGCCAGCGCGACCGAATCGGATGTTCCAAGATCTCGGGAACGATCATTGGGGCGCTTCGCGCCGGTTCTCGGATGCTCGTCACCATCTGGTCACTATGGTGGACACGCGATCTGAGGAAGGCATCGTTCCGAGCGGTGACCGATGACTAGCACCGCCGGCTGGGTGTTGGGGTGCGGAGGGGTGCTGACGGCGGCCCTCCTCGCCGCGGCGCGGATCGACACCCGAGGCAATAGCGCCATCTTTATAGCGCTGATGGTACTCGGTAGCCTTGCCTACGTGTGTGCTCTCATCGCTGTGTCACGAGGCATAGAGTCTCGTCGTCTCTTGCTGGTATCTCTCTTCCTCGCTGTGGCTTGGAGGGTAGCGATCGTACCGGCCACGCCCCTTCTCTCGGACGACGTCTATCGTTATGTGTGGGATGGGCGGGTCCAGAATTTTGGATACAACCCATACCGGTCGGCTCCTGACGATCCGGCGCTCGATCATTTACATATCGAAGCGACCCGTCAAATTGATCCGACCAACGCCGCACTCCCGACGATTTATCCACCGGCGGCCGAACTGCTCTTCCGAGGCGTGACCGCCGTTCATGAGTCGGAGACCGCGATCGTCATCGCTGTTGTCGCGTTTGATCTATTGACGATGCTGATACTGTGGCGTTGGCTGGTGACAACGGGGCGTAGTCCCTGGTGGGTCATCGCCTACGCGTGGCATCCGTTAGTCGTGATTGAAGGGGCGGGCGGTGGTCATATCGATGTGGTCGGAACGTGTCTCGTCGTGGTGGCTGGCTTTGCGCTTTCACGACGTCGAGGCCTACTTGCGACGTTAGCCTTGGCTGCGGCGTTCACCATCAAGTTCCTACCGGTCGTTCTGGCACCGCTGCTGTGGCGACGGGTGAGCCTCCGAGACGCCATCTTGGGAGTAGGGTTGGTCGGGTTGGTCTATCTTCCGTTTCTCGACGGGAGTCTCGCGTTGCCCGTTGGCTCCCTTGGCGCCTACGCTGAGAGTTGGCGTTTCAACGGGCCGATCTTCGCCTTACTTGAGCCGAGACTCGGCGTCGTGCCGGTGTTGGCGCTTGCGGCCGGAGCTGGTTTGACCACGGCGTTCATTACTCGGTGGAAGATGTCTGTCGACGATCCCGCGGCGTGGGCGTGGCCCATGGCCGCATCGTTGCTTGTCATGCCTGCGATCTATCCGTGGTATCTCGTGTGGTTGACACCATTTCTGACAACTCGCGTGACCGGGGCTCTCGTGGCCTGGACGCTCGGATCGATGTTGACGTACGTTGTATGGAACTCCGAGCTGACCGGAACCGGGTGGGTGCTTCCCAGCTGGGTTGTTCCGGTGGAGTACGGACTCGTTGCGGTGGTAGGGCTATGGACTTGGTGTTCGTCCGGATCCTTCGCTCGCTACTTCGCGTCATAGAAAGAATCGTCTGATGCCGACTTATATCGACGACTCCACCTTGTTGCGGGCACCGGCGTTTTCCGTGATGAATGCGCGTGGTGGGCGGGTGGCGGTTGACCCGAGCTCTCCCAATTGGATCGTTAGTGATGACCGGGGTATCCGATTGCTCGGTCAGTTTGATGGCCGAACACCGTTCGCCGATGTCGTCCGGAGGTACTCGTCGCAATCTGGTCTCGATACAATCCGGGCGTGGCTTCATGTCGAGACGTTTGCGCGTGACGCGTTACGTCAGGGTTTCCTGTCGACCGATGGTGCGGCGCCGGCTCCGTATTTGGGACGCGCCGCGTACTTGGAGACCCGCCACCTACGCGAGTTTTGGATCCAGGTCAACGACTTCTGTAACCTCTCCTGTGAGCACTGCCTCGTGTCGTCAGGACCCGAACTTGACCAGGGCCTTGACACCGACCGCATCGTGGCGGCTATCGATCAGGCGGTCGCACTTGGTGCCGTGCGGGTCTTCTTGACTGGCGGCGAGCCTTTGGCTCGTCCCGACATCCTCGAGCTGTGCGAGCGGGTCGTGGTGAAGCACCGGCGTAAGCTGGTCGTACTCACCAACGGCACCCTGCTGAAGGGCGAGCGCTTGGAACGATTGGCGGCACTCGCGTCAGGGACCGAGTCGCGTGATACCACAGCTATGACTGGTGAGCATGGCCCGAGCGTTCGTCTTCAGGTCAGCCTGGACGGATCGTCACCCGAAGTCAATGATCCAATCCGGGGAATGGGGAGCTTTGCGCGGATCATCGATGGTCTGCGTGCCGCGGTGGCCGCCGACCTCGCGCCGACGATGACGGCGACGATTCTCACACATAACATCGAGGATCTCGAGGGGTTGATTCGTCTCGCAGCGCGCCTCGAAGTTCGTGATGTCCATCTGCTCTGGCCGCATCGGCGGGGTCGAGTCTTGGATGGTCCCTTCGCGGAGCTCCCGTCGGCGGACGCGATTCTGACCGCGGTGCGACACGCTCGAGGCGTGGCGTCAGAGCTGGGTGTGTCGATCGACAACCTTGAGGAATTCCGGCTGCGTTTCGATGGGACGCCAGGAATTAAAAACGACTTAGCTGGTGCGGGGTGGAATAGCCTGTGTCTCTCTACGGACGGGTGGATCTACCCGTCGGCGTCGATGGCCGGGGTTCCCGAGCTCCGATGTGGCGACATCGCGACGCAGACGCTTGACGAGATCTGGAAAAAGAGCGAGGTCTGTCGCGATCTTCGGGCCGTCTCCGTCGAAAAGAAATCGATTTGTCGCACCTGCACGCTGAAGTTTCTGTGTGGCGGGGGTGACCTGGAGCATGGCTATTGGACAACGGCTTCTGAAGGGAGCGGGGTCAGGGGTAGTTTTCTCGCACATGACCCGTACTGCGACCTCTATCAGGGTTTGGCCGAAGATACCTTGTCCGATCTAGCCGCTGAAGGTCTGGACAGGGTGCAGCCGCGGTCGGGGTTCGACCGGCCCGTTGTGTTTCGCGGCATGGGAGACAACACCCTTCACGGTGATTCTGACGCCGAGGCGACGCTGGTCAGGACGACGCACTCCGCCTGTGTGCTGCCCGAGGAGCTGATGGAGCGATCGCGGCTGACAGTCCGCGATTTCTACGGTGATGCCGCCGAACAACCGAAGGCGGAGCTCTGCTGTCCAGTGCAACCCAATGCCGAGGATTTGGCCCACATCCCGAAAGAAGTCGTCGACCGCTTCTATGGTTGCGGGAGTCCGGTGACGGCGGCGGCGCTCACGATGGGCGAGTTGATGGTTGACCTCGGCGCTGGTGCCGGCATTGACTGCTTCATCGCGGCCAAGAAAGTGGGGCCGAATGGTCGTGTCTACGGCATCGACATGACCGATCAAATGCTCGATGTGGCCCGGAGCTGCCAACCTAAGGTGGCGCAGGCGCTTGGCTACGACAGCGTGGAGTTCCGGAAGGGGTATCTCGAATGCATTCCGATTGATGACGCGCTGGCGGACGTGGTGACGTCCAACTGTGTGATCAATCTTTCATCAGATAAGCCCCGCGTACTTCGCGAGATTTGGCGCGTGCTCAAGGATCATGGGCGTATGGTGGTTGCCGACATAGTCTCCGATCGCGACGTGCCGCCAAAGATGCGGGCTGACGGGAAGCTGTGGGGGGAATGCATTAGCGGCGCGTTGACCGAGGAGGCATTCCTGAGCGCCATCGAGCGCTCAGGGTTCTACGGTGTGTCGATCTTGCAGAAGAGTTTCTGGAAAAAGGTCGAGGGATGCACGTTTTCGTCCGTCACGGTCCGAGGGTACAAATTTGAGAAGAAGGCCGGCTGTGAGTACGTTGGGCAGTATGCCATGTATCTCGGACCGCAGAAGGCGGTCGTTGATGAAGAGGGGCACTTCTTTCCACGCGGGACGCCCATCGAGGTTTGCACCGAGACCGCGTCAAAGCTGTCGAATCCCCCGTACGCCGGCTCGTTTGCGATCGTGGACGGGCTTTCCAGCCCACGCGACGTGACGGCCACTGACGACTCAGGGTGCGACCCAGACTGCTGCTGAGTCTTGACGGTCCGGATCCATCTTTAGACGTGCGTGGTGTTTCAAGAGTCGATGCGACTCGCGTACTAGTCTTCCACGTCGTTTAAGACCCAGTTGTATCTCAGGTACCTGACCCTCGCATTTCCACTTTGCGCAAGTGTCGCCGCTGCGGGGGGACCGTAGGCCGAGACCAACCCTAGCACCGCGCGTTCTTTCTCCGATCCGCCCTCGACAAGGTGCGCATAGTTCTCGATAAAGTCGTTGCCATACCAGTCGAAAATACTCGACAGGCGTAGCGTCGACCCGTCAACCTGGAGTCCAAGGTCGCTGGCGAGGTAGTCGCGTGTGGCGAGGATCAATTGTCGAGTAAGGGACTCGCCCACGTACGGTTCGAAACGCAGGGGCGGGCAGCTGATGGATGCGCAGTTGATCGCAACATGAATGCGCGGTTCCTGATAGAGCGGGCGGAGTATCTCGTGTTCGATCTGGTCGAGTGTCTTCCGGGCTCCGGCCACCTCCCAGCGCAGGCTGCTCCAAACGCCAGGGATTTGTCTGACGCTGTTCCATGGCGTCAGCGTGAGGAGGTTCCGCCACCGCCATACGATTGGATAGTGGTTCACGATCGCCTGTAACGTGAATACGTTGTAGGCGTTGATCCAGAAAGCGATTTGTTCTTCCGCCGACCAGATCTTGAGCTGGACCGCAGTGACGTTTGCAAATCCCATGGCGACCGTGTCGAGCGCAACGCGGTTCGACTTGAGCCGTGCGTAATCGACCCGTGTATCTACGACATGAGCACTCAAAAGCTCGGCATACGCACGGTATCGCTGGTCGAAGGAATCCGCAGCAAAGAGCTCCGAACCGGGCAGCGAAGGGGCAAGCAGCGTGGCGATTGTGATGGTCACGACAACTGCGTGAAAGCGCATGTGTGACCTTAGATTGTCAGTTTGGGCGCGGGGATTCAAGCCTGATGGTTTCGAAGATCTGTGACCCAGAGTGTCCGAGTCCGCAGATCAGCAGTGCCTGATCTGTCCGTTTAATTCGTCTGTTGCCCATTCATCCGTCAGATCTGCCCAACCGCTGAAATTATAAGCATTTACGGTCTTATGTTGCTATTCTAATGTCCATAAATAAGTTGAACTACGACGAGACAACAGTTTCAGGTGGCCGGCGATAGCCGGCCACCGACTGTTTAAGGAGTCGAAATGCACAAGCCTGTGAAGTATGTTGAGAAAGGTCTTACCTACGCCGCCAGTGGTGCCTGGTTCTTCTACAACAAATGGAATCAGATCGCGCAGCGTCCCTCGTTTACGCCCAACTGGTCCGATACACCACTTTTGAAGTCCGCCGAGAAGGTCAAGCCCCCGTTGGGCTGGCCTCGTGAGACTGATTCGTTGTGTCCCAAGTGCGTTCGGGAAGCGCGACAGTTAATCCTCGACGGCAAGAAGGACTATAAGGATCTCCTACATGAGAAAGTGGGGGAGATCAAAGCGCAAATAGTGGAAGACGATGGAAAGATCAAAATGATTAAGGATTGTCCGATCCACGGTCATTTTGAGGATGTCATGGCGATGGATACCGAGTTCTTTCGTCACCTCGAGGAGACGTTCCCCGGGAGCGACATGCGCGCGCACAATGACGAAAAGCTTCACAATCATGGCAGCAGCACGATCGAGTACGGTCGCGGCTCGGTGTTAACGATCGACCTAACCAATCGCTGCAACATGATGTGCGACCCGTGCTTCATGGATGCCAACCAGGTTGGATTCGTTCACGAGTTAAGTTGGGACGACATCAAGACCCTGCTGGACAACGCGATCACGATCAAGCCCAAGCGGCAGATGTCCGTACAGTTCTCGGGCGGCGAACCGACGATGTCGCCCTACTTTCTGGACGCCGTTCGCTACGCGCGTAAGGTCGGCTACAACAGTGTCCAGGCGGCGACCAACGGCATCGAGTTTGCTAAGAGTCTTGACTTTGCGAAGGCGGCAGCCGACGCCGGGCTGCGGTATGCCTATCTTCAGTTTGACGGCATCGGTAACGCTGCAAACTCACATCGATTGGTGGGAAACCTCTTCGACGTCAAGCTGCAGGCGATCGAGCATCTGCACCAGGCCGGCATTGACATCGTTCCGGTCATCACGATCCTTAACGGCATCAACAATGAGCAAGTCGGTCGGGTCGTCCAGTTCGCGCTAGACAACCCAAAGAAGATCAGCTTCTTGTCGTTTCAGCCAGTCTCGTTTACCGGTCGTGACGAGGAGATCACTGACGAGCGTCGTCATGCGCAGCGCTACACACTGTCGCATCTGGCACACGATGTGAAGAACCAGACCGGCATCGGCGAGCCGACGCGCGACTGGTTCCCGATTTCGTTCATGAGTACCTTCACCGACTGGGCCGACCTGGTGCATGGTCCGCAGGAGGATTGGGGGCAGCTTAACTGCGGGTGCCATCCGAACTGTGGTATCGGGATGGCGGTCATGATCGACAAGGAGACTAAGGAAGCGGTGCCGTTCACGGCGTTCGTCAAGGGTGAGCGCCTGGCCAAAGATATCGCCAGCGTGAACGACGCGGCGCGCGGACGAATATCATCGGTCGTCGGGATGGCCCTGGCCCTGATGCGGAACTACGATCCGTTCCGGTCACCAACCCATTTCAAGTTGTCTGACCTGATGAAGAAGTTTGACAAAACGTTCGGCGCTACCGGCCACGACTACGGCAAGGTCTCGGGCGCGCGAACCCATGATGACATTGCCAAGCGCCGCGCCGACCGATGGAACTTCCTGTTTGTGGCGGGAATGTGGTTCCAGGACCTGTTCAACTATGACTTCCGGCGGACGGAACGGTGCATCATTCCTTACGCAACCCAGGAAGGCGAAATCTCCTTCTGCGCCTACAACACCGGGATCGGGTGGCGAAATATTATCGAGAAGATGCATATGACAGCCACGCTGACTAAGTGGTATGACGAGCATGGCCGCCACGAGATCTTCGCCGGTGGGAGGGAAGTTGCACTCGGAACCACCACACACAATCTCGTATTGGACGCTGAGGCGGTTGCGGCTGGCGCCCAGACCGATCTTGATGACCAGGGAATTCTGAAGAACGCCAGACAGGAGAAGCTGGCCGCGCGGGCGGCATCGAAGGCTACCGATGGTGACATCAGTGGGGCTGGAAAAGACGAGCGATATCACGAGCAGATGGCTCAGCTGTATCGCCAGCATGTACTCAAGGAAGAAGCACCAGCCACAGTCCAGCTTCAGGGCCTGAAGAGCTCAGGCAAGACAGTGGGTGTGAGCTAGGCACCTGGAAGCTGGTGCCATGACGGCACCAGCAGGTGGGTGGCCAGCCTCTGAGTGTTTGGGTCTGCGGGTCGCTCTGGATTTCAGCCTGGCGGCCCTTTCTTGTTCCTGCGAGACGCCGCGACCGCGCCAGTGGGCGTCGGCCCTTGGTCTGGTATAACTCGAATCGGGTTACCATTGCGTACACCGTTGATGGCGAAGACCAATTCGCCGGCCAGAGCCGGGTTCAGTTCGGTCGGCTACTCAGGCATGGCACTGACCAAGAAGCTGGGTATTAAACCTGGGACCGTCGTTGTACTGGTGCGAGCCCCTGACACATTCGAACAGACTCTGGGCGAATTGCCTGCCAACGTCACGGTCCGGCGTCGAAATCAGGGCATGCGGGACTTGACACTCTGGTTTACTCGATCACGAGCTGAGCTAGTCGCCGGAATCGCCTCAATGGCGCGGCGGCATGAGACCGGACGATTGTGGATTCTCTGGCCGAAGCGAGCCTCGCCGCTTGTCAGTGACCACAGTGAATCTGACGTTCGACGCGCGGGACTTACGTGCGGACTGGTCGACTACAAGATCTGTGCGGTCGATCGAGACTGGTCTGGATTAATGTTTGCGTCTCGAGCAAAGCGATCGCATCGGTGAACCCGGGTGGGTCTGGCGGATACCCGCGACCGGACGGCGCGCCGTAGGAGGCAACTGACTGGTCCGAGCTACCCTCCCCGCGTGTGCATTTCCAGATGCGGTTGCTTCTGGAGCGCTTCGACGCTGATGAGCGGCTGACGGTCACCCGTCGCCAGGCGGGTCTCGGCGCCTCGGTCGGTTCGTCCGTTCCACGCCGAGCGAATGAGGGTATCCAGATCGTCGGCTGACGCACCGTCGCGTAGCGGCGCTCGCAGATCGATGCCAGACTGCGCGTACAAGCAGAGATACCACAACCCGTCGGCGGTGAGGCGGCACCGGTCGCAGTCGCGACAGAACGGTGCCGTGGTCGATGAGATGATGCCGAATGTCGTACCGTCTGCGAGACGGTAGCGGTCGGCTGGCGCTGAGGTCTGCTCGTTGACGGGTGAGACGGCGCCGTAGCGTTTCTCGATGAGCTGAAGTATTTCAGTGCAGGGTACGACATCATCGAGGGACCATCGAGTGGCGCCACCGACGTCCATGTACTCGATGAAGCGCACTTCGGCCCCAAGGCCACGACCATGCTCAAGCAGGTTAACGACCTCGTCCTCATTGACGCCACGGATGATGACGGAGTCAACCTTGACCGACTGGGGCCAGATGCGAGTGGCCTGGTCGAGACCGATCAGTACGGCATCCAGTTCGTCGAATCGTGTCAGGGCCTGAAAGCGGTCAGGCTTAAGCGTGTCAAGACTCAGTGTGATCCGATGGAGACCGGCCGACCGGAGTGCCTCGGCCTGGTCCGCCAGCAGGATGCCGTTGGTCGTCAGCGCAAGATCCTGGATCGACGGCTTCGCCGCAAGCAGTCCGACGAGGTCCGGTAGGTCCTTGCGTAGGAGAGGCTCACCCCCGGTAATCCGAACCCTATCCACCCCGAAACGAGCAAAGAGATCGACAAGGGTAATGACTTCTTCAAAGCTGAGGATGTCTCGTCGCGGTAGCCAGACGTAGTCAGTCTCCGGCATGCAGTAATGGCAGCGTAGATTGCATCGGTCGGTAACAGACACTCGCAAGCTCCGCAGGGGGCGTCCGAGAGTGTCAGTAGTTGGCATGATAGACATTATCAAACGATTATGACCGATCCCCACGGGTATAATCTCCCCAGTGCTTCGGCCGTATCGGTCCGTTCATCCACGTGTCGCACGGACCGCGTTTGTTAACGAGAGTGCTCAGGTCATCGGCGACGACAGGAGTGTCTGGATGAACGCAGTCTTGTGGGGCGATGTCAACACGATCCGCGTCGGACGACGCGCGAACATCCAAGACGGGTGTGTCGTGCATGTCATGGGTGACACCTACCCCACGACGCTCGGCGACGACGTGACAGTGGGGCATGCGGCGGTGCTCCACGGCTGCGCTGTCGCGGACCGGCGCCTCGTTAGTATAGGTGCGATTGTGCTAAATGGGACACAGATTGGCGCCGACTTTATTGTGGCGGCCGGCACCCTGATCGTCGAGGGGGCGGTCATACCGCTTCGGTCTCTGGTCATGGGGAGTCCAGTTCGGGTCCGTCGCTTACTGACCGACGACAGGGTTGCCTCGATTGGGCGGTATGCGGGCCACTACGTCGACTATAAGAACGATTACCTCACATCATGATTCCGAGCGTTCGAGGCACGCGTGACATCATCCCAGGCGAAGTCGAGCGATGGCAGCGGCTTGAGGATATCGCCCGGGAGGTTTGTCGCCAGTACGGCTACCAGGAAATTCGTACGCCGGTCTTGGAGCGAGAGGAGCTCTTTGCCAAGGGCACCGGTGAATCGACCGACATCGTCCGGAAGGAGATGTATACCTTCACGGATAAAGGGGGTGAGCGGGTCACGATGCGTCCCGAAGCTACGCCCAGCATGGTGCGAGCGTTTGTCCAGCATTCGCTGGAGCAGTCGATGGCAACGGCAAAGCTCTATAGCCTTGGGCCGATGTTTCGGTATGAGCGTCCCCAGAAGGGGCGCTACCGACAGTTTCACCAGCTTGACGTCGAGGCGTTCGGCGTTGCGACCCCGTCGTTGGACGCCGAAATCGTCGAAATGGCGGTGGCGTTCGTGAGGGCGCTGGGTATCAGGGACGCGAAGCTTCTTATTAATTCCGTTGGGTGTCCCGAGTGCCGCCCGGCGTTCAGTCGAGCGCTCCTCGAAGCGCTCGGCGACCGTATCCACGAGTTGTGTGCCGACTGTCAGCGGCGGGCTCAGACCAATCCGCTACGGATTTTTGATTGCAAGGTGCCGGCCGACCAGTCGACCATCGATACGCTGCCGCACTCGGAAGACTATCTTTGTACCGATTGTCGCGAACATTTTGAGGCGGTCACGGGAATGCTCCAGGCCTACCGGTTGGACTATCGCGTGTCTCACCGACTGGTCCGCGGCCTCGACTACTACACGCGGACCACATTCGAGATACTGAGTCAAGGAATCGGTGCTCAGAGCGCCGTGCTCGGCGGCGGTCGGTATGACAACTTGGTCAAGGAACTGGGGGGTCCGGACCGCGCAGGCATCGGGTTTGCGGCCGGACTAGAGCGACTAGTGCTGGCGATGCCGGCAGGGGAAGCTGAGACCAACTCGGTTGACGCGTTCGTGGTGGCCGTCGGTGATGAGGCTCGTATACCGACCCACGTGCTGGCGCGAGATCTCCGTCATGCTGGACTGAGTGTGCTCATTGACTACGAGGCTCGGTCGCTGCGGTCTCAAATGAAGCGCGCTGACCGCGCGCACGTGGCGCATGTCCTGATCGTCGGTGACGACGAGATCGAGCGCAACGAGGTAACCGTGAAGAATATGGCGACAGGGGAGCAGTCGACCGTCTCTATGGACGCCATTGCGGAACGGTTGTGTTCACCTGGCGAACCGATCGATAGCTAAGGAAGTCGCTACGGCGCTGGTACTCTTGCGACGCTCACGATACGCCGAACACTAGGACCACGATCGCAAGGATAAGCCAAGACGTGTCAGACCAAAGAGAGCATCTTACTCGAACTCACACGTGTGGAGAACTCCGCCCCAGAGACGTTGGTATCGACGTCAGGCTGATGGGTTGGGTTCACAAGGTTCGTGACCTTGGGTCACTGATTTTTCTCGACATTCGAGATCGCCATGGCATCACGCAGGTTGTCGCTCGTGATGATGAGGCCTTACTCGACCTAGCGAAGCAGTTACGTCCGGAGTTTGTTGTATGTGTGGAGGGTCCGATCGAGCGACGCTCGGAGGACACGCTCAATATCAAGCTCGTCACAGGAGAGGTCGAGGTCGCGGCACGCGCGATCACGGTGTTGAATCAGGCGATCACGCCGCCCTTCCAGATTGACGAGGAGACGTCGGTATCGGAGGAGGTACGGCTGCGGTATCGATACCTCGACCTTCGGCGACAGCGGATGCGGGACAATATCGGTCTTCGTCACCGCGTCATGATGGCGACGCGGCACTGTCTTGACAGCCACGGATTCTGGGAAATCGAGACGCCGATGCTGGCCAAGTCGACACCGGAGGGTGCCCGGGACTACCTTGTGCCGAGCCGTGTTCACGTCGGCCAATTTTACGCGCTTCCACAGTCACCCCAGATTTTCAAACAAATCCTGATGATCGCCGGCATGGATCGGTATTTTCAAATCGTCCGGTGCTTTCGCGACGAAGATCTACGCGCCGATCGACAACCGGAGTTTACACAGATCGACATCGAGATGTCATTCGCGACACCGCATCTCATCTTTGGCGTAGTGGAAGAGCTGATGCGCTCCGTCTGCCAAACGGCGACACGGGACATTTCATACCCTTTTCCGCGGATGCGGTTCGATGAGGCGATTGCCCGTTACGGGACAGACAAGCCAGACCTGCGCTGTGAGCTTGAGATTCAGGACGTTTCGCAGGTGTTTGCCGAGTCGTCCTTCAAGGTGTTTCGCGATGTCATCGCAGACGGCGGCGTGGTGCGAGCCCTCGTTGTACCGGGTGTGGGTCGTCGGTATGCGCGGCACAAGATCGACCAGCTCGTCGACGAGGCGATCGCACACGGTGCTAAGGGTTTGGTGTGGATTCGGCGTTCTCCGGACGGGGTTGTGCAGAGTTCGATTTTGAAGGCGGCGGGCGTCGAGACACTCACCCGGACCCTCAACTCGGTCAAGGCCGAGGCCGACGACCTGACGCTGCTGTCGGCGGGGTCGAGCGGGACAGCTTCTGGTGTCCTTGGTCGACTACGTCTCGTAATCGCCGAACGCGAGCATCTCCTCGACGAGTCACGGTTTGAGTTCTTGTGGGTCGTCGATTTCCCGTTGATGGAGTGGAGCGACGCCGAACAGCGATATATGTCGATGCATCACCCATTCACGTCACCACGCACCGAGGATCTCGATCGACTGGAGACGAATCCTGGCGACGTGCGAGCGCGGGCCTACGACCTGGTACTGAACGGGACCGAGATCGGTGGCGGCAGCATCCGGATTCACGATCAGCGGCTGCAACAGCGGATTTTTAGGTTGCTCAAGATCAGCGATGAGGAGGCGGCTGAGCGGTTCGGCTTCTTCCTCGATGCTCTGCGGCACGGGACGCCTCCCCACGGCGGTATTGCTCTGGGGCTCGATCGGATCGTGGCGCTCCTGGCTGGTGAGTCGTCGATTCGCGACGTGATCGCCTTTCCAAAGACGGCCAACGCTCTGGATCTGATGACAGGCGCGCCTTCGGAGGTCGATTTACGGCAACTCAAAGAACTCCACCTTGACCCTACGACTTGACCGTCACCACACGGTCGTGGTTACAATCGCGAATAGCCGGAGACACTCTCATCACCACGCCCTCCTTCTCGAGAATCCCCGTCCCTGATAAAGGGATCGAAGCCCTTTTCGGTTCTTTCGATGAGAATCTCAAGCATCTCGAACAGTTATTCGGCGTCCAGATCCGAACCGACGGACATGAGCTGCTGGTGAATGGCGGCGCGCAAGACGTGGCGAAAGTTGAGCAGGTTGTGAGTCGGGTAGCTGAGGTGCTTCGCGAGGGGTATCACCTATCCAAGGACGACGTTCGTCAGGCTGCCCAGTTGGTCGACCAGGATCCCGCAGTCGACCTGCGTGATTTTTTTGATAGTGGTGTGATGCACGCGTCCAGGACACGTCGCGTGAAGCCGAAGAGCGTCAACCAGCGACGCTATCTTGATGCGATCGAGCGCGATGACATCGTGTTCGGAGTCGGACCAGCCGGGACGGGCAAGACGTATTTGGCAATGGCCGAAGCGGTGTCGTTCTTGACGTCCAAGCGTGTCAACCGAATCATCCTGGCCCGTCCGGCCGTCGAGGCCGGCGAGAAGCTGTGATTTCTCCCCGGGGACCTTCAGGAGAAGGTCAATCCGTACCTTCGGCCTCTCTATGACGCGCTCTACGACATTCTCGAAAGCGATCGAGTGAACCGATTACTGGACCGCGGTGTGATCGAGATCGCACCGATCGCGTTTATGCGCGGCCGAACGTTGAACGACGCGTTCGTAATCCTTGACGAGGCCCAAAACACCACGACTGAGCAAATGAAAATGTTCTTGACTCGACTCGGGTTCGGTTCAAAGGCAGTGGTAACGGGTGACATCACGCAAGTTGATCTACCAAGAGGGCGGATGTCAGGACTTATCGAAGCGATGGGGGTCGTATCCGCGATCGAAGGCGTGTCCCTTGTGCGCTTTAACGAGCGCGATGTTGTGAGGCATCCGCTCGTGCAGGCCATCGTCAGAGCTTACGAAGCGCTGTCGGAGTCGCCGCCCAGCGGTTCAATTCCTGACCGCGATGACAACAGCACGTCCAGCGCGACATGACTACAGACGACCCTAAACCTGTTGCGAGTCTCCGGAGATGTCCGTGTGTATCGACGGTGTGCGGGCCGGTCACGAGGAGCCGGCGATGGTGAAGCCAAAACTTCGGATTACTGCGACCGATGGGCGGGGGCGGTTCGTGGCGGCTCGTGGCCTGACGCGTTGGCTGGCGCGTGTCGCGCCAGTAACCGTCTCCGGAGAACTGACCGTCGCGTTCGTGTGCGACACGAAGATGCGAGCACTTAACAAGCAGTATCTCGGGCGCGACCGACCTACGGATGTCCTGTCGTTTCAAGCCGACTCACTTCAGCCTGGCGTGCCTCGCCATTGCCACTTTCTTGGTGATGTGGTCATCGCGACGGGTGTCGCCAAGCGCCAGGCTCGTGCAATTGGTGTTCCGGTGGAAACCGAGAGGCGTCGGCTCGCCCTTCACGGGTTGCTCCACCTCCTCGGATACGACCACGAGCGAGACAGTGGCCAGATGGAACGACTCGAGCGTTGTCTGCTGCGTCGGGGGGGGATCAAGGAACCGGCATGACGCCGTTAATCCTGTTCCTGCTGGGTTGTCTGACCGCGTATGTGGGAGCCGTTCAGGCCGCCTTTAGTGCGCTGATGCGTTTACCTCTTCGTCTCAACGCCGAGCGAGGAGAGCGTCACGGTCGTCCCGATGGCCTGGGACACTACCTCGAAGACCCTGTCCGCCTGTTCGTTCCGGCCAGACTGCTTCAGGCTCTGACGATCGTGGTAGTAACGATGCTCGTGATGGCGGAAACAAATCCGCAGAGTCCGGCGATGATCGGTCTCGTCTTCGGAGGGGTGATTGCGTTCGTCGTGGTGTGCGGACACGTCATCCCTTTACTCGTGGTTCGCCGCGAACCCGAGCGACTGCTCGAGTTTTTGCTACCTTCCTTCAACGCAATCGCGCGAGGGATCAGTCCGGCGACTGGTCCCTTGATAGGACTCCTGGACGGCGTCAGACGTGACCGCGTCGACGACGGATCCCTTGGCAGAAGCATGACTGGCACCGATGGCGATGGAGCCGAGCAGCGCTTGGTCGCCGACGAGCATGAAGAACGGAGACTCTTGAAGTCGGTTGTCGAGTTCAGCGACACGCTGGTGCGTGAGGTAATGACGCCCCGACCCGATGTTGTGGCGATCAAGTCGACCGCGACACTAGGGAACCTGCGCGCGTTGTTCGTCGAGCAGCAGTATTCACGGATTCCAGTGTACAAAGACAATCTTGACGAGATTGTGGGCGTGGTGTTCGTCAAGGACCTGGTTGCGCTGAGCGGTACAGCTCCTGACGATCAGGTAATCGATCAGCTGCGACGCCCGGCATACCTGGTGCCTGAGACGAAGCGCGTCGCCGAGTTACTCAAAGAGTTCCAGTGCCAGCAGGTCCAGAGTGCGATCGTTCATGATGAGTACGGGGGCACGGCTGGACTCGTGACGATCGAAGACCTGCTTGAGGAGATCGTTGGTGAAATCCGCGACGAGTACGACGTAGAGTCAGAGCCCATTGTCTACGAGGGAGAGGGGTGTTTCGTGTTCGCCGGGACCGTTGCTGTCGACGATGCCGCCGAGCGGTTGCAGATTGACATTGAACGGCAGGGATTCGAGACCGTCGGTGGATACCTCCTCGCGCGGTTGGGCCGGGTGCCGCGAGTAGGCGAGCAGCTGCACGTCGATGATTTACAGGTGGAGATTTTAGAAGGCGAGCGCCGGCGCGTGCAGCGAGTGAGGATGCGCCGGTCGGTGGTCAGCGGACTTCGCAAGTGATGCGGAGCGGCTTCGCTTCCCTCATTGGCCGGCCTAACGCCGGCAAGTCAACCCTGCTGAATCTTCTCGTCGGCACCAAGCTTGCCATCGTGTCGGATAAGCCGCAGACGACGCGCAATCAAATCCTGGCCGTCAAGAATCTGGAAGGCGGTATCGCGGGTCAAATCGTTTTTGTGGATACTCCTGGAATCCACCGACCGTTACACCGGATGAATGTGCGAATGGTCGACCTTGCGGTTGACACGCTTAAAAAGGTGGATGTTCTGGTCGTCGTCCTCGACGCATCAACTAAGACCGGTGCTGGCGATCGCTACTTGCTGACTCTGATCGAACGGACCACGGCGCCGGTGATTCTTGCTCTCAATAAAATTGATCTGATCGCGAAGAATCAGCTCTTGCCGCTGATCGACTGGTACCGTCAGCAGCGCGACTTCGCCGCGATCGTCCCGGTTTCGGCGCTCACGGGAGATGGTCAGGTGGAATTGGAGCAGGCGGTCGTGGAGCTGTTACCTGAGGGCGCACCCTTGTATCCAGACGACTATCTGACCGACCAGCCCGAGCGGGTTCTGGCGGCCGAGACCGTACGAGAGAAGGTGCTGAAATACACGAGGGCCGAGCTTCCTTTTTCGACCGCGGTGGTCGTCGACAGGTTCGACGAGCCGGGTCACGACGAGATTCTCCGGATATACTGTTCAATCCTGGTGGAGCGTGGGACGCAGAAGCGGATTGTTATCGGCCGTGGCGGAACCCTGATTAAGAAGATTGGCACCGAGGCCAGGCAGGAGCTCGAGGCGTTCTTCGGAACCGGCGTCTACCTGGATTTGCACGTGAAGGTTCGCGCCGGCTGGCGTAATGACGAGCGTGTTCTTTCCGAACTGGGCATCACGAAACGCTCCTGATGCCTCTCCGACCGGGGGTGTCTCACAATTTCCTTGTGATAATATGTCAATGTTCTAGGCCAAGAAAACTGTGGGACAACGATCGCCATATTTCATCTTTGACGTTCCCGAGGTCCGCCAATCCCCTTGGTTGTCGGTATGCCGCCACATCGCCGCATCGACGTCGTCTTCGATTCAGTCAAGCGACTGCAGCGGATTGGTGCGACTGCCAACCTCCTGAATC